>Ga0213835_100243_pt1 | contig 64236 bp, 56 predicted proteins | sample SWPATP01_FD_160576 | JGI IMG/M metagenome (GOLD analysis project Ga0213835, IMG submission 160576) | Coastal seawater microbial communities from Marineland, Florida, United States - SWPA TP0 #1 | ecosystem: Environmental > Aquatic > Marine > Coastal | place: USA: Florida | collected 2016-08-05
GCTCAAGGTCAAAGCTTCTCAAAAGACCCGAAGGTCTCGACGAGTCGCTTGCCTTGAAATGGTGTGACTTCTCACCACCTCATCGACAAGCGCCCACATGAATTACCTGATCGATTGTTAAAGAGCGTCTCGCTTGCTGTCGCGGCCGTCGATCCAGGGATCGAGGGGCCTCGCCAGCGCCCTGCGAGGAAGGCGCATTCTACTGAAGCGCCGGAGTTTGTCAACTCTCTTCGAGGCCGTCACCGAGGTGACCCTGACCGCGAAGACCAGCCGGAGCCGGCGACCGCAAGCCCGTTGCCGGACCCGCTTTCGAGTGGGGCGCATTCTACCGAATCCGCTGTGGGCGTCAAGTGAGAATTTTGCGAAACGAGCCGAAAAATCCAAACCGGGACAACCACTTACCACTCTTCCCACCGCCTGCGACGTTGCCCGTCACCGGCAGCGGATGCGTACTTTACGGCTTTCCCCCGAGCCCCGCAAGGGGCGGCGGGAAAAATATTTCAGGGGCACAGCACAGGGGCTTATCCACAGCCGCTCGCAGGCGAGCGGCTGTGGATGACTCATGTGAATGGTTCAGGCTGTCTCGCCCGCCTCCCTCCGAGCGCGGCTGGCACGGTCGAGCAGCGACAGGATCGAACGATACGGGATGCCGCCGTGCAACGACAGGCCGATCTCGCAGGTGCGCGAGTTGGAGTACCCCGCATCGCACTCCCCTACCTGCTCAGCCAGCCCCTTCAGGGCCGAGGCGTTGAGCTCCGGTGTCACCAGTCCCTTGTCGCCGGCAAAGCCGCAGCAGGTGATCTCTGCCGGCACCACAACTTCGCGGGCGCAGGCCCGCGCCAGGGCCACCATGCGTTCGCCCAGGCCCATGTGGGTGCTGGAGCAGGTCACGTGCACCGCCACTCGCTCGTCGAGCGGCATGACATCGAGGCGCGGCAGCAGATGCTCGTGGGCGAAGGCCACCGGCTCCTGCACCGTCAAGCGCTCGTCCAGCCGCCCCTGCATGTGCAGTACACAGGGGCTGGTATCGCTGAGGATCGGGTAGCGGCCGTTCTGGCTGGCCACCAGCAGCTCGCGATTGAGTTCGCGCGCCTTGTGCGTGGCTTCGTCGAATTGACCCTTGGACTGGAACGCCATGCCGCAGCAGAGATGCCCTGGCATCTCCGGCACGATCACCTCGAAACCCGCCTTCTCCAGCAGTGAGAGGGTGATCTCCATGATCGAGCGACGCTCGCCGTCGCCATGGCCGGCACCGAAGACACGGGTGGCGCAGGATGGGAAGTAGACCACCTTTTCCCGCACACCATCGGTCGCGGGTTTGCGCTTGAGCACGCGCACCGGGGCCGCCTTGGGCAGGGTGGGTACCCACTGGGGCACCTTGCCGCCACTGGCCCGGGTGATGCCGCCACTCACCTTGGACAGGCCCTTTTCGCCCAATACGGCACGTCCGACACCAGCCAGGTTGAGCATGCCCCGTGCCAGCCGCGTGGTACCGGAAAAGTGGCGCCCCACCCGGCGCGCCATGTCGGCATGCGGCGCCAGCCGCTCGCGGCGCATCTCGCGGATCAGCTCGCCGGTGTTGATCCCCACCGGGCACTGGGTGGCGCACAGGCCGTCGACGGCACAGGTCTCGTCGCCGGCGTAGCGGTAGTCCTGACGCAGCCGCTCGAGGCGTTCGGCCTCTTCGCCAGCGAGGCTTGTACCCATCGCTTCGAGCCTGGCCATCTCGCGGGCGGCGACGATACGCTGCCGCGGCGTGAGGGTGAGGTCCCGCGAGGGGCAGACGTGCTCGCAGAAACCGCATTCGATGCACTTGTCGACGATGGGATCGGCCGCCGGCAGCGGCTTGAGATTCTCCAGGTGCAGGGTCGGATTGCGGCTGAGGATGACGTCGGGGTTGAGCAGATTTTCCGGGTCGAACAGCGCCTTGATCCGCCACATCAGCGCGTAGGCTTCGGGGCCCCACTCCAGCTCGACGTAGGGCGCCATGTTGCGCCCGGTGCCGTGCTCGGCCTTGAGCGAACCGCCATATTCGACGCCGACCAACTGCGCCACCTCGTCCATCAGCGCCTGGTAGCGCTCCACCTCACCGGGCTTCTCGAAGCCCTGGGGGAATACGAAGTGCAGGTTGCCCTCCAGGGCGTGGCCGAACAGGATCGCCTCCGGGTAGCCGTGGCGATGGAAGGCGTCGGTCAGCGCCAGCACGCCTTCGTCGAGCCGCTCGATGGGGAAGGCGACGTCCTCGATGATCACCGTGGTGCCGGTGTCGCGCACCGCCCCCACGGCGGGGAAGAGCCCCTTGCGGATCTTCCAGTAGAGCTCGTAGAGCCCTTTTTCACGGGTGAAGGTGACTGGCTCCAGGGTGTGGATGCCCTCGAAGATGGCCTGCACCGCCTCGAGCCGCGCCTGAAGCTCCGCTTCGTCGTTGCCGCGCACGTCGATCAGCAGCGCCGCCGCCCCTTCGGGCAGGCGCTTGAGCCCCTCGGGCATGCCCGGCCTGTTCTCCACCGAGCGCAGCGCGGCACGATCCATCAGCTCCACCGCCGAGACCGGCGCTGGCTTGAGCGCGATGGTGGCGCGGCAGGTGGTGGCCATGTCGGGCAGGAAGACCAGCGCGGCGGCCTTGTGCGGCTCGTCGATGACGGTGTCGTAGGTGATGGTGCTGATGAAGCCGAGGGTGCCCTCGGAGCCGATCATCAGGTGCTTGAGAATCTCGATGCCGTCGTCGAAATCGACCAGGCTGTTGAGCGCGTAGCCGGTGGTGTTCTTGAGCCGGTACTTGTAGCGGATCTTCTCCGCCAGCGCCGCGTTGGCCCGAGTCTCGGCGGAGAGACGCTCGAGCCCTTCGACGAGCTCGGCATGGCTGCGGCGGAACGCCTCGCGGCTGGCCGGGTCGGCGGTGTCCAGACGGGTGCCGTCGGCCAGGATCACGCGCATGTCGCGCACCGTGCGGTAGCTGTTCTGCGCCGTGCCGCAGCACATGCCCGAGGCGTTGTTGGCGGCGATCCCGCCCACCATGCAGCTGTTGATGGAGGCCGGATCGGGGCCGATCTTGCGCCCGAAGGGGGCCAGCAGCTGATTGGCCCGCGCGCCGATCACCCCGGGCTGCAGGCGAATGGCCCGGCCATTGTCGAGGACCTCGTGGCCGCGCCAGCCCTCGCGCAGCTGGATCAGCACCGAGTCGGTCACCGCCTGGCCCGAGAGCGAGGTGCCGGCGGCGCGGAAGGTGACCGGAAGGCCGCGCCGGCGGCAGCCAGCCAGCACCGCCATCAGCTCGTCCTCGTCGGCGGGGCGCACCACCAGCTTGGGAATGAGCCGGTAGAAGCTGGCGTCGGTGCCGTAGGTCAGGGTACGCAGCGGGTCGTCGATCAGCCGCTCGGCGGGCATGATCGCGAGCAGCTCCTGTTTGAGCGCCTGCCAGGCATCGGCGGCAGGTGCCGTCGTCGCAGCGCTCATGGTCGCTCCTCGGCATGACGCAGCAGCACCACCAGCTCGCGCGGCCCGTGCACGCCATAGGCCAGGGTCTGCTCGATGTCGGCGGTCTTGCTCGGCCCCGAGATCAGCAGCGCGTTGGTGGGCATGCCGCCGGCCCAGCCGTGGGCTTCGACCACGTCGAAAAAGGTGTCTTCGATGGTGTCGGCATCGAGCACGGCGATGTGGATCGGCGGCACCAGGCTCAGCAGGCGCGGCTCATCGGGGGTCGGCCACAGCCACAGGCTACCGGTCTCGGCGATGGCGCCGCGGGTGGAGGTCAGGCCGGCATCGGTGTCGTGGAACTGCTCGTGCCGCCAGGTCTCGATATCGCGGTCGGCGTCGATCAGGACGACGTCGCCTTCGGCCAGGGCGGCGCGCGCCTCGGCGGCGACGGGGTGCTCCCGCCCCAGGGCCAGACGGCGAATGTCCTTGGCCTCGAGCAGCCCGGCAAGTGCCCTGGTCCAGTCATCGCGAGACGTGTGGATGACCTCGCCATGCACCGAGGTGATCCAGCGCTCGAAGCGCGCCAGCCGCTCCTGCTGGCTCCAGCCGCGCCCGCTGACCACGGCGAAATCGCTCTGCGGCGCCGTCAGCGGGCCATCGGTACGCTCACGCAGGCGTTTGAGAATGTTGTCACGGGCACTCATGAACGCTTCCCCCCATCCTCGTCGGACTTGCCTGCCTGATGGCGTTTGGCCTTGTGCTGTTTAACCAAGGCATGCAGTGAAACCTTGGCCGGCTTGGGCGCAGTGCGGTATTCCGTCCACGGCCCCAGCTTCGAGGGCATCAGCGCCTGCAGCTTGCCGGCGATGGCCGTACTGCTGCGCCAGACGCCGGGGTGCGTGGCCAGCCACTGGAACCCTTTCCACGCTGCCACTTCCTTCTTGGTCCGCTTGACGCCGGCACCGGGCACGTTGCCGCGTCCCTCGCCCACCGCCTCGCGGCGCAGGCGCACCAGCAGGTCGGGAATCGGAATCTTGACCGGGCACACCTCGCCGCAGGCGCCGCACAGGCTCGAGGCGGTGGGCAGATCCTTGGTCGCCTCCAGGCCCATCATGTGCGGCATCAGGATGCTGCCGATGGGGCCGGGATAGGTGGTGCCGTAGGTATGCCCGCCAACCCGGGTATAGACCGGGCAGTGGTTCATGCAGGCACCGCAGCGGATGCAGCGCAGGGTGTCGAGCAGCTCGTCATCCTGATAGATGTTGGAGCGACCGCTGTCGACCAGCACCAGATGGACCTCATTCGGCCCGTCGTGCTCGCCGGGCTTGCGCGGTGAGCTGATCATGTTGAAGTAGGTGGTGACGTGTTGACCGGTGGCCGAACGGGTCAACAGCGCATAGAGCGGCGGCACGTCGCGCAGGTGCTCGACCACCTTTTCGATCCCGGTCACGGCGATGTGCACCGGCGGCACGGCGGTGGTCATGCGGCCGTTGCCCTCGTTCTCCACCAGGCACAGGGTGCCGGTCTCGGCCACGGCGAAGTTGACCCCCGAGATGCCCACGTCGGCGGCCATGAAGCGCTCGCGCAACTGAGCCCGCGCGGCTGCGGTCATGTAGTCGACGTCTCGGGTACGCTCGGTGCCGGTCCTGGTGTGCATGATCTCGGAGATCTCATCGGTGTTGAGATGGATCGCCGGCATGATGATGTGCGAAGGCGTCTGCTCGTTGAGCTGCACCAGGTATTCGCCGAGGTCCGACTCCAGCGCCTCGATGCCCGCCTCTTCCAGGTGGGCATTGAGGTGCATCTCCTCGGAGACCATCGACTTGCCCTTGATCACCGCCTTGGCGCCGTGGCGCTGGCAGATCTCGCGAATGATGCGGCACGCCTCGTCGCCGTTCTCGGCCCAATGCACCTGAATGCCATTGGCCTGACAGTTGGCCTCGAGCCGCTCGAGCAGGTCAGGCAGCTTGGCCAACGCGCGCAGGCGGATGTTGGCGCCGAGCTCGCGCAGGGTCTCGAGATCCCAGTCGCTGAAGACGTCGCGGCGCTTGGCCATCAGGCCGTCCATCGCCTTGCGAAAGTTGGCGCGTATCTGAGGATTGCCCAGGGCATCGTGGGCCTGGCGATGGAACTCGCGAGGAGTGAACGTCTGTACTTCGGAAGCGCTCATGAGGTCCTCCGCCACAGGTAGCTGGCGATGTGCTCACCGGAAACCGCCTTGCCCTGATGCTCGAAGCGACCGGCAATGTTCATCAGGCAGCCGCAGTCAGAGGTGACGAAGCGCCTCGCCCCGGTGGCCTCGATGGCCTGGGTCTTGTCCTCGACCATGGCGGCGGAAACTTCAGGGTGGCGCACGGCGAAGGTGCCGCCGAAACCGCAGCATTCCGTGGCACGGGCCTGCTCCACCAGCTCGACCTGGCCCATGCGGGCGAGCAACGCGGGCCCGGTTTCCCCCAACCCCATTTCGCGCCGGGCGCTGCATGAGGTATGCATGGCCACCTTTTCCGGCTGCCCGCGATCCTCGAGCCTGAGCTGACAGACATGCAACAGGAACTCGGTGAGCTCATAGATGCGTCCGGCCACCTCGTTGGCCCGGGCCTCATGCTCGGTGCCGGCAAAGAGCTGAGGGTAATGGGTACGCATCATGCCGCCACAGGAGCCTGAAGGCACGACGATCGGCCAGGGCTCGGGAAAGAGATCGAGCTGCGCTGCCGCCACTGCCCGCGCCTCGTCGTGATAGCCGGAGGTGTAAGCCGGCTGGCCGCAGCAGGTCTGCGCCTGAGGATAGACCACCTCGATTCCCTCGCGCTCCAACAGGCGGATACCATCCATTCCCGCTTCAGGATAAAAGAGGTCGATCAGGCAGGTGCCGAAGAAGTAGACCTTCTCCGGCTTGGGTGGGTACAGCTTGACTGGCGTCATGAGGCTCCCTCACTGTCGCCCTGTGGGCAGTGGCGGTCTTGCGGATTGTTGGAATCACGCCAAGAAAAATTGGTAAAACCAATTTACCTGACTGAAGTCGTTGAACCTTAGGGGGCACTGCTGACAGTGTCAACGACAAGGCCCTCCTTAATCGCTCTACCAGCATAGACTTTGGTCTACAACACCACTAAAGAACTGTCGATGGCAGCGATCCTTTTTCGCAAAGTGCAAAAGCGAATTGCAAGAGAGCGAGATTAGCGCCAATATTGGTAAGACCAATTAAAGCCGAAAGGCTCCAGGATAGCCTCGCATGACCTACCACAACGTACGCCAACCACGTCTGGCCGATGTCATCACCGAGCGGCTCGAAGCGATGATCCTCGAAGGCAGCCTCAAGCCCGGCCAGCGCCTGCCCCCTGAGCGCGAACTGGCCGAGCGTTTTGGCGTTTCGCGTCCCTCGCTGCGCGAGGCGATTCAGAAGCTGGCCACCCGAGGATTGCTGACCAGCCGTCAGGGCGGCGGTACCTTCGTGACGCGTGAGCTCAACAGCGGTTACAGCGATCCATTGTTGGACATGCTGGCCAGGCATCAGGAGTTTCACCTCGACCTGCTCGAATTCCGCGACGCCATGGAAGGCATTTCGGCTTACTATGCGGCACTGCGCTCCACCCCGGCCGACCGCGCCATGCTGATCAAGCGCTTCGAGGAGCTGGAGGCATGCTTTGCCGGCCGCGACCCCGAGCTCGAGGCCAAGGCAGATGCCGCCTTCCACCTGGCCATTGCCGAGGCCGCACATAACGTGCTGTTGCTGCACACCATTCGTGGCATCTTCCACCTGCTGGAAAAGAGCATCGTCGACAACCTGGCCCACCTGTTCGAGAAGCCCCAGTCGCGTCCCATGCTGATGAAGCAGCACCGCGCCCTGCTCGACGCCATTCTCGAAGGTCGTGCCGAGGACGCCCGAGCGCGCTCCCACGAACACCTCGTCTTCGTCGAGGAGGAGCTGCTGGAAATGGAGCGCGCCGAAACCCGCGCCCAGCGGGCCCTGCGGCGCGCCCAGGCACTACCGGAAATCTAGCTGCAGGTAATCATTGAGTGAAAGGCCCCCATCGACCACCCCGCCTGTCGGTACCGCTACGTCGGCTGCTGCTGTTGCTGCTGCCGCTCGGATTGGTGCTGGTCACCTGGCAGGCCTCCCAGGTAGCGCGCGAACAGGCCCTGCAGACCCTGGTACGGGAAGCCGAGAACGAACTGCGCCTCTCGGCCGCCGGCCTGGAGGGGCATCTGACCCGCCATGACTACCTTCCGCAGCTGCTCGCCTCGCGCGAGATGATCAAGCGCTTTCTCAGCGGCCACGGCGAGCAGAACCCGATGCCGCTCAACCGGCTGCTCGACCAGTTCCGCGCCATTGCCGACGTCTCCGATGTCTACCTGCTCGATCGTCATGGTACGACGCTGGCCGCCAGCAACTGGCATATGGAAAACACCTTCATCGGTCATAACTACTCCTTTCGCAGCTACTACACCGACGCGATAGAGGGCGGTCGCGGCCGCTTCTTCGGCCTGGGCACCCAGTCACTCGAGCGCGGCTACTACTTCTCCGCCCCCGTATGGCTGGATGAAACGACCCCGGATGCCCGTCCGGATGGCGTCATGGTCATCAAGATCCTGCTCGATGAAGTCGAGGAGAGCTGGGCTGAGCAGGACGCCGAACTGCTGGTCACCGATCATGACAACATCATCTTCATGGCCAGCCGTCCCGAGCTACGCATGGCGGCGCTGTTTCCCCTCACGGAAGCCGAGCGTCAGAACTTGCTGGCTGCCCGACGCTACGCCGACGAACCCCTGTCCCCCTCGGGCATCGATGTCTATGAGCAGCGCCCGGATGGCAGCCGACTGGTGAGATTCGACACCGGCCCGCTGGCGGAAGAGAGCTATCTGGGGCTGTCCCGCCACTTGGAAGCCTATGACTGGGACATGCATATCCTCAAGCCCCTGGGCAGCGTCTACCAGGCGCAGTGGCTTGCCGCCGCACTGGCTGGCGGCCTGTACGGCGTCGTGGTGCTGGCAGGCGGCATCGGCTGGCAGCGCTGGCGCCTGCGCCGCGAGCGCGAGCTGTTTGCCGAGCGCGAACGCCGAACCCTGGCCCAGGCGCGCGACGAGCTGGAGCGCAACGTCGAGCTGCGCACCCACGATCTGATGGAAACCAACCGGCTGCTTTCGGACGAGATCGAGGAGCGGCGTCGCGCCGAGGAGAATCTGCGCCAGACCCGCGACGAGCTGATCCAGGCCGCCAAGCTCGCCGTGCTGGGCCAGCTGGCGGCCGGTATCAATCATGAGCTCAACCAGCCGCTGGCCGCCATTCGCGCCTATGCCGAGAATGCCCGTACCTTTCTCGAACGCCAGCGGCTGGAGGCTGCCGACGCCAATCTGGCCCAGGTCGTCGAGCTGACCGAGCGCATGGCCGAAATCAGCGCCCAGCTGCGACAGTTCTCACGCAAGAGCAGCAGCTCGCTGACAGCGGTCTCGGTTCAGGCCTGCTTCCAGTATGCCCTGCGGCTCTATCAGAATCGGCTGCACGACGTCGAGGTCGTGCGGGACTGGGGCGATGAGGTTTGGGTCCATGCCGACCTGGTGCGTCTCGAACAGGTGCTGGTCAACCTGATCGGCAATGCCCTTCAGGCGATGGCGGAAACGCCCGAGCCCACTCTCATTCTCAGCGTCGAGGTCGAGGCCGAGCGGGTATTCATCGGCGTCAGCGATTCGGGCCCCGGCATTCCCGAAGCGCACCTGGCACGGATCTTCGAGCCCTTCTTCACTACCAAGTCGCCGGGCAGCGGGCTGGGGCTGGGACTTTCCATATCGGCGCGTATCATCAGGGATCTGGGCGGTAACATCGATGCCAGCAACGTACCTGGCGCCGGGGCACGCTTCACCATTACCCTGCCCCGCATGGAGAAACCCGACGACGCTCAGCCATCGCCAATCCAGGAGCAGCAATCCCATGCATGACCCGGCGCCCATCCCGGTACTGATCATCGATGACGAACCCCACCTGCGCATCACTGCCGGCCAGACCCTGGAACTGGCCGGCTACCAGCCACAGCCCTACGCCAGCGCCGAGAGCGCCCTGAAAACACTCACTCCCGACTTTCCCGGTGTGATCGTCAGTGACATCCGCATGCCGGGCATGGATGGCATGGCGCTGCTGCGCGAGGTACGGCTACGCGACCCGGACCTGCCGGTCATCCTGATCACCGGCCATGGCGACATCTCCACCGCCGTGGAAGCCATGCGCGAGGGCGCCTGGGACTTTCTGGAGAAGCCGTTTGCCGGCGAGCGGCTGGTCGAGATGGTACGCCGCGGCATCGACAAGCGCCGCCTGAGCCTGGAAAACCGCCAGCTCAAGGCCGAGCTGGAAGCCCAACAGGCCGCCCCTGGGCCGCGCCTGGTGGGGAGAACGCCGGCGATTCATCGACTCGCCTCCATGGTACAGCGCATTGCTCAGGTGGAGACCGACGTGCTGCTGTTCGGCGAAACGGGTACCGGCAAGGACCTGGTGGCCCGTGCCATCCACGAACGCAGTCCTCGCGGCGGACATCCCTTCGTCGCCATCAACTGCGGCGCCGTGCCCGAAAGCATCATCGAATCGGAGCTGTTCGGTCATGAGAAGGGCGCCTTCACCGGCGCCGTGGAGCGGCGCATCGGCAAGTTCGAGCATGCCAACGGCGGCACGGTCTTTCTCGACGAGATCGAGTCCATGCCGCTGGCACTGCAGGTCAAGCTGCTGCGCGTGCTGCAGGAGCGCTGTATCGAACGCCTCGGTGCCAACGAACACATCCCGCTCGACATTCGCGTCATCGCCGCCACCAAGGTCGACCTCAAGCTCGCCGCCGAGTCCGGTGAGTTCCGCGAGGACCTCTACTACCGGCTCAACGTGGTCACCCTGCCGCTCCCGCCTCTGCGCGAACGGCGCGAGGACATTCCCCTACTGTTTCAGCACTTCGCCGTGGTCGCCTCCAATCGCAGCGGTCTGGAAGCTCCGCCGCTGGGCACCAGCGGCGTCTCGACGCTGATGGCCCACGACTGGCCGGGCAACGTACGCGAACTGCGCAATCTGGCCGAGCGCTATGTGCTGCTCGGCTCGGCCTTCGACTATCGGATCGACATGCTGCTGGAGGGCGTCGAATCGGACGTCGCCGAGCTGGCCCTGCCGCAGCAGGTGGAGCTGTTCGAGAAGAGCCTGATCAGCCAGTCGCTGGTCAGCCATCGCGGCAGGATCACCGAGGTCTGCGAACATCTCGGGCTGCCGCGCAAGACGCTCTACGACAAGCTGCGCAAGTACGGGCTCAAGGCCGAGGACTATCGCCACAAGGCCACGCCCTGAGCCAGCAACTCCAGCAGCGCTGACCAGGCCGGCAGCCATGGCAGCAGCGCCACGCCGGCCATGAGCATGGCCAGCGAGTTGCCCGGAGACTTGATGTCGAGAGGCTTTAGCGCCGTGCCGAAGGAACGTTTGATGCGCGCCCCGGTGAGATCGACGCTGTAGATTTCATCCAGTGCCAGATGGATGACGAAACCGAGGCAGACGGCAACACCGTGCACCCAAGCCAACCGGGCAGGCTGAACGAACAGCTGGTAACTCACCGCTGCCGCCGCCAGCCCGCACAGAGCGGCGGCCAGCAGCGAATGCCAGATGCCCCGGTGCACGGTGAAGCGGCTGAATACGCCACCGGCAACGTAGCGCACCGTGAGATAGAGCAGACCGCACACCACCAGCAAGTAGCCCGGGGCCAGATGCCCCTGCAACAGCAGCACTCCCAGCACCACGCTGGGCACCGCCAGTAGATTGAAGATGAGGCGAATCGCCTTGGAACTGTCGGCATCGATGTCGGGCAGGATGCCCCCGAAGGTCACCAGCCCGAACACGACCCCGCCCTGCCACAGCTCCCACAGCCCTACCTGCCAACCGCCATGGGCCAGTACGGCGCCGCCGGCGGCGGCCACGCCAAGATGGGTGCGGAAATCGGCCATGCCGGGACAAGCCCTCTACTGGATAAAAAGCCAGATTATCGCTTGCACCTACATGAATAACAACGGGTTAGAGGCTCAAACTGCGCAAGAATCGCAACCGCGTGTTACCCGCCATGCTCCGCAAGGTACTGATTCTTGAGCTTGACGTAGTTGCCGGCGGTATAGGGGAAGAACTGCCGCTCGCTCTCCTTCAGCGGACGCAGCGCCTTGGCCGGGTTGCCGGCGTAGACATGGCCGCTCTCGAGACGCTTGCCCGGGGTCACCACGGCACCGGCGGCGATGATCACCTCGTCCTCGACCACGGCGCCATCCATGACGATGGCCCCCATGCCCACCAGGATGCGACTGCCCAGCGTGCAGCCGTGCAGGATCGCCTTGTGGCCGATGGTGACGTCGTCGCCGATGGTGAGCGGGAATCCGCCCGGGTTGAAATCGCTGGCGTGGGTGATGTGCAGCACGCTGCCGTCCTGCACGCTGGTACGCGCGCCGATGCGGATACGGTGCATGTCGCCACGAATCACCGCCATGGGCCACACCGAGCAGTCGTCGCCCAGCACCACGTCGCCCAGCACCACGCAGGCCGGATCGACGTAGACCCGCGCGCCCAGAGAGGGGCGCTTACCCTGCCAGCTGCGCAGGGGATCGTTCACGCTCATGCAAACCTCCAGCCCGGCTTCTGCGCCGGTCACATCGAATGGTTACAGCAGCCCGGCCGCCAGTACCACGACCGTCAGGGGAATCGAGACCCAGCGTAACACCGTTCGCCACAGCACGAAGCCGGGCTCCGCCACGCCCAGCGCCGCCTGCACCTCGGCTTTCGGCATCACCCAGGCGGCAAAGATGGCGATCAACAGACCGCCCACCGGCAGAAAGATCTCGGTGGGGATGGTGGTCACCAGATCGAAGGCGTTCATCCCGAACAGCGGCCGCCACTCGGCCAGGGCGGAGAACGACAGCACCGACAGCAGACCGACCAGCCACACGGCGATGCCGACCACCGCAGTGGCCTTGCCGCGACCGAACCCCAGCCCCTGCAGCGTGGCCACCATCGGCTCGGCCAGGTTGATCGACGAGGTCCAGGTCGCCAACAGCAACAGCAGGAAGAACACGCTGAGCCACAGCGCCCCCCAGGGCAGCTCGGCAAAAGCGATAGGCAGGGTGACGAACATCAGACCCGGCCCCTCGCCGGGATCCATGCCCTGAGAGAATACCACCGAGAAGATGGCGATGCCGGCCAACAGCGCCACGCTCACGTCCAGCACCGCCACGGCAGCGGCGGCGCGCGGCAGGCTCTGATGCTCCGGCATGTAGGCGCCATACGCCATCAGCGCGCAGGCTCCCACCGCCAGAGTGAAGAAGGCATGGCCCATGGCATGCAGCACCACCAACGGCGTAATGGCCGAGAAGTCCGGCATGAACAGCCACGCCAGCGCCGGGCCGAAGCCGTCGGTGGTGGCGGCATAGAGGGCCAGCATGACAAGCAGCAGGTACAGCAGCGGCATCAGCAGATTGTTGAGTCGCTCCAGCCCCTTGGCCACGCCGGCCGCCACCACGGTCATGGTCATGAACAGGAACAGCGTGTGGTTGAACGTCATACGCAGCGGGTCGGCCAGGAAGGCCTCGAAGCCGGCACCGACCTCGGCCGCACTCAGCCCCACGAAACCACCGTTCACCGCGGTGACGAAGAACTCGATGGACCAGCCCGACACCACCGAGTAGAACGACAGGATGCAAAAGACGGTAAAGGCACCGAACAATCCCAGCAGCCGCCAGTGACGGCTGGCCCCGGCCTGCCCGGCCAGATAGCCCAGCGCCTGCATCGGCGCGCGACGGCCGGCCCGGCCGATCAGGATCTCGGCCATCATCACGGGCAACCCCAGCAACAGCACGAAGGCGATATAGAGCACCAGGAAGGCGGCCCCACCGTTTTCGCCGGTGATGTAGGGAAAGCGCCAGATGTTGCCCAGCCCCACGGCTGCGCCGGTCACCGCCAGGATGAAGGCGCGCCGCGTGCTCCAGCGCTCCAAGGTTGCGTTCATGCCGTTACCTCGACTTTCGTGGAGGCGCAAGCCTATCAGGCCGACACTCCGCGACCAATCCCCGGCGGGATTGAAACCCGTGACACCTGGCCGCATCTAATCGCTATTCTGCACTTATACCCAACACGCCTTGAGGTGCGCATGTCCCACAATCCCCTGCTTGAATCCCACGAGCTGCCCCCTTTCGCCGAGATCAAGCCGGAGCACGTGGTACCGGCCATCGACAAGCTGCTGGCCGACAATCGCGCCGGCATCGAGGCGCTGATCGAGCGCGCCGGGCAGGAGACGCCCAGTTGGGATAGCCTGGCCGCGCCGCTCGAGGCACTCAACGACCGCCTGTCACGGGCCTGGTCGCCGGTGTCGCACCTCAACGGCACCATGAACTCGCCGGCCCTGCGCGAGGCCTATCAGGCCTGTCTGGGCAAGCTCTCGGACTACAGCACCTGGATGGGCCAGCACGAGGGGCTGTTCCGTGCCTGGCAGGCCCTCAAGGAAGGGCCCGCCTGGGCCGAGCTGGACGAAGCTCAGCGTCGCAGCGTCGACAACACCCTGCGCGACTTCCGCCTTGCCGGGGTCGACCTGCCGCCAGAGCAGAAGCGTCGCTACGGCGAGATTAAGGCACGCCTGTCGGAGCTTGCCAACACCTTCTCCAACCAGCTGCTCGACGCCACCCAGGCCTGGCACAAGGATATCGACGACGCGGCCCGGCTGGCCGGTCTGCCCGAGAGCGCCCTGGCGACGCTTGCCGCCAACGCCGAGGCCAAGGGAGCGAAGGGCTATCGCATCACCCTCGACTTCCCCAGTTTCTATCCGGTGCTGACCTTTGCCGACGACCGCGAGCTGCGCCGCGAGGTGTACACGGCCTTCGTTACCCGCGCCTCGGACCAGGGCCCCAATGCCGGCGAGTACGACAACGCCCCGGTCATCGAAGAGACGCTGCGCCTGCGCCGCGAACTGGCCGAGCTGCTGGGCTTCGCCAGCTATGCCGACTACTCGCTGGCCACCAAGATGGCCGAGTCGCCGCGCCAGGTGCTCGACTTCCTCGAGGACCTGGCGCGCCGCGCGGTGCCCCAGGCGAGGGAAGAGTTTGCCGAGCTCGAAGCCTACGCCCGCGACACCCTGGGCCTGGCCGAACTCGCCCCCTGGGACATCGGCTATGCCAGCGAGAAGCTGCGCGAAGCCCGCCATGCCATCTCCCAGGAGCAGCTGCGCCCCTACTTTCCCGCCCCCCGGGTCGTGGATGGGCTGTTCCAGGTGGTCGAGCGGCTCTACGGCGTTACCGTCGAGGAAGACCTGCAAGCCCCCCGCTATCACCCCGAGGTGCGCTATTTTCGCATTCTCGAGCGGGGCGAGCCGATCGCCGGCTTCTACCTCGACCTTTACGCCCGCGAGGGCAAGCGCGGCGGCGCCTGGATGGACGAGTGCCGGGTGCGCCGCTGCCGGGAAGACGGCGAACTGCAATTGCCCGTCGCCTACCTGACCTGCAACTTCACCCGACCGGTGGGCGACCGGCCGGCGCTGCTGACCCACGACGAGGTCACTACCCTGTTCCACGAGTTCGGCCATGGGCTGCACCACATGCTGACCCGGCAGACGGTAGCCGACGTCTCCGGCATCAACGGCGTGGCGTGGGACGCCGTGGAGCTGCCCAGCCAGTTCATGGAGAACTACTGCTGGGAGCGTGAAGGACTCGACCTGATCGCCGGCCATGTCGACAGCGGCGAGGCACTGCCCGCCGAGCTGCTGGAGCGCCTGCAGGCGGCCAAGAACTTCCAGTCGGCCATGGGCCTGGTGCGCCAGCTCGAATTCTCGCTGTTCGATCTGCGTCTGCATCACGAGCTGGCCGCCCCAACGGCCGCCGACGTGCAGGCACTGCTCGACGAAGTGCGCAGCGCCGTGTCGGTGGTGCCCAAGGCCGACTTCAACCGCTTCCAAAACGGCTTCAGCCATATCTTCGCCGGCGGCTATGCGGCGGGCTACTACAGCTACAAGTGGGCCGAGGTGCTCTCTGCCGACGCCTGGAGCGCCTTCGAGGAGGCCGGCATCTTCGACGCCGAGACCGGCCAGCGCTTCCGCAGCGAAATTCTCGAACAGGGCGGCGCCCGCGATGCCGCGGAGCTGTTCCGCGCCTTCCGCGGCCGCGAGCCCAGTGTCGAACCGCTGCTGCGTCACAGCGGCATTCGTGCCGCCTGACAGCACGGGCACGGCACGCTATCGTAGCCACACCGTCGCCGGCACTCGCCGGCGGCCCTTGCTCATGGAGGCAACATGGCCGTTCAGAAACGCTTCATCGCCGGCGCCGTCTGCCCCCGCTGTGCCGAGATGGACAAGATCCGCGCCTGGGAGCAGAGCGGCATACGCTATCGCGACTGCGTCAACTGCGACTTCTTCGAACAGGCCCCCATCGAGGAAGAGACGGCGGCCGAGCTCGAGACCCGCGTCAATCGCGAGCGTGAGGAGCAGCGCCGCAATGCCATCCAGACGGTGAGGATTCTCGACCCCGGGAGCCGCTGAGCGTGACAGGCCCGGGCACCAGCGATGCCGGGCAGCACAGGAGCGGACGCCGTCGCCTGGAGCTGCTCGGCCTGGCTGTTGCCGCCGCTCTGCTGCTGTCGCGCCCCGACCTGGCCACGCTGGCCGCCGGTCTGGGACTGTTCCTGTGGGGCATGACCCACCTGGAAGAGGCCATCAAGCGGCTTTCAGGTGGCACGCTCGACCGCTGGCTGCATGCCGCCACGCGCCACCCCGGGCGTGCGATTGGCGTCGGCGCCCTGGCCACTGCCGTGGTCCAGTCCAGCTCATTGATCACCCTGCTGGCGATGTCCTTCGTCAGCGCCGGTCTGGTCGCCCTGCCCGGCGCCATCGCCCTGCTGTTCGGTGCCAACCTGGGAACGACCACCGGCGCCTGGCTGATCGCCTCGCTCGGTCTGCGCTTCGACCTGGCCCACTATGCCATGCCGCTGCTCGCCCTCGGCCTGCTCGGCCGTTACCGCCTCAGCGGTCCGCCGGCCGGTATCGCCGCGCTGCTGCTGGGCATCGGCCTGCTGTTCCTCGGCATCGACTTCATGAAGCTCGGCTTCGAAGCCTGGCAGGATGGCCTGCGCCTCGACGGCCTGGCGGGCGACCGGCTGTGGCACTGGCCGCTGTTCGTGGCGATCGGCATCGTCGCCACCGTGGTCATGCAGTCGAGCCACGCCACGCTGCTGCTCACCCTGACGGCCCTGGCCTCGGGGCAGCTGCCCTACCTGCCGGCCCTGGCCATCGCCATCGGCGCCAACATCGGGACCACGGTCACCGCCATACTGGGCGCGCTTTCCGCCGGTGTCGCGGCACGCCGCCTGGCCGGGGCGCATGTGATCTTCAATCTGGTCACCGCCGTGGTCGCCCTGGCGCTGCTGGTGCCGCTGGCCTGGCTGGTGGACGCCCTTGCCGAACTGGTGGGATTGGCGGCTACGGCCTGGCCGCTGAAGCTGGCCCTGTTCCATACCCTGTTCAACCTGCTCGGTATCGTGCTGATGCTGCCCTGGATCCCGCAGCTGGCCGGCTTGCTCGAGCGCCGCTTTCCCGAACCCACTCGGCTGCCGCCGTCGCAGGCGCGCTACCTCGACAGTACCGCCCTCAATCATGCGGATACCGCCGTTGCCGCCATGGAACAGGAGTGTCGGCGCCTCGACCGGCGCGCCTATCATCTGCTGTGCAGCGCCATCCTGCTTCCCAGCGCCGAGGTGATCGGTCACCCGCCGGAGCGGCAAGCGGTGGCGGCCCGCATCGATCCCGACGCCTGGCCAGGCATCGATACCCGCTACCAGGAGCGCATCAAGCCACTGCTCACCGAGATTCTGGAATTCCAGGCACGCCTCGATGTGCCGCTGACAGACGCTCAACAGGCAAGGCTGGACGAGCTGCAGGAACGCTCACTGCGCATGGTGGAAGCGGTACGCCTGGGCGAGGTACTGCAGCGTAGCCTGCTGCGCCATGCCGCGCCGGCCAGCCCGCTGCGCGAGGCCCACGACGATCTGCGCCTGGCCATTGCCACCGGCCTCAATCGACTCGCCGAGGAGAAGGAGGCTACTGCCATTGCCACCCCCGTCGAGGAGATACGCCGCCACTGGCAGCATGAGCTGGCCCAGCGGTTGCGGGAGCATCGCCTCGATCCATGGCTCGCCTCATCGTTGATGAACGACCTGCACCAAGCCAGCCGTCTGATCGCAACGCTCACCGAAACGTCCTGCGCCTCCCAGTGTGCGGATAACCACACACACATTACGTAACCAGTGCGAAATCCCAGCCAAACCTGATTTTCTTCGCCTCGACTTTCGTCGAATGAAAAAAAAGTAATATCTTGTTTTTACAAGCACTGCCTCTGCATGGCGCAGCAATTGCCTATACTCATGTGCGTTACAACGTATTTCATAAGGACCCACTTCAGGTGGGCTCCCATAACGACAAAGGCAAATCGGAGTACTCCCATGCGCTATACCGCCTCCAAACTGATCGCCACCTCCGTGCTCGGTGCGGCCCTGGTCGCCGCCGGCGCCCAGGCCCAAGATCGCAGCGACTGGCCCCGCAGCCTGACCGTAGGTACCGCCAGCCAGGGTGGCACCTACTACATCTACGGCTCCGGCTGGGCCAACATGGTGGGCGACGCCCTCGGCGTTTCCTTCGGCGCCGAAGTGACTGGCGGCCCCGTTCAGAACGCCACCCTGGTACAGATGGGCGAGCACGACTTCGGCATGGTGACCATGGGTCCGGCCTACGAGGCATGGACCGGCAACAGCGAGCTTGCCCCGGGCGTCGAGCATACCGACATTCGCGCCGTATTCCCGATGTACCAGACCACCCTGCAGATCGTTGCCCTGGCCGGCTCGGGCATCAGTTCCGTTGCCGATCTGGACGGCAAGACCGTGGGCGTCGGCCCGGCGGGCGGTACTTCGGACATGTACTATCCGCAGCTGTTCGAGAAGCTCGGCCTGAACGTCAGCACCCGCAACGGCGGTGCCGCCGACCAGGCAGGCCAGCTGCAGGACGGCCTGATCGATGCCTTCGCCTTCGCCGCGGGCGTGCCGATCTCTGCCTTCAACCAGCTCGAAGCCCAAGCCAACGTCAACATCTTCTCCTTCTCCGAGGAAGAGATGGAGCAGTTCCTGGGCGACTTCCCCGAGCTGAGCCCGGCCAGCATCCCGGCCTCCGTCTACAACAGCCTGGACGAAGACCTGCCGGCCGTTTCGATCTGGAACTTCGCCATCACCCATAAGGACATGCCGGAGTCGCTGGTCTACGAAGTGACCAAGACCGTGATGGAAAACAACGACCGCATGGTCCAGATCCATGGTGCCGCCAGCGAGACGGTGCCGGAGAACTTCGAGTACAACACCTTCCTGCCCTGGCATCCGGGTGCCGTACGCTGGTTCGAAGAGAACGGCTACGAGATCCCGGAGGACCTGCGCGGCTGATCGATACGCGCATCGACGCCGGCCTTCGGGCCGGCGTCAACGCCTTAACCCCCTAAGGCAACTGTAACCCCTCAAGGCATCCCGGCATGACCCACGAAACCCAACCCGAACAAGCCGCCTCGAAGATCGGCACCGAAGGTGTCGCCGACATCCCGATCGCCCACAACGAGCGCGTGCTTTCCGGCCTGCTCGGCCAGACGGTATTTGCCGCCTGTGTCCTCTTTACGGCCATGCATCTCTATGCACTCAACGTCTCGCCGATCGAGACCTGGGCGTTTCGCATCATTCACGTGGCCGGTGGCCTGGCCGTAGGCTTCGCCATCACCGCCGCCTATACCCTGGACCGCAGCCCGGGCGAAAGGCACATAGGCAAGGTCGAGTGGTTGGCCATGATTCCGGCCGTAGCCGCCATCGTCTATGCCGCCTTCGCCATCGGTTATGCCTGGTTCATCCGGGAAACCCAGGGCACGCCCCCTGCCGGCTGGGTGCTGGTGCACATGAGCTGGGCACTGACGATCGCCACCGGTATCGCCATGATCAGCAGCTGGATCTGGCGCGGTTCGAGCCGCTCCGTCCACTGGGCCGACGCCGTGCTGATCGTCGCTTCGATCATCGTCGCCGCCTACCTGCTGTTCGTGCTGCAGCGCTGGCGCATGGCCGCCGGCACACCGTTTGCCGGACAGACCGAGTTCCTCGTCTCGGCCATCGGGGTGGCCCTGATCATGGAGCTTACCCGTCGCGTGGCGGGGCTGGCGCTGATCGTCATCACCGCCGTGTTCCTGGTCTACGCCTTTGCCGGCCCGTACCTGCCCGGCCTGCTGGAACACCGCGGCTACTCGCCGCAGCGCTTCTTCACCTACCTGTATACCGACAACGGTATCCTCGGCGCGACCACCGCGGTCTCGTCCACCTACATCATTCTATTCATCACCTTCGCCGCCTTCCTGCAGGCCTCCCGCGTGGGTGACTATTTCGTCAACTTCGCCTTCGCCGCCGCCGGTCGCGCGCGTGGCGGCCCGGCCAAGGTGGCGGTGTTCGCTTCCGGCCTGATGGGCATGATCAACGGCACCTCTGCCGGCAACGTGGTGGCGACCGGCTCGCTGACCATTCCGCTGATGAAGAAGGTCGGCTACCACCCGCGCAGCGCCGGCGGCATCGAGGCCGCGGCTTCCACCGGTGGCCAGATCGTACCGCCGATCATGGGCGCGGGCGCCTTCATCATGGCCGAGATCACCGGCATCCCCTATACCGAAATCGCCATTGCCGCGCTGATTCCGGCCGCCCTGTACTTCCTCTCCATCTACCTGATGGTCGATCTGGAAGCCCGCCGCGGCGGCATGCAGGGTCTGCCCAAGGACCAACTGCCGGTATTCCGCTCGATGGTCAAGCAGGTCTATCTGTTCCTGCCCATCATCATCCTGATCGGCACCCTGTTCATGGGTTACTCGGTGATTCGTGCCGGTACCCTGGCGATGGTCAGCGCCGCCGTGGTGTCCTGGTTCACGCCCCACTGGATGGGTCCCAAGGCGCTGCTCAACGCCCTCTCGCTGGGCGCACGCATGGCCATTCCGCTGATCGCGGTATGTGCCTGTGCCGGTATCATCGTCGGCGTCATCGCCCTGACCGGCGTCGGTGCCCGCTTCGCCTCCATGCTGCTGGGCATTGCCGATGCCAGCCATCTGCTGGCGCTGTTCTTCGCCATGTGTATCTCGATCCTGCTCGGCATGGGCATGCCGACCACGGCGGCCTATGCGGTAGCCGCCTCGGTGGTGGCACCGGGCCTGCAGCAGATCGGCATTCCGCCACTGGTGGCGCACTTCTTCGTGTTCTACTACGCGGTGCTCTCGGCCATCACCCCACCGGTGGCGCTGGCCGGCTATGCTGCCGCCGCCATCTCGGGAACCGATCCGCTGAAGACGGCCATGACCTCCTTCAAGTTCGGCCTGGCCGCCTTCATCGTGCCCTTCATGTTCTTCTACAGTCCCGCGCTGCTGATGGACGGCACCTGGATGCAGATCCTGCGCGTGGCCCTCACCGCGGGTGTAGGGATCTACCTGCTGGCCGCTTCGGTGCAGGGCTGGTTCCTCAACGGTGGCGTCAACCTCGTGCAGCGCGTGTTGCTGCTGGCCGCCGCGCTGTCGATGATCGCCGGCGGCTGGATGACCGACCTGCTCGGCGTCGGCATCGGCGGGCTGGTGTTCGTGTGGCAGGCTGCCGCGCTGAAGGCCAAGCCCAAGGCCCTGACCTGATCCGGGATCGGGCGCAAGCCAAGGTGGCCTCGGCCACCTTGGCTTCACCGCCCACCTCACCGACAGGAGACACACCATGAGCACTGGACGGTTCCCAACGCTGTATCCGTTAGCCGCTGCCTGCGCCCTGCTGTTCGCGAGCGCCCCCACCCTGGCCGATGAGCGGGCCGATTGGCCGGCGGAAGTCCTGCTAGGCACCGCCTCCCTCGGCGGCACCTATCAGGTCTATGGCGACGGTCTGGTGACCCGCCTCATCGACGAACTCGGCATTGACGCCGTTTCCCAGGCGACCGGCGGGCCCTATCACAACATGACGCTGGTCCATACCGGCGAGGCGGAACTGGGCCTAGTCACCTTGGGTCCGGCCCGCGAACTCTGGGACGGAGAGGCCGAATTCGCCCCCGGCGAGGAGATGCGCGATGTGCGCGCGCTCTTCCCCATGTACCAGACCCCCTTCCACGTGGTGACGCTGGCCGGCTCGGGCATCGAGAGCATCGCCGACCTGAGCGGCAAGCGGGTCGGGGTCGGCCCCATGGGCGGTACCTGCGCCGCCTACTGGCCGCAGTTTCTGGAAGCGCTTGGCGTCGAGGACGTGCATCTGCAGTATGCCGACGCCAACCATCTGGCCGACTATCTGACCTCACGGCTGAGTGATGCCTTCGCCTTCTGCGCCGGCCTGCCGATCAGAGCCTTCGAGCGTCTCGAGCGGCGTCGCGACGTGCACATGTTCGGCCTGACGGAGCAAGAGCAGAGTACCCTGCTGGACACCTTCCCGGTATCGGCCTTCGAGATTCCGGCCGATACCTATGCCTCGATGGACGCTCCCCACGCTTCGGTGTCGTTCTGGAATTTCGCCATTGGCCACAAGGACCTGCCGGAGAGCTTCGTCTATGAGCTGATGAAGCTGGTGCTGGACCACCCCGACGCCATGACGGAGATCCACCCCGCCGCCATCGAAACCCGGGCGGAGCACCTCGACAAGAATGGCGTGATCTGGTTCCACCCCGGAGCGGTGCGCTACTACGAGGAGCAAGGCCTCGAAGTGCCGGCCGAAATGCTGCCACCCGAAATGCGTCCGGCAGAGGACGCAGACGACGAAGACGCCAGCGACACGGAAGACTGACGTCATCCTCACTGACACCCAATCTTACTGACACCCAATGACTCGGCCCCGCCAGATGGCGGGGCCGAGTCGTTCAAGCCAGGAAGCACAAGCGATACCGTTCAGGACTCGACCACGCCGCAGGCCATACGGCCGCCGCCGCCACCGAGCTCCGGCTCGTCGGAGTAGGTGTCGCCGCCTTCGTGGATCATCAGGCTGCGGCCCTGAACGTCGTTGACGGTGAGCCGCGGCGCCAGCACCGGCAGGTTCGCCTCGCCATCCTCGTTGACGATCAGCACCGGCAGGTCGCCCAGGTGACCGTCGCCATAGGGGCCCTGGTGGCTATCGGTCTCCTCGGGATCGTAATGGCCGCCCGCCTCGCCGGCAGCTTGCATGTTGCCGTCCTCGTCTTCCCCCGGCTCGCAGCTGGGGTTCTCGTGTACGTGGAAACCGTAAACGCCGGGCGGCATCTCGCGCAGATCGGGGGTCAACAGCAGGCCGTGGTCGGTATCTTCGAGCGTGATGGTGCCGATGGAATCCTCGATGCCATCGGCACTCACCCAGTTGATCTCGACTTCGTGGCCTTCCTGGGCCTGGGCTTGTCCCATTCCAGCGGCTAGCAGCAGGGAGGCGAAAGCGACTCCCGAAAGGTTGGCATGGCGCATCTAGCGACCTCCTGTTCCTGATTCCATGGACATGCAGGAAACAGGCTAGTCGCAGATGCGCCCCAGCGCCAAAGCGATGGACTCAAGCCAGGTTGTCGAGGATGCGCAGGCAGGGCTCCGCCTGGTTGAGGGTATAGAAGTGCAGACCGGGTGCACCGCCGTCGAGCAGGCGCTGACAAAGCCGCGACACCACCTCGGTGCCGAAGGCCGCGATGGCCTCGCTGTCGTCACCGTAGGCCTCGAGCTGCTTGCGGATCCAGCGTGGAATCTCGGCACCGCAGGCATCGGAGAAACGGGCCAGCTTGGTGTAATTGGTGATCGGCATGATGCCGGGTACGATCGGCGCCTCGACGCCGAGGGCCTGGGCGCGCTCGACGAAGTGGAAGTAAGCCTCGGCGGTGAAGAAGTATTGGGTGATGGCGAGATTGGCCCCGGCCTTCACCTTGCGCGCGAAGTTCTCCAGGTCGCGCTCGAAGTTCGGCGCCTGCGGGTGGGATTCCGGATAGGCCGCCACGGCGATCTCGAAGTGGTCGCCGGTCTCCTCACGGATGAACTCCACCAGCTCGTTGGCGTAGCGCAGCTCGCCGATGCCGCCCATGCCCGAGGGCAGATCGCCACGCAGCGCCACCAGGCTGTCGATGCCCTCCTCGCGGTACTGCGCGAGCAGGTCGCGCAATTGAGCCTTCTCGCTGCCGATGCAGGAGAGGTGCGGCGCGGTGGTGATGCCGGACTCGCGCACGCTTCTCACGGTACTGAGCGTGCGTCCCTGGGTCGAACCGCCGGCGCCATAGGTGACCGAGAAGAAACGCGGGCCCCGCTCGGCCAGGGCGTCGCGCACCCCTATCAGCTTCTCGCGTCCCGCCTCGGTGTTGGGAGGAAAGAACTCGAAACTGATGCCTAGCGGATATGAGCTGCTCATGAAAATCTCTCTGGTTTGCCGGGAGCGATGCGAATCCCTGCATTCTGCCGTCCGGCCGGACGCCTGACCAATGAAAAGTTTCACGCTGCTACATGAGCTTTCGTCATATAGAACCGGACGATTAGAACCGTTCGGTCTGATTGACTCACGTGGCAGGCGGGCCTCGGCTGCAAAAGCTCAAACTTCGCTAACAAATCTTCGCCCATGCCACGTTGACCCAGGCTCACGCGACAACGACGCTGAGTAGAGAGAAAGGCGACCGGCCCGGTACGGACACCGGGTTACCCATTCGATGAGGAGAACCCCATGACACAGGAACTGATCACCGGCACCGCCGTCTTCGACGACGAGGGCAAGCAGGTCGGCAAGGTGGCGGATACCAGTGACGTGGACAAGGTCGGCATCATCACCGAGACGGGCAGCCGCTTCTGGGTGCCTACGGCAATGCTCACCCATCGCGACCAGCGCTGGATGCTGGAGCCTGGTTATACCGAGATATCGCCGGCCGAGGCAAAAACGCAGCAGGCGGAGCGCGAACTGGACGAGGCCAACGCCGAGACCTTTCCGGCCAGCGACCCGCCCTCCTTCACCATGGGTGACGAGGGCAAGGGCGGCTGAGTCGGGGCCAGAATGCATGGCCAGAATGCATGGAGAGCAGAGCAGGAGATTTGACATGGAGAAATCACGTCAAAACCGGGAAGGTGGGCAAAGCACGCAGATGGACGAGACAAGGGGCGAGTCGTTGCGCGAGGGGGCTCGGCGGCTGACCGAGCGCGACGCTCCCGACGCCCACGATCCCAACGCCAACCCCAGCGACGGTGCCGGCCGCAAGGGCGGGCGCTCGCCCGACCAGGCCGAGGTCTACCGTCCGGATGCCAACGTCGACGACCAGAAGCACAGCGCCAGGAAGCCCGGGATCGATACGCGGCGTGAGACGACCCCGGTAGGCGGCGCTCAGGTGGCGTCTGACAAGACCTCGCACAAGGAGAACATCGACGACCAGGCCGAGCGGGCCAGATCGAGCCGCCGCAACGGCTGATTTCGCTACCGCTGAGCGGGGCGATCATACATGGCTGACAGCCGTCCCGCCGCCAGGCATCATATCGCCTTTCGGCGATGGAATGGCGCGCGATGATCGACCCCGGAGCCCTGCTCGGCCCCCTCTGGACCCTTCTGGCCTTCGTCGGCCTCGGCTGGCTGGCGGCACGGCGGCTGGCCATCGATCCACGCCCCATCGCCACGCTGCTGATCTACCTGATTGCCCCGGTCACCTTCTTTCGCGGCCTGCTGCTGGGCGGCCCCACGCCCCACTATCTGCTGCTGACCCTGGCGCTGTTCCTGCTGGCAAGCTTGGTCGCCGCCGTCATCAATCCGCTGGCCAAGCGTTTCCTCTCGCCGCAGGAGAGCGCCCTGCTCGCCTTCTCCTCCGGCACCGGCAATACCGGCTACTTCGGCCTGCCCATCGCCATGATCCTGCTGCCGCCGGAAGGGGTAACGCTGTACCTGTTCTGTATCCTCGGCGTGACGCTCTACGAGTTCACGGTGGGCTTCTACCTCAGCGCCCGTGGCCAGTTCTCGGTGCGTCAGAGCCTGATCAAGATCGTACGCCTGCCCCTGATCTACGCCTTTCTCGCTGCGCTGCTGGTAAGCGGGCTCGGCTTGACGCTGCCGACCACGCTGATGGACAGCCTGGCCGTGTTTCCCTCCACCTACACCCTGCTCGGCATGATGATCATCGGCATGACCCTGGGGCGGGTTGCGATTCGCGAGATCGATCTGCGTTTCATGGCCGGCTGCGTGGCCATCCGCTACCTGCTGTGGCCCTGGCTCATGCTGGCGGTGGTGCTGCTGCTGCAGATGCTGATGACGCTGCCCGACGAGCTCGCCCTGGCGCTATTGCTGCTCGGCGTGGTGCCGATGGCGGCCAACGTAGTGGTGGTCGCCATGGAGCTCGGCATCAAGCCGGAAAAGGGCGCCCTGGCGGTGCTGGCCACCACGCTGGCCGCCCCGCTGCTGATCCCGCTCTACTTGCCGCTACTGATGCGCCTGGCCGGCCTGTAGAACGATTGGCCTTGAAGCCCGGCCCGGTAGAGCTAGCCTGAAGCAAGACACCTTCTGGAAGGAGGCCATCATGCATCGTCATGCATATTGGGCGCTCGCCATCGTCATGCTGCTGTTCCTCGCCCCCGCCCAGGCCCACCACGGCTGGGTCGGCGGCGAGACCATCGAGATCGAAGGCACCATCACCCAGGTGCGGCTGGGCAACCCCCACGGTGAAGTGCAGCTCGACGTGGACGGTGAAACCTGGACGGTCGAGGTCGGCCAGCCCTGGCGCAACGAACGCGCCGGGTTGGAAGAGGGCGACCTCGCCGAAGGCGTGGAGCTGCGCGTCTCGGGCGAACATGCCCGTGAACGAGTACTCAAGGCCGAGCAGCTGTGGATCGGCGACGAGCACTATGTGCTCTATCCCGGACGAATCTGACTCGGCGACGTGGAAGCCCTGCTGACATCGCTCGCCGATACCGCCCTGGCCGAATGGGTACGGCTCTCACGCTGGGGCTATGCGGCGATCAATGCCCTGCACGTGCTGGGCATCGCCTTGCTGATCGGCGCCATCGTCGCCCTCGACCTGCGTCTGCTGGGTTGGCGCAAGCGCTTGCCGCTGCATGAGCTGGGCCGGCTGCTGCAGCCGGTGGCGATCGCGGGGCTGCTGCTGGCAATGGTCACCGGGTGCTGCTGTTTCTCGCCGACCCCAGCGGCTATGCCGCCATGCCGCTGTTCGTGCTCAAGCTGGCGCTGATCGCCCTGGCCATTGCCAATGCCCTGCTGCTCAACCTGGGGCCGGGGCTGGCACATGCCACGCCCCGACGGTTGCGCATGGCCGGCATTCTGTCGCTGCTGCTATGGCCGGCCGTGCTGTTGGCGGGCCGCATGCTCGCCTTCGTCGACGGCTGACGGTACGAGCTTCAGTGCGAAGCCATGGCGATGCACGCCTCGGCGCAGCGCCGGCAGGCCTCGGCACACTGCTGGCAGTGGTCGGCCTCGTGCTTGGCGCATTCGTCCGCACACGCCTTGCACACGTCGGCACACAGGCGGCAAAGCTGGTTGGCGTATTCGCTGTCCTGGGCCATGAAGGAAGCCGCCAGGCGGCAGATCTGCGCACACTGCATGTCCAGGCGGATGCACTCCGCCATCATCTTGACATCGTCTTCCTGCAGGCAGGAAGTGGCGCAGCGGTCGCAGTAGGCGGCACACACGTGGCAGGCTTCGATACATGACTTGTAGTGACCAAAATCCATCTCGTTCACTCCTCGGTCGTTGGCGGGCTCGTAGGCACCACACGCTGACGACGACAGCCCACGAGTACTGAGAAAACTAGCCCTCCCCGCCGCCCCCCACAAGCGGCCCTACATATCGTCACAGCTCGGACACAAGATTGCCGCCCGCGGGCGGCAATCGGACTTGCATGACTTCACCCTCAATAGCGATAGGCGTCCGGCTTGTACGGCCCCGCCACCGGCACGCCGGTGTACTTGGCCTGCTGCTCGGTCATCTGCGTGAGCACCCCACCGAAGCCCTCGACCATGTAGCGGGCCACCTCCTCGTCGAGATGGCGCGGCAGCACGGTGACGGCCAGGCCGCCCTCCTTCTCGGCCGGCGGCAGGTCGGCAAAGCGCTGCTGATAGAGGTGGATCTGCGCCAGCACCTGGTTGGCGAAGGAGCCGTCCATCACCCGCGAGGGGTGCCCGGTGGCGTTGCCCAGGTTGACCAGGCGCCCCTCGGAGAGCAGCAGCAGGTAGTCGCTGCTGGCGGGGTCGAAATGGCCCGGCGTGCTGTCGCGATAGACCTTGTGCACCTGCGGCTTGACCTCCTCCCAGTGCCAGTGGCGGCGCATGTAGGCGGTATCGATCTCGTTGTCGAAATGGCCGATGTTGCACACCACCGCGCCGGGCTTGAGCGCCTCGAGCATGGCGGCGTCGCAGGCCTCGATGTTGCCGGTGGCGGTGACCACCAGATCGATGCGCGAGAGCAGCGCCCGATCCACGCTCTGCTTGCCGCGATTGATGCCGTCGAGGTAGGGCGAGACCACTTCATAGCCGTCCATGCACGCCTGCATGGCGCAGATCGGATCGATCTCGGCAACCTTGACGATCATGCCCTCCTGGCGCAGCGAAGCCGCCGAGCCCTTGCCCACGTCGCCGTAGCCCACCACCAGCGCCTGCTTGCCCGCCAGCAGGTGGTCGAGGCCGCGTTTGATGGCGTCGTTGAGCGAGTGGCGACAGCCGTACTTGTTGTCGTTCTTCGACTTGGTCACGGCGTCGTTGACGTTGATCGCCGGCACCTTGAGCGTGCGATCGCGCAGCATCTCCTGCAGGCGATGCACCCCCGTGGTGGTCTCCTCGGAAATGCCATGGATGGCATCGAGCAGCTCGGGGCGCTTGTCGTGGAGCAGCGCGGTGAGGTCACCGCCGTCGTCGAGCACCATGTTGGGGGTCCAGCCGTCGGGGCCTTCCACGGTCTGCTCGATGCACCACCAGAACTCCTCTTCCGTCTCGCCCTTCCAGGCGAATACCGGGATGCCGGCGGCGGCAATGGCAGCGGCAGCGTGATCCTGGGTCGAGAAGATATTGCACGACGACCAGCGCACCGAGGCGCCCAGGTCGATCAGCGTCTCGATCAGCACCGCCGTCTGGATGGTCATGTGGATGCAGCCGGCGATGCGGGCACCTGCCAGCGGCTGCTCGTCGCGATACTTGGCGCGAATCTTCATCAGCGCCGGCATCTCGGTCTCGGCGATGCGGATCTCGCGCCGCCCCCAGTCGGCCAGGCTGATATCGGCAACCTTGAAGTCCTGCGCGGTCGGGGCGGATACGGCGGGCTGGTTCATGCGTCACCTCTCTCGAGCGGAAAACGGTGCCCCTCACTATAGGCAGGGAACGCAGGCAGCGACAATCAACGCTCGCCCTCCCCTCGCTCAGCGACACGCCCGAGCGGCACCGGATGCACCGGACGGCGGGGGGGAGGGGTGGCGATCCGCTGGAGCCAAGGCCAACAAGGGTCGTCACGGTGCCCCCCGCCTAAGATCAGAACTGCAGCCCCAGCGCAAAGCCGCCGAGCAGATAGCAGAACAGCGTGATCAACACGATTCCGATGATGTTGAGCACGACCCCGCCGCGCGCCATCTGGCCGATGCTGACCGCGCCGGTGCCGAACACGATGGCATTGGGTGGCGTGCCGACCGGCAGCATGAAGGCACAGGTCGCAGCGAAGGCCGCCGGGATCAGCAGCGTCATCGAGTCGGTGCCGATGCCTACCGCCACACCCCCGAGTACGGGAATGAAGGTCGCGGCCGTGGCCGTGTTGCTGGTCACTTCCGTGAGGAACAGCACGATGGTGGCCACGGCAGCCACCAGCAGCAGGATCGGCAGCACCCCAAGCCCGGTGATCTGCTGGCCGAACCAGCTGTCCAGGCCGGTACCTGCCACGGCGCCGGCAAGGCTCAGGCCACCGCCGAACAGCAGCAGCACCCCCCAGGGCAACCCGTCCTCGGCGTCCTTCCAGTTCAGCACCATCTCGTTGCGACCTCGCGCCGGCAGCACGAACAGCGCAATGCCGGCGGCAACGGCGATGGCGGTATCGTCGAGATTGCCCAGCGGCCCCAGCCACTGGCCCACCCCCGGGATGTTGCCGAGCACACCGGGCACGACCCACAGGAACGCGGCCGAACCGAACACCAGCAGTACCATCTTCTCGCCCTGGGTGAGCGAGCCGAGCTTGCGGACCTCTCCTTCGATCATCTCCTGGCCGCCGGGAATCTCCTCGACCTTGAACGGGTAAAGCACCCGGGTCATCAGTACCCAGCCCACCAGGATGAAGGTGAAGGCCAGCGGCACGCCGAGCAGCATCCAGTCGAGAAAGCCGATGTTGCGGCCCAGCTCGTCGGCGGCGTAGCCGGCGACGATGGCGTTGGGCGGGCTGCCGAGCAGGGTGCCGAGGCCACCCATGCTGGCCGACCAGGCGATGGCCAGCAGCAGGCAGAGGCCGAAGCGCTTGATGTTCTCGTCGGCGATGAAGTCGACGTGGCCGGCCCGGTGATGGTCGTGGCCGGCGGTGACCGTCTCGGTGGATTCACCGCTGCGCTCCGCCACCAGGGCCAGCACGGAGAGCCCGATCGGCAGCATCATCAGGGTCGTCGCGGTGTTCGACACCCACATCGACAGGAACCCCGTAGCCAGCATCATGCCGAGCACGATCCGGTGCGGCGAGACCCCGACCCGGGCCAGGGTCAGCAGCGCGATGCGCCGGTGCAGGTTCCACTTCTCCATGGCGATGGCGATAAGGAAGCCACCGAGGAACAGAAACACGATGGAGCTGGCATAGGGCGCCGTGGCCTGGGCGACGGTACGCTCCGTCAGCATCGGAATCAGCACGATCGGCAGCAGGGCCGTGGCCGAGAGCGGAATCGCCTCGGTCATCCACCACACCGCCATCAGGGTGCCGATCGTCGCCACCCAGCGCGCATCCGGCGACAGCCCCTCGGCCTGGCCCATGGCGAGCCAGACGATCAGTGCCATCAGCAACCCGAAGGCGCGCAGCCCCCAGATCAATCTGGCGGAGCGCCCGCCGGCCTCTTCGCCTCCCGGTGCCTCGCCCTGTGTCTGCTCGTGGGGTTGCTTGTCCATTTGTCCGATCTCTCCATTACTTGCTTTTACAGTCCTGTTCCAGCGAGCGACCGCTGCCGGGCCTGGTGGCTCCGACAGCAGCCGCCCGCCGGCGTTCGCCTATCGCTTCTTCTGCGGCGGCAGATCGGTACACACCCCCTCGAACAATTCAGCAGCCATGCCGACCGATTCACCCAGGGTCGGGTGAGGATGGATGGTCTTGCCGATGTCGACCGGGTCGCAGCCCATCTCGATGGCCAGGCACAGTTCACCGATCAGATCCCCCGCCTGGGTGCCGACGATGGCGCCGCCGATGATGCGATGGGTCTCCTCGTCGAAGATCAGTTTGGTGAAGCCTTCGTCACGGCCGTTGGCAATGGCCCGACCGGAGGCTGCCCAGGGGAAGACCGCCTTGCCGTACTTGATGCCTTCGGCCTTGCACTCGGCCTCGGTCTTGCCGGCCCAGGCGACCTCCGGATCGGTGTAGGCCACCGAGGGGATCTGCCGGGCATCGAAGAAGCTCTTGTGGCCGGCAGCGGCTTCCGCCGCGACATGCGCTTCGTGCACCGCCTTGTGGGCCAGCATCGGCTGACCGACGATGTCGCCGATGGCGAAGATGTGCCCGACGTTGGTGCGCATCTGTTTGTCGGTGGCGATGAAACCACGTTCGTCGACCGCCACGCCAGCGTTCTCGGCGCCGATCTTGTGGCCATTGGGGCTGCGGCCGACCGCTTGCAGGATCATGTCGTAGAGCTGCGGCTCGGCGGGGGCGCCCTCGCCCTCGAAGCTGACCTTGAGGCCGTTCTTCTGGGCCTTCACAGCGGTGGTCCGGGTGTTGAGCATCACCTTGTCGAAACGCGGCTGATTGACCTTCTCCCACACCTTGACCAGGTCGCGGTCGGCGCCGGCCATCAGCCCATCGAGCATCTCGACCACGTCGATGCGCGTACCCAGGGTGGAGTAGACCGTGGCCATCTCCAGGCCGATGATGCCGCCGCCGATGACCAACATGCGCTTGGGGATGGTGGTCAGCTTCAGCGCCCCGGTGGAGTCGACCACACGAGGGTCGTCGGGAATGAAAGGCAGCTTCACCGACTGCGAACCGGCGGCGATGATGCACTTGCCGAACTTGATCACCTGCTTGGCGCCGGTCGGCTCCTGGCCGTCGCCGCCGGTGAGGGCGACTTCCAGGTGATGCGGGTCGAGGAAGGTCCCGACCCCGCGCACGACCTCCACCTTGCGCGCCTTGGCCATGCCGGCCAGGCCCCCGGTGAGCTTGCCGACCACCTTCTCCTTCCAGCCGCGCAGCTTGTCGAGATCGATCTTCGGCTTGCCGAAGGCGATGCCGTGATCGGCCATGGCATTGGCCGCATCGGTGACCGCCGCCACATGCAGCAGCGCCTTGGAGGGGATGCAGCCGACGTTCAGACACACCCCGCCGAGGGTGGCATAGCGCTCCACCAGCACGGTCTTCATCCCCAGATCGGCGGCCCGGAAGGCGGCCGAGTAGCCGCCCGGCCCGGCGCCGAGCACCAGCATCTCGCACTCGAGGTCGGCGCCGCCGCCATAGCTGGCCGCCGCGGGGGCGGGCGCCGGCGTCGGCTCCACTGCCTGCGCGGGCGCGGATGGGGCTGCATGGGTCGGCCCCTCCGCTTCCAGCATCAGGATCGGCGTACCTTGCGAGACCTTGTCGCCCACCGTTACCAGCACCTCGGCGACCCTGCCCGCCTTGGGCGCCGGCACGTCCATGGAGGCCTTGTCGGACTCCAGGGTGATCAGCGAATCCTCGGCGCGGATCGTATCGCCGGGGCGCACCAGCACTTCGATCACCGGGACGTCACCGAAATCACCGATGTCCGGCACCCGCACCTCTTCCAGCGCACCGCCGCCATAACCACCCCCGGCATCGCCGGGTGCCGGTGAACCGACGCCCCTCTCGTGGACCACCGGCTGCGGTTCGTGGTCCATCACCCGGGAGCCCGCCTCGGCCGGCTCCAGCATCAGGATGAGCGAACCCTCGGAGACCCTGTCGCCCTCCTTGACCCTGAGCGCTGCGACCGTACCCGACACCGGAGAGGGCACGTCCATGGAGGCCTTGTCGGTCTCCAGGGTGATCAGCGGGGTGTCGATGTCGATGGCATCGCCCGGCTTGACCAGCACCTCGATGATCTCGACGTCCTTGAAGTCGCCGATATCGGGCACCTTGACTTCGATTGCATTGGCCATGTCGTCGACTCCTCACATGATGATGCGCCGCATGTCGGCGAGCAGGTTGGCGAAATGGACGTTGAAGCGGGCCGCGGCGGCGCCGTCGATCACCCGGTGGTCCCAGGAGAGCGACAGCGGCAGCATGTAGCGCCACTCCGAGTGCTTGCCGTCCGGCGAGACCTGCTTCCAGAAGGAGCGACACACGCCCATGATGGCCACCTCGGGGGCGTTGATGATGGGCGTGAAATAGAGCCCGCCGATGCCGCCGAGGGAGGAGATGGTGAAACAGCCGCCCTGCATCTGATCGGGCTTGAGCTTGCCGTCGCGGGCCAGCTTGGCCAGCGTCCCCATTTCCTGGGCGATTTCGACCACGCCCTTCTTGTCCGCGTCGCGGATCACCGGCACCACCAGGCCGTTAGGCGTGTCGGCGGCGAAGCCGATATGGTAGTAGCGCTTGAGGATCAGCTGGTCGCCGTCGAGCGAGGCATTGAACTCGGGGAACTGCTTCAAGGTCGCGACCGCGGCCTTGATCATGAACGCCAGCATGCTGACCCGTACGCCCGACTTCTCGTTATCCTTGTTGAACTGCACCCGGAAGGCTTCCAGCTCGGTGATGTCGGCCTCGTCGTGGTTGGTGACGTGGGGAATCTGCACCCAGTTGCGATGCAGGTTGGCACCGGAGATCTTCTTGATGCGCGACAGCGGCTGGGTCTCCACCGGGCCGAACTTGCTGAAGTCCACCTGAGGCCAGGGCAGCAGATCCAGACCGCCTCCGCCGGACGCGGCCGCTGCTGTGGATTGCGCCGCCGGGGCGCCGCCCTTGGCGAAGTTACGGATGTCCTCCTGGGTGACCCGCCCCTTGAGGCCGGTCGCCGGCACGCGGGTCAGGTCCACCTCCAGCTCGCGGGCCAGGCGGCGCGCAGAGGGGCTGGCGTGAACCCGGCTGAAATCCGCCAGCGGCCCGCTCGGCGCTGCGCCAGCGGAAGCCGTCGGAGCCGCAGCCACAGCCGAAGCAGGGGCCGCCACCGGCGGCCCCTGCTGCCCTTCGCTGCCGCCGGGCGCCGCGGGCTTTTCATCCGCCCCGCCCGCGGCAGCCGCTTCGCTCTCCAGCAGCAGCACCAGGCTGCCCTCGGAGACCGTGTCGCCGAGCTTGACCTTGAGCTCCTTGACCGTGCCCGCCGCTGGCGCCGGCACGTCCATCGAAGCCTTGTCCGATTCCACGGTGATCAGCGGGTCCTCGACCTGGATCGTGTCGCCGGCCTGGACGTGGATTTCGATGATCGGCACATCGGTGAAGTCGCCGATGTCGGGTACCTTGATCTCTTGAATGGCCACTATTTGTTCTCCTTCTTTCCTTCGGCTCAGCTCTCAGGCGTACAGGGGGTTGGGCTTCTCGGGGTCGATGCCGTATTTGGCGATTGCGTCCCGCACCTTGCCACTCTTGAGCTTGCCCTCGTCGACCAGGGCCTGCAGGGCGGCCAGGGTGACGTAGTGCCGATCCACCTCGAAATGGCGGCGCAGGGCCTCACGGCTGTCGGAACGACCGAAGCCGTCGGTACCCAGCACCTCGTAGCGCCGTGGCACGAAGGGCCGGATCTGTTCGGCGAACATGCGGATGTAGTCGGTCGAGGCGATCACCGGCCCTTCGGTGCCTTCCAGGCACTGCTCGACATAGCTCTTGCGCGGTGTCTCGCCGGGGTGCAGCCGGTTCCAGCGCTTGACCGCATGGCCATCGCGGGCCAGCTCGTTGAAGCTCGGGCAGCTCCAGACGTCGGCCGCCACGCCCCAGTCGTCGCGTAGCAGGTCCACCGCGGCAATCACCTCGTTGAGGATGCTGCCGCAGCCCAACAGCTGCACCCGCGGTGCCTTGGCCTTGGCCTTGGCCTGGCTGAAGCGGTACATGCCCTTGATGATGCCCTCTTCGGCGCCTTCGGGCAGAGCCGGATGGTGGTAGTTCTCGTTCATGGTGGTGATGTAATAGAAGACGTCCTGCTGCTCCTCATACATACGCTTGAGGCCATCGCGCACGATCACCGCCACCTCGTAGTGGAAGGTCGGGTCATAGGCCATGCAGTTGGGGATGAACTGGGCAAACAGCTGGCTGTGGCCGTCCTGGTGCTGCAGCCCTTCGCCGTTCAGGGTGGTGCGCCCCGAGGTCCCGCCGATCAGGAACCCCCGTGCCAGCATGTCGCCGGCCGCCCAGGCCAGGTCGCCGACGCGCTGGAAGCCGAACATGGAGTAGTAGATGTAGAACGGGATCATGGTGACCCCATGATTGCTGTACGAGGTGGCGGCGGCGATCCACGACGACATGGCCCCGTCCTCGTTGATGCCCTCCTGCAGGATCTGGCCCTTCTGGTCCTCGCGGTAGGGCATGATCTCCTCGGCGTCCATGGGCACGTACTTCTGCCCTTCCGGCGCGTAGATGCCGATCTGCCGGAACATGCCCTCCATGCCGAAGGTGCGCGATTCGTCGGCGACGATCGGGGTCAGCCGCGGCCCCAGGGTCTTGTCCCGGGCCAGGGAGACCATGATGCGCACCATGGCCATGGTGGTGGACATGGTGCGCTCGCCGGTGTCCGCCAGCACCTGCTTGAACATCTCCAGGGGCGGCGCCTCGAGCCGGTCGCCGTTGCGCTGCCGTTGGGGCAGGTAGCCTCCTAGCGCCTGGCGCTGAGCGTGGAGGAACTGCATCTCGGCGCTCTCCGCCGGCGGCTTGATGAAAGCCGCCGCAGTGACCTGTTCGTCACTGAAGGGCAGGTCGAAGCGTTTCTGGAAGTAGCGCAGGTTGTCCTCACCCAGCTTCTTCTTCTGGTGGGTGATGTTCTGCCCCTCACCGCCCTCGCCCATGCCGTAGCCCTTGACGGTCTTCATCAGCAGCACCGAGGGCTTGTCCTTGGTGTTGACCGCGGCGTGATAGGCGGCGTAGACCTTCTGCGGATCGTGGCCGCCGCGGATCAGCTTGTAGTAGATGTCGTCGTCCGACATGTGGGCGACCATCTCCTTGAGCTCCGGGTACTTGCCGAAGAAGTGCTCGCGGATGTAGCCGCCGCCCTTGACCTTGAAGTTCTGGTATTCGCCGTCGACGCACTCCTCCATGCGCTGGCGCAGCAGCCCCTTGGTGTCCTTGGCCAGCAGCTCGTCCCAGCCCGAGCCCCACAGGCACTTGATGACGTTCCAGCCCGCGCCGCGGAAGTTGCCCTCCAGCTCCTGGACGATCTTGCCGTTGCCCCGCACCGGACCGTCCAGGCGCTGCAGGTTGCAGTTGATCACGAAGATCAGGTTGTCCAGCTTCTCACGGCTGGCCAGGGCGATGGCCCCCTGGGACTGGGGCTCGTCCATCTCGCCGTCGCCGAGGAAGGCCCACACCTTGCGCCCCTCGGTATCGGCCAGCCCGCGGTTCTGGAGGTACTTCATGAAGCGGGCCTGATAGATGGCCATGATCGGCCCCAGCCCCATGGAGACGGTGGAGACCTGCCAGAAGTCCGGCATCAGATAGGGATGGGGATAGGAGGAGATACCCTTGCCGTCCACCTCCAGGCGGAAGTTCTCCAGTTGCTCCTCGGAGAGCCGCCCTTCCAGGAACGCCCGCGCATAGATACCCGGAGCGCAGTGCCCCTGCACGTAGATGATGTCGCCGCCGTGGCCGTTGCTGGGGGCCTGCCAGAAATGGTTGAAACCCACCTCGTACATCACTGCCGAAGACTGGTAGCTGGCGATATGCCCGCCGGGTTCGGCGGGTTTCTTGTTGGCGCGCACCACCATGGCCATGGCGTTCCAGCGCAGATAGGCGATCAGCCGCTGCAGCAGCGCCGCGTCGCCAGGCAGCTTGGCCTCCTTGTGGGGCGGGATGGTGTTCACATAGGGCGTGCGGGTGGTGTCCGGCGCCTCGGCGCCGGTGCGGTAGGCTTCTTCCACCGCCTTGTGCAGCAGGTAGGTGGCGCGCTCGGGGCCCACCCGTTCCACCACCACATCGACGGCTTCCTGCCACTCCCGGGTTTCCTGGGGATCGAAGTCGTTGTAGTCATCGAAAGCCATGGGGCGTCTCCCTTGATCGTTGGCTCGGGCTTGTTGTTGTTGGCAATCGCTGTCAGCGATGGGTCTGCGCCTCGACCACGGCGAAAGCGCTCATGTTGGCGATGCCCCTTGCGGTCACCGTGCGGTTGAGCACATGCACCGGCTTGGCGGCCCCCAGCAGGATGGGCCCCACCGACACGCCGTTGCCCAGCACCTTCAGCGCGGTGAAGGCGATGTTCGCCGCGTCCAGGTTGGGCATGATCAGCAGGTTGGCCTCACCCTCGAGCAGCGAACCGGGCAGGATGCGTCCGCGTACGCCCGTGGAGAGCGCCGAGTCGGCCTGCATCTCGCCATCCACCACCAGATCCGGGTCGCGTTCGCGGATCAGCGCCAGCGCGTCACGCATCTTTACGGCGCTGGCGAAGTCTGAGCTGCCGAAGTTGGAGTGGGAGACCAGGGCGGCCCGGGGGGTGATGCCGAAGCGGCGAACCTGCTCCGCGGCCAGCAGGGTGATCTCGGCGATCTGGCTGGCGTCGGGGTCGTAGTTGACGAAGGGGTCGGCAATGAACAGCGTGGCCCGCTCCAGAATCAGCAGCTGCAGGGCGGCAGGCGTGCTGACGCCTTCGCGCAGGCCGATGACGTCCAAGACCAGATCCAGGTGCTCGTGGTAGGTGCCCACCGGGCCGGCGATCATGGCATCCACCTCGCCCCGGCGCAGCAGCAACGAGGCCAGGATGGTGGAACGGCTGCGCACGCGCTTCTCGGCGGCCTCGGGATGCACGCCTCGCCGCCCCATCAGCTGGTGGTACTCGCTGGCCAGGGTGGTGCAGTCGGGATAGTCCCGCGCGTCGATCAGCTCGAAATCGACACCGGCCCTCACCGGCAGACCCAGCTCCTCGATGCGCGCCTCGATGACCTTACGGCGACCGATCAGCACGGGCTTGGCATAGTGCTGGCTGACGCAGACCTCCATGGCACGCAGCACGCGCTCGTCCTCGCCTTCGGCGTAGAGCAGGCGCAGCGGATTCTGTCGGGCCCGCTCGTAAACCGGCTCCATCACGTTGCCGGAGCGATATACCAGGCGCGACAGCGAGCGGGAATAGGCCTCAAGGTCGGCGATGGGCCGGGTCGCCACCCCGCTGTCCATGGCGGCCTTGGCCACCGCCGGCGGGATGGTGTCGATCAGACGCGGGTCGAAGGGCTTGGGCAGGATGTAGTCCGGGCCGAAGGTCAACGCCTGGCCGCCATAGGCCACCGCCACCGTTTCCGGCACCGTGGTGGTCGCCATGTCGGCAATGGCCTTGACGGTGGCCAGCTTCATCTCCTCGTTGATGGTGGTGGCGCCGCAGTCCAGCGCGCCGCGGAAGATGAACGGGAAGCACAGCACGTTGTTGACCTGGTTGGGGTAGTCCGAGCGTCCGGTCGCGATCACCGCATCCGGGCGCACCGCCTTGGCCTCCTCCGGCATGATCTCCGGGATGGGGTTGGCCATGGCCAGGATCAGCGGACGGTCGGCCATGGTGGCCACCATCTCCGGCTTGAGCGCGCCACCGGCCGAGAGACCGAAGAACACGTCGGCCCCCTCGATGGCATCGGCCAGGGTACGGGCCTCGGTGGCCGCCGCATAACGCGCCTTGTAGGGATCCATGTCGTCGGTGCGCTCGGTGTGGACCACACCGCTGCGGTCGCAGACCAGGATGTTCTCCCGACGCACCCCCAGGGAGACCGCCAGATCCAGGCAGGCCAGGGCCGCAGAGCCCGCGCCGTTGCACACCAGACGGATGTCGCCGAGCTCCTTGCCCACCACCCGCAGGCCGTTGAGCAGAGCGGCCCCCGCCACGATGGCGGTACCGTGTTGATCGTCGTGAAAGACTGGGATCTTCATCCGCTCGCGCAGACGACGCTCGATCTCGAAGCACTCCGGCGCCTTGATGTCTTCCAGGTTGATGCCGCCGAAGGTCGCCTCCAGACCGGCAACGATCTCGATCAGCTTGTCCGGGTCGCGCTCCTCGATCTCGATGTCGAACACGTCCACGTCGGCGAACTTCTTGAACAGTACGGCCTTGCCTTCCATCACCGGCTTGGAGGCCAGGGCGCCGATGGCACCCAGCCCCAGTACCGCCGTACCGTTGCTGACCACGGCTACCAGGTTGCTACGGGCGGTGTACTCGGCTGCCTGCAGAGGGTCGCGCTCTATCTCCTCACAGGCCGCGGCCACACCGGGAGAATAGGCCAAAGACAGATCCCGCTGACTGGCCATGGGCTTGGTTGCCTGGATCGCCAGCTTGCCGGGGCGGGGAAACCGATGGTATTGCAAGGCGCTGTCGCGCAAATCGTCTGCCATGTGCTTCGCCTCTTCTCGCTTTCACTCTTCGCGGCGATAGAGGTGTCGATGACTGCGCTGCCGACCGCCTTCCCGAACTGTTGCCAGGCCGGTTCCGCTGGCCACACCACAATTCCCTCTACGCCGCACTCAGCTCGTCATGCCATGCCCAATTGTCATTCTAGGAGCGCGCGTCTCATGGGGCGCAGTCTGCGTTCAGCAACCAATGCGCCTAAATGAGTGAAAGAAAAGGCATTCAAGTGCTTAGCGAATCGACATGCGACTTTGGTCGCAACGGCAGCAGCCCGGGTTTGACTGGAATTGTGCACAATCGGCGAATTCGGCATACGAATTTCCGCACAGTAACGGAAGCGACTGCCTTGCCTATGAATTATCCTCGCGGAAGGGACCGGCAGCGGTAGCAGGCGCCCCATGCGTCGTGCGCATTTCCGCACAGACAGCTTGCGTCTGCCCCTTGTGCCCTCGGCCCTTGTGTTCCCCCACCATAGCAACAGGCCCCGCACGGCGATGCCGGCGGGGCCTGTCATTGCGTGCCCAGGGCGAGTGCTTACAACCCGGCGGCCTGACGCAGCGCTGCGGCGCGGTCGGTGCGCTCCCAGGGGAAGGCGGTGAAGGTCTCGGTGTGCTCCTGGCCGTTGGTATCGGTCCAGTGGTAGCTGGTCTCGAAGGGCTCACGGCCGAAGTGGCCATAGGCCGCGGTGAGCTGGTACATCGGGTGCAGCAGGTCGAGCATGCGGGTAATGGCGAAGGGGCGCAGGTCGAAGTGCTCACGCACCAGCTCGATGATGCGCGCCTCGTCCACCTTGCCGGTACCGAAGGTGTTGATCGACACCGAGGTGGGCTCGGCCACGCCGATGGCGTAGGAGACCTGGATCTCGCAGCGGTCGGCGAGCCCGGCAGCGACGATGTTCTTGGCCACGTAGCGCCCGGCGTAGGCGGCGCTGCGGTCGACCTTGGAGGGGTCCTTGCCGGAGAAGGCACCGCCGCCGTGGCGCGCCATGCCGCCGTAGGTGTCGACGATGATCTTGCGCCCGGTGAGGCCGCAGTCGCCCACCGGGCCACCGATGACGAACTTGCCGGTGGGATTGATGTGGTACTTGGTCGACTCGGTCAGCCACTCTGCCGGGATCACCTCCTCGATGATCTCGCGCTTGACCATGTGCCGCAGCTCCTCCTGATCGATCTCCGGCGCGTGCTGGGTCGACAGCACCACCGCCTCGACGCCGCAGGGCATGCCCGTGGCGTCGTAGCGGAAGGTGACCTGACTCTTGGCATCCGGGCGCAGCCACGGCAGCAGACCGTGCTTGCGCAGCTCGGCCTGACGCTCCACCAGGCGGTGGGCGTAGTGGATCGGCGCCGGCATGAAGGTGTCGGTCTCGTTGGTGGCGTAGCCGAACATCAGGCCCTGGTCTCCCGCCCCCTGGTCCTCCGGCTTGCTGCGGTCGACGCCCTGGGCGATGTCCACGCTCTGCTTGCCGATCAGGTTGAGCACGCCGCAGGTCTCGCCGTCGAAGCCGACCTCCGAGGAGGTGTAGCCGATCTCGATGATCACCTTGCGCACCAGCTCTTCCAGGTCGACCCAGGCCGAGGTGGTGATCTCACCGGCGACGATGGCCACGCCGGTCTTCACCAGCGTCTCACAGGCCACCCGGGCGTGCTTGTCGCGGGCGATGATGGCGTCCAGCACCGCATCGGAGATCTGATCGGCGATCTTGTCCGGATGCCCCTCGGAGACGGATTCGGAGGTGAACAGGGAGTATTCGCTCATGCGTGTCGACCCTTCTATGTATCGGCAAGCTTTAATATCGATAAGCTTTAGTATGGCAAGCGCTAGTATCGGCAAGGCGCGGCGGTTCCGTCGAAGCGGGGTGACGGCACCTCGTGCTGCATGCTGCCTGGCTTCCTGCCCGGCGAGCATGCAGCGCTGTGAGCACCCGAGTTTACATGCTGCCACCCGGGCTGGCACCCGTCATTTGATGACCGGCGGCAAGTCGGCGACAATAGGCGGCCGAATTCGACCGCGCCGTGCCTTCCTGCGGCGCCCAGCCAGAACGCTACCGGCAGGCCCGGCAGGCCGCCGTTGACTTGCCCCATTCTGCCGCAGGCGAGGAGCTTACCCAAATGCCATCCCGTTTCGAACTGGCCAACGCCATTCGCGCTCTGTCCATGGATGCCGTCCAGAAGGCGAAATCCGGTCACCCCGGCGCGCCCATGGGCATGGCCGACATCGCCGAAGTGCTGTGGAACGACTACCTCAAGCACAATCCCGACGACCCGAAATGGCCCGACCGCGACCGCTTCGTGCTCTCCAACGGTCACGGCTCGATGCTGCTCTACTCGCTGCTGCACCTGACCGGCTACGACCTGGAGCTCGAGCAGCTGCGCAACTTCCGCCAGTTGCATTCCAGGACCGCCGGCCACCCCGAGTTCGGCTACGCCCCGGGCGTGGAAACCACCACCGGTCCGCTGGGGCAGGGCCTGGCCAATGCCGTGGGTATGGCGATCGCCGAGAAGACGCTGGCGGCACAGTTCAACCGCCCCGGCCACACCATCGTCGACCACCAGACCTACTGCTTCGCCGGTGACGGCTGCATGATGGAAGGCATTTCCCACGAGGTGTGCTCGCTGGCCGGCACCCTGGGCCTGGGTAAGCTCACGGTGTTCTACGACGACAACGGCATTTCCATCGACGGCGAGGTCGAGGGCTGGTTCACCGACGACACCGCCAAGCGCTTCGAGGCCTACGGCTGGCACGTGGTACCCAACGTCGACGGTCACAATCCCGAAGAGATCAAGGCCGCCATCGAGCTGGCCCGCAGCCACGAGGAGAAGCCGAGCCTGATCATCTGCAAGACGGTGATCGGCTTCGGCGCGCCCAACAAGCAGGGCAAGGAGGAGTGCCACGGCGCTCCGCTGGGCGACGAGGAAGTGGCCGCCGCGCGCAAGCAGCTTGACTGGCCCCACGCGCCGTTCCACATTCCCGAGCCCGTCTACCAAGGCTGGGACGCCCGCGAGCGCGGCAAGTCGCAGCAGGACGACTGGCAGGCCCGCTTCGCCCGTTATCGTGACGAGCATCCCGAACTGGCTAAGGAGTTCAGCCGCCGCAACCAGTGCAAGCTGCCGACGGAGATCACCAGCGAAGCCTTCATCGAGAAGATGCAACAGCAGGGCGAGACCATCGCCACGCGCAAGGCCTCGCTGCTGTGCCTCAACGAGCTCGGCCCGCAGCTGCCCGAGCTGCTCGGCGGCAGCGCCGACCTGGCCCCCTCCAACCTGACCTTCTGGAGCGGCGCCAAGCCCATCTCCCGCGAGAACCCGGGCGGCAATTACCTGCACTACGGCGTGCGCGAGTTCGGCATGGGCGCGATCATGAACGGCATCGTGCTGCACGGCGGCTTCATCCCCTACGGCGCCACCTTCCTGATCTTCATGGAATACATGCGCAACTCGGTGCGCATGGCGGCGTTGATGGGCAAGCGCGCCATCTACGTCTTCACCCACGACTCCATCGGCCTGGGCGAGGATGGTCCCACCCACCAGCCGATCGAACAGCTGACCAACCTGCGCAGCACACCCAATCTGTGCACCTGGCGCCCCTGCGATGCGGTGGAGACCGCCGCCGCCTGGGATGCGGCGATCAAGCGCAACTCCGGCCCCACCGCACTGGTGCTGTCGCGTCAGAACCTGCCGCACCAGCAGCGCAGCAAGCAGCAGCTGGCCGAGATCCAGCGCGGCGCCTACGTACTCAAGGATTGCCAAGGCACCCCCGAGCTGATCCTGATCGCCACCGGCTCCGAGGTGGCGCTGGCCATGGAAGCCGCCACCGAGCTGGAGAGCCAGGGCCGCGCAGTGCGTGTGGTCTCGATGCCCTCGGCCTACCGCTTCGACGGTCAGGACGCCGAGTACCGCGAGAAAGTGCTGCCGCGTGCGGTGACCAAGCGCATCGCCATCGAGGCCGGCCACGCCGACTACTGGTACAAGTACGTGGGCCTCGACGGCCGCGTGATCGGCATGACCACCTACGGCGAGTCCGCCCCGGCGGATGACCTGTTCAAGCACTTCGGCTTCACCAAGGAGAACGTGGTGAAGCAGGCCAAGGAGCTGCTGGGCTGAGGGACTTGCCCTAGCGGTAGGCCAGCAGCATGAAGAAAGGGCACGACCTGACGGTCGTGCCCTTTTACGTTGCCCATTTGCCTGAGAGTGCTTGTCTGAGGGTGCTTGTCTGAAAGTACTCAGGCCACCGTCACGCTCTGGTCGAGATAGACGTCCTGAATGGCGTGGAGCAGCTCGACCCCTTCGCTCATGGGCTTCTGGAACGCCTTGCGACCGGAGATCAGGCCCATGCCGCCGGCGCGCTTGTTGATCACCGCGGTGCGCACCGCCTCACCCATGTCCGAGTGCCCCTTGGAGCCACCGCCGGAGTTGATCAGCCCGGCGCGGCCCATGTAGCAGCAGGCCACCTGGTAACGAGCCAGGTCGATGGGGTGATCGGAGGTCAGCTCGCCGTAGACCTTGGCGTGGGTGTGGCCGAAGCCGATGTCCTGATAGCCGCCGTTGATCTCGGGCAGCTTCTGCTTGACGATGTCGGCCTTGAGGGTCGCCGCCAGGTGGTTGGCCTGGCCGGTGAGGTCGGCCGCCACGTGGTAGTCCTTGCCCTCGTGCTTGAAGGCAGGATTACGCAGGTAGGCCCACAGCACCGTAGCCATGCCCAGTTGGTGAGCGCGCTCGAAGGCCTCGCTGATCTCCATGATCTGGCGACGGCTCTCGGGCGAGCCGAAATAGATGGTGGCACCCACCGCCACGCAGCCCATGTCGTGAGCCTGCTCCACCTCGGCAAACAGGGTCTGGTCGTACATCGCCGGGTAGCTCAGCGTCTCGTTGTGGTTGAGCTTGAGCATCATCGGAATACGATGGGCGTAACGCCGCGCCACCGACGAGAGCACGCCCAGGGTGGAGGCCACGCCGTTGCAGCCGCCCTCGATGGCCAGCTCGACGATGTTGGCCGGGTCGAAGTAGCGCGGATTGGGAGCGAACGAAGCGCCCGCCGAGTGCTCGATGCCCTGGTCAACCGGCAGCAGGCTGAGGTAGCCGGTGCCGGCCAGGCGGCCGTGGTCGAACATCGCCTGCAGGCTGCGCATCACCGCCGGGCTGCGGTCGCTGTCGGCCACGACCCGGCTGACGAAATCCGGCCCCGGCAGGTGCAGCTGTTCGCGGGGAAAGCCACGGCAACGGTGATCGAGCAGGTATTCGGCGTCGTCACCCAGCAGTTGGGTAATGTCGGTCATGTCTTCCTCTCCATGGTGTCGTGAATCGCTATTCCCAGCGTAGTGAAAACCGTACCGAGCGTTGCCCCGGCTTGCAAACGGAAGCGCCCTTTCACAGGGAAAGGGCGCTTCGCATCAGGCGGCCTTTATCTCGATGCGCCGGCTTCTGTGCCTCTCCTTCCTCGGCAGCCGCAGATGGAGCACGCCGTTTTCCAGGCGCGCCTCGATGGCGGCGGTATCTATCTCGTGACTGAGCGTGAAGCGCCGTTCATAACGCTGGGCCTGGGCTTCGGCATAAGTGGCCGTCAGGCCCTCGGGCATGTCGATGCGAATCTCGCCCTCGATGCTGAGCAAATTGCCATCGACCTCCACGTTCAGCCCCTCGCGAGTGACCCCGGGCATGTCGGCTACAACGAACAGCGCATCGTTCTCCTCGTAGATATCCACGGGCGGCCGCATCGCCCGGCTACGCCGCTCGCGTGCCGGTACATTGGCCTGCGCCTCATGACGAGTGACTTCGTTCATATTCATCACCTCCAACGCACTGACTTGACGCAATCGTGACATCGAAGCGACTCACGCCGCCTGGATATCGATGCGACGCGGCTTGAGCTCCTCGCGCTTGGGCAGATGGATCTCGAACACGCCGTCGTGGCAACGCGCCTCGGCACGCTCCACGTCGATACCTTCGGGCAGGCTGATGGCGCGTACGAATTCGCCATCGAAGCGCTCACGACGGAAGCAGGGGCGCTTGCGATCGCCCTCGTGCTCCCCCGGCAGGGCATCGCGCCGCCCACGCAGGGTCAGCACGTTATCCTGCACGCTGATGTCGAGATCGTCCTGGGCAAGGCCGGCGGCGAGCACGTACACGCGAACGGCGTCGTCGGTGCGTCCGACGTTGATCATCGGGAAGCTGCCGCGCGGCACCGAGCGGATGTCCGCCGCGCCCTCCTGGAAGATCTCGTCGAGCCACGGGCGAAACCAGTCGAAGCCCGAGCCGATACCATTATCGAAACGCTTGAGATCTCCGAACATATCGAACACCTCCTACGCTTGGCAGGTCGTTGACAGGCAAGGTCATCCGAGCACGACACATGAGGCCGAAACCTGCTGTGCCGTATCGTTTCAATAGGGTCTCGGCGCGTTTTTTCAAGAGCTGCAACAGGCCTGACCAGCCCAAGTGGGGCCAACGACGGGAGCGCGGACGACAAGGGGAAAAAAAAGCCCAGATGCGCTAGAATCGCCGCTTTCCGTCGGCAAGAGCGAGTTTCCCGCCCCATGGCCCAGCGTATCGCCATCAACGGCTACGGTCGTATCGGTCAGTGTGTGCTGCGCGCACTGCTGGAGCGGCAGTTGAACCGCTCCGGCGCCCAGGCGCTGGAAGTGATAGCGATCAACGAGCTCTCCGACCTGGACACCATCGCCTACCTGACCCGCTACGACACCACCCACGGCCGCTTTCCCGGCCAGGTGGCAACCGACGGGAACCGGATGATCGTCGACGGTGCGCCGATCACCATCCTCACCGAGCCTGAGCCAAGCCGCCTGCCCTGGGCAGAGCTCGGTATCGACCTGGTGCTGGAGTGCTCGGGCAGCTTCAAGGATCGCGCCACCGCCGAGGCGCATCTTGCCGCCGGCGCCGGACGCCTGCTGTTCTCCCAACCCGCCGAGAGCGACGTCGACGCCACCATCGTGTGCGGCATCAACGACGCCGAGCTTACCGCCGAGCACCGCATCGTCTCGGCCGCATCGTGCACCACCAACTGTCTGGTGCCGGTGCTGACGGTGCTCGACCGGGCACTGGGCATCGAGCACGGCGTGACCACCACGGTGCACTCAGCGATGAACGACCAGCCGGTGATCGATGCCTACCACCAGACCGACCTGCGCCTGACACGCTCGGCGATGCACTCCATCGTGCCCGTCGACACCAGCCTGGCGCGCGGCATCAACCGTCTGATGCCGCACCTGGCCGGGCGCTTCGAATGCCTGCACATGCGCGTGCCGACGATCAACGTCTCGGCCATGGACCTGTCGCTCTGCGTGCGCCGCGACACCACCGCCGCCGAGGTCAACGCCCTGCTGCGCGAGGCCAGCGACGGCCCCCTGGCCGGCCTGCTCGGCTACACCGAGGAGCCCATGGCCTCGATCGACTTCAACCACGACCCCCGCTCGGGTATCGTTGACGCCACTCAGACCCGGGTGGCGGGCAAGCGCCTGATCAAGCTGCTGTGCTGGTTCGACAACGAGTGGGGCTTCGCCAACCGCATGCTCGACGTCGCCCAGCGCCTGGCGGCGCTGCCCGCGGCGAGCCGCTGACCCGCTTCGGTTTCCCTCAATCAAGGAAAGGAAGACGCCCGATGAACGTGCTCAAGATGACCGACCTCGACCTGCGCGGAAAGCGAGTGCTGATCCGCGAGGACCTGAACGTACCCGTCAAGCACGGCAAGGTGACCAGCGACGCCCGCCTGCGGGCCAGCCTGCCGACCATCCAGGCAGCCACGCAAGCCGGTGCCAAGGTGATGCTGATGAGCCACCTGGGTCGCCCCACCGAAGGCGAGCCGGCCGCGGAGTTCTCGCTGGCGCCGGTGGCCGAGCGCCTCGGCGAGCTGCTCGGTCGCCCGGTGCGGCTGGTCGAGGACTATCTCGACACCGCCCAGGACCTGGCCGAAGGCGAGGTGGTGCTGCTCGAGAACGTACGCTTCAACGTCGGCGAGAAGAAGGACGACGAGACCCTCGCCCAGCAGTACGCCGCGCTGTGCGACATCTACGTGATGGACGCCTTCGGCACCGCCCACCGCGCCCAGGCCTCCACTCATGGCGTAGCGCGCTTCGCCCCGCAGGCCTGCGCCGGCCCGCTGCTGGCCGCCGAACTCGACGCCCTGGAGAAGGCGCTGGCCACACCCAAGCGCCCCATGGTCGCCATCGTCGGCGGCTCCAAGGTCTCGACCAAGCTCGAGGTGCTCAACGCCCTCTCCGCCAAGTGCGACCAGCTCATCGTCGGCGGCGGCATCGCCAACACCTTCATCGCCGCGGCCGGTCACAACGTCGGCAAGTCGCTGTATGAAGCCGATTTGGTCGCCCAGGCCAAGGCACTGATGGCCAAGGTCGAGATCCCGCTGCCCACCGACGTGGTGGTGGCCACCGAGTTCTCCGATTCGGCCGAAGCGGTGGTCAAACCCGTCGACCAGGTAAGCGACGACGAGATGATCCTCGACATCGGCCCCGACACCGCCGGGCGGCTCGCCGGCCTGCTCAAGGATGCCGGCACCATCCTGTGGAACGGCCCGGTGGGCGTGTTCGAGATCGACCAGTTCGGCAAGGGTACCGAGGCGCTGTCGCGCGCCATCGCCGAGAGCAACGGCTTCTCCATCGCCGGCGGCGGCGACACCCTGGCCGCCATCGACAAGTACGACATCGCGCAGCAGGTCTCCTACATCTCCACCGGCGGCGGCGCCTTCCTCGAATACGTCGAGGGCAAGGTGCTGCCGGCAGTGAAGGCGCTGGAAGACGCTGCACACTGACCCGACCCGCCGCCGTCCGGCCATGCCGGGCGGCAGCCCCCAGTCCCCAGACAGATCGACAGAGAACAGGTGAGATCATGGCACTGATCAGCATGCGCCAGATGCTGGACCACGCCGCCGAGCGCGGCTACGGCATTCCGGCATTCAACGTCAACAACCTCGAGCAGATGCGCGCCATCATGGAAGCGGCCGATGCCACCGACTCCCCGGTGATCGTGCAGGCCTCCGCCGGCGCGCGGAAGTACGCTGGCGCGCCCTTCCTTCGCCATCTCATCCTGGCCGCAGTGGAGGAGTTCCCCCACATCCCGGTGGTGATGCACCAGGACCACGGCACCAGCCCGGCGGTGTGTCAGCGCTCGATCCAGCTCGGCTTCTCCTCGGTGATGATGGACGGCTCGCTGGGCGAGGACGGCAAGACGCCGATGGACTACGACTACAACGTCGACGTCACCCGTCGCACCGTCGAGATGGCCCACGCCTGCGGCGTCTCGGTGGAGGGCGAGCTGGGCTGTCTGGGCAGCCTGGAGACCGGCATGGCCGGCGAGGAGGACGGCATCGGCGCCGAGGGCGTGCTCTCCCACGACCAGCTGCTGACCGACCCGGAAGAGGCCGCCGCGTTCGTCAAGGCGACCCAGGTCGACGCCCTGGCCATCGCCATCGGCACCAGCCACGGCGCCTACAAGTTCACCAAGCCGCCCACCGGCGACACCCTGTCGATCCAGCGCATCAAGGAGATCCACGCCCGCATTCCCGACACCCATCTGGTGATGCACGGCTCCTCCTCGGTGCCCCAGGAGTGGCTCGCCGTGATCAACGAGTTCGGCGGCGAGATCCCCGAAACCTACGGCGTGCCGGTCGAGGAGATCGTCGAGGGCATCAAGTACGGCGTGCGCAAGGTCAACATCGACACCGACCTGCGTCTGGCCTCCACCGGCGCGGTGCGCCGCTTCCTGGCCCAGCACCCGGGCGAGTTCGACCCGCGCAAGTACCTCAAGGAAACCGTCACGGCCATGCGCGACATCTGCATCGCCCGCTACGAGGCCTTCGGCACCGCCGGCAACGCCAGCCGCATCAAGCCGATCAGCCTCGAAGCGATGTACGAGCGCTACGCCCGCGGCGAGCTGGATCCGAAGGTGAAGTGATCCCGCAGCGTCAGACAGAGGCGGCCCCGACGGGCCGCCTTTTCATTGCTCGTCGCCACGCAGCCCGGCAAGGCGGCAATGCCTGCCGCACAACCCAGGTTATTGCAGCGCAGCAACAGACCGGCGCATAGTCGCGGGAGTTACCCGCACAAGGATGCCCGGCATGAAGACGATGACTCCCTATTCGCTGGTTCCGCTCAACCCCGCCGCCATGATGGACGTATGGAAGCTTGGCCTCATGGCGCTGGAGCTCTGGTCGACGTCACTCTCCACCATCACCATGCGCCATGGGCTATGGCAGACCCAGTCTCCCACCAGCGCCCGCATGCTCCGGGAGAATCAGCGCATGGTGACCGAAAAGCTCGAGGCCGGCCTGGAAACCGGCTTCGAGATGCAGAAAGCCATGCTGCAGATGGCCTTTGGCCAGGGCAATCCCTGGTGGCACACCGGCCGGCGCGCCATGGCTCCCTACCATCGCCGCAGCAGCGCCAATTCGCGGCGGCTCGCCAGGCGACGCTGACCTTGCATGGCGGCCCAGGCCCTACCTACAGTGAAGGGGCAGCTTGCCAAGGAGAGGTCGACATGAAGTCACGCACGCTGACCGGAGGCATCCTGGCCGCAACGCTCGTCACCGCCTCGGCTTTCGCGGCGCCTGAGAACGCCGACACCGACGACCCGGCCCAGGTAGAAGGCATGCATCCGGTGGAATCGGAACAGCAGCTCGATGCAAGACCCGACCCCATCGATCAAGCCAGGGTGGAAGTCGGCGAGCAGGAGCCCTTCGGCCGCTACCTGACCAACCAGAACGGCAAGAGCCTCTACATGTTCGAGCAGGATGAACAAGGCGGCGAGTACTCGACCTGCTACGAGACCTGCGCCATTGCCTGGCCGCCCTACACCACCGAGGAACCGCCCGCCGCCGGCGAGCATGTCGATGCCGAGCGCCTGGGCACCATCGAACGTGACGACGGCACACGGCAGGTCACCTACGACGGCTGGCCGCTCTATTTCTTCGCCCGCGACGTCTATCCCGGCGATGCGCTCGGCCAGGGCATGGACCACATGGGTGGCCCCTGGTACCTGATCGCTCCCGATGGCGAGATCATCGAAGACGAGGGACCGGAACAGGCCGAGCCGGTGGAGCCGGGCAGCCCATGACCTGACCCTGCAAGGTGGGCGGCGGGCATGACCGTCCTTTACTTCGCCTGCTAAACTCTCCGGTCTTGTCCGAGACCGGAGTCCGCATGCCTGCCGCCGCCAAGTCCTTGCCCACCCCGCGCCAGTGGATTTCCCTCTTCGCCACGGGCGCGGTGACCCTGTTTCTGCTGCTGAGCCCCGAGCTGCCGTTGATGGTGAGAGCCGGTGCGGTGATCGGGCTGTGCATCGGGCTGTGGGCGACCGGCTGGCTGCCGCAGTGGCTGACGGCGCTGGTGTTCTTCACCCTGTGTACCGTGGCCGGGGTGGCCTCGGCGGACATCGTCTTCGCCGGCTTCGGCTCGGCGGCGACCTGGCTGGTGTTCTCGGGCCTGATCATCGGGGCGGCGATTCAGTACACGGGGCTCGGCAATACGCTTGCCCGGGGGGTCGGCCCCTGGCTGGAGGGTTCCTATCGGCGCGCGCTGATCGGGGTGATTCTGCTGGGTCTGGCAATGGCCTTCTTCATGCCTTCCGGCATGGGGCGCATCCTGCTGATGGTGCCGATACTGACCACCCTGGCCGACCACCTGGGCTACGAACCCGGCGACAAGGGCCGTACCGGATTGATTCTCGGCGGCATGATGGGCACCTTCCTGCCCACCTACGCCATCCTGCCCGCCAACGTGCCCAATAACGTGCTGATGGGTGCCGCCGAGGCGGTACTGGGCACGCCGCCCAACTACAGCGAATACCTGCTGCTGCACTTCCCTGTGCTGGGGCTGCTCAAGACGCTGCTGCTGATCGCGGTGATGCTGTGGCTCTACCCGGCACGCGCGCCCAAGCAGAGCGACTCGGTTGCCGAGAGGCCCCATCTCTCACGCCCCGAACTCGGTTTGGCAGCGCTGCTCTCGGTGGCGGTACTGCTGTGGATGAGCGATGCCTGGCACGGCATCTCCCCGGCCTGGATCGGCATGCTGGTGGCGTTAGTCTGCCTGTTTCCCGGCAGCCGCCTGATGGGTGCCAATCCCCTGCAGTCGATCAGCTTCGACTCGTTTCTCTACGTCGCCGGCATCGTCAGTCTCGGTGCGTTGGCCTTTCATAGCGGCCTGGGGGAGCGCGTGGCTGGCAGCCTGCTCTCGGTGCTGCCGCTGCGCGAGGCCACCGATGCCGCCGCCTTCGGCATGCTCTCGGGACTCGCCATGGTACTTGGCACACTGGTCACGCTACCGGGTATCCCCGCCATTCTGACTCCCATGGCGCCGGGGCTCGCCACCATCACCGGCTGGACGCCGGAGGCCGTCTACATGACTCAGGTGGTGGGGTTCTCCACGGTGCTGCTGCCCTACCAGGCGCCACCCTTGATCGTCGGCATCCTGGCGGCACGCATCTCGCTGCGCGAGACCGCCAGACTGTGCCTGATCACGGCCCTGCTCAGCGTGCTGCTGCTATGGCCGCTGAATTATCTCTGGTGGGAATGGCTCGGCTGGATCTGACCGCCCTCACAAACGAGTCGCCCCCGGCATTGGCCGGGGGCGACAAGAGGGGAATTACCCGTTCAGGCGATTACCAATCCTGGTCGTCGTCCTCATCGGTTTCCCACTCTTCCTCTTCATCTTCGGTTTCCCACTCGTCGTCAGCGGTTTCCCACTCTTCCTCTTCGTTCTCCTCTTCCCACTCGTCAGCGTCCCACTCTTCCTCCTCGTTCTCGTACTCAATGCCGTCGATCACGGGAGCCTGGCCGCTAGTTTCCGGAGCGGTCTCTTCAGGGAAGGTATCCTGACCCTCTTGCTCTTCTTCATCAAAACCGGCCATGGCCAGCGGGCTGGCGCTCAGGCCAAAAGTGATACCGACGATACCGAGCTTCTTGAGGAATTCCTTGGACATCATGTTCGTACCTCCAGCGAAGTTTGAACTGCTTTCCTGAATGTTCGAAACCCCTGTGACAGTGATTCCGATCGGCCCTTTATATGAAGCGAGATGCAGGCCAACTTGCCAGATAAGAAAATAAATTCTTAAAAATCAGACAGATATAAAAATAAAGAGCATATCAATGCTCACCCGAGGCAGCCGAGGCGGTGGAGCAATATGTCACATGAGCATTGATTGACCATGTCAGGGCCGCTTAGCCCGACGCTCTCGATCAGTCAAAACTACGACACGCCGCCCGAGCTCATATGAGTTAAAAACAAAACCGCCCCCGGCAGTGCCGGGGGGGGTTCCGAGGAGGTTGATTTACTTCAACCTTCCGATGACGTCGCCATCATCCTTGACAGCGACTGCCCATCCCTGGGCGTCAGGCTTTACCAATCCTGGTCGTCATCATCCTCTTCCCATTCTTCCTCTTCGTTCTCTTCTTCCCACTCATCGTCGGCATCGAAGCCGTCGTCACCGTTGAAGCCAGTGTCACCTTCGGCCCCGGCACCGGCGCCTACACCGGTATCTGCACCGGTTTCACCGGCCCCGACACCTGCGCCAGCATCTGTGCCAGCACCGGCCCCAGCTTCGCCTTCGCCAACACCCACATCAGCATCGGCACCCGCGCCAGTTCCAGCGCCAGCACCTGCATCTTCACCCGGCACGGTCTCTTGCGGCACCGCACCCTGGTCGTCCTCTTCGTCATGGAAATCGGCAAAGGCCAGCGGGCTGGCGCTCAGGCCAACAGTGATACCGACAATGCCGAGTTTCTTGAGAAATTCCTTGGACATCATGTTCGCACCTCCAAAGGAGTTGAACGTGAGTTTTCCTGTCGAAGCCGAAGCTTCACGTCATACCGGAGAGCTAGCGTACTCGTTTGCTGTGGCCCACCGGCATGTCCTGCTCGACCTGAAGGTTGCATGCACCGGGCCAGAGACACCGAAATTCAATTAAACATATTTTAAAAACAATGATTTACCAGGAGTGCAGCGAATGAAAAAGAGCCTGAAAAAGCGCCCCAGAGGTGGTGAGTTATGACACATGCGCCTGTTCTAGGCAGGCACACTTTCGGCAGGGGAAGGCTTCACTACCTGGCGCGTTGCAAGCGGCGACGCGATGTTACTCAAGGACTTGAATATGGCGCGCTTACGCGCAATACTTAGGAAACAGCGTTCGCAAACATGCGGCGGCCTAAACTTCTCGCTCCGCATGCCGATACAAGAGGTATCAAAGCTCGACAGTCACGAGACTGCGAAGGAAGTTCGGTATGATTCGCCCCTTTTGCCTGCTCTTCGATTGCGATGGCACGTTGGTGGACAGCGAACCCCTGCTGGCCGCCGAAATGGCTTCCAGCCTGACCCGGCTGGGGCTGCCCTTTCAGGCCAGCGACTACATCGGCGAATTTCGTGGCAGCCGCTTCCGCAACATCGTGGCGGCGCTCGAGGAGCGTTACGGCAGCGTCGATCCTCTGCACCTGGCCGAGACCGAAACCGAGATGCGCAGCAATCTCAATCGGCGCCTCGAGACCGAACTCACCGCCATCACCGGGGCTCGTGAAGCCCTCATGGCCTTGATCGACTATCCCTGCGGCGTGGTCTCCAACGGGCCCGAGAACAAGATCCGCACCTCCTTGAAAGCCATCGGCTTCGGCGACTTTTTCGGCTCGCACCTCTACAGCGCCTATACCGCCAACTGCTGGAAGCCCGACCCGCGTCTCTATCTGCATGCCGCCACGGCGATGGGCTTCGATGCCGAAGAGTGCATTGCGATCGACGATGCCCTGGTCGGCGTCAAGGCCGCGCTCGATGCCGGCATGACGGTAGTCCACTTGAATCGCTTCCCCGACGCCGAGGAGACCCCCGAAGGCGCCATCATGATCAGCAGCATGTATCAGCTGCCCACCGTGATCGAAAACCTGGCCCACACCCGGGCACTGGAGAGCCGGCAGTTCGCCTACGCCCGCTGATCGCCACCCACGTTTGCGACTTCTTGTCGCCGCTAACCGGCACCACCAAGCGGCACCCACCAGGCGTCATCCTCCCATAGGCAGACCCTTCCCAGGGACGTTATCATCGCCTCTCACCCATGCTGCCCAATGTCAGGAGCTCTCATGGCCTCACTGCAGGACCAGCTGCGCGGCCTGGTCTACTCCACCGAACACGGTGACATGTGCCCCGGCTGCCGCCAGCCTCAGGCCGACTGCCGCTGTAGCGAACTCGCCGAGCAGGAGCGCCTCGCAGCGCTGGACGGTGTCGTCCGCATTCGCCGGGAAACCAGCGGTCGCAAGGGCAAGGGAGTCACCACCATCAGCGGCATTCCGCTGCCCGCCGCCGAGCTCAAGACGCTGGCCAAGACACTCAAGAAACGCTGCGGCACCGGGGGCTCGCTACAGGACGGCATCATCGAGATCCAGGGCGATCATCGCGAGCTGTTGAAGGCCGAGCTCGAACGCCGGGGCTTTACCGTCAAGCTTGCCGGTGGCTGAACGAGGAGACGACATGGCTGTTGTACGACATTCCCTACGCACCGCTCTGCGCCGTAACCGCATCGGCATCGCTGCGCTGACGCTGCTGATGCTGGCAGGCTGCGCCGGTACTCCCGAGTTCGCCGAGGTGGAGGTCCAGGTCGAGCCGCCGGGCGGCGTGGAGCTCGCCCAGGATGCCGAACTTCGCGTCTGGCTGAGCGATGCCGGGGGTACGCTGGCGGAAACCCGGGCGACGCCAAGCGGGGCCGGCCCCTGGCCTGCGGCACTGCGCTTCGACCGGCGCACTCTCGAAGCCGCCAGCGCGCCGCGCCTGGCCGCCGAGCTGCGCCAGCAGGGGCGCATCACTCACATCACACCGGAACCGGCGGAGATGCCGGCGAGCGGCCGAGGCCCGGTCAGCCTGCCGCTCGAGCCACGCCCGTAAACGCGAGCGCAGCAGCTTCGAGCACCGGCCCGATCGGCGCTTCGAGCTTGAGCGTATAAAGCGCATCGGCGCGGGTGCGACCGCGGTTGAGACAGGCGATCGGCAGGCCGGCCTCGCTGGCCTGCCGGGCGAAGCGGTAGCCGGAGTAGACCATCAGCGACGAGCCCACCACCAGCAGGGCCTCGGCGCCTTCGACCAGAGCCCGGGCGCGCTCGACGCGCTCTCTGGGCACGCTGTCACCGAAGAACACCACGTCGGGTTTCCAGATCCCTACCCCGCAGCGCGAGCAGCCGGGCACCTCGAAGGTGGAGAAATCGGTTTCGAGTGCGGCATCGCCATCGGGGCGCACTTCGGCCTCGTGCTCGAGCCAGTCGGGGTTACGTTCGGCCAGCTCGGCGTGCAGATCATGGCGCATGCGCAGCGCCCCACAGCCCATGCAGCGCACCTGTTCGGCGCGTCCATGCAGGTCGATGACATGGCATGAGCCGGCCTTCTGATGCAGCCCATCGACGTTCTGGGTGATGACCCCGCGTACCACGCCGGCCTGTTCCAGGTGTGCCAGAGCACGATGGGCAGCGCCGGGGCGGGCACCGTGCAGGGTGCGAAAGCCCACAAGCGCACGCGCCCAATAGCGCTGCCTGGCGGCCGCACTGCCCATGAACTGCTGATGCTGCATGGGTGGCGCGCACTTCCACGCGCCTGCTTCATCCCTGTAAGCGGGAATGCCGCTGTCGGTGCTGACCCCGGCGCCGGTGAGCACCGCCAGGTTGGAATGACGCACCAGAAACTCGCGCAGGCGTTCGACCGCTTCTGTCCCGGCTGGCTGTCGTGTATCGTTCATCATCTATCCGTCATGCTGCGGCGCATACGCCTCTGTACCGAAGACCATACGCCTCTGTACCGAAGACATGGTACTGAAGACATGGTACCGAAGATGGCTCCGGGCGCCTCAGGTTGTCTAGAATGTCACGCTCACGTGACTCCCATCGGCAAGGACGAACCCATGGCCTGGCTGGAATACCTGCTGCCACTCATCTTCCTCTTTCCGCTCGGGGCCATGGCCGTCATCGTCATCGCCTTGCGCAACCTGCACGATGCCCGGGTTCGCTCGCCGTTCAACGCCCGTCCTCTGAGAGAGCCCGGCCAGGCCCTGCGTAACCGGCTCGACCGTGCCTTTGCCACGCTGTTTCTCAACGGTGCCCTGGGGCCCATCCTGACCTTGGCGCCACTGGTCTACGGCATGGGCCGCATGCTCTTCGCCAGCCGCCAGAACTGGGTCGAATGGGCGCTGTACGGGGCGCTGAGCACGGTGCTGGTGCTGGTCTACTGCTTCCTGCTGATTCGCGACTTCCAGCACATCCGCCGCATCAAGCTGGGGCTGGCCTGCGATCTGGCCGTGGGCCAGGAGCTGGAGCGCCTGGTGAGCCCCGAGGCGCACCCCTACTTCGTCTTCCACGACGTGCCCACGGATACCGACATCATCGACCACGTCGCCATCACCCCTCACGGTGTCTTCGTGGTCGAGACCCGCGCCCGCACGCGGCCGTTCACCGCAGACGGACGCGAGATCAACGTCGTCACCGTCGAGCCCGAGCGGCTGCGCTTCCCGGGCTGGAGCGAGCATCGCCCCATCCTCAAGACTCTGCGCGCCTCGCACTGGCTGGCCGGCTGGCTGGAGCAGCGCTGCGGGCAACCGGTCCCGGTCATGGGCGTACTCACTCTGCCCGGCTGGGACATCACCTGTGCCGGCACCCCGGAGGGGCTGATGGTGGTCAGCGGCGAGTCGCTCTCTCAGCAGCTCAGCGAACGGCGCCTCGGCGATCTCGACGACGAACTGCACGACAGGGTGATCGAGGCACTGATCGAACGTGCCGCCGAGCTGGACCGCAACCCGGGGCTGAGCGAACCCTCGATCTGAGCTTTGTTCACCTGCCCCCGGCTCAGTCTCCCCTGAGGCGTCCGCCCATTTCCTGGGCCAGGTCGACGGCGTAGTGGTCGGTCATGCCGCCGATGAAATCGAGCATGCGCCGGTAGCTGTCGTACAGCGGCCAGGAAGGGCGCGGGGTGTTCTCGCCGATCAGCGCCAGCACCCGCTGATGCTTGAAGCTCGATTGTCCGCTGAAGTGCAGCTCATGGGCGGCGCCGATGAAAGCCTCGAGCAGGATGCCCAGGGTGGTGTAGGCGCCGATCTCCAGCTTGGCCTTGCGCTCGTTCTGGAAGATGCGCTCGCGCGCCAGCTGCTTGGCGGCCGCCACCCCCCAGCCCAGGTCGGGATGGCAGAGCTCGAGCAGGTCGCTATTGAGCGTACCGTTGAGCAGCGCGTTCTCATGCTCGACGAACACGGCCCCCACATCGTTGACGGCCCGCTCCATGGCGGCACCGCGCAGTGCGGCGATGCGCCGCCGCTGGGAGACGCCGTCGCGGGCCATGCGCGCATAGTCCGAGGGCGCATCTCCGGCGATCTGCAACAGCACCTCGGCGACCTCCTCGAAGCGCAGGATGCCCATCTCCAGACCGTCCTCCAGGTCGAGCAGCGCATAGCAGATGTCGTCGGCCGCCTCCACCAGCCACGCCAGCGGATGGCGACACCAGCGCCCTTCGCCGCGGGGCAGCAGGCCCAGGCAGCGGGTCACGTCCTCAAGCAGCGGCCGCTCCGACTGGTAGCAGCCGAACTTGCCGGCGCTGCCGCCGTGCTCCACGGTCCAGGGGTACTTGAGCAGGGTGCCCAGGGTCGCCGCAGTGAGGCGCATGCCGCCGCGAAACTGGTTGTATTCGATCTGGGTGACGATGCGAAAGCCCTGGGCATTGCCCTCGTAGGTCAGCAAATCGGCGCGCTCGCGCTCGGAAAGCCCCTCCAGCAGCCCGCTGCCATCCGCCTCGGCGCGCTTGAACCAGTCGCGGATGGCGTATTCGCCGGCATGCCCGAAGGGCGGGTTGCCGATATCGTGTCCCAGGCAGGCGGCCTGCACGATCACGCCGAGATCGGCCGGCGTGATCCATTTTGGCAGCCGCTCGCGCAGCAGCTCGCCGACGATCATGCCCAGGCTGCGCCCCACGCAGCCCACCTCCAACGAGTGGGTCAGGCGGGTGTGAATATGGTCGTTGTCGGTCAACGGGTGGACCTGGGTCTTGCGCCCGAGCCGCCGAAACGAGCCGGAGAAGACGATGCGGTCATGGTCCTTGTGGAACGGGCTGCGCCCGATCTCGTCACGCCCGCTGGTGGGTTTGCCATGCAGCCGCGAGGGGTCGAGCAACTGCTGCCAATGCATCTGGGTCATGGGCTTCCTCCTGAAGCCTTCATTCTGGCACCGCCATGGGTGACATGGCCATCGTCGCCGTAAGCGCCTCGCTTGTCGCATAGCGCGGGGCTTGCCTAACTTGTCAGTACGTTCACCCGCACGAGAGGTCGACCACTCGGCAAGGAGGCAGCATGGCACGCAAACCCGACGCAACCCGCCCCCAGCAGCCCGGCGACGAGGCACCGCCCGGCACACCCGGTACCGGAGAGAACGTATGCCCCAAGTGCAAGGGCGACGGCCGGATCGATGACGGCACCTGCCCCGAGTGCGGCGGTTCCGGTTACGTCATCGAGGGCATCGGTGGCGGCTGAGCGGCCCCTCCAGGCACCCACGCAAAAGAGGCCGAACTTCAGCGGTTCGGCCTCATTGCGTGAGCGCAGGCGACAGCAGCAGCCCAATCATGGCGCCAGCTCAGTAGTCGTAGTCGCTGCCTTTGATATAACCGCTGGTGTCGCGTTGGCGCACGGTGGTGGTCTGTAGACGAGGCCCCGGCGAGCGTGCCGGCGAAGGCAGCGCCATGGGACGAGCGGGCAGACCGTCACCGCGTGCCGCCGCTCCCCGGGCACGCTCCACCCCTTGCGGAAAGCCGCTGCGCCCACTGTAGTCGGGTGTGCGGCCGGCATGGTAGGCGTGCCGCCGGGTCTGGTCCTGAGCACAATACAGGCTTACCGCCGTGCTTGCCCCCACCGCCACCAGCGCCAGCTTGACGCTGCCGTGCTTGGGGTGGTCGCGGTCGGCCAGCAGCGCCAGCAGCGCCGCCAGATCCAGCGCATCGCCGGCACTGCGCGCCCACAACGCGGGCTTGGGATTGACGCTCAGCGCACCGATACCGGTGGCTACACCACGTGCGCCGCAAAGACGCACGATGGCTTCCGCCCCTTCCACGCCCAGCGCTCTTGTCACGCTGCGCGGCGCCAGCAGCTGGTAGAGACCCAGCCCGATGCCCAGCCAGCCGAGCCCACGTGCCAGCCTGTCGCTGGTCTGCAGCGAATGGCTCCGGTCGAGATTCATCTGTTCACCTCCATGTCGGTTTTCTGCATCCGGCGCACAAGCCGCTCAAGGCTTGAGTACCACCTTCACGCAGCCGTCCTGCTTGTCGCGAAAGGTGTTGTACATTTCGGGCCCTTGCTCCAGGCCGGCGCTGTGGGTGACCACGAAGGAAGGGTCGATCTGCCCCTCGTCGATCAGACCCAGCAGCTCGTCGGTCCAGCGCTTGACGTGGGTCTGACCGGTGCGCACGGTCAGGCCCTTGTTCATCAGCGGCCCCATGGGCACCTTGTCGATCAGCCCGCCGTAGACGCCGGGGATCGACAGGATACCGCCGGGACGGCAGACGTAGATCATCTCGCGCAGCACGTGGGCGCGGTCGTTCTCCAGCATCATCGCCTGCTTGAAGCGGTCGTAGACCGAATCGAGGGAGCGCGGCACGTGAGACTCCAGCCCCACCGCGTCGATGCACTTCTCCGGCCCCTTGCCCCGGGTCAGCTCCTGCAGGCGGGCGAGCACGCTCTCCTCGTCGAAGTCGATCGCGATCGCCCCGCCGGCCTCGGCCATGGCCAGGCGCTCGGGCACGTTGTCGATCACCACCACCTGCTCGGCACCCAGCAGCACGGCGCTGCGCACGCAGAACTGGCCGACCGGGCCGGCGCCCCAGATGGCCACGGTGTCGGTGGGCTCGATGTCGCACTGCACCGCCGCCTGCCAGCCGGTGGGGAAGATATCGCCGAGGAACAGCACCTGCTCGTCGCTCAGGCTGTCGGGCACCTTGACGTGGGTGGTGTCGGCGAAGGGCACGCGCACGTACTCCGCCTGGCCGCCGGCATAGCCGCCGGTGAGATGCGAGTAGCCGAACAGGCCGGCCCCGGCATGGCCGAACACCTTGTCGGCCAGCGCCTTGTTGCGGTTGGAGCGCTCGCACAGGGAAAAATTGCCGCGCCGGCACTGCTCGCACTCGCCGCAGGTGATGGTGAAGGGCACCACGACGCGGTCGCCGACCTTGAGCTCGCGGGTCTCGTTGCCGACCTCCATCACCTCGCCCATGAACTCATGCCCCACCACGTCGCCCGATTCCATGGCCGGAATGAAGTGGTGGAACAAGTGCAAGTCGGAGCCGCAGATGGCGCAGCTGCTGACATTGATGATGGCGTCGCGGGGATGTTCGATCTTCGGGTCGGGAACCGTTTCGTAGCGGATATCGTTCTTGCCGTGCCAACACAGCGCTTTCATGACTCTCTCCCTGTCTTTGACTGCCTGCGAAAGCGAATGACCTGAACTTCACCTTAGTTCAGCGGCGTCCGGCGACAGGTAAGGGAGTTTGGTAGCTCGGTTACGATCCTTTGCACACATGTGCAGGCCCGGCGCCCTGGCAAAGCACCGGGCGCTTGTCACCCGCAGTTGGCACCGTTGTCCATCACAGACTTCCGTACCCGCCTCAGTCTTCCGCCAGTGAGGGCAACAGCGTCTTGAGCTTGCGCGTCAGTGTATTGCGCCCCCAGCCCAGCAGCTCGGCGGCTTCGCCCTTGCGCCCGCCGGTGTGTTTCAGCGCCGTCTCGATCAGGATGCGCTCGAAGTCCGGCACCGCCTCCTCCAGCAGATGGGTATGACCCGCCGCCAGGGCGCGGTCGGCCCAGTCGCGGAAGGCGGCGCGCCAGTCGCCGCTGGGGGCCTCGCCGCTCTCGCCCTGGCGCAGCTCCGGCGGCAGGTCTTCGACCAGGATCTCACGCCCCGAGGCCATCACCGTGAGCCAGCGACAGGTGTTCTCCAACTGGCGCACGTTGCCGGGCCACGGCAGCCGGGTCAGGTGGGTCTCGGCATCCTTGGTCAGCACCTTGACGTCGGTGGCGAGCTCCTTGGCCGCCTCGGCCAGGAAGTGCCGCGCCAGGCGGGGAATGTCTTCGCGCCGCTCGGCGAGCTTGGGCAGATGGACACGAATCACGTTGAGGCGATGGAAGAGGTCCTCGCGAAAGCGACCGTCCTCCACCAGCGCCTCCAGGTTCTGGTGGGTGGCGGCAATGATGCGCACGTCGACCTTGACCGGGGTATGGCCGCCGACGCGATAGAACTCGCCGTCGGCCAGCACCCGCAGCAGCCGCGTCTGGGTCTCGGCCGGCATGTCGCCGATCTCGTCGAGGAACAGCGTGCCGCCGTTGGCCTGCTCGAAGCGCCCCTGGCGCTGCGCGGTGGCGCCGGTGAAGGCCCCCTTCTCGTGGCCGAACAGCTCGGACTCGATCAGATCGCGCGGGATGGCGGCCATGTTCAGGGCGATGAACGGGTGGGCCGCGCGCGGGCTGTGCTGATGCAGGGCACGGGCCACCCGCTCCTTGCCGGTGCCCGACTCGCCGTTGATCAGCACGGTGATGTGCGAGTGCGACAAGCGGCCGATGGCGCGAAACACCTCCTGCATGGCCGGCGCCTCGCCGATGATCTCGGCGTTCAGCCCTTCGGGTACGCTCACCGGCCGCTTGCGCTCGCGGGCATGGGCCACCGCGCGGCGCACCAGGGCCAACGCCTCGTCGACGTCGAAGGGCTTGGGCAGGTATTCGAAGGCACCGCCCTGGTAGGAGGCCACGGCGCTGTCGAGGTCGGAGTGGGCCGTCATGACGATGACCGGCAGATCGGGATGCACCTCGCGGATCCGCGACATCAGGTCCAGGCCGTCGATGCCCGGCATGCGGATATCGGTGACCAGCACGTCGGGGGGATCGTCGAGAAGACGGCTGAGCGCCATATCGGCCCGGTCGATGCACTCGACCTCGAGGTCGGGCTGAGCCAGGGCGCGCTCCAGCACCCAGCGAATGGCGCGGTCGTCGTCGACCACCGCGACACGTGCGACATCAGTCATGGCGCTTCTCCAGTGGAATAAGCAGACGAAACTCGGTATGACCGGGGCGGGACTCGCATTCGATCAGTCCTTGATGCTGATGCAGAATGCCCTGGGCAATGGACAATCCCAGTCCACTGCCGTCGGCGCGCCCCGATACCATGGGGTAGAAAAGGGTTTCCTGCAGGGCTTCGGGAACACCGGGGCCGTTGTCGATCAAGGCCACCTCGCAGACCAGGCGATGACGCTCGGCGCCCAGGGTGAACTGGCGGCGGGCGCGGGTACGCAGCAGCAGGCTGGGCGCTGCGGTACCGGCCTCGGTCATGGCTTCCACTGCGTTGCGCGCCACGTTGAGCACCGCCTGGATCATCTGCGCCTCGTCGCCGGGAAAGTCCGGCAGGCTGGGGTCGTAGTCGCGCTCGATGCTCACCCCCGGTGTCTCGGCGGAAAGCAGCGTACGCACCCGCTCCAGCACCTTGTGCACGTTGAGCGGCTCGTGACGCAGCAGCTTGTTCGGCCCCAGCATGCTGTCGACCAGGTCGCGCAGGCGGTCGACCTCCTCGACGATGATATGGGTGAATTCCCGCAGGGCGGGGTCGTCAAGGTCGCGCTCCAGCAGTTGAGCGGCGCCACGGATGCCACCCAGCGGGTTCTTCACCTCGTGGGCCAGCCCCCGCGACAGCACCTTGATCGCCTCCTGACGGTTGAGCAGGGCCTCCTCGCGGGATATCCGCAGCAGCCGGTCGCGCGGCTCCATCTCCACCAGCAGCTCGGACGCGGAGAGCGGCGTGACCGTGTAGTCGATGGTCACCACGGCGCCGCCCAGCAGCGCCAGGCGCACTTCGCGCTGGGTAAAGGGATGCTGGTCGTCCCGCGCCTTGGCCAGCACCTCGCCCATGCCGTCGTCTTCGACCAGCAGTGCCGTCAGGCTGTGGCCCTTGACCCGCCCCAGGCTGACTGCCAGCAGGGCCTCGGCCGCCGGATTCATCCAGCTCAACTGCAGCTCGTCGTCCAGCAGCAGCACCGCCGTGGTGAGGTGTTCCATCAGGCGTCGATACATTTTCGACCTTTTCTCGCAAAATGAAGGGGGACTGAGCGCAGCGCTTGCATCGTCATGGCGCATGCCCGGCTCATCGCCGAAGCGGCATCTTCCCTGGGCGTCACCGGCCCCTACACAAGAAGCAAGCAAGAAGTGCGCCAACCCTTATAAGAGCGCTATAGCGCCGTTTCGGGGCGGATGTCGCTCCCGCCTATGCACCATAATGGTGCGCTCAGCGAGAAAGCGCCAGCGAAGAAAGCGCACGCCTCATCCATCATGGTGCGACACCCACCCTATATCGGGGCAGCCTGTTGGAAAGCGAGGCAGCAGAAGGAACTCAGCCGTCGCTTCCCGGCAGAGTGGCGCTGGAGCGCTGCACGTAGAGCGAGACCGGCGCCGTGCGGTGGCGTATCTGCCCCTGAGCGTCGAGCAGCTCGGCCTGCAACACGTATTCGCCGCGAGACAGATTGGTCAGCATGAAGGCACTGGTATGCATGGCGGTCTGGCTCACCTGGCCATCGACCAGCAGCCTTACGCGATGGTCGGGACGCAGCGCCGGCACAATGGCCAGTTCGACCTGCAGATTGCCGGCGTAGCTGGCAGGCAGGTCGCCCCCGTGCTCGGGCGAGCGAATGCGGAAGGTGTCGTAGGGCATGAAGGGCTGGCCCGGCGACTGGCTCGCCCGCGGGGTGGCTTCCTCAGCCCGTGGCGGCTCGGCCCGGCGCCCCTCGGTGCGCGAAGGGATCACGGTCACCGGTGCCAGCTGGACCGGCTCGCCGCCGCGGTTGGGGTCGTCGGTGAAGATCACATTGCCCTGGGCATCGGTGGTGCGATAGATGGTCGTGGCCTGTGCCGAATGCGCCATCAGCACTCCCAGCAGGCACGGCACGATCAGCTTGAGCATGGGTCGCTCCCCCTTGGCTGTTCCGCAGCGCACCTGCCGGCCGAACCCGGGCATGGGCGGGTCGGAATCGGGCGCGCGTAACGGAACGTTCCGCCTAGTGTACGACAAAAAAGGGCCCCGCAATGCGGTAATGCCAGTCAGTTAAGCCTATTCTCAATAAGCTGATCATGAGACCTTCCCTTGTCAGGCTCTCTGACACGGGAAGGTCCATGCATTTCAGCGACGCCATTGATGCCATCGCCAAGGCGGTACC
>Ga0213835_100247_pt1 | contig 63218 bp, 58 predicted proteins | sample SWPATP01_FD_160576 | JGI IMG/M metagenome (GOLD analysis project Ga0213835, IMG submission 160576) | Coastal seawater microbial communities from Marineland, Florida, United States - SWPA TP0 #1 | ecosystem: Environmental > Aquatic > Marine > Coastal | place: USA: Florida | collected 2016-08-05
TCTCATCAAAGGCTTTGGCTGATCCACCAAATTTAGCAGATAGCACCTTTGTGATTGCTGCAGTCAACGTGGTCTTTCCGTGATCCACGTGTCCAATCGTTCCTATGTTTACGTGTGGCTTCTTACGATCAAATGTTTCTTTTGCCATAGCTGGAAATAGTTAAGCAGATTCTAATTAATTCTTGTCTTCTAAAATTGTTTTCGCAATTGAATCCGGTACCGGTGCGAATTTTTTGAACTCCATTGAGTACACAGCTCTACCTTGTGAGAGTGAACGTAAATGCGTTGAGTATCCAAACATTTCAGCGAGTGGTACTTCAGCCGTAATTACAGTGCCTTCAATTTTGTTTTCCATACTTCCAATCATACCACGACGACTATTCAGGTCACCCATAATGTCACCCATATAGTCTTCCGGTGTGATTACCTCTACTGCCATAATTGGCTCGAGTAAAATTGGTTTTGCTTTTCTTGCAGCTTCTCTGAAGCCAAGTTTAGCACAGATTTCGAAAGAAAGTGCATCAGAGTCAACATCGTGGTAAGAACCATCAAAGAGACGAACTTTTACGCCTTCTACAGGATAACTAGCCTGAATACCTGATGTTAATGCAGCTTTAAAACCACTTTCACAAGGACTGATGTATTCTCTAGGAATGTTACCACCAGATACTTCATTTACGAATTCAAATCCTGTATTGCCTTCAAGTGGCATAATTTCAAACTGAATATCAGCGAATTTACCACGGCCACCTGTTTGCTTCTTATATGTTTCGCGGTGTGTTACTGAAGATGTAATCGTTTCACGGTAAGAAACTTGAGGTTTACCAACATTAGCTTCTACTTTGAATTCACGCTTCAGACGATCTACAATAATCTCAAGGTGAAGCTCACCCATACCTGCAATTGTAGTTTGACCTGTTTCGTCATCTACATTTGTTTTAAAGGTTGGATCTTCTTCAGCAAGTTTAGAAAGACCTGTTGTTAGCTTATCATTGTCGGCTTTTGTTTTTGGCTCAACTGCAAGTTTGATTACAGGCTCTGGGAATACCATTTTCTCAAGAAGAATTGGAGCATTCTCAGCAGCAAGAGTATCACCAGTACGAACTTCTTTAATTCCTACAGCAGCACAGATATCACCTGCTTTAACAAGTTTGATATCTTCTTTTGAGTTAGCGTGCATTTTTAATAGGCGCCCGATTCTTTCTTTTTTACCGGTAGATGTATTAATTACATAAGAACCAGCATCAAGTTGACCAGAATACACTCTGATAAAAGTCAACTTACCAACATAAGGGTCTGTTGCAATTTTGAAAGCAAGTGCACTAAATGGTTCGTCGTAATCGGGCTTACGCTGAAGTTTTACAGTCTCATCATCAGGATCAGTACCATCAACAGCATCAATATCGATTGGGGATGGCATGTAATTTACTACTGCATCCAGAAGTGTCTGAACACCTTTGTTTTTAAATGCTGTTCCGCAAACTACAGGATTAATTTCAAGTGCAATAGTTGCTTTGCGAATTGCATCATGAATTTCCTCAGCAGAAATTTCCTCTTCCATGAGATATTTCTCCATGAGTTCTTCGTTGAAATCAGCAATAGACTCTATCATGATTTTACGATATTCGTCTGCTTTTTCAACTAAGTCAGCAGGGATATCAATTTCTGAATACGCTGACCCCATAGTTGCATCATCCCAAACAATACCCCTCATTGTAATGAGATCTACAACTCCACGGTAGTTTTCTTCTTGTCCAATTGGGATTTGAAGTGGTACAGGAGTAGCATTAAGCCTTTTTTTCATTTGCTCAATCACATTGTAGAAATCTGCACCTGTACGATCCATTTTGTTTACAAATGCCATACGAGGCACTTTGTATTTATTAGCTTGACGCCATACTGTTTCTGATTGAGGCTGAACAGCACCTACAGCACAAAATACTGCAACAGCACCATCAAGGACTCTTAGAGAACGCTCAACTTCAATGGTAAAATCTACGTGACCAGGAGTATCAATGATATTGATACGATGCTCTCTCCAAAAACAAGTGGTAGCAGCAGAGGTGATGGTAATACCACGTTCACGCTCTTGCTCCATCCAGTCCATTGTCGCAACACCATCGTGTACTTCTCCAATTTTATGAGAAATACCGGTGTAAAACAGAATACGCTCTGTAGTGGTCGTTTTACCGGCATCAATGTGAGCCATGATACCGATATTACGGGTTTTCTTAAGGGCGTCTATTACTTTGGTAGCTGACATGATAATTTAAAATATTCCGATTAAAATCTGAAGTGAGCAAAGGCTTTGTTAGCTTCCGCCATACGGTGCGTTTCATCGCGCTTACGAACGGCTCCACCTTCATTGTTAGCAGCATCCATCAATTCTTTTGATAAGCGACCTGCCATTGATTTGTCATTTCTGCTTTTTGCAGATTTAATAATCCAACGCATACTAAGTGCAGAACTACGCTCTTGACGCACTTCTACAGGCACCTGATAGGTTGAACCACCCACACGGCGGCTTTTTACTTCAAGCAACGGGGCTGCGTTACTCAGAGCTTGACGGAAAACATCAATTCCTGGTTTTCCTGTTTTCTCTTCGATAATTTCAAAAGCCTGGTACAGGATTTTGCGGGCTACGTTCTTTTTACCGTCTTTCATAAGACTGTTAACAAAACGGGTGACCATTTTGTCTTGGAAACGTGCATCTGGCTGTACAATTCGTTGCTCTGCTGATCTTCTACGCATTGATTTGGCAATACTTAATTGTGAAAAAATCTATTTTTTAGCGGCAGTTTTCTTCGGTCTCTTCGCACCGTAAAGACTGCGTCCTTGTTTACGTGCGTTTACCCCTGCAGTATCGAGGGCACCACGTATGATGTGATAACGCACACCCGGAAGATCTTTTACTCTTCCGCCCCTGATTAGAACAATACTATGTTCCTGAAGGTTATGACCTTCGCCAGGGATGTACGCTGAAACTTCAATCTTATTTGTTAGACGAACACGGGCAACTTTCCTTAAAGCAGAATTTGGCTTTTTCGGAGTAGTTGTATAAACTCGGGTACACACACCGCGGCGCTGTGGACATGCCTGCAACGCTGGAGCAGTTGTCTTACTCGTTTTATTGTTTCTTCCCTTACGTACTAATTGTTGTATCGTAGGCACTGTGAAATGGATTTAATTGGTAATGATGTATGAAATTCCAAAGACTCGTAATATAAGTTTTTATTTATGTATAATGCAACTAACACAGTATGTTTTTATTTGTTTATTTGTACTTTCATGCAAAGAAAACCGCTCAATATTGCAAAATAGGCGTTAATTTCATTTTTATATAAACATGAGATATATATCATTATATCAATGAGTGACCTCAAAAACATTTCCGGCATTAGTGCAAACAGATTAAAAGCACTAAATCAAGCGGGCATTCACACCCAGCTTGATCTCATCCTTTTTGTACCAAGACGATACCATGACCGTACTCAACAAAAACCAATTTCATTACTTTTTGGATCTGAAGAGCAAACTACGATTACCGGAAGTATTACATCTGTAAGCGAAACAGGCTTCGGAAAATCTAAAAGAGTTGAAGCTACTTTAACGGATGGTACAGGTTCACTGAAATTGATTTGGTTTCAGGGTCATGCTTACATTAAAAAGTTTATACAACCTGGAGATGAAATTTCAGCCTTTGGTACCATTAAACAATTTGGGCGGAGTTTATCTATGGCACATCCCGAGATTGATAAATTATCATCTACTGCTTCAGGGTCTATAAGTAAAACGACCGGTATCATCCCGGTTTATCCTGGAAATTCATTCTTCAAGAAAACGTATATCACCAGCAGCATTCTTCAAGGATGGATCAGAGAAGCACTTCAAGTGATCAGATTTGAGGAATTTCTACCCGAAACGTTACTCAATACTTTTGGTTTACCTGAGATAAATGAAGCTTTCAGAATGATTCACTTCCCAACTGATCAGCGTGAATGTTCTAGTGCAATTGAACGATTTAAATTTGAAGAACTTTTCTTATTTGAGTTAGCCATTCATAAACTAAAACTTCGTTCTAAAGAACGGGCTAAAGCCATTCCATTTCATGGTGCGGGTGCTTTTACAAAAACATTTTTCAAGGAATTTATTCCCTTTGAATTAACAGAGGGACAAAAAAAAGCATTATCTGATATCAAACACGATTTCCAATCTGGTCAGCAGATGAGTCGACTTATTCAGGGTGATGTGGGTGCTGGAAAGACTATCGTAGCAATTGGGGCTATTTTGATGTGTCTCGACCAAGGTTATCAGACGGCATTTATGGCTCCTACCGAAATTCTTGCTGAACAGCATTATCATACGCTCAACAAAATGCTGAAGCCTTTGAATATCAACATCAGACTATTAACAGGGAATCAAAAAACTGCACTAAGGAGAGATATTCTAAGTGATATAGCTGGTGGCACCGCTCATATTATTGTTGGAACCCATGCCATAATACAGCAGGGTGTTAATTTTAACCGTTTAGGTCTTGCCATAATTGACGAACAGCATCGTTTTGGCGTGATGCAACGTTCCGCTTTTTTAGACAAGGGATTGCATCCTCATATACTGGTGATGTCAGCTACGCCCATCCCACGGTCACTTGCCATGACGCTATACGGGGATTTAGATGTTTCTATCATTAAAGGTCTGCCCGGCGGACGCAAACCGATCATAACAGCTCTGCGGGGCGACAAAAAGCGTGAAGATGTTTATGATTTCACGGAAAGCCAACTTAGAGAAGGTGGACAAGCTTATATAGTTTATCCTTTGGTTGAAGAATCTGAAGCTTTAGACCTGAAAGATGCCACTGCAGGATTTGAGAAAGTCAAACAACGCTTTAGTCATTATAAGGTTGGGCTTCTTCATGGCAGGATGCTCGGAGAAGAAAAAGAACATGTTATGAAACAGTTTTCTGAAGGTAGTATTCATATTTTGGTTTCTACAACGGTTATAGAGGTTGGAGTAGATGTTCCAAATGCCTCTGTTATGATTATTGAGCATGCCGAACGCTTCGGTCTTTCGCAGTTGCATCAGCTAAGAGGGCGAATTGGTCGAGGAAGTCGTCAGAGTTATTGTATTCTGATGGCAGATGTGAAGCAAAGCAAAGCCGGTCGAGAACGATTACAAACGATGGTTAGAACCAACGATGGATTCGAGATTGCGGAAACTGATTTACGCCTGAGAGGTCCGGGTGATTTCCTTGGTACCAAACAAAGTGGTTTACCGGATTTCAAATTCGCTAATTTAGTTGAAGATCAGGATGTGTTGAACCGTGCAACGCAAACAGCACTTCAACTATTGAACGTTGATCCTGAATTTAAATCTCAAGAAAATAATAAGCTTGGAAGAAAATTAAGGGCTTACCTTTCAGATAAAGAACATTTATTCAGAATGGGTTAGCCTTAGAAAGAGCATTAGAGTTTTCACATTTTGAAGTATCAATACATCAAATCAACTCTTTACCCCTAAAACGACTTATATATCCATAATCTAACTAACATTTTGGTATATCATTCTGATTTTGAATACATTTAAGTGCGAACAAAATCAATTCCCTAACAAATCTAAAGCCGGGCTCTTTATTTTTTCCAAAAATAAGTGAAAAATCTATTTTCAAGATAGATTATTGCGATAGTATTTGTATTTTACTCTTTACGTCAGCAATGGTCCCTCAACAATATATGGAAAACCTTACAAAAGAAGAGTTAAAGAAGCAATCTGACTTTCAGGATGAAATGATTCCACATTTAGATGCTATCTACAACTTCGCTCTAAGACTTACTACAGACCCAAATGATGCGGAAGATCTGGTACAGGATACCATAGTCAAGGCATATCGATTTTTTAATAGTTACGAAAAAGGGACAAACGCTAAAGCTTGGTTGTTTCGCATTCTCAAAAATTCTTACATCAATAATTATCGCAAAAAGTCAAAACAGCCACATCAGGTTGACTATGATGAGGTTTCTCAATTTTATGAGACTATAAGAAGCGAGCAGTCTGAAACCACCGACCTTGAAGACTTGATGTACCGTGAAATGCTAGACGATGACGTAACACGTGCATTGACAGAACTTCCTGAAGATTTCAGGACTGTGGTAATGTTATGCGATATGGAAGGCTTCACTTATGAGGAAATTGCCAATATGCTAGACGTTCCAATTGGCACTATTCGCTCCAGACTTCACAGAGGTAGAAATTTACTCAGAGTACAGCTTACAGAATATGCTGAAAAAAGAGGGTATAATTTAGATTAATACTCGTTTTTTCTAAAAAGTATAGCTAACACGTTAAGCCTCGGGAAGTTCGCTTATGTTATCATCTTGTGTTGGAAGTACGATTCTGAAAGTTGTTCCTTTTCCCGGCTCAGATTTATAAACAAAAATGTCTCCGTTGTGATATTCATCAACAATTCTTTTTGCTAAACTTAATCCTAAGCCCCAGCCCCTCTTTTTTGTACTAAACCCGGGACTAAACACTTCCCTAAAGTTCCGTTTATCTATTCCTCTACCGTTATCTTCAACATCAATGATTAGACCTTTGGGAGTTAGTGTAGAGGTTATTCTTACATAATGTTGATTTTCATCCATCCCAATAGCATCAATAGCATTTTTTAATAGATTTTCGATTGCCCACTTAAATAGCTCAACATTTAAGCGAACTTTAGCATCCATTTCGATATCGCTAATGAGCTGAACATTTCCCCCTAGAGACGGAATGCGTCGTTTCATATAGGAAGTAACTTCTGCAAGTACCGGACCAACGCGGGTCAGTTTGAGTTCCGGTTCAGAACCAATTTTATTGAAACGCTCTGCCACACTTACTAGACGTTCAACATCTTTTTCAAGCTCATGAATGATATTGAGATTTTGTTCTTCTTTCAGTGAGTCTTTCAGAAGGGCAATCCATCCCATAAGGCTTGAAATTGGTGTACCAAGCTGATGTGCTGATTCTCGTGCCATCCCAATCCAAAGACGACTCTGTTCATTACGTTTAATACCACTTAGACTTGCATATCCTAACCCGAGGAACAGCGTTAATAAACCGAACTGTATATATGGGAAGTATTTGAGTGTTCTAACTAAAGCACTGTATCCATAGTAAATATATTGTACTTCATTATCGGCTAATGCAATCCGAATTGGATTATTCATAGCACTGTAACTAGCAATTAAATCAGGCCCCAATCTATGTTCCTGAATATTTACATTTTGAATAATATTCATATTATCATCTACCACTATTGAGGGTATTTCAAAACGATTATTGATTATCAACTCATTAGCTACAAAATGAACACCTGCATTACTCAATTCAGAAGATGAGCGATCCAAAACCGAACTCCATCTCATTTTTTGATCGTAACTAAGCAGCGGATGCATTTGAATTTCTTGAACTATGTTTGTTATTTGATTCCGAATCGCAACATTTTGTTCTGTAGATGTATATTCGAGTGCTCTAGCCCATAGCTCAATACTCGAACGTTCATTATTGGTGATTTTTACAATCAGATATTGTGTATAGACAAATGAAGATATGGCAATACATATCAACAAGAATATCACAAATACTTTTACTCTGAATGATGTAGTTGTGCTTCTCCAATTCATAAACTTATTCCGTAAAGGGTTTGAAAATTCAGTTGAGTGCTATTTTCACTCTACACCAAAGGTAACGAAATTGAGCTGATTAAAATATGTGCTCTTGAACGTTCGCATTTTGTTCGACGGTAAAACGGCGGTTGTTAGTGTCTTTAAAAGGAATTAATCCATCAAACGGGGCTTCATTTGCAGCTGTTACGAAGCTTTGTCCCGGGTGATCAAGCAACATTCCGGTCAACACCTTGATTTTATGGGGATCTAAATCACCAAAAACATCATCTAAAAGAAAGACAGGTAAGTCATCTAAAACATCAGAGAAGTAACTTAACTCAGCTAACTTTAATGATAATGCGAACAGACGATGTTGACCTTGTGATCCGAATTTCCTTAGCTCCATACCATCCAAATAGAACACTAAATCATCTCTATGTGGACCGATGAGGGTCATTTGCCTGTCTCGTTCTTTTTCTTTCACCTCAGAAAGCATTTTTAAGTATGTTTCCGAAATTTCATTCGTACTTAAATCCGTTTCACAGATTGTTTTGTAGATAAACGATGGTTTAAGTTTTATCCCTGAAATTTTCTCATACCCCCGCTCCAAGTAAGTTGAAAAACGGCTTAGTACATCCATACGTTTTGCAATAATGCGTGTACCTGAGTGTACAAGTTGAACATCCCAAGGCTCCATCAAACTATCAAAATGACTTGAGTGGATGTGTGGAGATGAGAGTAGTTTGTTCCGTTGCCGAATAATTTTACGATATTCAATTAAATCATTCAGATAACTTCTGGATGTTTGACTAATCATAGCGTCAAGAAAAGCGCGCCGTTCTAAGGGGCCTTCATTGGTAATGCGTTTATCATCAGGGCTAAGAACCACAACAGGTACAATCCCAATTAAATCAGCTAATCGCTCTAATGGGCTATCATTTACTTTAAAGGTTTTTCCTTCACCTCTGCTGTAATGGCAACTGAGTGAAAAATCACTTCTGATTTGACCGTCTAAATCTGCTTTGATTGTAAACTCAGAAACACCCTGTTTCACCACATACATATCAGACGAAGTTACAAAACTCCGACTCATGCACAGATAGTGGATGGCATCAATCAGATTGGTTTTACCGGCTCCGTTTGGGCCTGTAATCAAATTGATGCCCCCTCCACACGCAATTTCAGTATGAGCGTGGTTTCTAAAATTCGTTAAAGACAGACGTTTGATAATCATAATTATGAGCAAAAAAATAAGGCTCAACCAATGATTGAGCCTTATAGAAAGTTGCGGATTTTTTTTATGGCTTACAAACCAAAGCCTGAGGTCTGTATCTATTCTGCTTGATCTTTGGGTTTTGCTTCATTTATGACGAGCTCTCGGTCTTCAAGAACCGTTCCATTGAGCTTTTCAATGGCAATTTTCCCTTCAGCTTCATTCATCATTTCAACAAATCCAAACCCTTTTGAACGGTTTGTTCTGTTATCTTTGATAATTACAGCACCTTTTACTTCTCCAAAATGAGAAAACAAGCTTTTCAAATCCTCTTCTGTAACTTTCCATGCCAGATTTCCTACATATAGATTCATAGCTGGAGTAGTTTTTCCTGACAAACAATCCCTTTATGGATAAATCAGGCGGATTTGTAAATAAAAAAGTAGGGAGTTTAATCTCCCCACTTTACTTTTTCTATTTAAAGACCGAACACATCACGGCCTAAGAATAAGCCTTGAGAGCCAAGTGCTTCTTCAATTCTGATTAACTGATTGTATTTTGCAACACGATCAGTACGGCTCATTGAACCGGTTTTAATCTGACCTGCGTTTGTTGCAACGGCTAAATCAGCAATGGTTGTATCCTCGGTTTCACCTGAACGATGGCTAATTACAGCGGTGTAACCATTTTTGTGCGCCATTTCAATAGCATCGAGGGTTTCTGTAAGGGTTCCGATTTGATTTACTTTTATGAGGATTGAGTTCCCTACACCTGCTTCAATACCACGAGCAAGAATCTCAGTGTTGGTTACAAACAAGTCATCGCCAACTAACTGAATTTTGTCGCCTAATTCATCGGTAAGGAGTTTCCATCCATCCCAATCGGTTTCTGCCATACCATCTTCAATCGAGATAATTGGGTATCTGTTGCACCAATCTTTCCAGAAAGCAACCATTTCTTCAGCAGTTCTTTTGCTTCCATCGCTCCATCTGAACTCGTATAAACCGGTTTCTTTGTTGTAAAACTCAGATGAGGCTGGGTCTAAAGCAATCAACACGTCATCTCCTGGAGTAAGCCCTGCATTTTCAATTGCTTTTAGGATTACTTCAATTGCTTCTTCATTTGATTTAAGGTTCGGAGCAAATCCACCTTCGTCACCTACGGCGGTGCTGTAGCCTTTTTTAGAAAGAACTTTTTTGAGGTGATGGAACACTTCACTTCCCATACGAAGGGCTTCAGAAAAATTTGGGGCACCGGCCGGCATAATCATAAATTCCTGAAGGTCAACATTATTATCGGCGTGTGATCCACCGTTAATAATGTTCATCATTGGAAGTGGAAGTACTTTAGCATTCACACCACCAACATATCTCCAAAACGGCATTTCAAGTGCGTTAGAAGCGGCATCTGCAACAGCAAGAGAAACCCCAAGAATGGCATTAGCGCCAAGTTTAGATTTATTATCGGTACCATCAAGGTCAAGCATGTGATGATCAATTTCAACCTGATTGAACACGTTCATTCCGATTAACTCGTCAGCTAAGACTTCATTCACATTATCAACGGCTTGACTAACACCTTTTCCCATGTAACGGTTTTCGTCACCGTCGCGAAGTTCAACTGCTTCCAGCTCACCTGTAGAGGCTCCGGATGGAACAGCTGCGCGACCCATAACACCGTTCTCTAAAATCACATCAACCTCGACGGTTGGATTGCCACGCGAGTCAAAAATCTGGCGGGCTACAATATCTTCAATAATTGCCATAGCTATTTATTTTTTAATGTTAAGTAAAACTTGAACAGCCGTTAATTTACCATTTTTAAGGCAGAATTGATAAAATTTTCTGCAAGAAATTGTAATATCCTTATGATATTTTGAAACGCTTTGAAAAAGCGCTTTGTTTCAGGCTACATCTCTTCTATTTTCCCAAAAAAACTAAACTATGCTCAAAAATAAATTTTTCCTTTTCGATATAGACGGAACGTTACTTCATGTGCAATCAGGATTTATGATGCAATTGATTCAACAAATCATTAAGAAAATTGGCAGAGATGAAATTGTGATGGATTCGCAATCTTTTGCAGGCAGAACGGATAAAGATATTTTTATGAAGCTAATGCATCTCAATCAGTTACCTGAATCACATTTCGATGAATTGCGGCAACTGTACATTTCAGACCTTGATTCTCATCTAACAGAACAGGATGTAAATTCTATTCAGGGAGTAAAATCGGCGCTTAACTATTTTGAATCTGAGGATTTGCGCATGGGTTTACTTACCGGAAATTTTCGGGAGTCAGCGTTCATCAAACTTAATCGCGCAGGACTTGATACCTATTTTGATTTCGGGGCATTTGGATGCAATCATTCAAATCGAAATGACCTCCCAGAAATTGCGTATGAGTTTGCCAAATCTGAATTTGGATCTTCATTCGAGCCATCTGACCTCGTGATCATTGGGGATACGCCAAAAAATATTGAATGTGCCAAAAACTTCGGTGCGATCAGTATTGCGGTATCCACAGGTTCGTTTTCATCTGCGGCACTTTCTACTTATGAACCGGATCTTTTGTTAGATTCTCTCGAACACCCAAACCATTGGCTTTCCAAACTTTCATGAAACCGGACAATCAATTTTTTGCTGAAATAGACGGTTTCAATACGGAAGTTCTCACATACAACTCGGGTTTTGATGAGATTCTTATTGGACTTCATGGATTTGCAGGTAGTGCTCGTACTTTTAGACGAATGGCAACCTACTTACCAAAAGAGCTTACGTTTTATTCTGTTTCACTTCCTTGGCATGGCGAAACAGAATGTGCATCAGATTCAAAACTACTAAGCCTTGAATCGTATGCAGATGGATTAGCAAAATGGATTACATCCCTCAAACCAAAAAAAGTTCATTTAGTTGCGCATTCATTTGGAGCTCGGATCGCTTCAATGTTGGCCATCAGATATCCCGATCTCGTATTTCAAATGTTTTATTTGGCTCCGGGCGGTTTTTATCCTTGGGAAGATTTTATGTTTCGATTTATGGGAACACAACCATTTAGATATTTGGGAAAATTCGATTTCTTTCTGCGTCCCTATGCAAAATTTATGATTCCAGGCATGAAACCGGATAAAGAAAAAGTAATTTTATCGTCGCTAAGGAAGATTGGCTGGTCTTTCCCAGGAGTAAGCCTAAGAAAAAACAATCAATTGAAGCATTTGAATAAGTATTCAGGTAAACTGTGGCTACTGATGGGTAGAAAAGATCACTTACTGCCTCCATCCTACTCAAAAACCATTTCAGGATATTGGACAAACTGTGAAATTATGATTTTCGAGAAATCAGGGCATTTGCCCATGGCTGATAACCCTAAGCAAGTTGGAATGTTTATTTCGGATAAGATCGAAGCATCGAGTTAAGCTTACCACATTCCACCAAACATCAAGGTAATTGTTGGAGTTATAAACCAACGCTCTGCACTGAATCCACCTCCGATTATTCGGTCAGTTATAACTCCCTGATTAACAACTAAACGGTTCGGTTCGAGAACTTGCAAACCATCAGGATAGTAGAAAAATTGCACCCCGAATTCTACAGAAGTGAGTGACCTGAAACTATTTCCAAAATCAATTGTCAAAGATGTTTTTCCTGTACCACCCAACACCCACTCGCCATCTCCCCACCCTTGAAACACGTCATTAATTTGAATATCGTTGATTCTGACACCCAATGGTAAATTATCTGCATTCTCACCGGCAGAAGGAAAATTCTGAGGTGAAAATAAAATGTCGCTAAAGTATGGATAAACAAATGTGAATGCCGGACCGGCTGATGCTTGCAAGAAAACTCTGAAATTATCACTGATTTGGTTAGCAAATATTCTATGACGAACACCGCCCATTATGGGGAAAGTTAACACTCGGTTGTATTTATTGGGAATAATTTGCTGCCCCCAAATACTAAAAAAGGCCTGCTCTCTTGAGTCTTTAAGAGCACTTATTTGAACTTCAAGTACAGCTTCTGTCATTGGTGAAATTACCCTTCTATATTGACCACCAATAGCAAAACCATTATTTGTGACCATAAGATTGAAAGTAGCTGCGTTACTCAACCCAAAATCTAATGGACTGGTAGGAAGATCTGGTGGCAAAATATCAGGTTCAATGTAATCTTGAGCCCAAAGCTGGGTAAACAGACCTGAGAAAAAAAGAAAAACAGCTGATAAAACGAGTCTTAATGACATGCGATTAAAGTAAAGAGTATAGTTGATTCGATCAAAATAATGCTTTGAATTAATAAAAAGTTTCTTTATATCCTAATGCATTAAAATCGGCTACAAAAATGCTGACCTGACAATTTAAACAAATTATATTTAAATAAGTTCGTCCGCGCCGTTTATTCACTAATAATCTATAAGAACAATAGAAATAATCATCGCAAAAACGATAAACTCCTTTCATAAGTATGGATAGTCACAAGAAATTTACCATTTATGGCCCAAAAGAAAGTTTAACCCTTTTGGGAACGAATCTCAGAAATGAAACGAAGCCTCAATATTTCTTTGAGTATAAGAACAACTCTATTGATGATGAGATCTATGTGGCATTGTATGAAGAACATCAAAAGTTGATTAATTCGAGCACAACTGTAAACGTGATTATTAAGGTTACGCCAGATATCACATATATCGACTACATTGTAACAGGCGGAAGAATGGGATTTAGAGGTAGTTCGTTTGCTTCTGATACTGCTGAACCCTTGGTACAAGAAATCGTTTATGATTTTCTCATTGATTTCAGCCGTCGTTTAGGGTTAACTATTCAGGAAACCATACCTACAGTATCTGAATAATTATGCCTAAACAAGAAATTCCGGCTGAATGGACGGTTTTGTCCATGCTGGAATGGGGAACAGAGTATCTTCAGCAAAAAAGGGTTAATACTCCGCGACTCAGTATAGAGTGGTTACTTGCGCATTTGTTAGGTTGTAAACGCCTTGATCTTTACCTAAAGTTTGACCGGCCATTATCCCAAGATGAGTTATCTAGCTTCAAGCCAATGCTATTGAGAAGAGGAAAGCATGAACCGCTTCAATACATAACCGGGAGTACAGATTTTTTTGGTCTAGAAATCAAGGTAAATCCATCAGTACTCATCCCCAGACCAGAGACAGAACAACTTGTTGAATTAATTTTGGATGATCATCCCAATTCAGAGAAGAAAACGATATTAGATATAGGCACAGGTAGTGGCTGCATACCCTTAGCCTTAAAATCGAAATGTGCATCTTGGGATGTTTTTGCTTTTGATCTTTCTGAAGATGCGCTCAAAACGGCTCAAGCAAATTCAAAATACCTGAACCTTGATGTTACTTTTTTTAAAAGTGATTTATTTTTCCCTGAATTACCTTCAACCTTGCAGAGCGCCGATATCATTGTTTCTAACCCTCCTTATATCGAACCAAAAGAATCTAGTGAGATAGATATTGAAGTGAGAAACTTCGAACCCACTATGGCACTATTCCATGAAAATGTATCATCTGTTTATACTTCGATTATTCATTTAGCGGAGAGACTATTAAAAAATGGAGGGATGCTATACTTAGAAATCAATCAAAGACATGATGACTCTATTCAAACACTTTTTAATCCCAAATCCTGGGAAACTGAGTTAGTAAAAGACTATAATGGGCACCCTAGAATGCTTAAATGCCGACATATAAACTGCATATAAATTAGTGTGGATAACTTGTTGATAACTTTTTTTTCGCAGTGTCATACTACTGTCCCAAATGTAAAAAACACGTTTTACGATAATGTTAAGCCCTGTCAAGAGGTTATTGAAAGTTTTTTAAACTAGCTCACATATTATTATTTATTATTTACTTGCGCGTATGTTGTAATTGTGGATAACTGGTCTATAACTCCAAATCCACTTTTGACTTCTATCAAATTTATTCACATCTTAGGGCAACAAAAAAAAGAGACAAAAGTGTGGATAACTAACAGATTTTTAATAAACGTGCAAAAAAAGGTGACTGATTTAAATTACACTAAATTGGATTTAAGGAGGCTTAACTTTGAGTAAGGAGTTAGCCGAAAAAAAATGGGGTGAATGTCTAACAATCATAAAAGACATAGTCAATGCTCAGAAATATACCGCTTGGTTCGAGCCAATTCGCCCTTTAAAGCTTGAGGAAAGTGTACTGACCATTCAAGTGCCATCTCAGTTTTGGTATGAGTGGTTAGAACAGCATTATTATAGCATTCTACGTTCAACCATAGAGAAGGTAATTGGTCAAGAAGGCAAGCTTCAATATTCAATCAGAATGGATAGCAGAGAAGCTACATACGATGACATGCCATCGGTACGTCTTCCTCAACGATCTACTCCTCCTATTCAACAGGCAAGCATTCCTGCAACTCCATCTTATGAGTCAAATCAGATTCGTAATCCTTTTGTCATTCCCGGAATTCAAAAACATAGAGTTAATTCAAACTTAAACACGAATTACATTTTTGACCGCTTCATTGAAGGCGATTGCAATCGACTTGCTCGCTCTGCAGGTATGGCTATTGCTGAGAATCCCGGTAAGAATTCGTTTAATCCATTTTTCATTTACGGTGGAACCGGTTTAGGGAAAACCCACCTCACACAAAGTATTGGCAACAAAATCCGCCAAGATTACGGCGACGAGAAAAACATCCTTTATACCACTTCTGATGATTTCACGAATGAATTCGTACATGCAATCCGTAACAACCGGGCAAGTGAATTTTCAAGCATGTACCGAAATATCGATGTGTTAATTATTGACGATATACAGTTTATTAGCGGGAAAGAAAAAACCCAAGAAGAATTTTTCCACATTTTTAATGCCTTGCATCAGGATGGAAAGCAAATCATCTTAACAAGTGATCGTGCTCCTAAAGACATCCCAGATATTGAAGAGCGACTCATTTCCCGTTTTAATTGGGGATTGACCGCGGATTTACAAATGCCCGATTACGAAACCCGATACGCCATCCTTGAGCGTAAAGCAATGGATAACGGCATCGAGTTTGATCCTGAGATTTTTGAATTCATTGCTACCAACTTCAAATCGAATATCCGTGATTTGGAAGGAGCCATCATCAAGCTTCTTGCAGCTTCCTCCCTTCAACATATCGATCATCTTGACTTAATTACCGCTAAGCGCATTTTGAAAGATATGATCAAAGAAACGAACAAACAGATTACGATTGATGCGATTCAAACCCATGTGTGTGATTATTTTGGGATTGATACCAACAAAGTAAGAGAAAAAACACGGAAACAGGAAATTGTCGAAGCACGTCAAATTGCCATGTTTCTATCCAAAAAACTTACAAAAGTGAGTCTAAAAACAATCGGATTGCAATTTGGTGGACGTGATCACTCTACAGTTATCCACGCGATAACCACGATTGAAGACCGGATAAAAACCAGTTCAAAGCATCAGCAAATAATCAAAGATATTCAGCATAAAATTGAGCTTGCCAGCTTATAGATTGTTATTTTAAGGAAAATTCCTTTTAACGGTAATTGCTGAATAAGTATGGGAAAACTGGTCATTAAAAATCTGCGCTTCCGGTCAAGACATGGATACCATGATTTTGAGCGTGTAGTTGGTAATAATTTCGAAGTGGATGTCATCATTAAGACCGACCTAAGCAAGGCGGGACAATCCGACGAGCTTGACGACACCTTAGATTACACCTTGGTTTGTGGAATCGTAGAGGACATCATGCACGGCGAACCCGTTCATTTGGTTGAAACGTTGCTTTCAGCAATTGGGGAGCGCATCATGGAAGAACTGCATTTAGCTGACCATGTTGAAGTCTTTATTCGAAAATTTCAACCCCCTATGGAAACACAATGCGATTACATCGAAGTATCTGATCAATGGCAGAGACAGTAATTGCAATTGGCACCAACCTTGGTAATAAACCGGAAAATCTCAGGCGAGCTATTTCATTTTTCGATGACCTTGACGTGACCGTCTTGGCCAAATCGTCCATTTATGAAACAGAACCGGTCGGGTCAGCAACGGAGACGTTCCTCAATGCGGCGGTATTGATTCAAACAGAACTTGAACCTCAACTATTACTCAAGCATTTAAAAGCATTTGAGGAAAAAGCCGGAAGAGATTTAAATGCCCCGCGTTGGAGTAACCGGATTTTAGATTATGATATTATCACTTATGGAAGTGTCGTCACAAATCTGGAAACGGTATCCATCCCCCATCCTGAATACTCAAAACGCCATTTTGTGCTGTATCCACTTCAAGATGTACTACCTGATTGGAAAGATCCGATTACCGGAAAAGGAATTCCAGAAATGATTGAACAAGCCCCTGAAATGGGTATTTTTAAAACCGACCTAAAGTGGTAGTTTTACACCGTGAATCAATTTGACTACATCGCTATTGAAGGAGTAATCGGAGCAGGAAAAACCTCTCTGTGCAACCTCCTTGCTGAAAAATATAATGCTCGAGTTGTACTTGAGGAATTTGAAGACAATCCGTTTTTGCCCAAGTTTTATGAGGATAGAGAGCACTATGCTTTTCAGACGCAATTAGCCTTTTTAGCAAGCCGTTTTCAGCAACAAGAAAAGCTGTTTACGAAAGATTTATTCCAGAATTTGGTAATCTCAGATTACATTTTTGATAAAGACAGAATATTTGCACGCCTGAATCTTAGCGATGATGAGCTCGCACTCTATGACAAAATCTACCACATCATGAGTGGAATTGCTGCAAAACCAGATCTACTGATTTATATTCAATCATCCATAGATCGGTTATTAGAGAATATTCAAAAAAGAGGGCGTTCTTATGAGAAAAATATTGATCCGGTTTATCTGTCGGAACTAAATGACGCATATAACCATTTTTTCCACCACTACGATAAATCTCCCATTCTAATCATCAATGCTACTGAAATTGATTTTGTGAACAATTCTGAGCATTTAGCGTATATTGAGAAAACCATTTTCCATGAGCCTCTACGAGGCACTCGTATGTTTATCAATCCCAGGTAACCGATTTCGATGAAATATTTACTGCTTTTTATCATCCTTTTTCTGCTATTCAGATATGTCACCTATTTGCTTTCATCCCGAGCGAATAAGACGCACCAATTCCAAAATAGACCCCCATCAACCGGAACACCTACCCCTAACCGTTTCAAAGATGCTGTTGACGCTGATTTTGAAGTAATTGAAGATGAGGATAGGAAGAGGAGTTGAGGATGAGGTAGCTGGAAGCTGAAGGCTCAAAGCTGAAAGGTTTTTAGTTGAGGGGTTGAGGGGTTGAGATTGTAGAAGCTTAAAGCAAGGTGTATTTTGTTATTGTCTGAAATATGATATAAAGCTATTTGACGATTTCCTTAATTTCAAATCAAATCTATCATATATCCTAAAAAATTGCCTGCCTTTGTGAACCTAAGTGTTTAGGGATTTTCGTGGTTCATCTAAACTTTTGTTAGTAAAAGTATTTTTTTCCAAAAAGCATTTTCTCCTGAAAATCATATTATTCCTATTGCTAATGAGCACTTTCAATCCGTATCTTTCGAATCTTGCCCTGGTGGTGAAATTGGTAGACACGCCATCTTGAGGGGGTGGTGCTGGAAACGGCGTGCTGGTTCGACTCCAGTCCAGGGCACACATCATATTAAAGCCTGTAAGGATTTACTTACAGGCTTTTTTTATGCCGTCAATTTTCGTTACTTCAAATACTTCATTGAAGTCACAATGCATCTTCCCAAATTATACGTTTCATGAAACCACTTAAAGACCGTTTTACAGATTTCATTCATTCACTTCAAGATGATATTTGTCATCAGCTAACATTGTCTGATGGTAAAGCCTCCTTCGTAGAAGACCTCTGGGAGCGTCCTGAAGGTGGCGGAGGGCGTACACGCGTGATTAGCAACGGTAACGTCTTCGAAAAAGGGGGGGTAAATTGTTCTGTGGTTCATGGGGAGTTACCGGAATTTATCAGAGCGCGTTTTGATGTTACGCAAGGACAGTTTTTTGCTGCAGGAATTTCTTTGGTGATTCATCCTCATAATCCTTTTGTGCCTACAGTGCACGCGAATTATCGTTATTTCGAGCTTTATGACCGTGAAGGAGGCGAACGAAAAGACGCTTGGTTTGGAGGCGGTGCTGACCTTACCCCCTATTACCTTATTAATCATGATGCCCGACATTTTCATCAGGTTCACAAATCTGCGTGTGATGCTATTGATCCCTCCCTCTACCCTACATTCAAACATGAATGTGATACCTACTTCCATAATGCGCACCGAGGGGAGTCGAGAGGAATTGGAGGCATTTTTTATGATTATAAACGTGAGGATTCCCAAAACGACAAAAGCTTAGAGCATTGGTTTAATCTCGCTCAATCATGTGGGCAAGCATTCACCGAAGCATACATCCCCATAGTAGAAAAAAGAAAAGGGATGGATTACTCTGACGAAAACCGATATTGGCAGGAAATCAGACGTGGTCGTTATGTAGAATTTAATCTGATTCATGATCGTGGCACGCTGTTTGGATTAAAGACCAATGGCCGGGTTGAGTCGATACTTATGAGCTTACCACCGCGAGTTCGATGGGATTACATGTTCAATGCAATACCGGGAAGCGATGAAGAACGTTTAGTTCAGGTTCTAAGAAATCCTGTTGATTGGGTGAACACTTAGAATTATTTTGGGGGATGGGATGAATTTAATACATCCACATTTCAACACATATCACATTTTAATTGATTTTATATGAGTATCAGAGTTGGATCATCAAATGCAGGGACATTCCCAAACGTTAGAGGGCGTAGGTTGAGGATGTCTGCATCCATGCGTGAAATGGCTACGGAGCATAGGCTACATCCTTCCATGTTTATTGCACCCCTTTTTATTGTTGAGGGTGAAGGTGTAAAAGACCCCATTCCATCTATGCCCGGCTATTTCAGATACAGCTTAGATCTCATCAAAGAAGAGGTAAAAAGCCTATATGCACTCGGAATACGCTCTGTACTGCTTTTTGTGAAAGTGCCCGATGCATTAAAAGACAACCAAGGTACCGAAGCCGTAAATCCTGATGGATTGATGCAACGAGCAATAAGAACCGTTAAAGAATCACAGCCGGAAATGTGTGTAATGACAGACATAGCCCTTGACCCTTACTCAAGTTACGGACATGATGGTATTGTGGATGAAGGACAAATCTTGAATGATGAAACTGTGCAGGTGCTTTCCCGCATGGCTGTTTCTCATGCACGAGCCGGCGCTGATGTTGTAGCTCCATCCGACATGATGGATGGCCGTATTGCCGCCATCCGCAAAGCACTCGAGTTTGAGGGATTTGAACACACCGGAATCATGGCGTATAGTGCAAAGTATGCTTCTTGTTTTTATGGTCCATTTAGAGATGCCCTTGACTCAGCCCCGGGATTCGGGGATAAAAAAACCTATCAAATGAATCCGGCCAACATCCGTGAAGCCACCCGTGAGGCTCAACTCGATGAGCAAGAGGGCGCAGATATCATCATGGTAAAACCGGGACTCCCCTATCTAGATGTAGTTCGAGCTGTGCGTGAATCTGTGAATGTTCCGGTCTCAGTTTATCACGTTTCTGGTGAGTATGCCATGATAAAAGCAGCCGCCGAAAAAGGGTGGTTAAATGAAGATCAGGCTATTTTGGAATCATTGATTTCATTCAGACGTGCCGGAGCTGACTTAATTGCAACTTATTTTGCCGCTGATGCTGCTAGATTGATAGCAGAGAAATAGTGACAACGGTTCGTTATAATTGATTAAATTATTTTAATTTTTTGTTTTGATATAAAGAAGGTTCTGATTATATTTTCATTAAACAATTTTAATGTATGTATCAATCAGCTTTATCATATAACCCGCAACAGAGAGTTTCTTGCTACAAGTTGCCAATATTCAAAGGTTGGCTTGTTCTTGCAAACACGAAAAACCTTTTTGAGCATAAAAATATGCTGATACATGAGTCACACTATGTTATTTCTAGTAGCATGGAGTCTGTAATTTTATTTTCTGAGCAGTTTGAAGAAGAATGCATTCATCAAAAAATTGATCCTCAGACAATTGTTTTACTTCGACTTGCTCTTGTGGAAGCCTTAAATAATATAGTTGAACATGCATTTCTTTCAGAGGTATTTAACGAAATTGATATTTTTGTCTATTACCATCAAAATAGTATTCGCTTTGAACTAAAAGACAATGGATTCCCAAATCAGCATGGCACAAAGCCCTTAGATATTATCGTTGACAGAAACGATATCATGAATGTGCCTGAAGGTGGCTATGGACTGAACATCATTCATGAAGTTATGGATACTGTTGAATACGAACGTAAAAATGGTATCAACATCATGAAAATGGATAAGGTTTATTTATAAAAAAAGTCCCGATTGATAGCACTCAACCGAGACTTATGTCTGTATGGGGTAATAAAAAATCTATTTAACTAGAGTCATTCGCTGAGTTTGTACGAATGATCCTGCCTGAATTCTATATAAGTATATACCAGAAGATAGAGAGCGAGCATCAAATGTGACCTGATAAGTTCCTGCGTTCTGAGATGCATCCACAAGGGTAGCTACACGTTGCCCCAGTAAGTTGAATACTTCTAATCGCACGTCTACTGATTCAGCAAGCGTATATCTGATATTAGTAGTTGGGTTAAATGGATTAGGATAATTTTGTTCTAACGTGAATCCTATAGGGTTTTGAACATCTTCACCAATAGATGTGAAAACACCAATCTCAACCACAGTACCATCCGTTAATACAGCAATCAAGCCAAATGCCGGACCATTATTGTTATCTGCCGGGGATAGGAATCCACTTGCAAGTACTATGGCTGTTCCTCCTGCGAGTCCACTTAAATCTGCTTCAAAGGATGCCGCCGTTGTTGAAGTTCCGGCAACATTGATATCTAAGATGTAGGATGTAGCCGGTACAGCTAAATAATTCGGGGTAACATCCGTGTACTCAACATCTTCCGCCAAGGTAGCCACATTGCGTGCGATAACATCAACTGCCGGAGCATCTGTCGCACCGTGATAAATGAGAAACTCTACCGTTTCCGGATCATCAGCTTCAAGAGATGCACCAACAATTACATCAAGGAAAAATCCGGTGTCAATGCCATTTGGGTTTGGAGCAAAAGATGTTGGATCTGCAACTCCTGTTGCAATTACGATGTAATTCTCACCGGCATCAAATGTTAAGCCATTGAAGCTAAATCCTGCCTCAGGAGCAGCACCGGCAGGCGTTACAGTGATATCGTAGGTTGCATTTGCATCCAACTCAACAAAACCGGTTGCACCACGAAATGGCACACTTGACAAAAACGGAGTTGAAAGATCATTCACATAAATATCAACACTGGCAACTGCCGGATCTGCTGAGTTGTGAATAATTTGGAGATTGAAGGTCTCCTTAGCTTGTGCAACGTTTGTAAATGCGAAAAAAACTACAAATAGGGTAAATAGTATAGATTTCATTTTTCTCTAATATTTAGGGGTTAGAAGTTGATTAGTCAACAACAGTAACAACACTAATAGATTAATCAATGACTAGTTGAAATCAGGAAAAAACTAGAATTTTATAGAAAGGCTTACAGATGGGCTAAAACCGGGAAGATTTCGCTCTCTAATTTGTGGTGCATTTCCTTCGGATGGATAGAATAGATTCCAATCTATAGTATTTGATCTGTTAAGCACGTTCATTAAATCAAGACGAATTTCCAATTCTGCTAATTTCAGAGAACCCGAGTAGATGAATGAAAAATCTAATTGCTCGAATGCCCTTACTTTATCTTTATCAGGATGCTCAAAATTAAAGCCGGATTCTTGAGTAAAGTTGTGTGGAACCATAAAATCATAATAAGACTGTCGGAATGCCCAAGTCCTACCGTACATCCCTTGCCATTGTGCGACAATTGCAAAAGACGAAGAAAGCCTTCCAAGAGCTCTAAATTGAACCGTATGTGGTGTATTCCAAGGTGCAGGCATTCTGGAGCCAAATTGAGTCTCCATATTCTTGCTTGAAAAGCTATAATCATACCCACCAAAAAGCTGAATTCTTTGATTTAATACCCCTTGCTGACCTCTAATTCCAAAACCGTAAGCTATGATATCTGTCACTTCTCCAAAAGCTTCAAATGCCGAACGATTTATTTCAGAACCCACCATTAAGTTTCTGTGAGAAGTGATATAAGCTATCGGCTGATTTTTTATATAAGCTTCCACATTAATCTGAGTATCTGAAGCCGGTTGAAGTAGAAGAGAAAGTGCCCCATGATAGGATTTTGGTTGTGGAGTTGTGGCATCATGCATCCAAATACTGAAGTTTGGAACAAGCGAACTCGGGCCAACATTTGTTATATCGAATTGATTGATAAACTGACGAAAAATTCCTCCGGAAAGTCGAAGGGAATAGAAACCGAGTACATCCGATTCTTTATCGTATTGAAGCGCAAGTCGCGGTTCAGCAAAAATGGTAGAATTTTGGGCAAATGTGGTGAATCTAACGCCTCCATCGAGAAACAAATTTCTGTTCAAGAACCATTTCCCGCTAAAATAAGAACTAAAAATATCTGAGGATGAACGCGCATCAGTTGGTAAATAAAAACTGTCCGAAAGCAAGAGTTTACTTCCAACGTGATCATATTGAATTCCACTCCTGAATTTGAATGAAGGAGAGAAACTGTATTGAGCATCTGTGCGGAAAATGAAATGATTTATCTCATTCGTGTCAAATTGCTGAGTTCCATTAGAAATGGAATTTTGAAGTGTGCTAAAATCTGTTGAATGCGAACCTTCACTTGCAAGTATTTCACTAATTTGGTTCTCATTCAAAAAAGCGTACTTATGGTTCATTGCATTTCTGCTGAAAGAACCTTGCATGTTAAGTTCGATTCTGGGTGACGCCAACCAATCAAATCGTGCTTGAGTGGCTACATTATCCCAAATGTAAACATCTGATGCATACAGTCTTTGCGATGAAAATGAATCTGTGGCAAAAATATCAGTCGCTACCTCATTCTTTCCGGTGTATAAAGAGAACGATACTGTTTTAAATCTATCCACTTTGAAGCGTGATGCTACATGAAAATCGTAGAAATCGATTTCAGAGTTATTCGCTTCTGTGATAAAATTTCGGGGGACTCCGGGATTTCCATCCAAAATATTATAAATGAGAGGATCAACCATTTCCCATTGATTTATTCGGGATGATAGTACAGGATCGGTGTACAGACCGCTGTACGTTGAACGAAATGCAGTCATTATGGATATTGCGCTTTCATTTCCGGTATCAATCGACATCCCCCCACGTACATTAGCCGCAAGTGGATGAACATGCATCAATCCATGAAAAGGATAGGCATGATTAATTTCATGGGATAAATTAATTTTTCCATCGACAAAACTTCCTGATTCAACCCCGAATCCTGCTTTATCAACCTGAACTCTTGAAATTGCAAACGGGCTAAAAGCGCTAAACAGCTGCCCGAAAGAGGTCGGATTATAAACAGGAGCACCATCCAAAAAGAATCGGTGACCACCACGCTGCCCACCTTGAATATGAATATCACTAAATCCACTAATCCGTTGTACTCCAGAAAATAGACTTAGGCTTCTCAAACTTGAATTAGGTGCTTTCCCATCCCATAATTGCATTTTGTTGAGCTCTGAATCACTGTTATGACCTCTCACTAAGAAAGGATTATGAGCGGAAACCACAACCGGTGAAAAATTGATTATGGATGGTTGTAGTAAAACAATCTCATTGGTAGATGCGGTTTGAATTACTTCAACCACTTTTCGAACAGGCTTGTACCCAACATAAGAAATGATTAACTCGTGTGTTCCGGAAATTAGCGGGGCAAGGTTAAACTGTCCGGACAAATTGGTTACAGTTCCTCCTGAAGCATCCGCCAACAAAATAGTTGCACCCGGCAAAGGTTCACCTGTTATAGCATCTGCTACCAAACCACTTACATTTCCATAGCTTGGCGCTCCCCGTGAAGATTTCACTATCACAAAGGTACCACTTGAAAGAATGATAAAATCTAAACCAAATGGATTAAGTACCTCATTCAGCGTTTCTGATAACGTTCTATTTCTAATCCGTTGATAAACAAGATAGTTGCTTAACAGTTGAGGATCATAAATCAGATTAACCGATGCAGATTGAACTATTTCCTCTAACACCATTTCCAACGGAACTCCTGAGAATTCGAAAGTAAAGCGCCTATCAATGTCACTTTCATCAATTTGTATCGGTGAAATGAAAAGTGCTAAAAATATTGCTAACCCTAAATTCGATCCCAAGAACATTTTTTCAACAGTTAATTGTTAGATGTGATGTGATATCCATTCGCTGTTCGGGTAAATGTGAGCCCTTTAACAGTACTGATATCATTCAAAATCTGTTCAATGTTATCAGGAGTTCGGTAATACGTGGTGAGATTAGTAGAACCAATCTCGGACTCATTGAAAGTAATTCGAACGTTGAATGTTCTCTCCAATTCTTTGAATATTTGAGAAAGTGGTTCATTATAAAAAGAAAGATTATTCATTCTCCAAGCGAGTACTCTATCTGGAATAAAAATGGAAGGTTCAGAAATAGAATGGTCTTTGGCCAGTAGTTTACCTGTCTGACCTGCTTCTAAACTAACTGAACTTGTATTGGTCTTATTCGTGAGTAAAACGCTTCCTGTCATAACACTTACGGTCAAATCATCTTTTTCAGAATCCCATGCTTTCACATTAAATGAGGTGCCGGTAACTTGAATATTACCTCTTATGGTATTGACAACGAAAGGTGTCGCACTTTTTTCGACTTCAAAAAAGATTTCACCGTTCATGGATAGATTTCTATGCGTTAATCCGAAAAAACGGTTATGACGAAGCTCAGAACCACTATTTAACTGTATTTGTGAACCATCAGGTAGCTGAAAACTTAGTTTTTCTCCGAATGGTGCTTGATATGATACAGGTGAAAACATCCAGGAAGCGCCAATGGCTAATAAACAAATCGCTGCAGCGAGATAATAGAAAAATGGTTGCTTATTCTTCTTTGAAATTGGATGTATCGTGAGTGCAGTTTTCTGTTCTTGCGAATCAATTTTTGTGTTTACTATTGATAAAGCTCTATCAATTTCAGCCTCATCCATTGCGATTCGTGAGTGATAAGCTTCTTGTTCATTTTTTAGGAGTTGATCAAGGTGATCGATTAAAGACGAGTCCTGTGCGCCATTGCGATTAGGAGCATCTTTATGGTCCATATTTTTTAATGTGTCTTTATTCATTTTATTGAAATCGCTTCTGTGAGAAATGAGCGTCATGGCTCTTTTGAATGTTTTTCATCGCTTCTACGATGTGATTATTGACCGTCCTTGGAGAAACATTCATAACCAAGGCAACTTCTTCATGATCTAGCCCTTCGAATCGAGATAACTCAAAAGCTTCTCGCTGCCGATCAGGAAGATCTCGTATCCAGTTTTTCAGAAGACTCATCTTGTTTTTAAGTTCAATCTCATTATTGATATGATTATCCTCTTCTGCGATTGCATCCTTAAGTTCAAGTCCACTAATTTCGCGCGCATTATCTCTGATATAATTTAATGATGCATGCTTAACCATTCTGTACAGGTATGCGTGAATTGATCCGGACGTATCTAACGTAGATCGTGTACCCCAAAGCTTGATAAAGCAATCCTGAACAATATCACAAGAAGCATCTTTATCTCGAACAAATTTCATAACATAGCCGGTGAGTTTGGGGTACATTTCCCTGAAAAGATGATTAAAAGCATCTCGATCAGATTTCACAATCCGTTCGAACAAACTTCTCTCGGAAGTATGATTTTTAGCTTCGATCATCCATTCATCTTTATGTTCTGTTTTGAGATATAACACGAAAGAATTTCCCTATGACTACTATAAATTGCTTTTTTCGCTCTTTTATCTGTAACTCCAATTACAAAGAATCAATTCACAATCTCTTCAATAGAATTTCTTATTTTTGCATTCGAAATTAAACGTGGCCTTTAAATCGTTTTTAGGCTGAATTATTTGAAATTAGTTGGATTAACATGTTCGAAAAAAGCAAAGCATTATTTGAAAGAGCACAACATTTTATTCCCGGTGGGGTAAATAGTCCGGTTAGAGCGTTTAAAGCCGTTGGCGGAACGCCTATTTTCTTTGAGCGCGCTGAAGGTGCCATTCTTTACGATGCAGACGGAAATGAATACATAGATTACGTTGGTTCTTGGGGGCCTATGCTTTTAGGACATGCTTGGCCACCGGTTATTGAAGCCGTCCAAAAAGCTGCGGTTAAGTCAACTTCCTTTGGAGCACCAACTGAGTTGGAGATTGAACTTGCGGAGCTCATCCTTAAAATGGTTCCGGGCATTGAAAAAATCCGGATGGTAAATTCTGGAACAGAAGCCTGTATGAGTGCCATCCGTGTAGCTCGTGGCTATACCGGAAGAGATAAAATCATCAAATTTGAAGGTTGCTATCATGGCCATGGCGACTCCTTCTTAATCAAAGCAGGAAGCGGCGCATTAACGTTTGGCACACCAAGTAGTCCCGGAGTGACAAAAGGCACGGCTCAAGACACTCTAACTGCATCCTACAATGATTTAGACGATGTTAAACGTCTTTTTGCCGAAAATAAAGGCGAAATTGCTGCTCTCATTATCGAACCGGTTCCCGGAAATATGGGATGCATCCTCCCTGCTGATGGCTTCCTTCAAGGCTTACGTGATGTCTGTACCGAGGAAGGTGCTTTATTGATTTTTGATGAAGTAATGAGTGGTTTCCGCGTTGCGCAGGGTGGAGCGCAAGAAGTATATGGAGTCGAAGCCGATTTAGTTACATTCGGGAAAATCATTGGCGCCGGACTGCCCGTGGGTGCTTATGGTGGTAAAGATACTTTCATGAGTGTGGTTTCTCCGCTTGGGCCGGTGTATCAAGCCGGAACGCTTTCGGGAAATCCACTTGCCATGAGCGCAGGACTTGCTCTGCTTACCGAGTTACACAACAACAGAAAGATTTACGACGAACTCGATCAAAAAACGACACATCTCGAAGAATGGCTTCATCGGGTGTTTAAGCATCATGAAATCCCCCATACCATGAATCGTTTGGGTTCCATGCTGGGTATTTTCTTTACGGAAGAGCCGGTGACTGATTTCAAATCGGCATCAAAAACGAATAACGACATGTTCAAAATGTTCTTTCATGGGATGTTGGAACGTGGGGTCTATTTGCCGCCATCCGCTTATGAAAGCCTGTTCTTATCGAACGCACTGACTCAAGAACACATCGACGCAACGGTATCAGCGGCTGACGAAGTAGCCGAGTTGATGGCTGAAACATTCCTCAAGCACTAAGCCCTCTTGAAAAAAGGCCGATTATTTACCGTTTTTCTCGTTGTACTCATTGATTTGATGGGCTTTGGAATTGTACTTCCACTGTTGCCTTTTTATGCCTCAGAGTTCAACGCATCACCGGTAATGATTGGGTTGCTTTACAGCATTTTTTCATTTGCGCAGCTCATTTTTTCTCCGATTTGGGGAAGTCTTTCCGATCGCATCGGGCGGCGTCCCATTATGTTGTTGAGTACGTTTGGGGCGGTGATTGCGTATATCATCTTTGGTTTGGCAGGGTCATTTGCTGTGTTGCTTTTCTCGCGTCTTGTTGCCGGTGTAATGGGGGGAAATATCTCAACCGCACAAGCGTATGTAGCAGACGTAACCACCCCTGAAGAACGTGCAAAAGGAATGGGGATGATCGGGGCAGCATTCGGGCTTGGGTTTGTGCTCGGCCCTGCTATGGCAGCCGGACTCATACATCCTGCTTTCCATGAGTGGATTGCTACGCTTGGAATAGGAAATGCCGCCGTATGGCTCGAGGCCAATAAATATGCCCTTCCCGGCTTTTTTGCGGCTTTTCTTTCTTTCTGTAGTTTTTTACTTGTTTGGCTAAAACTCGAAGAAACCGTTGATAAAACGAACGTAGAAACCTCCACAACTCCAAAACGTTTCGGGGTTTTTACACCGGGATTTTGGAAGTCTATTAGTGCACGTAAAGAAAATACGAATCCGTTTTTCGGAATTTTGTTGTTCGCGGCTTTTCTGCTTTCGTTTGGTCAGGCAAGCTTATATAGTGCCTTCCCCCTATTCTGCGACTCTCAATTGGGGATGTCTCCCGAACAAGTTGGTATCCAATTTTTCTATATTGGTCTCATTGCGGTAATTGTACAAGGGGGATTGATTCGTCCCCTCACGAAGTGGTTTGACGAAGAAAAAGTATTTCTTACCGGAAATATTTTTATGACTGTGGGGATGGGATTACTGGCGCTATCCGGCTCCGTATCCATGCTCACTCTATTCCTCGCCATCATGGCTTTAGGGCATAGCCTAAATCTACCCACCATGAACAGCCTGATTTCCAAAGAAGCCGATCCCGGCAATGTGGGCGCAATGATGGGTACCGCCCAAGGACTCTCAGGCTTAGGTCGAACCATCGGCCCAACATGGGGCGGACTCCTTTTCGGAATTTCCCCCTATCTGCCCTTCTACCTCACCGCACTCGTACTAACCATCACCATTTGGATAGGCCTAAAACTCGTCCGCACAAAGCCTGTGTAGGAATTGGTGTGACGTTGGAAGGATAATTCACTTTTGGGGACGAGACGAATTGATGTTGTAAAATGCGTTTTGGTTTGGGCTACATCTTTTCCTCCCCCTTAATCCCCCGACTTCTTTAATCCCAAACTAATCAATTATTTACACCCTTAGTGAACTTCGAGAAGGTTGTGTCTTTGTGTAAGTCATCAAATAATTTTAACCTTTGGAGCTTAATGGTTCAAAAATAGAATGCTGCATCCATTGCAAGTTAGACCGCGATTCGAGTTGGACTATGCAAGCATGAACTTCTGAACCTTAAACCTGATGTATTCAATAACATTTATCTCCCCTGAGAATTGAATTTTTCGTAAATTTGAAGTTTTGAGTTTGAAATTAGGATTAACATAAACATGACTGCTGATACGATAGAAGTAATGGCTCCTGCCGGCTCGTTTGAGTCGCTGATGGCGGCGATAAAGGGAGGATGCAACTCCGTGTATTTCGGAATTGAACAACTGAATATGCGAGCTAAATCCTCCGTGAACTTTACGATTGATGATCTTCGGAAAATCGCTGAAATATGCGCCGAACATGGTGTCAAATCGTACATCACGCTGAATACCATCCTCTATGACCATGACATGCAGTTAATGCGGTCGATTATTGATGCCGCAAAAGATGCCGGAATTACGGCGGTAATTGCCTCTGACCATGCAGCGATGGCGTATGCACGTCAGATTGGCTTCCCTGTTCACATATCAACGCAGGCCAATGTTACAAATATTGAGACTGTAGCCTTTTATTCGGTTTTTGCCGATGTGATGGTACTTTCCCGAGAATTGAGTTTGAGTCAGGTGAAACATATAACCCGCGAGATCAAAAAACGAAATATCACCGGACCATCGGGTAAACTTGTCCGTATTGAAGTTTTTGCACATGGGGCGTTGTGTATGGCAGTTTCGGGAAAATGTTACCTGAGCTTGCATTCGCATAATTCGTCGGCAAATCGGGGGGCATGTATTCAAAATTGTCGTCACCAATACATCGTAACTGACAAAGAAGATGGTTACGAACTCGAAATTGATAATGAATACATCATGAGTGCCAAAGATTTATGCACCATCGACTTCCTTGATAAAATGATTGATGCCGGCATCGAAATTCTAAAAATTGAGGGACGCGGTCGTTCGGCTGATTATGTTTATACCACCACCAATTGCTATAAAGAAGCGCGAAATGCTGTTTTAGATGGCTCGTTTTCACAGGAAAAAGTTATTGAATGGAAAGAGCAACTTGCTACTGTTTTTAATCGTGGTTTTTGGGATGGATACTATCTTGGTCGGAAAATGGGTGAATGGAGTGATACTTACGGCTCAAAAGCTACGCGCAAGAAAGTGTTTCTTGGTCGCGGCGTGCGGTATTTCAGTAAAGTCGGGGTTGCTGAGTTCCTAATCGAAACCGGTTCACTCAAAACCGGAGATCATATTCTCATAACCGGTCCTACAACCGGAATCGTGGAAACGACAGTCAACGAAATTCGTGCCGCAGATAAGTCGGTTGAAGAAATCGGGAAGGGCATTTCGTTCTCCATCCCCCTTGAAGAAAAAATCCGCCCATCTGACAAACTTTATAAGTTGATTCCTAACTGATGATTCGTATTGAATTTCACCGGCAAAAGTGCATCGGGTGCAACGCATGTGTAGAGGCCGCTCCGTACCGATGGAGGGTATCTCGCAAAGACGGTCGATGTAATTTAGTGGGTGGCACCGAAAAACGAGGCATTTATTCGATCACTGTTGGATATGACGAACTTGAAGCCAATCAGCAGGCGGCAGAAAATTGTCCGGCTCGGATTATTCGTATTCAGGAAGTATCCGGAAGAGGCTAACACATTGTTTACCTATTATTTATAAGCTATCATGAAACGAACACCTACAGATTTAATCAGAATGTGGTACTGGTCGGGTGCCATTCTTGTCTTCATCATTTTAGTGATTGGTGGTATCACACGGCTAACCCAATCTGGTCTTTCGATTGTTGAGTGGAGCCCGATTATGGGGATCATCCCCCCTCTTTCACAAGCAGATTGGGAAGCGGCTTTTGAGCAATATCGACAATTCCCCGAGTATCAGCAGTTAAATCGCGGGATGAGCATGAGCGAATTTCAGTTTATTTTCTTTTGGGAATATCTGCATCGACTTGTTGCCCGGATTATCGGGTTAGTGTTTTTGATTCCATTCATTTATTTCGCATGGAAAAAATATCTGGATAGACGCCAATTTAAACGCGCCGTGCTTCTTTTTGGGTTAGGGTTTGCTCAAGGATTTATGGGATGGTTCATGGTTATGAGCGGTTTAAATGAAGATCCATTTGTGAGTCCTTATCGCTTGGGGATGCACTTGATGTTAGCCTTCGTGATATTTGGGTGCTGCGTTTGGTTTGCACTTGACCTGCGCCCTCAATCCGGTGGTCCTTCAAAAATTCCGGATGGGTTTAAAAAACTACTCGTTGGGTTGCTTAGCTTAACGGTGGTGCAAATTTTCTGGGGTGCATTAGTAGCGGGACACAAAGCCGGCTACATCGCAAATACCTTCCCAAAAATGAATGGTCGATGGATACCTGAAACTGCCTGGATTTTAGATCCGGTAATCATCAACTTTTTCCAGAATCCGGTAACAGTTCAATGGATGCACCGTTTATTGGGTACACTCGTGTTATTATTTGCGATTTGGCTGATGGTAAAGGCAATGGTGAGTGACGCATCACCCACCATTAAGCGTTGGACTGCCGTGCTACTTGGGGTGATTTCCATACAGTACGTCACCGGAATTTTGACGCTTCTCTTGCATGTGCCGGTCTCGTTGGGGGTATTACACCAAGCGTTAGCAATGATACTGTTTGGCGTTTTTTTAGGATTCTTGCATTATTTAAAGCGAGCATAGTGTATAAAAAAAGCCTGCTCAGTATTACCCAAGCAGGCTTTATCTCTCTTGAATGTTAACACGTCACGTCAACACATATTAGCTGTTAGAACTTTAAAAGTTTCTTTGTCTAATTTCTGAACAAATTTAAGCTATCAGATAACTTTTTGACTTCCCTAAAAGTGTCAAATTTCTCCCCAAAAGTGTCAAAATGTAGCTTGAACAAAAATTAACCCAAAGATGTAACTTGATTTCAAGGGAAAGAGGGGAACAAAACTCAAGATTGAGCCTGCTCCGAAAAACTTAAAAAAGCTTTTCATGAGTTTATATTTTTTACGAAACTCCCCAATTATAGAGTCATTCTGAATACGAGTAATGGTTCAAACCAAACGGTTAAATACTCTGTTTTAGGTAGATAAACTTGTTAGCAAAGAAGGAAAAATTGTAAATAGTTCAATCTCTTCAGATGAGTAAAAAAAGAAAGCCGGGACCTTGCGGGTGCCGGCTTTTAGGACTGTAGTATTTGATGAAAATCATAAGCAAACATGCACTGCTTATGAGCTTTACTATAAAGAGTCAGTAGAAATGAAATCCTTACAGTTTTTTAAAAAAAAATAAAAACCTCGTAAATCAATATTTATTTATATCTTAGCTCATTAATTTTTAAAGGCGCATCAGTTTTTTTAACATTTTTTGAAGCATCATAGACTCTTTGAAGGAACAATGTGAAAGCCTGTTTATTTTAGTGGGGAGTAAAATCACAATCTGTCAGGTTATAGTACGTTTAGTGAATATGATAATTACAATACTTTTTTTTCTCTTATGGTCATCCAATGATGAGCAACCCAGCACAGTGAGTTACTTGGTTGGGGCAGTCGCTGAGGTAGAAAATATGGCTTTCTCTCTTGAGGATGGAACCATTTGGAGATTCACAACTCAAATATCCAAAGAGCCAGACAATTTGATTGTAATTATTGGGGGAAATGTTGGAAACTCAGGCATGGCTTACTTTGAAGGAAAATCCTATCCCGTAACACTAATTGAGGGTACTCCGAAGTATGAGCGTGGATTTCTAACCTCACTAATTTTTGTTGATCGAGTACAACGTACCTTATTTTTGTCTGATGGAACAACACGCAGAGTTACTAACACTGAATATGAATTCAATTTTAGATCAGATGGGTTAAATGAACTAATCATCACACAAGACAGACGCTTTGCGGTTAACCTTTTCAACCCCGAGTTAATTCCGATAAGCCCACCTTTGAGGAATCGTTGAACATTTTTTACTATGAACATCCTTAGAGTTTGGCAAAGAGTTGAGGCGAAGTTTTAAATATTTCAACTATTCGAAGTGTTCTCAATTTGAGAAATTAGCAATGAAGTTATTAATCGAATAAATACAAAATTTTTAAGTTGCCTTTATCCCAGCCTCTCAACTCCTTTATACTTTAAAGGGTAAGAAAAAAGATCGCTTACAGCTCACAAACCACCAATTTCAAATACTTCGACTTCGCCCAAAATAAAAATGCGATCTTGCGTTCGAGGATGAATGCTACCTAAACCTGTAAATGATCCAAATGCGGGTAAGGTTAGTTGCATCCCCCTTAAAAGAAAACAGGGCAGTGTTTCATTGAACTTTCCTGATGATGTAACCCGAACCCCCGGATGCACATGTCCACAGAGTACAGGCTTTTTGATGGTCGATATATCTTCTTTGGGATGGTGCCTCAATTCAATGTCATTCCAGAAAAATGGCTCCTGTTCGATATGTAGGGATGCTTGTGCGTAATCTGAGTGGGAGAGAATATCGTGATTACCCACCACTAACGTCATATCTATGCTTGGATGGGATTTTCGCCATTGTGAAAAAGCATCCCACTCCTGATTCAAATCGCTGTGGAAGAGATCTCCCAAGAAAAAGACTTGACTAACGGAATATTTATCAATCAGGCTGTCAATACGAAGCAGATCGTGTTCAAGCGAGCCTTCGGGGACTGGAATTCCGGCTTTGCGGAATGTCGACGTTTTGCCAAAATGAGTATCAGCTATGAACAGAACACCCTCTTTAGCACTAAATACAGCCTTTTCAGGCAAAAGCTGAAGCTCAAGGTTCGAGAATGTCAAAATCATGTTAGTCGATCTTTAAACACCATCAAACTCTTTTGGATACTTTACGGTTCCTGATACACCTTCAAGTCCATTTTTAACTAATTCAATAGCCATGAACACATTTGAGGGGATGTCAAACGGAGCACGAATATCCCATTCTTCTGCAGGTTCAAATCCAAACTTGGGATAATAATGTGCATGTCCTAATACGATAACCGATTTAAAACCAAGCTTCTTAGCAACTTGAAATCCTCGTTTTATAAGCCTGCTACCCACACCACGATTTTGGAACTTCGGCAATACCGCCATTGGACCAAGCGCTAATGTTTGGTGCGATTCACCAGAATCGTCAACAATTTGGATTTTGGTAAATAAAATATGTCCTATGATTTCTTTTCCGTCAGCCGCCACGAGTGAAAGCTGGGGGATAAAAACATCTTTATTTAAGCGTAACGCATCAACTAATTTCGCTTCGCCCTCTTGTCCGAAGGCAACTGTATTTAGTTCAAATACAGAAGCATAATCAACCTCTTTTTCTTGTCTAACTCTTATCGACATATTCGATGATGGTTACTTAGTTCCTTCTAATTCCCTTGCAGATTCTGAACTTAATCTTGCATATTCACACATACTCTTCCAACTTAGTAAATTTAAGACAGAAATGCACCTTTGCTTAAAACAGTGAAGTACATAAATAATCAACAGCTTAAACTGATCTCATTAATCATTCGGATTATAATTCTCGCGTTAAATTATTGGCTTTGAACGATTCCATCCTAAACATCATTTCTCATCGGAAATGGATAAAATTAGATTTATACCAAAATGAGTAAAACACTTTTTGATTTTTCAGCTACTTCCATCAACGGGAAAAAGGTTGAACTAAGTGAGTTCAAAGATAATGTTGTGGTGGTAGTAAATACGGCAAGTAAGTGCGGTTTCACCCCTCAGTATGAGGGACTTGAAACACTTTATAAAAAGTATAAAGAGGATGGATTGGTTATTTTAGGTTTTCCGTGTAATCAATTTGGGAATCAGGAATCCGGGGGTGAAGATGAAATTCAGGAGTTTTGTCAGGTAAATTATGGCGTAAGCTTTCCGATGTTTTCAAAAGTTGATGTAAATGGTACAAATGCACACCCTGTTTTCAATTTTCTCAGAAAAGAACTAAGCGGCACTTTAGGAAGCTCCATAAAATGGAATTTCACCAAGTTTTTAGTGGATCGTTCCGGGAAGCCACATAAACGTTTTTCCCCAATGACATCCCCAGAAACAATGGAAAGCGATATTAAAAAACTACTTTGATTAATATTTACAGGGAAGTCTGGTTTACCCCTCTAATAAAAAAGCCGACCTGTGAGTGCAGATCGGCTTTTTGACATTTTAAAGGAAGTACTGTTTACTTCTTCTTTGGAGGAGTTCCGAGGTGAACGCCTTCATTGTATGCTTCCGCAGCAGCTTCCATAATCGCTTCTGAAAGCGTTGGATGCGGATGCACTGCTGAGATAACTTCATGTGCAGTAGTTTCCAAATCACGACCCAGAACGGCTTCAGAAATCATTTCGGTAACGCCATCACCAATCATGTGGCAACCGAGCCACTCGCCGTATTTTGCATCAAATACTACTTTCACGAAACCTTCGGTGTGTCCGGCAGCAGAGGCTTTTCCACTTGCAGAGAATGGGAAACGCCCCACTTTAACATCATAACCGCGCTCTTTTGCAGCTTTCTCTGTTAATCCAACAGAGGCAACCTGAGGTACGCAATAGGTACAACCCGGAATGTTATCGTAGTTGATAGCATGTGGATGCAATCCTGCAATTTTCTCCACACAAACAATAGCTTCATGAGAAGCTTTATGAGCGAGCCATGGAGCACCAATTACGTCACCGATGGCATAAACGCCTTTAGCATCGGTTTCGTAGGTTTCTTTATTGACTACAATAGCGCCACGCTCAACTTTGACTCCTGCTTCCTCTAATCCGAGACCTTCCACATTTCCGACCACACCCACAGCTGAAAGTACTACATCGGTTTCGATTTTTTCTTCGCCTTTAGGGGTTTTAATCGTAACCGTTAAGTTTCCGGCTTCGCCTTCCACTTTTTCAACAGAGCTTTCAGTCATGATATTCATGCCGGCTTTCTTGTAGATTTTAGCAAGTTCTTTTCCGATTTCTTCATCTTCAACCGGAAGGATGGTTTTTTGAAGCTCAACCACAGTAACTTCGGTTCCAATTGTTTGATAGAAGTAGGCAAACTCAATTCCGATTGCACCGGCACCAACAATTACCATGCGCTTGGGTTGCTTATCCATTTTCATGGCACCTTCGGAGTTGATAATACGGGTTCCATCAAATTTTAGGGATGGAAGCTCGCGTGAACGTGCACCGGTTGCAACGATGATATGCGCCGCTTTTACACGCTCTGTTTCTTTTCCTGAATCATCCACAATTTTTACTTCACCTTTACCGGCAAGAACACCCTTGCCTTTGATGACATCAATCTTGTTGGTTTTCATCAAGAATTGAACACCCTTGCTCATTTTGTCGGCGACTCCACGGCTGCGCTTAATAACGGCAGGAAAGTCAACCGATGGACTATCCACCATAAGACCGTAGTCTTTGGCATGACGCACATGATCAAGAACTTCAGCTGATTTTAACAATGCTTTGGTAGGGATACATCCTATGTTAAGACATACACCACCTAAATCTCTTTTTTCAATAACTGCGGTTTTCAGGCCAAGTTGTGATGCACGAATTGCGGCCACATAACCACCCGGACCGGTTCCAATCACAACAACATCATATTCTTTCGCCATGGTCTTTCTTTTTTTAATTAATACTTTCAATTAACATCTGTCTCCGGCTCGTAAGCGTATCAAAAATAATATCAATCAATGTCCTTTTCCATTCAACTTACCACACTAAAACAGAATTTTAGTGTCCGCCGGACTTAGTTCGGTAATTTACGGAATTGATAGGAGATTTATGAATGAATATTCAAATGCTTATTATGATGTCACTTCTTTGAAAAGTTTTTTTCCCGTTAACGTTATACTTAGCACACGCGCATTTCCAAGTGTAGCTTCACTTCCAAATTTTTCTTTTAACCATGCATCCGGTATGAAAATCTCACGTTCTTTTGGTATAGAGACTGAAGTAAATCCGGCATTAACTACAATATCAAGGTAATCCTTTTTTTCAATTGCCCCGGAAACACACCCTGCATATAGTTCCGCTGACTTTTTCACGAAATCAGAGATATCACCTTCTAAAACAATATCTGAAATAGTAAAATGTCCGCCAGGTTTTAAGACTCTATACATCTCAGAAAATGCCTGTTGTTTATTAGGAACCAAATTCAATACACAATTAGAAAGGATGACATCAAACGTATCCGATTGAAAAGGCATCGTTTCTATATCACCTTTTACAAGGTCCATATTTTTGATACCTAACTTACTTCTGTTTTTCTCAGCTTTTTGGAGCATTTCATCCGAAAAATCAAGTCCGGTTAACATACCGGATTCGCCAACGATTGCACGTGCTACAAATAAATCATTTCCTGCTCCACATCCTAAATCAAGTACAGACTGCCCTTCTTTTAATCCTGCGTACTCAATCGGAATTCCACAGCCTAAGTTCATATCGGCATCGGGTAGATATCCATCAAGTTTGGTGTAAGATTCAGCCATGATATTGAAGACCTCCCCACTATCACAACAAGCTGTTGCCCCACAGCATGAGTCTGCTTGAATTGCGATTTCACTATATTTTTGTTTGACTAGATTTTTGATTTCAATAGACATAGTATTTCTAAATTTCTGGTTAGGGTTTAGGAGTCTGAAAGCATCACACAAAAAATCAGTCGGAAACTAACACCATGGTTCGTTAATCAACGTTTCATTACACTTTCTTTTGGGGATGAAATCAACCACGCCACCATTACGATCAAACTCAAAATGACAACAATCAAATAAAAGCTCTTTCATTTTGTGACGACCTCGTAATACGCGAGATTTCACAGCTGATAGGCTTATATCCAATTTTTCAGCAACATCAGTATAATTCATCCCCTCAAGTTCAGTTAATGTGATTACTTCACGGTAGGGTTTCGGAAGTTGATTCACCATTGCCTGAATATCATGTGCTAATAATTTAATTGCTTCACGTCTATCCATAGATTGTTGGGCTAATTCAGGAAGTTCCTCTACTGATTGATGCCTTTTCCGAGTACGATAGAAATCTATTACTTTGTTTTTAGCAATACTGAATACCCATGCTTTTGGATTCTTTAAAGTTAATATTTTTTCGTTCTGCCTATGAACGGAAAGAAAGACTTCCTGTACAATATCCTGAGCAATTTCTTCTTGTTGCACCTTTTTCAGAACATAGGCATATACTTTGTCTCCGAGTTCTTCATAGGTCTGTTGAAAAGAAGTATTCATTTTGATTAATGGTTTAAGTTTAGCTTCAGACTTTCCCTTAAAGACGATGATATCGTGTAAAGGATGCACACTTTATGAAACAATCTACAAAAAAAGCCCTGAAGTTCTTGTAACCACAGGGCTTTAGAAGTGAAGATTTCTGACGTTTATTTCGGCATGTATTTCGGTAATATCTCCAAAAATTTCGCCGAAGTTTTTATCCCACGATGGAAGTCAACTAAATGGAAATGCTCATTTGGCGAGTGGATGGCATCTGAGTTTAATCCAAAGCCCATCAAAATGGTATTCACACCCAAAACGCGCTCAAAGTCCGCAACTATGGGTATTGAACCTCCCTCTTTAGTGAATAATGGCTCTTTTCCATACACATCCTTGTAAGCAGCAGCAGCGGCTTTCAGACCATAAAAATCAAGGGGAGTCATCGCGGGGTCACCTCCGTGGTGGTCGCTGACTTTAATTGTTACCCCTTCAGGTTTAATCTGATGGCAGAAATCGATAAATAGCTGTGCAATTTTTTTAGGATCTTGATTCGGTACCAATCGCATACTAATTTTAGCACCTGCTTTTGCCGGCAATACGGTTTTTGCACCTTCCCCCTGATATCCGCCCCACATTCCGTTCATGTCAAGGGTTGGACGTGCAGCTTTACGCTCAAGTGTGGTGTATCCTTTTTCCCCAAAACCTTGTTCAACGCCAATGGAGCCAAGCCAACCTTTTTCATCAAAAGGTAATTTCCGGCTGGCTTCACGCTCGGCATCGGTTAAATCGAGTACATCGTCATAGAAACCGGGAATTTGCACAACTCCATCGGCATCCTTCATCTTCGATACCATTTCACATAACGCATTTAATGGATTTTGCACGGCTCCACCATACACACCGGAATGCAAATCGCGGTTGGGCCCGTACACATCTAACTCCATGTAAGCAAGACCACGGAGTCCGTAAGTGATGGATGGTGTATCTTTAGCAAACATGGCCGTATCAGAAACCAAAACCATGTCACAAGTGAGTTCTTCTTTGTTTTCTTTGAGGAATGGAACAAGATTCGGAGAGCCGATTTCCTCTTCCCCTTCCAAAATAATTTTCACGTTTACAGGAAGCTCCTCCCCTGATTTTAGCCAAGCCTCAAGTGCTTTAACGTGGATGAATGCCTGCCCTTTATCATCGCTGGCACCGCGCGCATAGACTTTTCCATCACGAACGGTTGGATTGAAAGGTTCCGTTTCCCATAACTCAAGTGGATCGGGCGGTTGCACATCGTAGTGACCATAAATTAAAACGGTGGGCTTGTCGGCACCGGCTTTCAAATATTTACCAAAAACAACCGGATGCCCCGGTGTTTCGCAAAGACGAACTTCCTCAAGTCCGATGGATTCAAGTTGGTGTTTTACGAATTCAGCCGCTTTTTTGACATCCCCTTTGTATTTAGAATCCGCGCTAATGCTCGGAATACGCAACAAGTCGAATAATTCGGATGTAAACCGATCAATATTTGTGTCAATGTAATTAAATAGTGAGCTCATTAATTAGATGGATTAAGTTAATAATAGTTTTTCTTTAGAAGTTCAACAAATCATTATACGTTAACTGAAAGCTTTTTTCAATCTGAAGCCTCAGACTTTCAAGATCTTGATTCTTTTTGTTTAGTAATAAATAAGAACTAATTGATTTGTATAAGATGTGGTCAAAAGTCTCATCACCAATGTATGTTGGAATTAAACTTGCATAGATTCTAAATCGTTGATTGTTGGGAAAAGGCTCAATTCTATTCGTCTCTCTATCAATACTTCTCGAACTGGCAAAAGCAAAAGATGCTAGGGGTTCAATTTTTAGTAGGACTTCAATCACTGAGCCAACCGTAAGCAATATATTGAATACATCGCCTTTATTTATGATCCTAGAGTATTTTTCTCTGCTTCTTCTATCCTTTTTCGCGTAAAATTTTAATGCAAATGTGTTTGTCGCAAAATACTCAGAGCGCACTACATACTTCAGTTTTGTAACAGGCGAAAAAAATGTATAAATGTACGTTGATATATGATCTGTGTTATCCCAACATTTATCCTTTTGAATAAATTTTAAAGGATAAACTCTCATGTTTTAAGGGATTAATAAATCTTTCCCTGAGCGTTGAGCATTTCTGATAACACTTGTATCCAATTTTTTTCCAACAGGATTTAATTCATTTAAATCGATCCGCTTAGACTTCTGAATAGGAATCCAATTTAATCTTTTTCCCTTTGGAGCTATTTTATTTTTTGTTTCCATAAATACAAATTAGTAAGCATTTTGTACAAAGTAAAGGATGATCAAAAGCAAAAGTGAAATACAGGCGAGATTTTCTTAGAATTAGACTCTCGCCTGTATTTTGTTCAGTTCGCTACCTTCCGCCTGCCGGAGCGAAGCGCTCAAACCATTCCTGGACTTGGTTATACCAATAAATAGAGTTATTGGCTCTAAGTATCCAATGGTTTTCGTTTTCGAAGTAAATTAATCGAGATTCAACTCCTCTTGTTTGTAACGTACGGAATAACTCGAAGATTTGTCCAACTGGCACACGATAATCAAGCTGTCCATGAGTTAACAATGCCGGAGTATTGAAATTTCCGGCTAAGTAGTGCGGAGAGATGGTTTTATATATCTCGGGGACATCCCAATAATCCCCAAAACGTGCGCTGTGTACCGCAAAATCTGCTGCCATTTGAGAGTACATATTATACACCGGAGCATGGATTAAAAGGGTGTTAAAGGGATGCTCTTTTCCTAAGATTACACTAGACAAATATCCTCCATAACTTGCACCACCGGCGACCATACGCTCTGAATCAATCCAAGGTTTGTCCATAAACCATTCAGCAGCTCGCATCGTATCATAGTATGGTTTGGTTTTCCAGTCCGGATTGATGGAATCGGCAAAGTCATTGCCAAAACCTGACGACCCATGGAAATTGTGCCAAGCAACGACATATCCCCAGGAAGCGAATGTTTGTGCATTCCATCGGAAGTGGAAACCGTTCGTAATTGCATTATGCGGCCCACCGTGAATGAGAAGAATGAGCGGATATTGCTTGTTTTTGTCAAATCCCGGAGGATAGTGTACCCACATTTGGATATCAGCCCCACCATACCCTGTATAGGTGACAGACTCATAGGTTCCTAATGTAATTCCAGCCATAATCTCGTCATTGATGGTATCGATACGGGTTACATCCCCATTTCGGGAATTTACCATTACAAGGCGCGGAGGAAATAGGAAACTGTGGTTGAGAGCAACGATTCTTCCATTTGAAGAGACATCAAGAGAGGGGAAATCGGTATTGCCGGTAATTTGTCTCACCCTACCGTTTGTTCCGATGAAGTAAATGTTCACCGTACCGGCATCATCAATAGTACCATAAAGTCCGGAGTTGTCATGCGCCCAAACTAATCCATCAGCAGAACGGTCCCACTCAGTAGTAATCTCTCGATTAGTACCGTTGCGCACATCATGCAAAACCAAACGACGATTATCGGCATAAAAACCGACAATACGTTGAGTTACGAAAGCTAGTGTACGACCATCACGACTGAATAACGGATTCATATCCGGTGCTTCATTTGCTTCGGTAACATTTCTTGCCTCAGAGCTTCCCGGAGCAACGAGGAATATATCCATTTTGGGATTTACACCTGAACGCCGACTATCAGCCACAAAAGCAACTAAAGATTCATCCGGCGACACATCATAACTGGAAGCACCGGCTCCACTTCTTGATAATTCCCAACCTGTTGGAATAGTGATGGACTCAACATCTCCCCCTTTTGCAGGAATTCTAAAAAGGTGATTTTGTCTGCTTTCATCAATCCATCTATCCCACGCATTGTAAGGAAGTGCATTCCACGTATGAGCAGCTAAATGAGAGTTTCTACGACGATCGAGCTCTTTTTTCATTTCATCCCAATCCTTTTCAGCCCAAACACTCGAAATAAAATAAATGTGGTTTCCGACCCATTTTGGAGCCGAAGCACCTGTTGGAACTTCCGTTAAACGAATGGCTTCACCCGGTTCACTTATTGGAAGGATATACACCTGAGAAGCGGTATCGCCATCTCGCCGTGAGATAAAGGCAAGATGCTTTCCATCCGGACTAAACACCGGTTGGCCATCAGCCGAACCATGTCTTGTTAATGGGCGCTCAACAGAGCCATCGGATTTGAACAACCATAAATCGGTATGCGCTTTGTCATCAGAAACGGTATATCGTGTTACCGGAGCAACTACCCAACGGCCATCAGGTGATATAATAGGGCTTCCGACCCGTTTCATTTCCCATAGTTTCTCAACGGTCAATAATTGAGGGGAATCTGCTTCATCCGTTGAAGCCACTGCCTTACTTGAATGAATAATAAAAAGTGGCAGAATTAAGAAAAGATAAAGTCCAAAAACTTTCAGTTTCATGAATTGAACCAATTAGAGTTAATAATAATTGTCGATTTTACAAACTAACAGACCGATTGAAAATACAAAACTTTGATAAGATTCAAAGCCCGTTCCCGATCAGCAATGATATCCTCTTTTTCACTCTGAAGATGATCAAGAAACCCTAACGGAGAAATTCAGAAAATATTTAGCGAAATAGAGATAGCATTTTTTGAAGTTTGTATGACTATACAATCCAAAATGCTGATAATGAATAGCTCTGATGAGTTTGTGCCGTTTTGCCGGGAATTAAAGTGAAGTAACATCCCAAGTGGTGAATCAATCAAAAGAATCTTAGAAAATCACTCTTGAGCTTGAAATTCGTCGTCTTCGAATCTCTGCTTCGTGTGCCACACAGTTAAAAAATATACCTGATTCTTTTTTAACTCATAAACCAATCTATAGTTTCCATGTATAATCTCTCTGATTTCCGATCGCCCAAACTCGGGTACCATTCTACCCAACTTTGGTTGAAGTGATAGCTTTTCGCACAGCTCAAATACTCCTCGTGCCCATTTAATTGCCATTTGAATATCATCGAGCGCAATATAATCCGAGTACTCTTCCACACGAGACAAAAATCGGTCTGTAAAAACTACTTCCATTTAGAAAGATGGTTCTCAATTCGTTCTTTTGCCTGATTCATGGAATAGGTTTTGCCCAATTCTATTTGTTGTTTGGCTTCAAGCAAGTCCTCAAGCATTTCCATTCTCTTATTTAATTGCTCAAATTCGGAGACATCCAACAATACAGCTGCACTTTTACCATGTTGTGTAAGAATTATTGGTTGTTTGTCTCTTTTCAACCGCTTCACAAAATCGGCCGATTTTTTGCGAAATTCTGATAGAGGCTCTATGTCCTTTGATAATGAAATATTCATATAAAGTACTTTAAAAAACTTTTAGTGTATTCTTAAATTACTCATTATGGGTTGATCTTACAACAAATCGATCTTGAAACCTACTTATCCTAACAAATAGCTCTGTAAAGCCTTATTCGGTTTGCCTGAAAGCTACACAAGCTCAATTTTGGAGTAGTGTTCCAAGCGGTGATTTAATCTTAAAAATCTTTCAGAATAACAGCTCAACACAATTTTCTTCATTTTCAAATTTTTCAAAATGTATTTTTCCCAATTTATTAGTTATTATCAGATAAACAGCTAATCAAGTATCTTACATTATGATTTCCGACACAAAAGATTTAAAAAAACTTCTTCATGAAAGTATAGAGAATATCGATGATGAAGAGTTGCTTCGCGTGGCGAAAAGCGTGCTAGATCGCAAATATACTCCAGTCGAGACCATTGAATTAAATGCTTATCAAAAACATCGCATAGAGAAAGCCAAAGCAAGCATTGACGAAGGATCATTCTTGACAAATGAGCAGGCTGACAAATTAGTAAGTCAATGGCTAAAAGAATAATCTGGGCTAAAGAAGCTGTTTCTGACCGAATTCAAATTCTGGATTATTGGTATAAGCGGTAGATTGCATACACCCTACCTCACATCCCCCACATTTCCGGGCGAGCCCAACTGCGTAAATCGTTTTATGATGTCTTTGGGATTAAGGTTTTGATAGTATTCCGGGTTTTCGGCAACAGTTTTGTAGGCTTCGCGGAAACTCATTTTTTTATCGATGACCAACAGATTTGCGGCTTCGGCTGCGAGTAGCTCCGGGGTGCATGCGGCTTCGGCTTTTGCAGTGTTAACGGATAATTTGCTGACTAATAACTCAGCTGCATCGAGTACATTAAGTGTGGTTTCAAATGCGGTTATGATGGGTTCTTTCGTGAGTTGCAAATCGCGGTGATAGCCTGATTCGAGATTCATGCACAGGTTTTGCAGGGTGGAAACCTGACCCAAAACCACCACGTGTTTGCCCCGAATTAACTCCGCCACATCAGGATTTTTCTTTTGAGGCATGATGGATGAGCCTGTACAAACGGATTCATCCATTTCGAAAAATCCGTGCGATTCACTGCTGAACCGAATGCAATCGGATGCCAACTTTGCCAACACCGCCGTGATTCCTGCTAACCAAACTGAAAGCTGCCACTCAACCCATCCCCGGCTCAACTGCGCTGTGGTTGCCGATGCCATGGGGCGGTCGAACCCTAATGCTTTGGCCTGAGTTTCTCTGTCTAAATCAATCGTGGAGCCGAATCCGGCGGCAGTACCTAAAGGCGAACGACCTGTGAGTGATTTCACGCCCGCACCGGCTTCCAACTGCATACAAAGCAATTCTGCATACCCGGCCGACCACTGTTTTACGCCTGAGAGCATCGCTTTTCGGGTATGGGTAAAGCCGGGGATAAGGACATCCTCATACGTTTTCCCAAATTGAAGAAGTCGATCCACCAAAAGATTCACGGCTTTTTCAGCCTCTGCAAGCTGAGCCCGTTCATACAATCGAATCGCCGTTAATACCTGATCATTGCGTGATCGCCCCGTGTGTATTTTTCCCCCGATATCCCCCAAATGTTCTGTCAGCCAAGCTTCGATGGCCGTATGACCATCCTCTTGCTCCGGCAAAATAATGAACTCCTGCTTTTGCCAAAGATTCAGGATTTCATCCAAACCGGAATTAAGTTGCTCCACTTCATCCTGCGTTAAAAGCCCTGCTTTCCCAAGGGAGTTGGCATGAATTTTTGAGGCCTGAATATCATACGGAAGCAATGTCATATCAAGCAGATAATCATTGCCAACGGTGAACCGCTCAGCCCGTTTTGAGGCATCGGAGCCGGTTTGATGCGTGTTTTTTTGCCAGAGTTTCATAAGGTTTTATCAAACAAATAAAAAAGAAACCTGAGGATGTTGCGTTGCTAAAGCGCTCCATCCACAGGTATGTTAACGTCTAAATCAGGCCGGGATTTTTATCTTCGTTTTCACACCATGTTTTAGTTGGTATGCTGTTTTTTGTGGCAAATTCCACAGTTCAATAAATCCGGCAGATGCATTCTGATTAAAATGCGCTGATGTGTTGAAGGTCGCAAGATTTTCATCAAATAACGAATTTGGCGAGGTTAGTGCCACCACTTCGCAATTGCCTTTGTAAAGACGAACCGTAACATTTCCGCTTACCTTTTTGTTTTGTTCGTTGATGTACGCCCGAATGTTGTCCATCACCGGTTCAAAATACTTGGCTCCATAGCAAAGGTACGCCCATTTTTGATCGAGGATGGTTTTTAGCTCGTTTTCCTCCCGGGTTGATACCAACTGCTCCAGGTTTTTGTGCGCTTTGATTAAAATGTGTGCGGCCGGATTTTCATACACACCACGCACTTTCAGTCCCACAATCCGGTCTTCAATCAGGTGGAAATAGCCCACGCCGTGTGTTCCGCCAAGGGTATTGAGTTGGGAGATGATTTCCTCAAGCGGATAATTTGTACCGTTTAGCGCTACGGGGATACCTTGTTCGAACTGAATGTTGAGCAACGCTTCCTCATCGGGGGCTTGTTTGGGCGTGTTGCACCATTTCAGGATGTTTTCGAGGGGTGGAATTTTGCCCGGATCTTCAATTTCGCCGCCTTCACCGGTATTTGCCCACATGTTTTCGTCGTAGGAATAGGGCGCCTTCTGCGTTTGCTCAACCGGGATTCCGTTAGCTTCGGCATAGGCAATTTCCTCTTCCCTGCCCATCGACCACTCCCGCACCGGCGCAATAATTTTCAACTCAGGATTTAGCGTGGTGATGTATCCCTCAAACCGCACCTGATCATTTCCTTTGCCTGTGCAGCCATGAGCTATCACCTGACAATTCATTTCAGCGGCGACCTGAACAGCGATTTTTGAAATCATCACGCGTCCGAGTGGGCAACCAAGGGCATATCCCCCTTGATAATCGGCATTGGCTTTTACGGCCTCTGTACAAAGTTGGGCGAACTCAGCCCTTGCATCAACCACAAAAGCATCTTTTGCGCCAAGATAAAGTGCTTTTTCTTTGATTTTCTCCAAATTATCGGCCGTTTGACCAATATTGATGGTGAGAGCAATGACATCACAGGCATACTCTTCCTGAATCCATTTGAGCATCACGCTGGTGTCGAGTCCGCCGGAGTAAAGTAAAAGGCAGGTATCGAAGGTGCCTTTATGCGCCTCGTGAGAGGCCGTTTTTTGATAGGTTGTTTCTGATTTCATAGCAATTAATATGGTTTGATATTCTTCGTTGTTGGAAATGTTTGTTGAGTTTAATTCGATACGTTTGAAGTTTTTTTCACAAAGAGACTAAGACTCTAAGTTTCACTAAGTTTGATTTTATTATGGAACTTATTGGCTGTTTAGTCTCTCTACTGATTAAAATTCTAATTCCGAGCAAACTCGTTTGTTGTTTAAAAGTTGATTTTAAGCGTACATTTTTTGAAGGGGGATGGCATTCTCCTGAAGCAATGTGGCGAATACGCCTTTGGATGAAACCATCCGGTTAAAAGCTTGGCGCTGCACAAGTGAAAGCGGATGATCCATCACTTCATTGGTCACTTCAACACCCCGGTGTGCCGGCTGACAATGCATGAATACGGCATCTTTTCCCGCTTTTTGCATCATTGCTGCATTTACCTGATAGCCGACAAAATGTGGAATCTTGCTTTCGGCAATGCCTTCTTCTCCCATGGATACAAAAGTATCAGTATAAACGATGTCCGATCCGGGAAGTACCTCATCAGGATTGGTTGACCATTCGAATGTTCCTCCGTGTAAGGCTGCCAATGTTTGAAAATGAGCGAGGGAAGTATCATCCCAAGCATAAGCCGCAGGGCCTGTCCACCGCACATGATTGCCGAGTTTCAACAGACATTCGAAAATGGAACAGGCAACGTTGTTGGCATCTCCAACAAAGGTAAGGGTCACCGGCTTATCCTTGCCGAAGTACTCCTGAATGGTAAGGACATCGGCCAAAGCTTGCATGGGATGGTATTTTTCGCATAAGGCATTCACGACCGGAATCGGACTGAGTTCAGCCATTCCACTAAGGGTTTCGTGTGAAAACACCCGTGCAAAAATGGCATCGCACCACTGCGATACATTCAACACGGTATCTTTCATAGACTCCCGACAACTGAACATCACATTCTTTCCTTTGGAAAGCATGATATCAGGACTTGTATGAATTACATGTCCACCGAGTTGGTTTATCGCCACTTCCGTACCGAGCAGTGTTCTTAGTGATGGCTTTTCAAACACAAAAAGCACGTGTTTGTTTTGTAGTACTTTCTCACCTGATTCCTGCAAATGCGCGGAATAGTCGAGAATATGCTGGATTTCAGCAGGTTCGTATTCAGTAAGGGTTAAGAGATGTTTTTGAGCACTCATAATGGTTTATTGTTGATACAGGTATGGTTTGGGTATGAATTTTGTGTTGGTGAAAAAAGAGAGGCATAAAAAAAGCCCGTCCAAAAAAAGATTTTGAACGGGCTTTAAAACGTGGTCCCCGAGGGAACTACACACTCATCTTATCGCCCTCGTCGGCAGCGGCGTCGGTTAGAAAGAGTTGCGATATTGAGTGAGTTAAAATTCATTGGGTTAATACTAAACTTTTTCAGAAAGAGATGCAACAGGTAATTTTAATAAAATTTTGCCTAATAAAACTGTTTTGTGAAGTACGCATTTTTTACAATTAGAGAGTTGTAACTTTTTTATTGCCAATGTATTTTAAGCATATCTATTACGTATAATTTAACCTAATGTTAATCGTAAAAGTATCCTTTATCAAAATTAAATACGCATAATTGTGCATGTATTTTATTTATTCAATAGTTCCTATCCATCGCATTGTGCAGAAAATTTCTCCCTTCAACGAATCTCTATTACACAAATACTTCTTAAAAATCAGTCCTTATGAAGCCAAAAAAATGTTTTTTTATACTGTTGCTCTTTATTTTTTGTGCAACTTCTAATGTTTTTGGAAACAGACCTGTAACTTGGGGCGAAGTCCCACAGGAACATTGGGAATTAGAGCAATTTCAGGATGATGATGAATCAACGGCTATTATATTAGTTCATTATGGAGAGTCTTATTTAGACAGAAATTATGACACCCTGCTTCGTGTACATTTAAGAGTAAAAATCCTCGATCCTGAAAACTCAAGATTTACTGAATTTACCCTCCGACATTACAGAGTAAATCGTACACAGGTTGTTCAGAATTTAAGAGCTCAAACACTAAACCTAAACCCTAATGGCTCTGTTAGATCAACTGAAGTCCGAAACAGAGATATAAACACAGAGCGTGATGGTGATTATGAAATCACGAAATTTGCTTTTCCTGATGTACAACCGGGATCTATTGTTGAGGTTTCATATACTATCCGCACAAACAATCCACTAGCAATAAGTGGATGGACATTTCAACATGATGTTCCTATTCTTCACAGTGAATATCGGGTTCTTGCTCCGGGAAGGCTACAATACAGACCTATTTTACGAGGATTTCATCCTTGGGCACGTCAAATTGTGCAGGCTAACACCCCTGGAAATATTACATACAACGATCGCGAATATACCGCAGGCAGTACCTACTTTGAGTACTTGGTTTTAAATGCTCCCGCTATTCGGAGAGAACCTTTTACTACTGCTATGTCGAATTATAGAAACAGTGTTGAGTTCTTTTTGATTTCTTATCAGCTTGCCAATGGAGCCCTACAACGCATCACCGTAACGTGGGATCAAGTAGCTGAAATTCTGTTTAGTAGCGACAACTTTGGTCGTCAGCTTAGATCAAACAGGGCAATCAGACGAGAAGTTGAAGATCTTATTGATGGTGTTTCAACAATAAGAGATGCGGTTGAAGTAATTTATGAGTACGTTGCAAAAGGTATTTCGTATGATGGACGGTTTAGCCGGTTTCCAGAAAACGGGGTTAGTAACGCATTCACCCAAAAAACCGGGAATAATGCAGATAAGGCACTTTTGCTCACCGTTATGCTTCAGGAAGCAGGGATTGATGCCCATCCGGTTCTGGTAAGTACGCGTGATAACGGTCGAGTATTATGGGATGCCCCGCGTCTCACTTACTTTAACCACATTATTGTTCAAGTAAATATGCAGGGTGAGACGATGTATCTCGACCCTATGAACCGTTATATTCCTGCGGGATTACTACATCCACAATCGTTAAATGGAGGTGGTTTAGTTGTGAAAGGTCGCCAAGCAAACATGGTAGCTATTCATCCTGATTTGGGTAGTACAAGACAAGTAAACGCGATTATTTCTGTGGATGAAAATGGGAATGCTAATACCCAACTTCAGATGAGATACAATGGCTATGGTGCAATTGTACCACGAATTATCTTTGAAAATGAAGAAGATGACGAGGATAAAATTGAAGAGTATTTCATGAACCAAATATTCCGGGGATTAACAAATGTTGATATAGATTCTTATCGAGTTATCAATCTTGATAATACCGACTCCCCATTTGAAATAAGATTAATGGCGAATTTACCTGATTATTCTTCAAAACTTGAAGACATGATTTATGTGAATCCTTTTGTTGGTAATTTCCGCCAAAGAAATCCATTTGTTAGAGAGACCCGTGCTATACCTATTGAGTTGAACTTTGGTGTCCTCGAAAACTATACCGCAACCATAAGTGCACCTGATGGTTATGAGGTATATGAACTCCCAAGAAATTCAACAGTAAGATTTGGTGATAATAATGCCTATGTTGTTCAATATGCGAAAAGCGGGTCGAATGTTCAGATCAGTGTCAGGTTCGTAAGAAACGAAATATGGATTGATGCTGCCCAATATGCAGCACTAAAAAAATTCTATACTGACATAGAAAATGTAACGAACAATCAAATTGTATTCAGGAAAGTACAAGACACCGCACAACCTGAGGATGCAGAATAAATAAGAAATCTATGCAGGAGTATTTGCACCCAAATACTCCTTTTTTATAATCTTCTCGATACCCAAATCAGCTCCTAATTATCTCAAAATGATACTTCGTTTCTTTTTTTCGGCCTTTCTATTGGGAGTTTTGCTCATGTTGCAAGCAACATTATGTAAAGCTAACCCAAATCCGGAATTATTAAGGGCTTCTACTATTCCGGCAGAATTGAGACAAGGGGTTGATGCGGTAATTAGGCTTAACAAACGTTCAGTAGAATATCACTCTCCCGGCAGAGCAACCATAGAAGTAACCCGAATTATCACCATCCTCAATTCTAATGGTCTTGAACATGCCGATTTCAATCTTTTCTACGATTCGTTCAGAAACTACAGTAACATTAATGGAACAATATATGATGCCGATGGAAATCGTATCAGACGATTACGGAGTCGCGATATCGATGACAGACCTGCTTCTGATGGAGTCTCACTTATTCAAGACAACCGAGTTAAAACATTTTCACTCAATCATAATGAATTCCCCTATACTTTAGAAGTAAGTTACAGACAAAATGTAACCGGCTTTTTGAACTTAACACAATGGATTCCAATAAGTAGCCTGCGTACAAGTCTTGAAATTGGTCAATTAACGGTTACTCTTCCTGCATCACGTGAGATTGATTTCAGAATGGGAAATATTTCAGACCAATTCCCCTTTGAAGAAGTAAATGGGAACAATAGAGTATTACAATGGGCCGTATCCAATTTTCCTGCCGTTCGCACTGAACCTTATGGTTCTCGGTTTATAGAGTATTTCCCACATGTTCTAATAACTGCTGATGAATTCAGTATGGATAGAAGAAATGGCTCCATGAGATCTTGGGATGACTTTGGGAAGTGGATGGGTCAACTTTGGGAGGGCAGAAATATACTTCCAAATGATTTGAAAGCTTATGTTGACAGTGTAGTTGAGAAGCATGATAATCAGAAAGATATTATTGCAGAGCTTTATCAATACTTGCAGTCAAATACGCGATATGTAAGTATCCAATTAGGAATTGGAGGATATCAAACAGAAACCGCAATGGCTACCATAAGAAATGGGTACGGGGATTGTAAAGCTCTCACCAATTATTTGTATGCCATGCTTCAACATGCGGGTATTGAAGCCTATCCTGCTCTTATTTTTAGTGGAAATGAGCGCATCCCTTTTGACCCCGATTTTGTTCATAATCAATTCAACCATGCTATCTTATTTGCCGTAACGGATGAAGGAGAAGAAATATGGATAGAATCAACAAGTACAAATTTCCCGATAGGGTATATCGGAGAGTCGAATGCAAACAGAATGGCTGTTTTGTTTTCAACGGAATTTGGAAGAGTGGTGCAAACTCCACAAACGAATGCTGCTGATAATGTTAGAGGAAGATTATTGGAAATAACATTGTCTTCTAATGGAAGCGCAACCGCACACATGCAGTTCGAGTATAGAGGGTCATACCATGAAAACATTCGCTTTCTTGAACGCACACTACCAGGTGTTCGCCGTCGAGAGATCCAAAATCAACTTCCGCTGAGAAATTATTCTTTAAACAATATCGATATTATATCAGAAGAGTATCAACCTATTAGTAGATTAACTGCTGAAATGGAACTCAACTCTATTGCAACAATTGCCGGTGGACGCATATTCATTACACCGAATTTGATTTCAAGAGATATTGCTCAATATGCAGCCAACCCTAATAGAACTCAAGATGTCCACATTCGGAGAGCTTACACAGAATCTGATCTAGTAACCGTTCACATTCCAACGGGTTATCGGGTAGAAGTGATACCTGAACCGACTGAACTTACTATCGACCACGGGCATTATCGTATGTTCGTTACCGTTGCAGATGACGGCAAGTCATTTACCTATCACCGTGAAATGGTTGAGGAACGTGCCACATTGCATGCCCATCGATTTGAAAATTATAGACATTTTAGACACGAAGCCGTACGGCTAGATGGAGCGCAGGTTGTCCTAGCACGCATACCCTAGATAAAGTGATACAGATTATTTGAAGATCACTAGCTCAAATATTCTTTGAAATTCATATCAACGATATCTGATTTCATTTTTCCTTATACTATTCTCAATATCAGATAAATCTACAATAACTATGATTTTTAATGAAAAAAATCATCTCTTTTCTGTTATCCCTTTTGCCTTTCCTTATTGGTGGATTCATAGGTGGGTTCTTAATGACACTATTACTCAACTCTAATGTCGCAAGTGCCTTTTTAGAAAGATTTAATTTTCTAAGTAACTTTTCCATCCTCTATTTCCTTTTATCCGCTCCATTGTGGTGGTATGTAATGATTTTATTACATGAATTAGGTCATTTAATTGCTGGAATATTCTGCAAATTCAACTTCTACTTTTTGAGTGTTGGTCCGGTTAAAGTTGAAAAAAAACAAGATGGACTAACGTTTAGCCGTCACCGGTTTATTAATGTTGCCGGTGGATTAACTCTCATGATTCCCGATGAAAAGTACAACAATAAAACAAGGTGGTTGATATTTATTGCAGCCGGACCGCTTGCATCTTTGGTCGTTGGAATCATGCTTTTTCTTTTCTTGATGAGCCAAGAGGCTGGTCAATTAAACATTTTCTTGGTAAATACACTTTTAGGTGTGGCATTGAGTAGCCTATTTATCGGCTTCGTTTTGTCTGCGATACCTATGAATATGAAAGAACTCGGTGGTAATGATGGTCAAATGATTCTTGATATCTACAGAGGCGGCAAAGGGTTAGAAATCAGAAATTTATTTTTCAAATTAATCAATGCTTCCATTCAAGGAACACGCCCTGCCTTCTTGAATCGCTCAGATATTGCCTCTTTAATTCATTTCTCAAAAAATGTTGAACTTATCCCTCAAATCACCGGACATTTCTTTGCATATAACCACTATTTAGAGAGAAAACGAATAAAAAAAGCGCAGTTCCATATAAAATGTGCCGACAAGTTGACGCAAACCGAAGATGGAGCACTAATACGCCCCAGTATTTTATTGGAACAAGCTTGGTTATCTCTCATTCTTGAAAAAGACATTGAACTAGCTAAATCTTTGGTATCAGAAGCAGAAAAAGGATATCATCAAGTTCCCGCACTAAAACGCGTTCATGCCGCAATTGCTTTATTGAACGGGGATGTGCAACTTGCAAAAAAAGAAGCCGAAATTGGTATTAAGGAAGCAAAAAGAGATTACGATAAAGGTGGAAATCTTTTTGAAATCGAGATGCTTGAGTTATTAAAGGATGGGATAGTACCTGCCATGAATTAGAGAAGCGCATTTTCTAAAAACCAAAAAGACCCACGCAAAGGTGGGTCTTTTTTTATGGGGTTAATTCACATCCGGAACACTAAGTCCTCTTCTTCTTAGGAGAGCATCAACGCTTGGTTCGCGCCCTCTGAAATCAATATAGATTTGCATAGGATCACGACTCCCTCCTCTTGAAAGAACCGTATTGCGGTAAAATGTCCCAATCTCAAGATCGAGACCACCACGTGATTGAACGTATTCGAAGGCATCGGCTGCTAATACTTCGCTCCACATGTAAGCATAGTAATTTGCGGAGTAACCACCCGGCCAAACATGAGAGAAGAAGGCCGTTTTATAGCGGGGAGGAACCGGCATATAATCCACACCGTGTTTCGCTAATGCATACGCTTCAAACGTCTCCAAATTATCAGGGATCTGATCAGGAGTAAGCAAATGCCATTCCATATCGAGAAGGGTTGCCGCAATATATTCGAACGTATCAAACCCTTGATTAAATTGCTGCGCCTGAATTACCCGGTTGAGTAAATCCATCGGAATAGGCTCTCCCGTTTTGTAATGCCTTGCGTAGTTTTCAAGTACTTCAGGAGTAATCGCCCAATCTTCTTCAAACGTAGAAGGAAATTCCACAAAATCACGAGAAACAGAAGTTCCGGCTAATGATGGATATTTTACATCAGAGAACATCCCATGAATTCCATGCCCCATTTCATGGAACAAGGTAACTACGTTTCTAAGGCTAACAAGCGTTGGTTCACCATCACCAGGTTTTGGGATGTTAAGCACATTCACTACTACCGGCTTTTGACCAAGCAAATGCGATTGCCCAACAAATGAACTCATCCATGCGCCTCCTCTTTTGGATTCACGGGCATAAAAATCCCCATAAAATAGCGCAATCTGTTCTCCATCAAGATCGTAAACATTCCATACGCGAACATCTTCATGGTAAACAGGTAAATCAAAACGCTCTTCAAATGTAATGCCATAGAGGCGTGTCATGGTGTAGAACACACCGTTATTTAATACGCTTTCAAGCTCGAAATAGGGTTTGATATCATTTTCATCAATATCATATTTCGATTTGCGAACTTTTTCAGCGAAATATTCCCAATCCCAAGGCATAAGTTCATGGGTATGGCCTTCGCGAATCATGGCAGCTCTGATTTCCTCCGCTTCACGCATCGTATTTTCAAGTACTTTAGGGACTAAGTCAGTAAACATAGTAAGTACCGTCTCAGGGTTCTGAGCCATTTGCAGTTCAAGTGCAAACTCAGCCCAATTGCCATACCCAAGTAACTGAGCACGTTGTGCGCGAAGGCGCGCAATATTTAGAATGACTTCGGTATTATCAATTCCGCCATCTCGTCCAAGCCCACGGTACGCAGACGCTTCCAATACTCTTTGGCGTAAATTGCGGTTATGCAAACTCGTTAGAATTGGTTGACGCGTAGTGTTAGTGATAGAAATCATATACTTACCATCATGTCCTCGGTCGGTTGCAAGTCGTGCAGCGGCGGCAATTTGGGAATCACTCATACCATCAAGTTCTTCAACCGTTTCAACCAAGACAGCAATTTCACGAGTAATTGCGAGCATATTTTGCTGGAATGTTGTCGATAGCATAGAAAGCTCACTGTTAATCTCACGAATACGAGCCATTTCTTGCTCATTCAATAAGGCTCCGGCGCGAATAAATCGCTGATAATAACTTTCAAGCAAACGCTCGGATTCTTCATCCAAATCAAGACTTTCCCTTGCATCATAGATAGCTTTTACTCGCTCGAAGAGTTTTGGATTGAGCATAATATTATCGCTATGTGCAGCAAGTTTGGGAGATATTTCTCCTTGAATACGCTGGATTTCAGGACTTGTGTGGGCCGATGTTAAATTGAAAAACACACGTTGCACACGGGTTAAAATCTCTCCGGTCTTTTCCATGGCTACAATCGTATTATCAAAAGTTGGAGCCTCCTGATTTGAAACGATGGCTTCAACTTGCTCAAGTTGTTGCACCATGCCTGCTTCGAATGCAGGTATAAAATGCTCATTTTTGATAATGCTGAAATCAGGGGCTTCAAAAGGTAGTGTACTCGGACTGAAAAAAGGATTATCCTGAGTTACCCCTTGTTCTTGGGTCGCAGTAGTTAACATAGTTGCTGATGCTTCTGTAGCACTTACAAACATGGGCGCATTTAATAATGCACACATTCCGAGAAGTGCTGTAGCTTTTTTAAAGTTAGGATTCATAGGGTTATGGTTTTCATTTTGATTTAACAAACAACTTAATGTAACTAAGTTGCATGAATTTTTTCGCTACTTTTTGATGCGCTTACTTCCTTTTTCCTTCATAAAGTTCGTACTCAAGGAGTCGGCATTCAATTGTTGTATTATAGAATACCGTTTTGGAAGATGGTTTTAGCCCAACTTTTTTTGACAGATCTTCATTTCCCGTGAAAATGTATGCCTTCTTGCCGGGACATTCGTGCTTTAAAAACGTTCCTATCCGTTGATAAAGATCTTCAAGTTCTTTCAGCTCGCCAATCCGCTGTCCATACGGTGGATTCATTAGTAGCACGCCATCTCCATCGGGAATTGTCGTTTCTTCAAAATCACATACTTGGAAGTCAATAAACTCACTAACGCCGGCCATTTCAGCATTTTTAGTTGCTGCTTCAACCGCTTTGGGGTCGTGGTCTGTGGCAATGATTTTTATGGGGATGGTTTTCTTCCACCGCTCTCTGAATTCGAGTCGGGCTTGCTTGTAAACTTCACGATCGAAGCCCAAAATATGCATGAATCCAAAGTTTCTGCGACGCACCGCCGGTTCACGGTGCAAAGCCATCAAAGCAGCTTCAATAGCGATGGTGCCACTACCACACATTGGATTAATCAAATGCTGACGCGGATTCCAACTGCTTTGCATCAACAATCCTGCCGCTAATGACTCCTGCATGGGCGCTTCCGTATTTTGCACACGATACCCTCTCCGTGATAACGATTCTCCTGAGGTGTCTAGAAAAATACGCGCGCTCTGGTTATTCCAGAATAGAAAAACGACTGTTTTATTCAAATCCGCTCCGGTATCAGGACGCTTTCCGGTTTTGCTTCGGATGCGGTCCACAATGGCATCCTTACATTTAAGATTTGCAAATTGTGTGTTATTGATGGAGGGATGATTAATCCTCGAGGTAACCGAAAAAAATCCATCAGCAGGAATGAAGTTTTCCCATTCAATCAAGGAAAGCCACTCATAAAGCTCATCAGGAGTCTCAACCGGCTTTTCTGAAAGTAAATAATGCACCCGGTGTGCCGTTCTTAGTTGAAGATTGAGTTTCACACAATCATTTAGCGAAGCATGAATATCGAGTCCGGTTGGTCGTACCCTAAGTGCGCGAAAGCCCATCGCCTGAACCTCAGCCGTTAAATGCTCAGAGAGCGCCTTAGGACATGAAATGGAAACGGTTGCTTTCTGATTAAAATCTGCCATGAAATTAGATGTTTTTTATACTATCGCTATACATTTGCGACATTCGGATGGTCCAAAAAATCTGAGACCACATATTATTCTTTGTGCCTTGGTGACTCCGTAGTTCATTTCAAATCTTGAAAAGTAACCTCAACATTATAGTTTAAAGATTACGTTATCGATCAGACGCGTTTTTCCGAGGAAGATAGCTCCGGCGATTACGTAGGTCATCCCCAAAGATACATGTTCTGCGGGTTGAAGCGAATCGTAATCAACAACTTCAAGATAGTCCGTTTTCACTCCGGACTGTTCAAAATCGCTGATAGATTGTGCGATAGCCTCAGAGGGTTTAATCCCCCCTACAATCTGATCTCTAACCCGAAGTAGTGTTTGGTACAATGCAGGGGCAATCATTCGCTCTTCTTTACTGAGATAACGATTGCGGCTACTTAATGCGAGTCCGTCAGCAGCTCGAACAGTTTCCCCCATGATAATCTTTAACTCGTGATTAAACTCCTTAACCATTTGTTCAAGAATTCGGAATTGTTGTATGTCTTTTTGTCCAAAAAGGGCGACATCAGGCTTAACGATATTAAAAAGCTTATTCACAATTTGAACCACGCCGTTGAAATGTCCCGGCCTTGATTTCCCACACAAATGATCGCCAAGTTGATCTATGCTGAAGGTGATGAAACTCTTTTTATCATACACTTCATTAACATCAGGGAAAAAAATGAAATCGGCGCCGTTGTTTTGGCAAGTTTCGAGGTCTTGCTCAAAGGTTCTTGGGTATCGGGAAAAGTCTTCATTTGGACCAAATTGGGTGGGATTCACAAAAATTGATACCACCAATACATCACAATGCGTTTTTGCTTTCCTCATGAGTGAAGCATGACCCTCATGCAAAGCACCCATCGTTGGTACAAACCCTATTACTTTTCCCTCTTGCTTTTTGGAGCGCATATAAGAGCGCATTTCCTCAATTGTTTTTCCAACAATTATATTCATTGCACATTAATTAAAAAAAATCCGGCACAGGATAAACCTATGCCGGATGAAAAATACTGCGATTTATCTGAGTGGTCTCATTCGTTTAAATCGCACGGTTTACATCAAAGTTTTCGAGTAATTGTTTTACTCGTTGTACGAAAGCACCACCGAGTGCACCATCAATAATTCGATGATCATAGCTCATAGAGAGGTACACCATGTGACGGATGGCAATGACATCGCCTTCAGGGGTTTCCACAACTACCGGGCGCTTTTGTATGATGCCGGTTCCAAAAATAGCTACTTGTGGCTGATTAATAATCGGTGTTCCCATCAAGTTTCCTACGCTTCCGTAATTGGTGAGGGTGAAAGTTCCTCCCACTAAATCATCAGGCGTTAGCTTTTTGGTACGTGCTTTATCCGCAAGTTTATTTGTAGCGCGTGCTAAGCCGTGGAGATTCATTTCGCCGGCATTTTTGATAACCGGAACAATCAATCCACCAGAACCGGACTCCCCTAAAGCTACTGCAATACCATAATTAATATCGCGCTTGAGGTGTATCTCTTCTCCCTCAACCGAGCTGTTTAGTAACGGAAATTCACGGAGCGCCTGAATGGTGGCTTCAATGAAGAATGGTGTAAAAGTGAGATTGAATCCATTTTCTTGCTTGAATTTCGCTTTGTTCTTTTCTCTGAACTGAACTAAACGTGTAACATCCGCTTCACCAAAGGTTGTAACATGGGCAGAAGTTTGCTTCGAGCGCACCATGTGGTCGGCAATTACCTTCCTCATGCGATCCATTTTTATGATTTCAACGTTGCCTGATGGCCAGTTAACATTGATTTCACCGGCGCTAATTTGTCCTTTGGATGTAGCGGATGAAGTATCAACCGGCTTGGATAGACCGCCACCCGTTGATGGAGACGGAGCAGCTTTCGCAACAGGCGCAGGAGTATCAGACGAACGATGCTCAAGATAATCGAGTACATCTTGCTTGTTCACCCTGCCATGACTTCCTGATCCTTCAATGGAATCAAGTTCTTCGAGTGAAAGACCTTCTTTTTCGGCAATTGAGCGTACAAGTGGTGAGTAGAAACGTCCATCAGCACCATGCCGTTGAGGAGGCGTAGTGCCTTCTACTTTGGCAGCCGGTTTAGGAGCCTCTTCAACTTTTGGCTTTTCAGCCGGAGTTTCTTCTTTTGCAGGAGCCGGGGGTTCAGCCACAGGTTCAGCTTCTTTTGCTGGTGCTGATGCCGTTGATGCAGCAGTTGCATCCGTTTCAATAATTGCGATAACCTTCCCAACTTCAACCGTTTCACCGGCTTCAGCCAGAATCTCGACCAACACACCGGATTCCGGAGCCGGAACTTCCGAATCTACTTTATCAGTCGCGATTTCGAGAATGGTTTCATCTCGTTCAATAGTATCACCAACTTTTTTAGTCCACTCAATTACGGTACCTTCCATAATTGATTCGCCCATTTTGGGCATCACCATTTCAATTCTTGCCATTAATCGGTTCCCTTAGGGGTTTGATTTAATAATATTTGGTTAAATTGTCTTGCAATGCAACAGAACTGACGTTACTGGAATCGCTTTTAAGACCCATAAGTTAATCAATAACTTGGTCACATTCACCTTGCGAATTGCAATAGAAAAGCAAAAAATGCAAATTTCAGTCCGATATCAACTTTTTTATGAATTTTCCTGAAAATAATTCTCCCCCTAAGATGCTCTCCAAAGAGTGGTATTTGCAAGAGGATGTTACCATAGCCGCAAAATCTCTACTCGGCAAGGTACTTGTTACCGAACTTAATGGACTCAAAACCTCTGGAATCATTGTTGAAACGGAAGCCTATAATGGGATTCATGATAAAGCGTGTCATGCCTACGGCGGGAAACGCACCCCTCGAACTGAAGTGATGTACTATCGTGGCGGAGTGGCTTATGTGTACCTTTGCTATGGCATTCATCACCTATTTAATATTATTACAAACAAGGAAGATATTCCGGATGCTGTGCTAATAAGGGCTATTCAGCCTGTTCACGAAGTTCAAACCTTGCTTGAACGTAGGAAAATGATCAAACTAAAACCAACTCTAACTGCGGGACCCGGAGTGCTTTCATCAGCTCTTGGAATCAAAACAGAATTATCCGGGATAACATTATCACCGGATTCAGGAATTTGGGTTGAAGATCATGGGGTATCTTTTTCTGAGGATGAAATTCAATCCGGACCCAGAGTTGGAGTTTCCTACGCTGCTGAAGATGCTTTACTTCCATGGCGCTTTAGTGTAAAGGGGAACAAATGGGTGAGTCCCTCTAAATGAAAAAAGCCATGGTTGTTCAATAACTGTGAACAATCATGGCTTTAAAAGGGTGAAATAAAAAAGGCTATTGCTCTTCCATCTTGGTTAATTCCGCAATAAAGCGCTCCTGAACCTCAGGGTCGGTTTGCAAAGCCATGAACACTTCTTGGAAGCGATCTAACCCAAAACCATTGTCTTCGATAATTTGCATGATTTTCTCGTCAACTTCATCTTGCATTTTGGTGATTGCTTCGAGGCACTCGCTGAAGGTTTCCATTTCTTTTTCGGATACTCCTAATGTATCGACGTCTCCGCCTTGTTGCATGGTATTCATAATTTGCGCAAATCGTGGAACTTCCATTCCGCTTTTCTCAACGTAATCAATCATATCTTCCTGAAGCTTCATTTGAAGCGGTTGGATTTCAAGATTAATGATAACAAGACTTTTTATTTCAGCATCTGAAACAGGTTTTGTTTCTGAAGTTTTAGGTTGAAAGTTGAAGTCCTGCGCAACTGCTGTCTGAACACCAAGAAGGAGTACAAAAGCTGCAATCACTGCTTTTATTTTGATCGTCATAAAGTAATTATTTGATTCTATTTTTCATGTGTACACTGAGTATAACTCATAACTACAAGAATAATTATTCAAATTGTGAATAAAAAATTATTTTTCAAGTTTTTAAGAGGCGCGGTGTATTATACAACTCAATAATGCTACTTAGAAATAGGCTCTAATCTATAAATACGACCGTAGTTCGATGCCTGATCAAGATCGTTGCTATTTAGAGCTTCCTTAACTTTCTCAAGTTTTAAAGCATCTTGAATTGTGAGGTAAGGCGACCACTCGTCTTCATTAACAATCAATTCTACGTCAACCTCAGCAACATACTGACCCGATTGAATTAATTTGGTTTTTTTCTTCTTTTCCATAGTTCTAAACTAACGTTTCCTGTTGAGATATTCACTATCCCATTTATCTTTATCAGGCTTATATGCTGTTATTAAAACAGCAGGCTTATTGAAACCTTTTGGAATCCCCCAAAGAATATGAATGGGTTCTTTTGCTTGGTCGAAATGTAATAGTAAAATACACTTTCCTTTGCCATAATTGGGATAAAATTCAACAATTTTGGCCGAGTTTACTTTTTTGATTATATCATTAATAGATATATCATCGGCAAGTAATTCATCAAAACCATGCTCTGAAACTCTAATTTCACCACTTAAAACCAATTTCTTAATTAAATTGAAGAATTCTTCCACGTCAAAAACTATTCACAATTGTTTAAAAAAGATAATCTAAGGATTTTTCTGAAGTAATATGCTCAGACTTTAAACTAATCAAATGCCACCCCAACGCATTGCTATCCAATAATTTCAGTTCTCGGGAACGAAACACACAGCAACATTAGTTAACTAATCAACTATCAATAAAAACGAAAAAAATAACCACATGAAATCGCTCTTCTTTTCTACTATTCTTGCATTCGCAGTATTTTTCAACACTTCTGCTACTGCAAATGATGCTCCACTTTGGAACATTGACAATTTCCACAGCAACATTGCTTTCACCATTAATCACTACTTCACTCCTATCCCTGGAACCTTCCATGACTTCGGTGGCGTCATTCGTTTTGATCCGGCGAATCTTGCAGGTTCTGAGATAGATGTAGTTGTTCAGGTTGCCAGTGTGGATACCAATGTTGGTAATCGCGATAATCACTTGCGCACCGACGACTTCTTTGATGCTGCTACTTATCCTGAAATGCGTTTCCGCAGAACCGATATTCGTGCAACCGG
>Ga0213835_100248_pt1 | contig 62943 bp, 53 predicted proteins | sample SWPATP01_FD_160576 | JGI IMG/M metagenome (GOLD analysis project Ga0213835, IMG submission 160576) | Coastal seawater microbial communities from Marineland, Florida, United States - SWPA TP0 #1 | ecosystem: Environmental > Aquatic > Marine > Coastal | place: USA: Florida | collected 2016-08-05
GCTCGCGCAGCCGTTCGCCGTCGGTGTCCACCACGGTGATGTCGTTCTCCTCGCGGGCCAGGTGTTCGGCCAGCGTGCCGCCGACCTGGCCGGCCCCCAGGATGATGATCTTCATCTCACAGCTCCTTGCGGCATGCTCAAGACTCTTCCAGTGGATCGACCAGCAGGCGGTAGCCGATGCCGGCTTCGGTTTGCAGCAACCGGGGCGCATGGGGGTCGTCACCCAGCTTGTGACGCAGCTTGCTGATGACGATGCGCAGATAGTGGGTGTCGTGTGTGTGAGTGGGGCCCCAGACGTGGCGCAGCAGTTGGGTCTGGCTCACCACCCGGCCGGCATGGCGTGCCAACTGGTCGAGCACGGCGTACTCCTTGGGGGTGAGGTGCACGGCGTTGCCTTCCAGCGTCACGCGGCGCGCCGCCAGATCGATCTCGAGCCCTGCGCGCCCCAGACGCAGCGTGCTGAAGCCGCTCCCCGCCACGTTCTGGCGCCTCAATAGCCCACGAATCCGTGCCAGCAGCTCCTGTATGCCGAACGGTTTGGTGACGTAGTCGTTGGCCCCCGAGTCGAGTGCACGCACCTTTTCCGCCTCCTGCTCCCGCACCGACACCACGATGACCGGGACCTGGCTGGTCCTGCGCAGCTCGTCGAGCACACGCTGCCCATCCATGTCCGGCAGCCCGAGATCCAGCAGCACCAGGTCGGGCCGCTGAGTGTCGGCCAGCTCGAGTCCTTCTCTCCCCGAGCCCGCCTCACTGACGTCGAAGCCCTGGGACAGCAGGCTGATACGCAGGAAGCGGCGGATCTGCGGCTCGTCATCGACGATGAGTATGCGCGAGCGTTCAGTCGTCATCGGCGGCCGCCTCCTCGGGGTTGGCCAGCGGCAGTCGCATGACGATGGCAGTGCCACGCCCATCGGGTCCGGGCAGCGCTTCGACGCTGCCGCCATGGGCACCCAGCATGCCACGGCAGATGGCCAAGCCCAGCCCGCTGCCGTGGCGCCCCCTGTCGCCCTCGCCGCCGGTGAAGAACATGTCGAAAACCGCCTCGCGCTGCGCCGGCGGGATGCCCGGTCCTTCGTCGGTGATGCGAATCTCCAGGCCGCGATGGGTGGCGTCGAGACCCGCCACGATTCCCACCTTCCCGCCCGGCGGCGAAAAACGCACGGCGTTGTCGATGACATTGACCAGCGCCTGCTCGATCAGCGCCGGGTGTACGTAGAGCAACGGCAGCCCAGCCGCCCCCTCGCGCTCCACTCTCACGCCTTCCAACGAGGCACCGAGCCGTTTCAGCGCCGCGGTGATGAGGTCGTCGAGCGAGACCCAGTCCCGCTCGAGCTTGAGGCCGCCATGGCCGAGCCGTGTCATGTCGAGCAGATTCTGGATATAGCGGTTGAGGCGCTCACTTTCGGCCAGGATGCCATCGAGCAACTCATGCCGATCGGCGCGGCTGAGCTGTGGCTCCAGTTCTCTGAGCGAGCTTGCCGACCCGATGATCGAAGCGAGCGGCGTACGCAGGTCGTGGGATACCGATGAAAGCAGCGCCGAGCGCAGCCGCTCGTTCTCTTCCGAGAGCCGTGAAGTGCCCAGCTCTGCCACCAGCCGCGTACGCTCCAGGGCCATGCCGAGCTGACGGGTCAAGGTAACGATCATCGTCTCCTGATCGGGGCCCAGGGGACGGTCACGCACGGCGAGCTCCAGCCCCAGGACTCCCAGCACACGCTCCTGTTCGACGAGCGGAATGAAGCGCCAGCGCAGCCCCGACTGTGTCGCCGTGCCGGTACCGCTCGGCTTGCGATGCTGCCAGCTCCATGCGGCGGCGGCTTCCTCTGCGGGGCTCAGCCTGACGTTCGCCGGTAACGCACAGCGTAGTGACAGGCCGGTGCCTGCCTCATCCTCATCGAGGAACGCCACCGGCACTCCCAGCCAGCGCTCCAGCGTGGTGACGCCGGCGTCACGCACCTGCTCCCGGTCGGTGGCAACGGAGAGCGCGCGGGAGAAAGTGAGCAGTCGATGGGTCTGTTCACGGCTGCTGCGCAGCGCCATGAGACGCTGCCGTGCGCTGCCGGCGAGCTGGCCGACCACCACTGCCACCAGCAGGAAGAAGATGACGGTCAGCAGCTGCTCGCGCTCGACCATCGCCAGCGAGAAACGCGGCCGAGTGAACAGGAAATTGAAGGCGAGAAACCCCAGCACGGCGGAAATCATGGCGGCACGCGTGCCCGCCAGGGCGGCGCTGGCAAGAACCGCGGCGAGGAAGATCAACGACAGGTTGGCCAGTTCCAGCCAGAACTCCAGTGCCCAGGCCATGGTCACGGCCACCAGGAAACAGCCAGCCACGACCCAAGCCTCGCGCCAACCCAGCGGCTGCCAGCGGCGCAAGTGGTGAGCATGACGAAATCGAGGCCGCGGCCGGGCCTCGGCGACCACCACCAGGTCGTAGGCACCGCCATGATGCAGCACGCGTTCCGCCAGCGGTCGACGCCAGAAGCGCCACCCCGAAGGACGTGTGCGCCCTACCATCAGCGTGGCGACACCCTGCTCCAGCGCATACTCATGCAGCTCCCGGGCCCGCCCTGCTCCCTGCAGGATGCGTACCTCACCTCCGAGTCTGCTCACCAGCGCCAGGGTCTGATCCAGCGCCAGCCGCTGTCTGGGGCCTGCACGGCCGTTGTCGACATGCACCGCCCGCCAGGCGACTCCCTCGCGCTGGGCATGGCGATGCGCCGCCCGTACCAGCGCGGCATCTTCCTCGCTGCGGCCGCCCAACGCGACCAGCAACTGCGGCCGCACCGGTTTGACCGGGTCGAGTGAGAGCGCTTCCTGTGGCGGTGGTGACGCTGACATCGTTCCTCCTCACTTGCGCCAGAACATCGGCGTCAGCAGTACCAGTACGGTGAGGATCTCCAGCCGTCCCAGCAGCATGCCGACGCACAGCAGCCATTTCGCCGCATCCGGCAGCGGTGCGAAATTGCCCGCCGGCCCGATGATGTCGCCAAGCCCAGGGCCTACGTTGGCCACCGCGGTAGCGGCTCCCGAAAGGGCCGTGGTGAAATCCAGCCCCATCAGCGCAAGCCCCAGGGCCAGGCCGGCGATGGTGAGGAAGAAGAAGAACGAGAACGCCACCACGCCACGGGTAATGTCGTCGGTGAGCGGCTGGCCGTTGTATCGCGAAGCGAAGACCCCCTGGGAGTGGACCAGAAAACGCAGCTGGTTGCGCAGCAGGATGGTGGCCACCTGAAAGCGGAAGATCTTCATGCCGCCGCTGGTGGAACCGCTGCAGCCGCCAATGAAAGTGAGATAGAAGAACGCCACGTAGGCCAGCGGCCCCCAGGCGCTGTAGTCGTCGGAGGCATAGCCGGTGGTGGTGACCACCGAGATGACGTTGAAGGTAACGTGAGTGAGCGCCTCGAACGGCGCCGTACCGTGCCAGATGCGCCACAGCGAGAGGCCCAGAATGACAAGCGCCAGCAGGAACAGCAGTCCCTGCACCTGCTGGTCACGCCACAGCGCCATGCTCGAGCCGCGCAGCGTACGGATGTAGAGCACGAAAGGCAGCGCACCGGTCAGCATGAACAGCGACGCCATCCACAGCAGATGGAGCTGCTCGGCGTAGGCACCGAACGAGGCATCGGAATTGGCGAAGCCGCCGGTAGCCAACGACGTCATGGCGTGCACCACTGCATCCAGCAGCGTCATGCCACCTGCCCAGTAGGCCAACATCGCGATCAGGGTAAAGCCACAATAGATGCCCAGGGTGGCCTTGGCGATGCCACCCGTGCGCGGCATGACCTTGTCCGACCAGTCCGACGACTCGGTATGGAACAGGCGCATGCCGCCCACCTTGAGGAAGGGCAGGATGGCGATACCCATGACGATGATGCCGATACCGCCCAGCCACTGCATGATGCCCCGCCACAGCTTCAGCCCATCGGAAAGATTTTCGATGCCGACCAGGATGGTGGAGCCCGTGGTGGTAATGGCCGATACCGACTCGAACACGGCGTTGGTGAAGCTGAGCTGCGGCGCGCCCAGCACCAGCGGCAGGCTGGCAAAGCCGCTGACGCTGATCCAGCTGAAGGTGGTGACGACAAACATCTGCCAGGGCTTGAGCTCGATCCGCGTGCGAGCCGTGGACAGCCACACCAGCGCCACGGCCACCATCACCAACATGATCGAGAGGCCGAAGGCGCGGGCGTCGGGGTCACGCTCGACGACCAGCACCAGCCAAGGAACGGTCATGAAGACAGCCAGCACCGTCCACAGCACCGACATGACCTTGAGCACGGGCGACCAGCTACGCCAGTGGTACCTGAGCCTGACGCCGACCTCGTTTACACCGTATCCGGCGGTACGCATTCAGCCATCACCTCTGCATCGAGCATGACGGCATGAAAGCACAGCCCTACCTAAAAAAACCGTAAAAAAATCGCCGCTGACCAGCCTCAGCCGCGCGTCACATAGCGCAGGATCTCGACTACCTGCTCGGTGGTGGTCGCCCAGGCCATGGCCGCGGCATCAACCTCCTTCAGCGGGTGGACGATCTCCTCGCCGTGAAGGGTCACGTACGGCTTGCCGAGTGCTGCACAGTAGCCGGCATCGAAGGCTGCATTCCACTGCTTGTACTTGTCGCCGAAGCGCACCACTACCAGGTCGCTCTGCTCGATCAGGGTCTTGGTACGAATGGCATTGACCTTGGCCGACTTGTGGTCGCGCCAGAAGGCGTCGCTTTCGCGCCCCAGGTGGTCGCCTGCGGCATCGCTGGCGTCATGGTCGGTGACAGGCGCGGTGAACACGATGTCCAGACCGGCAGCCTTTGCGCCGCGCTCGATCTCGTCACGCCAGTCGGTATGGATCTCGCCGGATAGGTAGACATGTAAGCTCATCGGGGCGCTCCTGAAGGAAATGGTTCTCCATCATAGCCAGCCGATATTTGTATACAAGTCTTGTGTACCCGTTCGAAATCTCCTTTTTGCCAAAGCGTGCCGTAGCGGCGAGACGGATCCCTACACAAGTTGTAGGCAATCTCTTACAGAATGGAGAGGAAATGGATGACATTCGCAATGCGAAAAAGGCGCTACCTTGAACTTACTCACGCCGGTTCTTGCACAGCAGTCGTGAGTCCCTTGCTTATGCCCGCTCTCCGAGCGGGCTTCTTTTTGGTCTCACTGGCCGACCTGTAGCTCATCCCCGACCGAGACGCGCTCCCCCGCACCGCCGAGAAGCGTGGCGTTCTGACCGAAGTAGGCCCCCGGGCGCAGCGGCTGCGTCTTCATCTGGATCAGCGTTTGCAGCGGCTCTCCGGGTATGTCGATGGTGCCGCTGGCCTGATCGACGGTGGTGATCTTGCAGCGCTGACAGGGTTTGCGTAGCCCGAAACGATACCTGCCATCCTGGGCGGCCAGCTCGCGCCAACCATCCTCGGCGAAGTCGGGAGCCCCCTCGAGCACGATGTTCGGACGGAAACGGTTCATGGGCAGCGGTGCAAGCCCCTTCTGCGCCAGATTCCGGTTGAGAGCGTCGAGAGAGGCCTGCGAGACAATGAGGAACGGATAGCCGTCGGCGAAGGCAGTATGGGCTTCCTCACCTTGCAGGTAGCGCGACTCGACCGGGCGCCGATGCTCCTCGTCGAAGCGCACCAGACGCAGGCTGCTACCGCGCAGATCGCCCAGCACCGCCGTCAGCCAGTCGCTGGCCTCGGCACCTTCGTCAAGGGCCCGACAGGCGTCGTCCCACACATAGGCGGTCAGCCTCGGCCGATCGCGGCTCGCCAGCTCGATGGCCAGCGGCTCCGCCTCGGGATGTTCCAGCACCAGCCAGTCGCTCTCGAGACGCACCGAGACTCGCGCCATGCCTGGCAGCTGCCGCTGGGTGACGAAGCGCCCCACCTGATCGACCACCATCCAGTGACGGTCATAGGCCAGGCCGCGCACTCCCAGCGTGGCTTGCTGCAGACTGATGCCGCCCAGCGACTTGACCGGATAAACGTTGAGTTTCGATATTTTCACTCTGCTTCCTCTGCCGAACACTTCGTAACTCGCTATAGCAATACGCCCCAATTAAGCTGATGACGCAAGTTGAACCGATGCAAGTCCCAGTGGACCAAGGAGAGGAACCATGCTGAAACGTCTTGCCTTGTTGGCTGCCGCCCTGCTGCTGACCTTCTCGACAACCGCTCATGCCAACGATCTCGAAGGCGAGATCGAGTCGCTGGATCGTGAAGCGCGCACCCTGACCGTTCAGGGCATTGTCTTTCACACCGATGACAATACCGATTACGACGACGGGCTGAGCAGCTTCGACGATCTCGAAGAGGGGCAAAGAGTCGAGATCGATTTCGAGTACGACGGCGAACGCCACCTCGCCAAGGAGATCGAGCTCGAGGACTGACCTCATCGTCCAGCGCTGACAGGCGGGCCGGCATTGGCGACAATGTCGGCCCGTTTGTATTTTCAGGACACCGTCATGACCCAGGCCTGGCAACAGTATCGTAGCGCACCCGCGCTTGGCACGCGCCTCGTTCGACACGACGAGTTGGCGGTGGGCAGCACCCACAGCCTGACCCTGCAGGGCGAGAACGGAAGCTTTCCACTGCTGCTGGTGCGCCTCGGCGACGCGCTGCTCGGCTACGTCAACGCCTGCCCGCATCAATACCTGCCGCTCGACCAGCGCGGCCCGCGCATTCTCAGTCAGGATGGCGAAGTGCTTCGCTGCACCAATCACGATGCCACCTTCGCCACCCGCACCGGTGAAGGCACCGGCGGACTCGGCGTCGGTTGTGCGCTCGACCCGGTGCCGGTAAGCGTCGACGCCGATGGCTGGGTCGTCGTCGGCGACGGCGCTTGACCAGCACGATCGCTGATACTTCACATCAGCATTATTGATAAAAAACAACCTATTCATAGGCTGGCGGCATGGTTTAGGCTTCATACTCTCCCCTGCCTGCCAAGGACGTCGCATGTCGCCGGCCGATTCCCTACGTCTGATCTTGCTCTCCACGCTATGGGGCATGTCGTTCATCTTCATGCGCGTGGCCGTACCCGAATTCGGGCCGGTACCGCTCATCCTGGTGCGCATGGGTATCGGTGCGCTGCTGCTGCTTCCGCTGCTGCTCAGCCTGCGCTATCTCAAGCTGGTGTGGGAGAACAAGGGCGGCCTGCTGCTGCTCGGGCTGGTGAACCACGTGCTGCCCTTCGTGCTGCTGGCATTGGCCACCATTCGCCTGGAAGCCGGCTTCACCTCATTGATCAACGCCACCACGCCGATCTTCACCGCCCTGCTCGGTGCGCTGTTCTTCACCACGCCCATCCAGCGTCAGCAGTACCTGGGCCTGACACTGGCCTTCTTTGGCGTCTACGTGCTGTCGGCCAACCGGCTGGACTTCAGCCTCGGCGGCGACGGCTGGTTCATCCTCGCCGCGGTGGGCGCCACCTTCTGCTACGGCGTGGCGACCAACTACTCCAAGAGCTACCTGTCGCACCTGCCGGTACGCGTTCTCGCCGCCGGCAGCACCGCCATGTCGGCGCTGATCCTGCTGATCCCGGGCCTGTGGCTGTGGCCCAGCGAACCGATCAGCGGCCTGGCCTGGAGCAACGCCCTGGGCCTGGCCGTGTTCAGCACCACCCTGGCCTTCCTGCTCTACTTCGGGCTGATCTCCAGCGCCGGCGCCACCGCCACCTCGACGGTTACCTTCCTGGTGCCGGTAAGCGCCCTGCTATGGGGCTACTTGCTGCTGGACGAACGCCTCAGCCTGCAGGTGCTGGTGGGTATGGCCATCACCCTGGCGGGCACCGCCATTGCCACCGGCATGATTCGCTGGCGACGCCGCGAGCTGGCCTGAACCGACACGGCCTAAACGAAAGAGAGCGGCAGCGTCGTTACGCTGCCGCTCTCGCGTTACCGCACCGCTGATGAATCAGAAGTTGGGCTTGCGCTTTTCGACGAAGGCGCTCATGCCCTCCTTCTGCTCGCTGCCGGCAAAGCCCAGCGCGAAGAGGCTGGTCTCCAGCGCCAGTGCGCTGTCGAGATCCTGGTCCATGCCGTCGTGCACCGCTTGCTTGGCGCTGCGCACCGCCAGCGGGCCGTTGCCGGCGAGCTGCTTGGTCAGCTCCTCGGCGTAGGCCTCGAGCTCGGCCTGGGGCATCACGCGGTTGACCAGACCGATACGCAGGGCCTCCTGGGCGTCGATCTTGCGCCCGGTGGTGACCAGATCCAGTGCCATGGCCGGTCCTACCCGACGCGGCAGGCGCTGGGTGCCGCCGAAGCCGGGAATCACCCCGAGCAGCACCTCGGGCTGGCCGAAGATGGCGTTGTCGCTGGCTACGGCCCAGTCGCAGGCCAGCGCCAGTTCGCAGCCGCCGCCAAGACAAAAGCCGTTCACCAGGGCGACCACCGGCACCGGCAACGTTTCCAGTCGCTTGATGGTGCGCAGGGCCTGGCTGGCGAAGGCGCGTGCCTCCTCCGGGGTCTTGGTGCGCATTTCGGTGATGTCGGCACCGGCCACGAAGGCCTTCTCACCCGCGCCGGTGATCAGCAGAGCGCGCAGGTCGCTGCGCTTCTCCAGCTCGGTGAGCAGCGCTTCCAGCTCGGTGAGCACGGCGCTGTTGAGGGCATTCAGCGCCTTGGGACGGTTGATGGTCAGGCGCACGACACCGGCGTTGTCGACCATCTCGATCAGCTTCTCGCTCATGGGGGCTCCTTGCTTGTAGTCAGAACGATACCGACCAACCCTAGCGAACGCTTGGTTGGTCGGCAATCCCCTTTTTCGTCGAAACGACTGCAGTATCTATCAGCATCAGGGGCGCCGGGGGCGGGCACTCGAGGAGGTTATTTGCCATGGGTGAGGAGCATTGCTCCGAACGGGCTGGCCATGGATGGCCAGCCCTGGTCCTGCAAGCGGAGCAGGACGCGAAAGCGAAGCAGGGCAAATATAGCGCCCAGGGAAGGGTTCACAGCGCCTCCTCGTGGGCCCGTCGCCGGAACAACCCCGGCTTGAGGTCAGCTATATATATGGAAGCCGCGTCCTGATTTCCGCCCCAGATAGCCGGCTGCCACCATGCGCCTGAGCAGCGGACAGGGGCGATACTTCGGGTCGCCGAAGCCCTCCTGCAGCACCTCCATGATCGCCAGGCAGACGTCCAGGCCGATCAGGTCGGCCAGCGCCAGCGGCCCCATGGGGTGGGCGGCGCCAAGCTGCATCGACTGATCGATGTCCTCGGCGCTGGCGGCGCCCTCCTGCAACAGGAAGGCGGCCTCGTTGATCATCGGGATCAACAGGCGATTGACGGCGAACCCGGGCGAGTCGGCGATGGCCACAGGCGTCTTGCCGAGCTGCCGGGTCAGTTCCTCGATGCGCGCCGCGGTGGCATCAGAGGTCTGCTCGGCGCGGATCACCTCGACCAGCTTGAGCACCGGCACCGGATTGAAGAAGTGCATGCCCACCACCCGCTCGGGGCGCTCGCACACCGCAGCGAGCCGGGTCAGCGACAGCGACGAGGTGTTCGAGGCCAGAATGGCATCGTGGCTCAGCCGGCTCAGGTCGCGAAACAGCTTCTCCTTCAGCGCCGGCTGCTCGGGCGCGGCCTCGATGATCACCTCGCAGCCGCGCAGGGCCTCGAGCGACGTGGTCGTCTCCAGGCGTGCCATGGCCTCGGCCTTGTCGGCCTCGCTGAGCTTCTCCTTGGCCACCAGCTTGCCAAGGCCCTTGTCGATGACGGCCTGGGCACGGCCCAGTTGCTCGTCGGCAACGTCGTAGAGTCGTGTGGCAAAGCCGCTTGCCACCAGTACCTGCGCGATGCCCTGCCCCATGGTGCCGGCGCCGACCACACCGATTGTCTGCTGTGTCATTGTCTTGCTCCCGTTCACTGCCTGCGCGCTTCTTCGCGCAGGACGAATTTCTGGATCTTGCCGGTGGAGGTCTTGGGCAGCTCGGTGAAGATCACCGTCTTGGGCACCTTGAAGCGCGCCAGATGCTGGCGACAGTGCTCGATGATGTCGGCTTCGGTGACCTCGCCATAGCCCACCTTGAGCTTGACGAAGGCACAGGGCGTCTCGCCCCACTTCTCGTCGGGCTTGGCCACCACCGCGGCCTCCTCCACGGCGGGATGGGAGTAGATGGCATCCTCCACCTCGATGGTGGAGATGTTCTCGCCGCCGGAGATGATGATGTCCTTGGAGCGATCCTTGATCTCGATGTAGCCGTCAGGGTGCCATACGGCGAGATCGCCGGTGTGGTACCAGCCGCCCTCCAGCGCCTGCTCGGTGGCGGCCTCGTTCTTGAGATAGCCCTTCATCACGTTGTTGCCGCGCATCAGGATCTCGCCGATGGTCTCGCCGTCCTTGGGCACTGGCTCCAGGGTGTTGGGGTCGGCGACGCAGAGCGCTTCCAGCATGTGGTAGCGCACGCCCTGACGCGCCTTGATCCTGGCCCGCTCCTCCAGCGGTAGCTCGTCCCACGCCTCGCGCCAGGCGCACACCGTTACCGGCCCGTAGACCTCGGTGAGACCGTACACATGGGTCACTTCGATACCGAGCTTCTCGACGCCGGCGATCACCGAGGCGGGCGGCGCGGCACCGGCGGTGGTGACCTTCACCGGGTGGTCGAAAGCACGCTTCTGCTCCGCCGGCAGGTTGACCAGGCCGTTGAGCACGATCGGCGCACCGCTGAAGTGGGTGACCTTCTCGTCGACGATCAGGTCCATGATCTTCTTCGGATCGACTCTGCGCAGGCAAACGCTGACGCCGGCATTGGCGGCGATGGTCCAGGGGAAGCACCAGCCGTTGCAGTGGAACATCGGCAGGGTCCAGAGATAGACCGGGTGATGCGGCATGGCCCACTCGAGGATGTTGCTTACCGCGTTGAGATAGGCGCCGCGATGATGGTAGACCACCCCCTTGGGCTTGCCGGTGGTGCCCGAGGTGTAGTTGAGCGAGATCGCCTGCCACTCGTCCTCCGGGAGCTGGTAGGCGTACTCCGGGTCGCCCTCGGCCAGCAGCGCCTCGTACTCCAGCTCACCGATGCGACGCGCCTCGCCCTCGAACAGGGCGTCGTCCACGTCGATCACCAGCGGCTTGATCGCCAGCCGCGAGACGGCGTCTTCGATCACCCCGGCGAACTCCGGATCGACCAGCACCGCCTGGGCCTCGCCGTGCTCGAGCATGTAGGCGATGGCTTCGGCGTCGAGACGGATATTCAGCGTATTGAGCACGCAGCCGGCCAGCGGCACGCCGAAGTGCGCCTCGAACATCGCCGGCACGTTGGGCAGCATGGCGGCCACCGTCTCGCCGGGCTTGATGCCGCGCTTCTCCAGCGCCGAGGCGAGCCGCCGGCAGCGCGCCCAAGTCTCACGCCAGCTGCGGCGGATGTCGCCGTGGATCACCGCCGGGTAGTCGGGGTAGATGGAAGCGCTGCGCTCGATGAAGGTCAGCGGCGATAGCGCCACATGGTTGGCCTGCGTCTTGGGCAGGTCCTGTTCGAAGATGCTGTCGTTCATGGTGGGCTCCGAGTGGGTATCGTTCTTATAGGTACTGTCCAGATCACCGGCCGCCGATGTGGCAGCCGGTGGAGTAACGGCTCAGGAAAGCGTGACCTGATAGTCGGCCAGACTCTGCATGCCGGCCTCGATCACGCTGCGGTTGGCACGACCGACCGGCAACCACTGGCGCAGGGCGAAATCCGCCGCGGCCAGCTTGGTCCGATAGAAGGGGTCGCTGTTGCCACCCTCCTGGGCGGCACGCGCCTTGAGTGCGGCCCGCCCCATCTGCCAGGCGCACAGCACATGGCCGGCCAGGCTGAGGAACGGCGTGGCGTAGGCCTGCACGGCGTCGGCGCCGTGCTGCGGGTCACGGCTCGCTTCGAGCACCAGCGCCATGGCGGCACGTAGATCGGCGGCGCCGGCGGCCAGACTCTCGCCCAGGGCGGCCAGCTCAGCGCTCGCGCGCAGCTCGCCGGCCGTGGCTTCGACCTCATCGATCAGTTCGGCGAGCGCCGCGCCGCTGTCACGGGAGAGCTTGCGCCCGGCCAGGTCGAGCGCCTGGATGCCGTTGGTGCCCTCGTAGATCGGTGCGATGCGGGCATCGCGCAGCAACTGGGCGGCGCCGGTCTCCTCGATGAAGCCCATGCCACCGTGCACCTGCACGCCGAGCGAGGCGATCTCCACCGCCTGATCGGTGGAGAACGCCTTGACCACCGGGATCAGCACGTCGACCCGGGCCTGGGCCGCGTCGCGCTCGGCGGCGTCTGCCGCGTGGCGCGCCACGTCCAACTGGGCGGCGCAGTAGAGCGCCAGCGCCCGCAGCGCATCGGTGCGAGCGCGCATGGAGAGCAGCATACGGCGCACGTCGAGATGCTCGCTGATGGTGGCCTCGGCGCCCCGCGCCCTGCCCTGTACGCGGTCCAGCGCATAGGCGAAGGCATGCTGGCAGGCACGCTCGGCCACACCGATGCCCTGGATGCCGACCTTGTGACGTGCCTCGTTCATCATGGTGAACATGTGGTTCAGGCCGCGCCCCTCCTCACCCACCAGGTAGCCGATGGCGCCGTCGTTCTCGCCGAAGCTCAGGGTGCAGGTGGGCGAGCCGTGGATGCCCAGCTTGTGCTCGATGGAGGCGCAGGTGACGTCGTTGCGCTCGCCCAGCGAGCCATCGGATTTGACCAGATATTTGGGAACCAGAAACAGCGAGATGCCCTTGTTGCCCTCGGGGGCGTCGGGCTTGCGCGCCAGCACCAGGTGGATGATGTTCTCGCTGGCGTCATGCTCGCCCCAGGTAATGAAGATCTTCTGGCCGAACAAGCGGTAGTGGTCACCCTCTTCATCAGGGCATGGCACTGCCCGCGTGCGCACCTTGGAGAGATCGGAGCCGGCCTGGGGCTCGGTGAGGTTCATGGTGCCGGTCCAGCTGCCCTCGACCAGCTTGGGCAGGTAGGTCGCCTTGAGCGCGTCGCTGCCGTGGTGGGCCAGCGCCTCGATGGCGCCGGCGGTGAGCATCGGGCACAGCCCCAGCGCCATGTTGGCGCCGTGGAGCATCTCCTGCACGCTGCTCGCCACCACCTCGGGAAGGCCCTGGCCGCCCAGCGCCTGGGACACCCCGATGCCGTTCCAGCCGCCTTCCGCATAAGCCTGGTAGGCCTCGGCGAAGCCGTCCGGCAGAGTCACGCCACCGTCCTCACGCCGTACGCAACCCTGGCGATCGCCGCTGGCATTGAGCGGTGCCCACACTTCACCGGCGAGCCTGGCCGCCTCCTCCAGTACCGCTTCGACCAGGTCGGGGCTGGCTTCCTCGAAGCCGGGCAGGTCGAGGGAGCGGTATTCGAGCAATTCCTCGAGCACGAAGCGAAGGTCACGAACGGGGGCGACGAAGGGAAACATGGAGACACCTCAGGAAAAATGATAACGGCGATAGTAGATATACTACTTTTCGTTGGCCATTATCACTAGGTCGCAGCCTGGTGACCAGCGCCCGCTCTCGGCACGCAAAAAAACGCCCGATGCGAGAGCATCGGGCGTCATGGGGCGGTGGCCGGGGCTTCAGCGTCGGGCGTCGCTGTCGAGCGCTTCCTTTTCCTGGTCGCCGTACGCCACGTCATCCTCACCATGATAGAAGACGATATGCGGCTCGTCCGGCGGCGGTGGGCCGACCAGGGGTTCGGCCACTTCCACCTCAGGCACCACGTTGGAGAGGTCCTCCACATGCTCATGCCCGATGGCCCCCTGCACCAACTCTTCGGTGACGGTGAGCTCGGCACCCACCGGCGACATGGGCGTATTGGGCGAGAACGGCGCCACCGGTACCGGCGCCGGGCGCACGCTGCGGCGCCAGGTGAAGAAGGCCACCAGGAACAGCCCCAGAGCGCCGAAGGCCCAGAACAGCCCGGCATCGCCCACCCAGGCCATGGCCGGTGAAATCAGGGGCGGGCTGACCGTCGAGCCGATGGCGTTGATCAGCAGCAGGCCCTGGCTCATGCGCACCAGCGCCCCGGCCGGTGCGCGGTCGGCGGCATGGCTCACCGCCACGGGATAAAGGGCGAAGACACCGCCACCCAGCAGGAACAGCAGCGCCGCCAGCACCCAGGTGTGGAGCGGCAATAACAGCATGCCGACCGAGATCAGGGCACAGAAGGCCCCGATCATGATCAGCACGATCTGCCGGTCATGACGATCGGACCAGCGCCCGATGGGATATTGCAGTAGCATGGCGCCGAGGATGACCACCGCCATCATCTGGCCGACCTGGGCCACCGTCAGGCCGATGCGCTGCAGGTAGAGCGGCAGCAGCGTGTAGACGGCGGCTACCGCCAGGCCCGAGCCGAAGCTGCCCATCACCCCGGTGGGGGTCATGACGATCAGCCGCATCGGCGAGAGAGGCTCGGCGTGCTCGATCAGCGGCGAAACCCGCGGAATCATCGCCATGGGCAGCACCGACAGCGAGGCCAGCATGCCGATGACCATGAACGGCGCGGCCTCGCCCATGGCATCGGTCACGCCGAGCAGCAGCTGACCGAGCACACCGGCCGCGTACAGCGAGATCATGTAGAGGGCGAGCAGCCTGCCGCGCACCTTCTGATCGCCCGAGGTGAGCAGCCAGCTCTCGATGACCAGATAGACCCCCACGGTGGCCCAGCCGCCGATCAGGCGCAGGCCGAACCAGGCCCAGGGGTCGAAGATCAATGCCTGCAGCAGCACCGTGACCGCCACCAGCGAGGCAAAGCTGCCGTAGGCGCGAATATGGCCGATGCGCAACAGCAGCCGGTCGTTGAACATCGCCCCCAGCGCCAGGCCGATGAAGTAGGCCGAGGAGACCCAGCCGATCACGACCGGCGATTCGCCGGCAGCGTCGAGCCGCAGCGTGATCAGCGTGGCCAGGAAGCCGTTACCGATACCCAGGATGAAGAGACCCAGCAGGGGAGCCAGGGCCATGGCCAGCAGTTGCCGCGACATCAGCGCGCCTCTCGACAGAACCGAAGAATGTAAAGGGAGAAAGATGGCAGAAAACGCCGTGGAACGCTGCCCATCGCCCTTGCGTTTGGCATTCGAACGACCAACGCTTGGGTGGGGCGGCGCGAATCATACGCCTGACAGCGCCGGTGTCAAACGCTTAATCCCATCCCCACCTCTCGGCCAGAACAATTCACCATTCCAGATCGGAAAAACAGCAAGACAGGCCAAGAGAGCCCGAATTACTTCTTCTGCAGCAGGGCCACGTCGGCGCCGGGAAACTCGACGCTCATGCCCAGGTGCGCGGCCAGCCACTCGAAGCTCGCCTCGCTGAAGAAACACACGTGCGTGGGGTCGAGAATGTAGTGCCAGCGAGCGAACGCCTCCTCGCCGGTTACCCGCTTGGTCATCAGCCCCAGCCAGCCGCCCGAGGGCAGCAGCGCCGCCAGCCGCGCGAGCTCACGCCCGGGGGCGAACAGATGCTCCACCACCTCGGTGGCGGTGATGAAGTCGTAGCGGCGCTCGAGCACGCTGGCGTCCGGCGCATAGAACGGGTCGTAGATCGCCATCGGGTGGCCCGCCTCCTCGAACATCAGCGACAGCGTCGGGCCGGGGCCGGCGCCGAAATCAAGGCCGCTGGCTCCCGGCGCCAGCCGGTGCTGCAGCGGCTCGAACAGGCGCGACAGGAAACGCCGATAGCCGGGGTCGTCGGGGCGGTTCTGGTGCTGGTCGTAGACCGCCCGCTCCTGCTCGGGCGACAGACGCTGCTCAGGCGGCACGAAAACCAGCCGGCAATTGTCGCAGCGGTAGTAGTCGCGTCGTGCGTCGCGATGAAAATGGCGCGAATGCGGGCAAGCGCATAGCGGGCAGGTCGGCATCGTCGTATCCTTCATGGCCTGACGAAAAAACACTTCACAACGAGGAGGCCGGCAATGCTGTCAGGTCTGGACCACCTGGTCATCACCGTGACCGACATCTCCCGCGCCGTGGATTTCTATTCTCGCGTACTCGGGCTCGAGGTGCGCTATCGCGATCGTGAGCGAGTCGATCTGCTGCTCGGCGACATCGCCCTGCGCCTGCACTGGACGGCGACCGACATCGAGCCGCGTGCCGCCACGCCCACCCCGGGCAGCCTGGATCTGTGCCTGCGCAGCCTGCTGCCGTTGGACGAGGTCCAGCGCCACCTCGAGGCGCTGGACGTGGAGGTCGAGCTCGGCCCGGTCTCACGCCAGGGCGCCACCGGCCCCATCGAATCGATCTATCTGCGCGACCCCGACGGTAACCTGCTCGAACTCAGCCGGCCACTGAAAGAAACGCTGGAATAGTGGCCCCGCTGGCAATGACGCGCGTGACCGGTATCATTGGGGCAAACCGTGTTTGACTGGATGGCCCATGAACGACAGCCCCGATAGCCGCAGCGTCATCGAACCGAACGGCACTCCCGACATCACCCTACCTATCGTCGTCTATGCCCTGCTTCTGGCCGGCGTGGTCAGCGGTGGGCTGACGGCCATCGTCGGCGTGGTCATCGCCTATGTCTATCGCGGCCAGGGTCCCCATTGGTTCGACGAGCACTACCGCTACCAGATCCGTACCTTCTGGCTCTCCGTGCTCTACTTTGCCATCTCCGGCGTGCTCACCCTGGTGATGATCGGCTTCGTGACCTGGCTGCTGGCCGTGGTATGGCTGGTGGTGCGCTGCGTGAAGGGCATCAAGCGCCTGCAGGAGCATCGCGAGCCCGACAACGTGGATGCCTGGCTGATCTGAACCATGAGCGAGTCGCAGCCCCCCTCCGCCACCCTGCAAGGCCGCACCATCGCCGTCCTGTGGCGCACCCTGGCCGGGCGTCGCCCCGCCATGCTGTGGCGCCTGGCACGTGTTTCCGGCCCGCTGGTGCATCGCTTCAGCCGCCGCGAGCGCGAGGTCACCGAGATCAATCTCGCCGAGGTCTACCCCGAACAGGATGCCGCCACGCGCCGCCGGCTGGCCCGGGAGAGCCTGACCCACTCCACCGCCACCATGCTCGAGCTGGGCTTCGCCTGGATGGGCGAGCCGCAGCGGGTAGAGGACTCGATTCTCGAGATCCACGGCCGCGAACTGCTCGACGAAGCCCGCGCCGAGGGGCGCGGCGTGATCGTGCTGGCACCGCACTTCGGCAACTGGGAGGTGCTCAACTTCTGGCTTTCCAGCCACTTTCCCTTCACCGCCATGTACGAGCCGCCCAAGATCGCCGAACTCGATGCGGTGATCCGGCAAGGGCGCGAGCGCATGGGCGCAAGCCTGGTGCCGACCAATCCGCGCGGCGTCGCCGCCCTGCTCAAGGCGCTCAAGCGCAGTGAAGCGGTGGGCATCCTGCCCGACCAGGAGCCCAACTGGGGCAGCGGCGTGTTCGCGCCCTTCTACCATCGCCTGGCCTACACCGCGACCCTGCTGCCCAAGCTGGTGGCACGCACCGACGCTCGGGTCGTCACCGGCGTGGCCCGGCGCATTCCCGGGCGCGGCTTCGCCATCCACTTCCTCGCCGCCGACGAGCGCGTCTACGCCACCGACGAGGAGCAGTCGGCCACCGGCGTCAACGCCTGCGTGGAAGACGCCATCGCCCTGGACCCGGCCCAGTACCAGTGGGAGTACAAGCGCTACCGCAAGGTGATCGAGGAGCAGCAGGGCTTGCCGAACCACCGGGAGTTTCGGCTCTACTGAACGCCGCCGCCGTTCATACGCAGGGGGGTGAATGCCTCAAGGACGAGTACGCCATCCATGATCCTGCCCAAGCCGCTCAAGGCGCTGACTTGGCTCGTGCTGTTTCTGGCACTGCTCTACGCGCTCTATCTCGCCACCGCCAATGCCCTGCTCGCCAGCGCCTGGGGCCGCGATCAGCTCGAGCGTTCGCCGCGTCTCTCGCTCGAGTGGGAGCGTGCCTGGACGCTCTTCCCCGGCCACCTCGAGGTCACCCAGTTGCACCTGGCCGGCCGCACCGCCGAGCGGCGCTTCACGCTGGCGGCCGAACGCGCCAGCCTGCGTTTCGCCCTCACTCCCCTGCTCGACCGTGAAGTCAGCATCCATACCCTGGAAGCCGAGGGCATCCGTCAGGCCGGCCTCGACGCCTACCGCTTGCAGGGCAGCGGCACCCTGGAGCTGGCCGGCGTTCATTGGCGCGCCGGCGAGATCGGCGCCGAGCGCGTTTCGCTGCAGCTGGACGAGGGCACGGTGTTGCATGACGACACCGCATTGGTGGAAGGCGTAACGCTCGACGCCGACCTGCGCCTGGCACCGCTGAGGCTGGCCGAGCACCCCGGCGGCGAGGCGACACGCTTCGTCTCCGGCACCCTCACGCTGGCCGGACGCAGCGACGCCTACGACGTCTTCAATCCCTACCTTGCGGCGCTGGGCTGGCTCGAGATCGACGGACGCGGCGATCTCACCGGCGACATCGCCATCGAGCGCGGCGAGGTGCTGCCGGGCAGTCGTCTGCGTCTGGACTCCCCTCGCCTGAGCGTGCGGCTCGACGAGCGCCACTGGCTGGAAGCAGGAGCGCTCTACCGCATTGACGGCTCCGGCGCCGTCGAGGTCGAGGTCGAGGTGGCACAGAGCGCACGCCTGGCGCTTGAACTCGACGACATCGAGATGGGCGAGGCGACTCCGCAGCCCTCGACCGCGGCCTCGGCTCGCCCCCTGCTCGGTGGTGAAGGGTTCCGGCTGGTGCTGGAGACCCCCGCGCTGCGCCTGTATGCTCCGCCGGACGAGCTGCAGCGTGCCGAACTGCACTGGCGCAACGCCGAGGCATTCGACATCGCCGCCCTCCAGCGTTACCTGCCGCCTCCCGTACCGCTGACGCTGGAAGGGGGCACGGCCAGGTTGCAAGGCGGACTCAGCTACGATGCCGAGCACCTCACCGGCGGTTTCGATCTCAATGGCGAGGCCATCTCGGTGCGCCTCGGGGAGCAGCCGCTGAGCGGCCGACTGGGCCTGCACCTGCCTATCGTCGCACTCGACGTCGAAGGTGGCGCAGTGGACGTTTCCGGCACGCAATTCGAGCTCGAGGCGGCCGCCCCAGGCGAGGCACAGCCACTGGTCACCGCCCTCGAGCTGCCCGTCGCCCGCTTTCACTCGCCGCTGGCCTGGCGCGCATTGGATGACGACGCCCTGCGCGATCGCGAAACGCCATGGCAAGCGGAGCTGGAACTGTCCGGCCACGTCGCCAATCTCGGTATGCTCGACCCCTTTCTCAGCGGCCTGTTCGATGGGCGCGGCCTCGCCCTGGAGGGTGGCGGCCGGCTCGATGGTGCGCTCCAGGTGCGCAACGGGCAGCCACTGCCGGGCAGCCGGCTCGACGTTTACTCCGAAGCGCTGGGCGCACGCCTGCTCGGCTTTCACGCCCGCGGCGACGGCCGCGCGCATTTCGTGCTCGGCCCCGGCGAACCCCACCCCGAGGCCAGCCTCGAACTCGTCTTCGGCGAGGTGGACCTCACTCGACTCAGCGACGGTCGCCGGCTGTTCCTGGCCGAACGCCTCGCGCTTGCCGCCAGCGCCGCGGCGAGCCCTCGGACGGCGCGCCCCACCACCGCCGAGATCGCCTGGCGCGGCGCGCGCATTCCCGACGTCAGCGTGCTCGGCGCCTACCTGCCCCAGGCGGCGCCGCTACGCTTGCACGGCGGCCGGGCCGCCAGCGATGGGGAGCTGGTGATCGTCGGGGAGCGTGCCCAGGGACGGGCTACCCTGACGGGGGATGCCATTCGTGGCCGCCTGCTGCAGGAAGCGTTCGACGGCGAACTGGACGTGAGCCTCGTGCTGCGCGACCTTCACCCCGCCCGCCAGCACCTCGATCTCTCCGGCAGCCGCCTGACCCTGAACGCCGCAACGAACGGCGGCGAGCCCCTGCGTACCCAGTTGGCGGTTCGCCAGGCAAGGCTCCAGGGCGGCTTCGACTGGCCCGGCAGCGAAGCGCCACGCCGGCCACTTTCCGGCACGCTGCGGCTGGATGGCCTGCTCGACCGGCTCGGCTTTCTCAACGCCTTTCTGCCCAACGAGCACGGCCTGGCGATCCAGGGCGGCGGGCGCCTGAGCGCCGACCTGCGCTTCGCCGACGGCGAGGCCATGCCCGGCAGCCAGCTGCGCGTTCACTCCGAGCGGCTCGGTGCCCGCTTCCTGCACTACGAGGCCTTCGGCGACGGCTCGCTGATCGTCACGGTCGGCGACCCCGGCGCCGAACTCAGCCTGTCGCTGCCCCGCTTCGGCCTGCGCCGCCAGGCCGACGGTGGCGCACTGATCGAAGGCCGGCTGCTGGACCTGCACAGCCGGGCACGCCACTTCGATCTGCCCGAAGGGCTGCGCGAACTGAGTACGCGCATCGATCTGCCTCACCTGGTGGCGCCGGATCTGGCCGCGCTCAACGACTACCTGCCCCAGGGCGGCGCCATCGAGCTGCTGGGCGGCCAGGCACGCCTCGCCACCCATCTGCAGCTCGAAGGCACGCGTGCCCGCGGCCGGCTGGCGCTGCACGCGCCGGATGCCCGGCTCGCTCTGCACGAGCAGACCCTCGAGGGCGCTCTGCACCTGGAGACCCGGCTCGCCGACGGCGACCTGGAAACCCTCGACTTCGACGTCTCCGGCTCGCGGCTCAGTCTCGACGGCGTGCGCCTGGCCGACGCCGGCGGCAGCCTCAGCCACGGCTGGTGGGCGCGGCTCGAGCTGCCCGAGGGACGCATGCGCTGGGAGCGGCCACTCGAACTCGACGCCCGGCTCGAACTGGCCATGCGCGACAGCGGCCTGCTGGTGAACCTGCTCGTCGATGCCGCCCGCGAACGACGCTGGCTGCGCGAGCGACTCACCCTCGGCGAGGTGCAGGGCGAGGCGCGGGTGATGCTGAACGACGACACCGTACGGCTGGAGAACCTCGCCGTGCAGGCCGGCGGGCGCCTGGAACTGCTGGCCAACCTCGCCCTGCGCGACTCCCAGCTTGCCGGTCGCGCCTTCGCCCGCTTCGGGCCGCTGCGGCTAGGCATCGAAATCGATGACGGCAGGCGTCGCTGGCAGCTGCGCAACGCCCGCGCGTGGTACGCCAGCGGGCAGCCCGCCAGCGAGCTGGCGCTGCCCGAGAGCGAGGCCTGGTTCGAACGGCTCGATGTGCAGTTGGAATGAACCAAGTGGCACGCATGGCTGGAAAGCGGCCGCCGACCTGCTAGACTGGCCACAACGCTTGACGGGGTGCCGGTGGAACCGGCTGAGATCGCCATACGACATGTCTGCTGCAGACGCGTCGTCACGGCGGGGCCCGTTGAACCTGATCCGGCTCGTACCGGCGTAGGAATCAAGCGGTGGCCAGGCACCAGTTCCTCCTGCTTCAGCCCTGACCCACTCTTCCCCCTTCGCCCCCGCTCCGGATCCGTTCACACCCGGAGGCAAGATGGGCTATCGCTTCACCGACCTGACCCGCGCCTGCCACGACGACTGGCGTGCCTACGTCGAGCACGACTTCGTCCGCGGCCTGGGCACCGGCACCCTGGACGAAGGCGCCTTTCGCCACTATCTGCAGCAGGACTACCTGTTCCTGATCCACTTCGCCCGCGCCTACGCGCTGGCCGCCTACAAGAGCCGCACCCTGGCCGACCTGCGCCAGGCCCATGAGGGGCTCAAGGCCATCGTCGACGTGGAGCTCGGCCTGCACGTGGGCTACTGCCGCGAATGGGGCATCACCGAGGCGCAGTTGGCCGCGCTGCCCGAGGCGCGGGCCACCATGGCCTACACCCGCTACGTGCTCGACACCGGCAACCGCGGCGACCTGCTCGACCTGCACGTGGCGCTGGCCCCCTGCCTGGTGGGCTACGGCGAGATCGCCAACTGGCTGGGCGCCCAGCCGAACACCCTGCGCGGTAACGCCAACCCCTATGACGCCTGGATCGCCATGTACGAGGGCGAGGAGTTCCAGGCCGCCATGCGCGCCGAACTGGCATGGCTCGACGCCCGCCTGGCCGACGTCACCCCGGCACGCTTCGACGAGCTCGTCGAGGTGTTCCGCGATGCCACCCGGCTCGAGATCGATTTCTGGCAGATGGGGCTCGACCGCAGCCTCTGATTCACCGACAACAACGCACCAAGGATCCCCACCATGAGCAAGACCGCCCACTTCCTCGCCGAGACCGCCAAGGTCGACGAGGCCGCCATCCAGCCGCTGCCCGGCTCGCGCAAGCTCTACGTCGAGGGCTCGCGCCCCGACATCCGCGTGCCCTTCCGCGAGATCTCGCTGTCGCCGACCAAGACCTCCGGCGCCGACGAGGAGAACCCGCCGCTGCTGGTCTACGACACCTCCGGCCCCTACACCGACCCGCAGGCCGAGATCGACCTGCGCCGCGGCCTGCCCGAGCTGCGCCGCGCCTGGATCGAGGAGCGCGGCGATACCGAGTTCCTCGACGGCCCCACCAGCGAGTACGGCAAGCGTCGCGCCAACGACCCGACCCTGGCCCAGCTGCGCTTCGACCTGAGCCGCACGCCGCGCCGCGCCAAACCCGGAAAGAACGTCACTCAGCTGCACTACGCCCGCCAGGGCATCATCACGCCGGAGATGGAGTTCATCGCCATCCGCGAGAACCAGCGCCGCCAGGCGTTGGGTACGGCAGAGGTCGAGCGCATCCTCGGCCATCAGCATGCCGGCCAGAGCTTCGGCGCCCGCCTGCCGGAGGAGATCACCCCGGAGTTCGTACGCGCCGAAGTGGCCGCCGGCCGCGCCATCATTCCGTGCAACATCAACCACCCGGAGTCGGAGCCGATGATCATCGGCCGCAACTTCCTGGTGAAGATCAACGGCAACCTGGGCAATTCGGCGGTCACCTCCTCCATCGAGGAGGAGGTCGACAAGATGACCTGGGGCATCCGCTGGGGTGCGGATACCATCATGGACCTCTCCACCGGCCAGAACATCCACGAGACCCGCGAGTGGATCATCCGCAACTCGCCGGTGCCGATCGGTACGGTGCCGATCTACCAGGCGCTGGAGAAGGTCAACGGCGTGGCCGAGAACCTCACCTGGGAGGTGTTCCGCGACACCCTGATCGAGCAGGCCGAGCAAGGCGTGGACTACTTCACCATCCACGCCGGCGTGCTGCTGCGCTACGTGCCGCTCACCGCCAAGCGCGTCACCGGCATCGTCTCCCGCGGTGGCTCGATCATGGCCAAGTGGTGCCTCTATCACCACCAGGAGAGCTTCCTCTACACCCACTTCGAGGAGATCTGCGAGATCTGCAAGCAGTACGACGTGGCCTTCTCGCTGGGTGACGGCCTGCGCCCCGGCTCCATCGCCGACGCCAACGACGAAGCACAGATGGCCGAGCTCAAGACCCTCGGCGAGCTGACCAAGATCGCCTGGAAGCACGACGTGCAGGTGATGATCGAAGGTCCCGGCCACGTGCCCATGCATCTCGTGAAGGAGAACATGGACAAGCAGCTGGAGTACTGCGACGAGGCGCCCTTCTATACCCTCGGTCCGCTGGTCACCGACATCGCCCCGGGCTACGACCACATCACCTCCGGCATCGGCGCGGCGATGATCGGCTGGTTCGGCTGCGCCATGCTGTGCTACGTCACGCCCAAGGAGCACCTCGGCCTGCCCAACAAGGATGACGTCAAGACCGGCATCATCACCTACAAGATCGCCGCCCACGCGGCAGACCTGGCCAAGGGCCACCCGGCCGCCCAGCGCCGCGACAACGCGCTGTCCAAGGCGCGCTTCGAGTTCCGCTGGGAGGACCAGTTCAACCTCGGCCTGGACCCGGACACCGCCCGCGAGTACCACGACGAGACGCTGCCCAAGGACTCCGCCAAGGTGGCCCACTTCTGCTCCATGTGCGGGCCCAAGTTCTGCTCCATGAAGATCACTCAGGAAGTGCGCGACTACGCCGCCGAGCACGGCCTCACCGGCGACGCCGATGCGGTGATGAAAGGCATGGAGGAGCAGGCGGAGAAGTTCCGCAAGCAAGGGGCGGAGCTCTACAAGGAGGTGTAAGTCCTCATCGGTTCCGCCCACGCCGGCCCAAGTGGCCGGCGTGTTTTTTTGCCGCCATAGGCGACATCGGGGAATGCTCGGATGTAGCCTGTAGGAATCTGCAAGGAGAAGTGCGAGGGAGCGAGCCCATGTCACACCTGCACGTCGCGCTAGTGACCGAGCGCCCCGAAGTGAGCCTGATCCCGATACTGCAGCTGCGCCCACAGCGGGTCGTGCTGGTGCCGTGCCAAACATCCCCCCAGGCCGCCGAACGTCTGGCCATCCTGCTGCGTCACGAAATGTGCGGCGAAACGCAGGTGGAGGTATGCCCCAGCCTGGCCACCCAGGACCCGATGCGCTGCGCCATTTATGCCCACGAATTGGCCGAGAGTCTCTATCAGGAGCAATTCGACGAGCCGAACCTCTCGGTGACGCTGGACCTGGGCGGCTGCGGCACCATGACCGCCCTGCTGTTCCAGCAAGCCATGCAGCAGTGCTCGGCCGACTGGCTTTACGTGGACCCTCACGCAGGAGTGCTTTACCGCATGGCCTGTGACAGCGCCGACAGCCGGCCCGAGGCCATGGCCATCGAGCCGGTGCTGGATGTCGACCGCTACCTGCAGGCCAACGGGCGCAAGCGGGTACGCGCACTCTCCGACGGTGCCGCCTGGCGCGACGCCTGCCAACTCCGCAAGCCCCTTACGTATTATCTTGCCCATCATGCCGACCGCCTGGCCGGCCTGCTCGGTGAACTGCACGACATGGTGCATGGCAGAGATGGCGTGATGACAGCCGATCCGCGTTCGGGGGCACGGCTGCGGCCCGGGGGCGAGCGTCAGCGGCTGCGGGCGACCCCACACTTTCCCGTCACCGATGCACTGAACGTCCTCAGCGAGGCCCGGCTGCTGCAATGGACGAGCGACGACCCGCACAGTGTCGTCATCGATACGCTGGATGGCGCCCTCTACCTGGGCGGCGGCTGGCTCACCGAATACACCTGGCTCAGCACGCAGGAGGCCGGGTTGGCCCACGCCTGCTGCGAAGCCCACATCCTCGACCTGAGCGTTCAGCACAACCACGAGCCCGTGGTGTCGGACTGCCTGGCAGTCGAACGCAACCAGCTCCTGTTCGTCGAATGGCTGATTGCCCGCCCTGGGGCAGAAGCTTGCCTCGAGCAGGGCCTGAAACGGCTGCACGAGATTCTCGATCACTCCGCTGGGCTCTCGGCGACCCGCGTGCTGCTCGCCTGCGGCGAGTTCGACCGGACCAAGCAGCACCTTACCGAACTGCAGCGTCGACAGGGCTTACGGGTCGAGGTCGTGGAAAGCGCCGAGCTGAAGCACCTGCCCGCACTGCTGGCCAAGTGGAAGGAGCATGGCAGGTGGCCCGGCGGCTGAACCCTGCGGCCAGTCATGACGAGAACGAAAACGCCGCCGGCCACGAGGCCGGCGGCGTTCCACTATCGTGACATGACTCAGGTGTCGCTTAGAAGCGGAAACGCAAACCGACACTTGCCGCATCGAAGGTATGATCGGAGCGGTCCAGATAGCGCATGTAGTCGGCGCCGACGGAGAAGTTGGGCGCGATGTCGAATTCGGCACCGGCACCGTAGGAGAGGCCGTCTTCACGACCCACGTCGAAGTCGACCTCGGTGATACCGGCCAGGCCGTAGAGGCGGAATTCATCGGAGAGCGGCAAAATACCCTTGCCGTAGGCACCGATGAGGTGATCCAGCTCAACCGGGCCGTCCGAGCCACCGGTGCCCAGATGTGCTTCGACACCGAAGAATTCGTTGAACTGCGCACCGCCGCGCAGGCGCAGGCCGGCGGAATCGCCCGATGGCCCGACATCGTTGCTGAGATCCCAGAACATGGCATCTGCGCCGATATAGCCTTGCGGATACATCGGCATATGGGCTTGCTGCTGGGTGCGCGGCTGAGCTTGACCTTGAGCCTGAGTACGCTGCTGGGTCTGGGCTTGCGTCTGGGTTTGCGCTTGAGGTTGGGCCTGAGGCTGAGGCTGAGTCTGCTGAGCCTGGGCCGAAGAAATAAATGTACCTGCCATCAGTGCTACAGCGGGAACGGCTAGCAGTTTCATGTCTGCACCTCCATTAAGAAACGGTGTTTCCTTACACCACCTCCAGTGTGGTACAGGGTTTTCGACCATGCAAGTCGAATAAGCAGAAGATAGTTTCGATTCGTAACGAAGAGACGCCCTTAGCGTGGAGAAAGACTCAGCGCCACGATGCCACCCAGCACGATCGCCCCACCGACCAGTTGAGTGCCCGACAGCATCTGGCCTAGCACCAGATAGCCGAGCAGCAGCGAGGCGACCGGCTCCACGTTCATCACCGGTGCATTGCGCGCCATCTCCAGCCGCGGCACGCTGATGAACAGCACCGAAAAAGCCACGCTGTAGAGCAGCGCCAGTGCAGCGAGCGCACCCCAACCCGCAGGAGTTGCTGGCATCGCCATGCCGCCCGGCACCAGTTGCAGTACGCCGGCGACGATCATCAATACCAGCACCGTGAGCATGGTCAGCAGGCTGCGCAGGGTGCTGCCCACCTCCCCCAGATGGTGCTCGGTGGTCCACAGCGCCACGGAAAAGGCCGCTGCCGCGCCCAGGCCGAAGGCGATGCCCTGCAGCCACTCCGGACCAAGCGCCTCGGGCGCAGCCAGCCAGGCAGGAATATCGAGCACTACCACCAGACCGACCAGAATCGCCGTCATGATCAGCGCCGCGCGCAGCGTCGGCCGCGGCCCGCCCAGCGCCCAGGTCAGCAGCGCCAGCTGAATGGGAAAGGTATTCATCAGCAGCAAGGCCACGACCACGGGGATGCGCGCCACCGCCGCATAGAGACACAGGCTCTGGATGGCCACCATCAGGCCGGCCAGCAGCTGCCAGCGACCGGCACCGGCCGGAAAGGAGATGCGCTTGCGCTGCCAGAGAAACAGCACCACCAGCACGGCGAGCGCCGTTGCCGAGCGCACCAGCACGGCCAGCAGCAAGCCGGTGCCCTCGTCGAAAGCCAGGCGTGCCGCTACGTGATTGCTGGCGAACAGGGTCGCGACAGCGACCAGGATGGCAATGGCGAGATGGCGGGGCAGCAGGCCCGGGAGATCAGCGGTGCGGTCGGAAAGCGCAGTGCTCATGACGGGTTCCGGTCGGGACGAAGCGCTCAGCATGCCAGCGTTCTTGCCCGGACCCAACAGTCCACCTCAAGATGAGGTAACAATAAGCCTGCGAAACAAAGCATGATAGACTAAAGTCTTACGTCTATGCTGCCTCTACATCCTGCCAACGGGAGAACGGATGGAGACTTCGGTTCTGGTCATCAACTGCGGTTCCTCTTCTATCAAGTACGCCCTCGTGCCCAAGGATCCTTCCCGCCCACGCCTGTCGGGGCTGGCCGAGCGACTGGGTAACGGCGACGCCCGCCTGAAGGGAACCGACAGCCACGGCGAGTCGTTCGAGCAGGCACTGGCGGGCGCCGATCACGCCAGCGCGCTGGAAGCCATCCTCGAGCGGCTGGAAGGGCGCCTGCCGGTGGCGGTGGGGCATCGCATCGTGCACGGCGGCGAACGCTTCACCCGCGCCGCGCTGATCGACGATGAGGTGGTCGCCGCCATCGAGCAGACCGCCGCCCTGGCTCCGCTGCACAATCCCGCCAATCTGACGGGACTTGCCGCAACTCGGCGCCTGTTTCCCGACCTGCCCCAGGTGGCCGTGTTCGACACCGCCTTTCACCAGAGCCTGCCGCCGCGGGCCTATCGCTACGCCCTGCCGGAGTCGCTCTACCGCGAGCATGGCATACGACGTTATGGCTTCCACGGTACCAGTCATGCCTATGTCAGCCGGCGTGCCGATGCCCTGAGCGGCCTCGAGGGCGGCGGCTGGCTCACCGCCCACCTCGGCAACGGCTGCTCCGCCTGTGCGGTGTGGAAGGGCCAGAGCCGGGACACCAGCATGGGGCTGACACCCCTGGAAGGGCTGGTGATGGGCACCCGCAGTGGCGACGTCGACCCGGGCCTTCACGCCCACCTGTCGCGCCAGCTGGGCTGGTCGCTGGAGCGCATCGACGAGGTGCTCAACCGCGAGAGCGGCCTGCTGGGGCTGTCGGGCTTGACCAACGACATGCGCGAACTGGAAGCCGCCGAGGCGGACGGCCACCCCGGTGCGACGCTTGCCATCGAGGTGTTCTGCTACCGCATCGCCAAGTCGCTGGCCGCGCTCTCCTGCGCCCTGCCCCGTCTCGACGGGCTGGTCTTCACCGGCGGCATCGGCGAGAACTCCTCGCTGGTACGCGAGCGGGTGACCGCCCTGCTGCCCCACTTCGGCCTGCAGCTCAACCGCACCGTCAACAGCGAGACGATCCGCGGCAAGGAGGGCCGCATCGACGCCGGCGGTCGCCAGCTGTGGGTCATTCCCACCGACGAAGAGGGGCAGATCGCCACCGAAACCCGCCAGCGACTGGAAGAGGCCGCGGCATGACGCCACCCGACGTACGACCACACACCAAGGTGCTGCTGATGGTGCCCACCGGGGTGGGGGTCGGCCTGACCTCCGCCTGTCTGGGCCTGATGCAGGCGCTGGATACCATCGGTCTGAAGGCCGGCTTTCTCAAGCCGTTCCGCCAGGACGAGCTGAACGGCCCCGGCCCCGACCGCTCCACCGCCCTGGTGGGCAGCACCCTCGGCATGCGCCCCCCGGCCCCCATCCCCCAGGCCGACATGGAGCGCCTGCTGCGCCAGGATCGTCTCGACGTGCTGATGGAGCAGGTCATCGAACTCTTCGATCACGCCGTGGGCGGGCAGGATGGCACCGCGCCGGACCTGATCGTGGTGGAAGGGGTGGTTCCCACCGCCCATGGCACCTACGCCACCCAGCTCAACGCCCAACTGGCCCATGCGCTCAATGCCCGAATCATCCTGATCGGCAGCGGCGACGCCGCGGCCCCCGAGGCACTGGCCGAACAGCTCGACATGCACGCCAGCGCCTTCGGCGGCGTGGGCTCGGCGCGCACCCTGGGCTGCATCCTGATGCGCATGCAGAACCTGCCCGGCGGCGAGGAGCCTACGCTGGCTCCCGGCACCAGCAGCGTCGTGCTCGACGACACCTTTCTGAACGAACTGCGCCGCCACTCGCCGGCGCTGGCTACCGACCGTTTCCATCTGATCGGCGTGGTGCCCTACAACCCGGCGCTGATCGCTCCGCGGGTGGTCGACGTGGCGCGGGCGCTCGACGCCAGGTTCCTGCATGAGGGCGACGCCGCCAACCGCCGCGTGCTCTCCACCAGCCTGTGCGCCCGCAGCGCCGCCAACGCCCTGCACGTATTTCGCCCCGGCAGCCTGATCGTGACCTCCGGCGACCGCGACGACATCGTGCTGGCCTCGGCGCTGGCCACCATGAACGGCGTGCCCATGGCCGGGGTGCTGCTGACCAACGGCTTCATGCCCAACGACAACATGATCGAGATGTGTCGTCCGGCGCTGAAGACCGGCATGCCGGTGCTGGCGGTGGACACCGACAGTTTCACCACGGCCAAGAACCTGGGCCGCATGGGCAACGACATCCCCATGGACGACCTGGAGCGCGCCGAGCAGGTGACCCGCTTCGTCGCCGGCCATCTGGATCTGCAATGGCTCAAGGATCACCTCAGCCGCGGCTTCACCCGTCGGCTGTCGCCCTCGGCGTTCCGCCATCAGTTGGTCAAGCTGGCACAGCGCGCCAACCGGCGCATCATCCTGCCCGAGGGCAGCGAGCCGCGTACCGTGGAGGCCGCCGCCATCTGCCAACGTCGCGGCATCGCCAACTGCGTGCTGCTGGCCCGCCGCGAGGAGGTCGAGGAGGTCGCCCGCAATCGCGGCATCGAGCTGCCGGAAGGGCTCGAGATCCTCGACCCCGAGCACATTCGCAGCCGCTACGTGGCGCCCATGGTGGAGCGCCGTCGCGGCAAGGTGAACGAGCTGACCGCAGAGGATCAGCTGCAGGACAACGTGGTGCTGGGCACCATGATGCTGCAGCTCGACGAGGTCGATGGCCTGGTATCCGGCGCCATTCACACCACCGCCAACACCGTGCGCCCCGCCTTCCAGCTGATCAAGACCGCCCCGGGCTATCGCCAGGTGTCGTCGATCTTCTTCATGCTGCTGCCGGAGCAGGTGGTGGTCTACGGCGACTGTGCGGTGAACCCGGACCCCGACGCCGAGGCGCTCGCCGAGATCGCCATCCAGAGCGCGCGCTCCGCCCAGGCCTTCGGCATCGAGCCGCGGGTGGCCATGATCAGCTATTCGACCGGGGAGTCCGGCAGCGGCGCCGACGTCGACAAGGTGCGCCAGGCCACGCGACTGGCCCGCGAGCAGGCACCGGACCTGCTGATCGACGGGCCGCTGCAGTACGACGCCGCCGCCATCGAGAGCGTGGGCCGCCAGAAGGCGCCCGACTCGCCGGTAGCCGGCCGTGCCACGGTGTTCGTGTTTCCCGACCTCAACACCGGCAACACCACCTACAAGGCGGTGCAGCGCAGTGCGCGGGTGGTCAGCGTGGGGCCGATGCTGCAGGGGCTCAACAAGCCGGTCAACGACCTCTCACGCGGTGCCCTGGTCGACGACATCGTCTACACCATCGCGCTGACGGCGATCCAGGCCGCCCAGCGCGGTTGAGCCCGGCCGTCCAGAACGCCGTGCCGGACGATAGGGCGCGGGGTCGATGACCGGTTCCCGCCCGAGCAGCAGATCGACCAGTAGCCGGGTCGCCGCCGGCGCCAGTACCAGGCCGTTGCGGTAGTGCCCGGCATTGACGAAGAGCCCCTCGATGCCGGGTACGGCGCCGATGAAGGGGATGCCGTCCGGTGCCGCCGGGCGCAGCCCGGCCCAGTGATGCTCGACCCGGCACTCGGCCAGTGCCGGCAGCATCGCCACGGCGCTGTGCCACAGCGACTCGCGTGCCTCCTCGGTGGTGCTCTTGTCGAAGTCGGTCTGCTCCAGGGTCGAACCGACCAGCACCCGGCCATCGCCGCGCGGAATCAGGTAGCGGCCATCGGCCAGCACTACCCGTTCCAGCAGCTGGCGCCCGCCCGGCATGGGCGGCGTGGCGAACAGCATCATCTGGCCTTTCACCGGGCGTACCGGCAGCGCCACGTCATGCTCGGCCAGCAGCACCCCGCTCCAGGCGCCGCCGCACAGGATCACACGCCCGGCAGCGATGCGCTGCTGTCCGGCAACGGCCCCCAGCACCCGCCCCCGCTCGACGATGAGCCGCTCGACGGCCGCTCCTTCCACCACTCGGGCGTTGGGCAACATCTCCAGTCGCGCGCGCAGCGCCTGGCACAGCCGCGGGTTGCGCACGCTGCCGAGGCTGGGCATCCACAATCCTTCGCCCAGCCCCTCTACCAGCCAGGGCTCCTGACGGTAGATGAAGTCGGCATCGACCCGCTCCAGCGGCCAGCCCTGACGCTGCGCCCAGTCGCGAGCGCGCTCGGCGTCGTCCACGCTCAGATAGAGCAGCCCCTTCTGGCGGTATTCGATGCCGACGCCGGTGGCCTCCCGCAGCTGCACCGCCATCTCGGCATAGCGCTCTCCCGCCCCCCGGGCAAGCTGCGATACCGGCTCGCTGTAGCGCCAGGGGTAGAGCGGCGAAACGATGCCACCTCCGGCCCAGGAGGCCTCCTGGCCGCAGCGGCCTCGTTCCAGCAGGGTAACGCCATGGCCGGCCTCGGCCAGCTGGCAGGCGGTCAGCATGCCGATGACACCACCGCCGACGATCAGGAAATCGTTCACGCAATGCTCCGATACATGGCCCGCCACTGCGGGCGCCCAGGCCTCAGGACACGACTGCGCCCCGTCGCAACGGGGCGCAGAGGCGACAAGGTTGCAGCGCGAGGAGCGTCAGGCGTTGCCCTTCAGCCTCTCGCTGCGCCGTCGTAACAGCTCCATGGTAACCAATAGCAGCGTCGAGATCAGGATCAGAATGGTGGCCATGGCGGCAATGGCGGGGCTGATGTTCTCGCGAATGCCGGAGAACATCTGGATCGGCAGGGTGCGCTCGGTGGGGCTGGCGATGAACAACGCCACCACCACTTCGTCGAACGAGGTAGCGAAGGCGAATAGCCCGCCCGATACCACGCCAGGCACGATCTGCGGCAGCACGATGGTGAAGAACACCCGCATCGGATTGGCGCCCAGACTCGCCCCGGCGCGCACCTGATTGAAATCGAAACCCTGCAGGGTGGCGTTGACGGTGATCACCACGAAAGGCACACCAAGCACCGTATGCGCCAGCACCAGCCCGGTGTAGGAGTTGAGCAGGCCGACCTGGGCGAAGAAGAAGTACATGCCCACCGCGACGATCACCAGCGGCACCACCATGGGCGAGATCAGCAGCGCCACGATCAGCCCCTTGCCGGGAAACTCGGCGCGGTTGAGACCCACCGCCGCCAGGGTGCCGAAGATCATCGCCAGCAGCGTGGCCAGCGGCGCCACGATCAGACTGTTCTTGAGCGCCCCCATCCACGCCGAGGAGGTGAAGATCGCCTCGTACCAGCGCAGCGAGAAACCCGGCAGCGGATAGGTCAGGAACGAGCCGCTGCTGAACGACAGCGGCACGATCACCAGCACCGGCGCGATCAGGAACAGCAGTATCAGGCCGCAGAAGATGCGAAAGACCCAGAACCACACTTTCTCTACCGGCGAGGCGTAGGGAGGTAGCGACATGGCTCAGCTCCTGATCAGCTGCTTGCGGTTCACCAGGCGGTGGTAAACCAGGTAGAGCAGTAGCGTGACCACCAGCAGCAAACTGCCCAGCGCCGCCGCCATGCCCCAGTTGTTGGTGGTGTTGGTGTAGTAGGCCACGTAGTAGCTCACCATCTGATCGGCCGGCCCGCCCACCAGCGCCGGGGTGATGTAGTATCCCAGCGCCATGATGAAGACGAGAATGGTGCCGGCCGCCACGCCGGAGATGGTCTGCGGTACGTAGACCTGCCAGAAGGCGGCGAAGGGGTGCGCGCCCAGCGATACCGCGGCGCGCTGGTAGCTCGGCGAGATGCCCTTCATCACGCTGTAGAGCGGCAGCACCATGAACGGCAGCAGGATGTGGACCATGGCGAAGAACACCCCGATGCGGTTGAACACCAGCTGCAGCGGCGAGTCGATCAGCCCGGTGAAGAGCAGGCTCTGGTTCACCAGGCCGTTGGACTGCAGCAGGATGATCCACGCCGCGGTACGCACCAGCAGCGAGGTCCAGAACGGCAGCAGCACCAGAATCATCAGCATGTTGCTGGTCTTGGCCGGCAGCGTGGCCAGCAGATAGGCCAGCGGGAAGCCCAGTGCCAGGCAGATCAGGGTGACGCCCCCGGCAATCACCAGCGTGCGTTGGAACACGCTCAGGTAGAGGCGGTCGCGCTCGGCGACGCGCTGGATCTCTCCGTCGGCGCTACGCTCCAGGTCGAGCGAAGCCAGCAGGTAACGGTCGGTGGTGGTGGGTGCGGTACGCTGAATGCCGAGCCAGGTCTCGGTCTCGCCCCAGGCCGGATCGATCTCGGTCAGGGTCGCGACCCAATCGGTATCGGGGCCGACCGCATCGACCGCCGGCAGGCCACGCAGGGTGTTCATCAGCAGGCTGCGATAGCGCGAGTCCTCGTAGTTGAGGCGCCGGCTGATGCGCCCCAGCCCCCCACCCTGTCGGGAGTCGCGCAGCTCGGCGGCGAAGGCAGCCAGAGTGGCCTCGTCCGGCAGCCCGCTGCCATCCCAGTGGCGCAGCCCCTCTGCCGTGAGCGGCATCACCGAATCGAGCTCGGTGTTGTCGACGCTGCGCCACAGCATGTTGCCGATGGGTACCACGAAGACGACGATCAAAAACAGCGCTAGCGGCGCCACCAGGCCGATGGCCTTGAGCTTGCGCAGCCGTTCGGCACGGCGTAGCTGCGCCTTGAGATTACCGCCAGGTTTCGCCGGCGACATGGTTGCCGTCTGGTTCGCGGACATCGCCTTCCCCATGGTTCAAGCGTGTCGGGCCAGCCCATGCGGGCCCGACGTGGAAGCAGGCTGGCGGCGACCTCGAGGCCGCCGCCGCTCGACGTCCCTCAGCGGGCCGCCCAAGCGCTGAAGCGTTGCTCCAGCTCTTCGCCATGATCGACCCAGAAGCCGGTATCGATGGCCAGCGCCCCCACCATGTTCTCTTCGTAGGTGGGCATGCGTCGCGCCTGAGCCTCGTCCAGTTGGGCGATGGCTTCCGGGTGCACCGGACCGTAGGGAATCTGGCTGGAGTAAGCCGCCTGAGTCTCGGGCTGGCTGGCAAACTCGATGAAGGCATAGGCCTCGTCGACGTGCTCACTGCCGGCGACGATGGCCCAGTAGTCGAGGTCGTAGATGCTCTCGTTCCACACGATCTCGAGGTTGCTGCCCTCTTCCTGAGCCGCGGCGATGCGACCGTTGTAGGCGGAAGTCATCGCCACGTCGCCGGATACCAACCACTGCGGCGGCTGAGCGCCGGCTTCCCACCACTGGATGTGGTCCTTGATCTCGTCGAGCTTGGCGAAGGCACGGTCGACCCCCTCGTCCGTGCGCAGCACGTCGTAGACCTCATCGGCGGCCACGCCGTCGGCCATCAGCGCGAACTCCAGGGTGTATTTGGCACCACGGCGCAGCCCGCGGGTGCCGGGGAACTGCTCAACGTCCCAGAAGTCGGCCCAGGAGGTCGGTGCGCCGTCCAGCGCATCGGCGTTGTAGGCCAGCACCGTCGACCACACGAAGGTGCCCACGCCGCATTCGTCGAAGGCTGCATCGATCAGCACGCTGCCCAGCCCCAGGCGCTGCCAGTCGATGGGCTCGAACAGACCTTCGAAGCAGCCGCGTACCAGCTCGGGAGACTCCATTTCCACCAGATCCCAGCTGACGTTGCCGGTTTCCACCATGGCGCGGATGCGCGACAGCTCGCCGTTGTAATCTCCCGGCGTCAGGCGAATGCCCGTCTCCTCGCTAAAGGGCCCGTAGTAGGCGTTCTGCATGGCTTCGCCGGAGGCGCCGCCGAAGGAGATCACGGTCAATGCCTGAGCGCTGGCGGAGACCGCCAGACCGAGGCTGACCAGGCCGCCGAGGGCGATGCCGCGGCTGATGCGGGACAGTGGGAAGCGCTGTTGAGTCATGTCTATCTCCCGGCCAAAGGCCTTTGTTATTGAATTATTGCGTTGTTGTGGATCAGGAGGCGTCGAGTGCGCGCACGTCCTCGTCTCGCCAGCCGAGTTCGATCACATCGCCCGGCTGCATGCTGCTTTCGAAGTCGTCCACCGGGACCCGCGCCATGAATTCGTCGTTGCCGGCCAGCTCGCAGCGAACTCGCAGGTGGTCGCCCAGGTAGATGAACTCGCGGATGCGGGCCTGGAGCCGATTGGGCAGGCCCTGAGCGGAGCCGTTGAGCTTGACCCGCTCGGGACGAATCGACAGTCGCGTGGCATCGCCTACCGCAAGCCCCGTGCCGATCAGCGCCCCGGTGCTGCAGCCGTCGCCGAAGCTGACCCGGCAGTGGCGCCCTTCCACCGACTGAATACGACCTGCCAGGGTGTTGTTCTCGCCGATGAACTGAGCGACGAAGGCATTGGCCGGGTGCTCGTAGAGATTGGACGGCGAGTCGATCTGCTGAATGACGCCATCGTTGAACACCGCCACGCGGTCCGACATGGTCAGCGCTTCGCTCTGGTCGTGGGTGACGAAGACCACGGTGAGCCCGAGCCGCTCATGGAGGTGTTTGATCTCCAGCTGCATCTGCTCGCGCAGCTGCTTGTCCAGCGCTCCCAGCGGCTCGTCCATCAGCACCAGCTGCGGCTCGAAGACCAGCGAGCGGGCCAGCGCCACGCGCTGCTGCTGGCCGCCGGAGAGCTGGGTGGGCCGGCGCCTGGCAAAGTCGCGTAGTTGGATCATGTCGAGAATGTGGGCCACCTTGCGGTCGGCCTCGGCGGCCGGCATGCGGCGCGTCTTGAGCGGGTAGCGGATGTTCTCCTCTACCGTCATGTGGGGAAACAGGGCATAGTTCTGGAACACCATGCCGAAGTTGCGCTTGTGGGGCGGCACGCTGTTGAGCCGCTGGTCGCGCAGGAAGATGTCGCCACTGGTCGGCACCTCGAAGCCGGCCAGCATCATCAGGCAGGTGGTCTTGCCGGAGCCGGAGGGCCCCAGCAACGTGACGAACTCCCCTTGGCGAATCGTCAGATTGAGATCCTTGACCACCAGATGCTCGCCATCGTAGGTCTTCTGGACGCCTGTGAAGGTAATCAAGGGCGGCGGATGAGGGTGCGATTCGTTGGTCTTGTCGTGAGGCATCGTTTCACCCATGGCGATTTCAGAGGGGTGCAGACGTCAAGAATAATGCAAGACGTTCACTGAAAGTTTCAACATTCAAGCTAAACATCGCCAAGAACATCGTCAAGTATATTCCACATCCTTCTTTAGCCGTAATTCAACGCAGCACGCAAGACTCCCTCCCGTTCAGACGTTGGGTTGAGCCCCCGGACAAGCCCGCCCTTTCATGCAGACCTAGGCTGGCCTAGAGTGGAGGCATGTTCAGCTACAACTGAAGGAGGTAATGCCCATGGCGGTTCAAGAGCGACCCCCGGTCGTGGCAGGCCCTGAACGACGAGCCCAACTGACACTCTTTGCACGCAATTTCTTCAAGCACCCCCGCATGCTGGGCTCCATCATACCCAGCTCATCCTTCCTCATTCGCCGGCTGCTGGAGCCCGTGGACTGGGAACGAGCACGTGTGATCGTCGAATACGGGCCCGGCGTGGGCACCATCACCCACGAGATCCTGGGTCGCTTGCACCCCGACGCAACGCTGGTGGTCATCGAGACCAACGACGATTTCGTCGACTTCCTGAACCGCTCCATGACCGATCCTCGTCTCAAGGTGATTGCCGGCTCCGCCGAGAACATCGAGGAGGAACTCGAGCGCCTTGGCCTGCCGGCAGCCGACTACGTGGTCGCCGGCCTGCCCTTCAGTACCATGCCGGCCGACTGCCGCGAGCGAATCCTTCAGCAGAGCCAGAAAGCACTGGCCGCCGGGGGGTCCATGCTGATCTATCAGTTCTCCCCCAAGGTCTCTTCCGACCTGCGCCAGATCTTCTCGCGCGTGGAGAGCACCTTCGAGCCGATCAACATCCCACCCGCCAAGGTCTATTTCTGCCACAAGTGATGCGCCCCTATGTCGACCGCAGGCCCGCCGGCCTGCGGTGGATCGGAGCCATTCTTGACCGCCCCCATTCGCTTGACCGGCCCCGGTTGACAGCATTGTTTTTCGCTTCCGGCACCGTCGACTCAAAGATTACTTAGGCTTTGTACGAAAAGTCGGCGAGCGATGGCCAGACAAGGCAAAAATCGGCGAAAAGACGGAGTTTACGGGGTGTAAATGAGTACTTTGAGCCGATTTTTAACGCCGTATGGGCGAGCGCAGACAGTTTTCGTACAGAGCCTTGGCCTTGCGCTGGCCCGCCATCCGGAAACGACATATCCTTTTCGGTTCGATGACGCTTTCGCCACTCGCTTGGAAGAAGGGAGATTCCCATGCCCGGCCTGCTGCCCGATGTCGACCCCGATGGCCTGCTCGAATACTCGGTGGTCTATACCGATCGTTCCCTCAACCACATGTCACAACGTTTCCAGGGGGTGATGCGCGATGTCTCGGCGACCCTCAAGAGGGTCTACCGGGCTCGCAGCGTGGCGATCGTGCCCGGTAGCGGCACTTTCGGCATGGAGGCCGTGGCACGGCAGTTCGCCACCAACCAGCACTGCCTGATCGTGCGCAACGGCCAGTTCAGCTATCGCTGGTCCCAGATTCTGGAAATGGGCGCCATTGCCACCTCGACCACGGTGCTCAAGGCCCGCCGCCTGGACCCGCAGGACGACCGCTCGCCCTTCGCGCCGGCCCCCATCGAGGAGGTCGAACGTACCATCCGCGAGGAGCGCCCCGGCGTGGTGTTCGCGCCCCATGTGGAGACCTCTGCCGGGTTGCTGCTGCCCGACGACTATCTGCGCCGGGTGGCGGCGGCGGCACATGAGGTCGGTGGCCTGTTCGTGCTCGACTGCATCGCTTCCGGCACGCTGTGGGTGGACATGCAGGAGATCGGCGTCGACGTGCTCGTCAGTGCCCCCCAGAAGGGCTGGAGCGGGCTACCCTGCTGCGGCATGGTGATGCTCTCCGAGCGGGCGCGCGCGCGTATCGAAGAGACCGTCAGCACCAGCTTTGCCTGCGACCTGCGCAAATGGCTGTGGATCATGGAGACCTACGAGAACGGCGGCCACGCTTACTACGCCACCCTGCCGACCGATGGTCTGGCCCGGCTGCGCGACATCATGCACGAGACCGCCGAGTACGGCTTCGACAAGGTGCGCGAGGAGCAGTGGGCACTGGGATGCGGCGTGCGTGAACTGCTGGCACGCTACGGCTACCGCAGCGTGTCGGCGCCGGGCTTCGAAGCGCCCGGCGTGGTGGTCTGCTACAGCGACGATCCGGGCATCGTGGCCAAGTTCGCCGCCGCCGGGGTGCAGGTAGCCGGCGGCGTGCCGCTGATGTGCGACGAGGGCGAGAACTACCAGGCGTTCCGCATCGGCCTGTTCGGCCTCGACAAGCTGCACGAGACCGAGCGCAGCCTGGCCAATCTGGAAGCGGCACTGAAGCAGGTCGGCTGAGCTTCGCTCGCCTGCAGACGCAAGCGGGGCGGCCCTGTGGCCGCCCCGCTTGCGTTGGACGTTGACGATACGGCCCGTTACGGTCAGAAGTGACCGACCCCGCGGGGCAGCATGCCGAGATTGTTCTCCACGGACTTCACGCCGGGCGTGTTCTCGACGGCGACCTGTACCGCCATCTTCTCCTCCTGGCTCTCGACCAGGCCCCAGACCTGCACCACGCCCTCGGTCACGATCACGTTGATGCGATCGACCCAGACTCCGGTGTTCTCTTCGATTTCCTCGAGAATGGCATCGCGGATCTCGCGGTCGTCGGTGGTGGCCGGGGTCGCGGCATCGGGCGCGGTCATCGAGAAGCCACGCAACAGGTTGGCGCGGCTGACGATACCCACCAGCTTGCCGTCACGCACTACCGGCACCCGCTTGATGTGGTGCTTTTCCAGCAGCTTGGCCACGCGGTTCAGCGGCTCGTCCTCGTTGATGGTGATGGGGTTGGGCGTCATTATCTCATGCGCCTTGCGGGCGTGAGACTTGATGTATTCGCTGGCGTTGTTGGCGCCGGCAAAGATGGACTTGAGCCACCAGGACTTGCGCCGTTCGGTACCGTTCTCGACGCGACGCATCAGGTCGCCCTCACTGACGATGCCGAGAACCTTGCCATCGTCTTCCACCACGGGCAGAGCGCTGATGTTGTGCTCGAGCAACAGGCGTGCGATTTCCCGAACGTCGGTCTCGGGTGACACGGTGATGACCTTTGGGGTCATGACATCGACAGCATGCATGACGGGATCCTCCTGGCTGGTCCCTGCTTAAAATCTAGTCCGACTTGTTCGGCGTCACAATTTTCTACATTCCCCAAAGTAGCAGAGCGGACGAGCAGCCATCTTGACCTGTAGCAAAACAGACGTGACAAACCTTTATATGCGGTGAAGATTCAATGCTTCCTTGGCGAGAGCTTCCTTGGCGAGGGCTTCCTTGTCGGCCGTGCGCTTTTCCCCACCCTCCTGGTGCACCTTGACCACGTCGACGATTCGCGAGCGGCTCATCACGATTTTCCAGCGCTGCAGAATCGGCTCGGCATGGGCGACCTCTTCTCGTACCACCAGGTTGAGCAGGTGCCGCTTCTCCACCGACTCACGGGTGACCTGGCCGTCCTTGAGCCGATACACGTGGTGGCTGCCCTTGTCCATCAAACGGGTCAGCTGCGAGAGATCGAACGACAGCGTCTCGCGGGTCTGCTCATAGCCGCTCAGGAAACGGGTCGGCGACATGCGTGAGCTGGAGCGATAGTGCAGCACCACCTCCTCGCGCTGCGCCACGTTGCGCTGGCGCACGCGCTGGATCTGCTCGTCGAGCTTGCTGAAGCGCTTGTAGTCGAACCACTCGAGCTGGCGCCCGACCATGGCATTGCTGGTGGCATCGAAGTACTGTCGACGCCACTTGGGGCGCCCCTTGCGCAGCCAGCGCCACAGCGTATTGCGCAGATCGTCCTTGAACACCTCGCGCATGGCATAGAGCACGGCCATGGCCAGCACGAACAGCGCGGTGATGTTGCCCCAGGCATCCCGCGCCTGGAGCAGCCCCAGCGAGACGAAGATCATGACCAGGCCGGTGGCGAGCCCCTTCACCGCCTTCTGCTCCGCACCGCCCAGCTCCTGGCTCTTCTGCTTCAGGGTGACCGGGTATTCGATGAGGCGACGCAGCAGGCGCATCTTGTTGGACATCCGCGTCGGATCGCGCGTTACCCGCGAGGCGTTGTACTCCTCCTGATCGCGGTATTCGCTCTCGGCCTGAACGATCTCCAGCAGGCGCTCGCGGATGGCCCGGTAGTTGCGCCCCCGCGGCAGGTGGGCCAGCAACGCCAGCAGCCGCTGCTCGGTGAACCAGGAAAGGTAGTTGTCGATATTGGCATAGTACTTGAGCAGGTTGTCCTCGCCGGGCCGGTTACGGCGCAGGCGACGCAGAATGCCCTGGGCCAGCTCGCAGAGCTCCTCGAGACGCTCCTCGAGCCCCACCGAGGTGGGGTCGGAGAGCGTCTCGCGACTCTCCTCGTCACGGCCCTTGCTCTCCTCGGCGCTGGGCTCACCCGATTCATCCCGCTCCTCGCCCTCGGCCTTCTTCACCTTGCGTGCAGTGTCGAGCAGGCTCTGGGTCGCCCGCTCCAACGCCACCACGTACTGGTAGGCATAGAGGCTCAGGCTGAGGCGATACTGCTCGGTGCTGAGCTTGCCGCGGCTGGCCAGGCGACTGAGCACCAGCGGCAGGTGGTGCTTGTCGCTGTAGTAGGTGCGCTTGACGTGGATGCCGCTGTAGTAGAAGGCATCTTCGGAGATGACATGCTCATTGAGCCCGAGTTCGCCGGGAACGAACAGGAACAGATCCAACCGGTGCGAGGTTTCCTCCTGCAGCACGCGGGAAATCTTGAGGTGGAAGCTGTCCTTGCGTTCGACGGTGATCACGCTGCCCCGTCTCCTTGTGCCAGAGGCCCGGATAAGGCGGTATGACTTTCATAGTACGGGGAAAGCCGGCCCGCTTTCCATCTCGAACCAGCGGCATCAGGCACTCACCCCAAGGCGGCAGGCCATCCTTCGTGCAGATGGCGTTAGCCCGTCTCGCGCCGGATCAGCTCCACCGGTATGGAGACGTGGCGCGGCGACCTGCCGGCCAGTGCATCGCCCAGCAGCACCACGCTCATGGTGGCGATGGCGGCGATGTCCTGGCGCAAGGTGGTCAGGCGGGCCGCCAGCAGCGGCAGGTCGTCGAAGCCGGTCACGGCCACCTGCTCGGGCACGGCGAGGCCATGGTCATCCAGGGCCGCCAGGCAGCCCAGGGCGATCTCGTCGGTGGCACACACCAGGGCGTCGAAGGGGGGCGCGTCCCAGCTCGCCAGCTTGGGGGCGAAGAATCGATAGGCAGTCAGCGACGCCGAGGTGACGTCATGCGGCAGGCTGAAGAACCGCTCCGGCAGGCCCGCTTCGGCCAGTGCCTGGCAATAGCCTGCCAGACGCGGGGGATAGCAGGACTGCTCCAGCTCGCCGCCCACGAAAGCGATCCGCCGCCTTCCGCTCCCGATGAGGTAGCGGGTCATCTGGACAAAGCCGTGACGATCGTCTGGCGCCACCGAGAACCCCTCGCCGGGCTCGCCGATGCGCACGTAGGGCACGCCCGACCCGGCCAGTCGCTCGGCCCGCCGATCGCCGGGAAACTCGCCGAGCAGGATGGCGGCGCCGGCCCGTTCGGGCAGCGACGCCGTCTGGTCGTGAGCAAAGAAGATCGGCACCATGCCCTGCTCATGGAGGGCAAGGGTGAGATGCTGGTAGAGCAGGATGTAATAAGGATGCAGCTCGACATCCTGGCGCCCCAGCGAGATGCCCACCACCGCCGCCTTGCCGCTGATCAGCTGGCGGGCGGCGGCGCTGGGCCGGTACGCCATTTCCCGGCTGATCGCCAGGATGCGCTCGCGCAACTCCTCGCTCAGTCCCGGCTTGCCGTTGAGGGCCCGGCTCACCGAAGCGATGGAAACCCCCGCCTGCCGCGCGATTTCCCGGATGGTCGCCGACCGCGACGAATCTCTGCTCATCTGCCTGCCCCATGCGTGGTGCAGCGACTGCAATGTGCCGTCGCCTGCCCTTGAAGGCCGATGATTGTGTCAAAAATCCGTCAGCGGCGCGAGGCAGGCGCGCCTCGCCAGCCGGGCCGCGCCAGCCAAGCCACCATCGAGGTCTGAGCGGTGGCGTGGCGGGTGGCAACCGACCAGGCTCAGCCGGCCAGGGCCAAGCTGCGATCCTCGGCGTCGGAGACGAAGCAGGCATCCAGCACCCGCTGCAGCGCCGCGCCGCGGGCGAAGTCGGGCTGATCGTTATGCCCCTTGACGATACCGTCGATGAAGCGACGGTAGAGGCTGGGGGTTTCGGGGGCGACTACCTCGCGCCAGCAGGCCGGATGGACATCCTCACCCAAGCACACGTGCAACCGATCCTTGGCCGCGTCCAGGTCGACCCGAAGGGCGCCACGGTCGCCGTGTACGCTCAGGCTCAGGGAGTTGTGATGACCGGTGGCCCAGCGCGTGGCATGGAGACTGCCCAGCGCCCCGCAGGCGAACTCGACGCGCATCAGGGCGGTATCGTTGGCGTCGAGCACATAGTCGCCGATGCGGCTGTCCGGAGCCTTGTCGTAGCACTTGAGCCGGCAATTCACCGCCGTGATGTCGCCCACCGGGAAGCTGGCAAAGTCGAGGATATGAATCCCCACATCGCCCAGCACCCCTTTGCTGCCATGCCTTTGGGAGAGCCGCCACAACCACTGGCTGTCCTGATCCCAGCGCCCCCAGGCGTGGCTGACCAGCCAGCTCTGGCGATAGCTGGCGTCCACGTGGCGGATCCGCCCCAGGGCCCCCGAGGCGATCAATTCCCGGGCTTGGTGAATGGCCGGCGCATTGCGATAGCTCAGGTTGATCATGTTGATCACTCCTGCCTCGCGAGCCGCCGCCGCCATCGCCTCGGCATCGGCGGCGCTGGTGGCCAGGGGCTTCTCGCAGAGGATGTGCTTGCCGGCAGCGATAGCCGCCAACGAAGTCGCCTTGTGAGCGGCGTCCGAAGTGACGTTGCTCACCGCATCTATTTCCTCCCGGGCCAGCATTGCCTCGAGATCGGTATAGGCAGCGGGAATGGCGTGACGTGCGGCGAAGGCCTGCGCCCGGCCGCCATCCAAGTCGCAAACGGCCACTAGCTCGACCCCGTCGAGGGCCTGAAACTGCTTGGCATGCTCGCCGGCCATGCTACCGGCCCCGATGATCGCCAGACGAATCATTTGAATCCCTCCTCACCGGGCTTGTGCAGCCCCTCGCCTTTCACCACCACCGGGTCGGGAGCCTGCTCGGGCGGCACGTTGGGGCAGGCATCGATCCATCGCGAGCCCTCTGGGCGCGCCCACTTCACTGCGTTCTTGAGCACCCGGCGCACCTTGACGTCGTGGTAGATCGGGTAGGTCTCGTGCCCAGGACGGAAGTAGAAGATCTTGCCGTTGCCACGCCGGTAAGTGAGCCCCGAGCGGAACACCTCGCCCCCTTCGAAGGCACTGATGAAGATCACCTCGTCCGGGTTGGGTACGGCAAAGGGCTCGCCGTACATTTCGGTATGGGGCAGCTCGATGTAATCGCCTACGCCCTGCACGATGGGATGTCCCGGATTGACGACCCAAAGCCGCTCGCGCTCGCCTGCCTCGCGCCACTTCAGCGAGCAGGTGGTGCCCATCAGGCGCTTGAATATCTTCGAGTAGTGGGCCGAATGCAGCACCAGCAGCCCCATGCCCTGAAGCACCCGGGCCTGAATCCGGTCGACGATGGTGTCGCTCACCTCGCCGTGGGCCGCATGCCCCCACCACAGCAGCACGTCGGTATTCTCCAGTGCCTCCTCGGTGAGGCCGTGCTCCGGATCCTGCAGGGTGACCGAGCGCGCCTCGATCTCGAGATCCTCGTTGAGTCCGTCGGCGATGCAGGTGTGCATGCCGCTGGGGTAGATCCGAGCCACCACTGCATTGGTACGCTCGTGGACGTTCTCGCCCCAGACCGTGGCCTTGATGGTCATCTTGCGCCTCCTGGTGAGCCTGACGGGCAGGCATTGTCGATATCGAGAATCGCAGCGTAACGGCAGCAATGTAAACGTTTACCCTTGGAAGGTAAACGTTTACTCACAAGACCATGGTCTAATCCGAACAGGTGCCAGGGAACTTTCCTAGAGACGGCTTCGGGCGCCGCCGCGGGGCGGCGGGCTACAGGTGGCAGGCCGCCATGAGATTGACTTCAAAGCATCGACGGCCTGCGCTAGCAGGCCGCCTTGAGCGGAAGAAAGCACGGCCTGCTCACGACGAGTCCGGCGAGGCACGCTGTGGATTGGTCTCGCCCTCGGGATCGGCGATGCCGGCCTCGCCCGGCACCCGCCCTTTGGCATCGCGCAAGGTGGCCGGGTCGCCATCGTTCTGCCCTGGCTCGTCCGTCATGGGGTCGCCCGGCCGGCCCTCCATGCTGACGCTGAGGCGCGGCATGCCCAGGTCGATGCCTTGGGCCTCCATGCGCTGCTTGAGCAGCAGGTTGAAGGCGCGCGCCACGTCCCACTGCATCACCGGTGCGGTGCGGAAACGCATGCGCAGCACGGCGGCCCCCTCGTCGAAGCGGTCGATGCCCTGCATCTCCAGCGGCGACCAGATGTGATGTCGCATCATCGGGTCCTGGCGCAGCTCCTGGGCGGTTTCCTGCATCAGGGTGATGGCATCGTCGATCTTCATGGTGTGAGGGATGCGGATGCGCATCAGCGCGATGCCGAAATGGCGCGACATGTTGTGGATCGACTGGATGGCGCTGAAGGTGATGATGTGCAGGATGCCGTCCAGGTCGCGCAGCCGCACGGTGCGCAGGGTCAACCCCTCGACGGTGCCCATGTGGCCGTTGATCTGCACGAAGTCGTCCACCGCCAGCGAATCCTCGATGATGATGAAGATGCCGGTGATCAGATCCTGCACCAGGGTCTGGGCTCCGAAGCCCACCGCCAGACCGATCACGCCGGCACCGGCCAGCAGCGGCGTGACGTTCACGCCGAGATTCGCCAAACCCACGATGGCGGCGATGATCACGATGGTGGCGAACATCACGTTGCGGATCATCGGCGTGATGGTCTGGGCTCGCGCCTGATTGACGCGCCGCCCCCGCGAGCGGGCGGAAGACATCAGGGCGCGCTGAATGGCGGTGTCGGCGAAGATCCAGGCCAGCCAGGCCAACAGCACCGTGAAGCCCAGGGCCAGCAGCGCCTGGCCGATACGCACCCCGGCCACGCCCTCGCGGCCCAGGCCGAACAGCGAACCGCCCCACACCTGCAGCGACAGCTCGGCGAAGATGATCCACGCCACCACATGGGAGAGCGCGTAGCCGAAGCGCTCGAGGCGCCGGCGATACTCGCTGAGCCGGCGACGCTTGCCGCGGCGCTCGCCGTGACGCTGGATCAACCCGGTGATCACCAACGTCAGCACCAGCAGTGCCGCGGAGACGATCGAACGCGCCAGGGCGCCCCCCACGTCGCCCACGGTGACGAAGATGGCCAGCAGCGACCCCACCACCACCAGCAGCGCCGGCACGTGCCACAGCTCGCCGACGATGCGCGCCAGCTCGATGCCGGTGCCGCCCTCGCGGCGTACGCGCCAGGAGCGGTTGCGGATCAGGTGCCGAATCGGGCGCTTGAACTTGAAGATGAAGCGAATGCTGAGCAGGGCGGCCAGCATGTTGGTCAGCACCGAGCCCAACGCTGCCAGCTCCTCACCCACGATGAGCGAGAGCCGGGCTGCATTGAGCGCATCGCCAAGCGCGATCAGGGCACCGATCACGAACAGCATCCTCAGTGCCTTGCGCTGCAGGATCAGCACCGCAGGGAAGCGATGGCCGCGAGTGAAGACCGAGACCACACACTCCACCACTACCGACAGCGTGCGACCGCACAGCGCCAGATAGGCCACGATCAGCGCCAGGGTCCGCCCCGGACTGGGCGGCAGCACCTGCACCAGCCCCATCACCAGCAGGAACGCGAGAGCCCACGGCAGCATGCGCCGTAGGAAGTGCAACGCCAGCAGCCAACCGCGCGGCTCGCGCGGCAAATCTAGGGGTAGCTCGCGTCGCTTGAACAGCAACCGGCCCAGGGCGATCAGGATCACCAGCAGGCCCGCCCAGATGCCGAGCATCACGGCGCTGTCGATGGCGAAACGCACCAGCGTGTTGGTGCCGGTATCCACCATCAGGTCGCTGAGTTCCGCCCAGCCCTGCTCCAGTTGGCGCTGCCAGTCGTCGATGGGCGACTCGCCCGCCTCGGCCTGCTCACCGAACTCGCTGATCGTTTCGGCCAAGGCGCCGAGCAACCCCTGGCGCTGGATGGCACCGTCGTCGGCGACGTGCTCACCGTGTGCCTGCTGGATGTCGCGCAGCTCACCGAGCAGCGCGCCGCGACGCTCCTCGTCCTCCAGCGTCGCGATCACTTCATTGAGCGACTGCTGGAACGACTCGGCATCGTGGGTCTCCTGCGGGGCCTGCTCTTCCTGTCCCAGCCCGCCGAAGGTCAATGTCTGAGCATGCAACGTTCCCGCTGCAAGCAGCAGACTCAACAACAGCCCGAAACGGATCATGACCGGCACGGCACCGGCAAGCCCCGCTCGGATAACTCCAACTGGCATCGCTTACACTCCCTTGTCCGTTCTGCCAAGCCTTGGGACAACAGTAGAACAAGGTTCGGTCCCTGACGGCTTCTCACCGCTCTGTGCTAGGCTGGCGTTCAGACTCTCGAGTCGCACAGGATGCCTTCATGCTGCCGCAATCACCACCCGAGCCGCTGAACGTTCAGGGCAAACCCCGCCGGATCGGTGTCGAAATCGAGTTTGCCGGGCTCCCCCCTCAGCAGACGGGCGAACTGGTGCGAGACCTGTTCGGTGGCGAGCTACAGCAGGTCAGCCCTCATCGTCTCAAGGTCGTGAATACCCATTGGGGCGAGTTCATCATCGAGCTCGATACCCAGTATGCCCACCCCGATAACCGGATGCTGAAGCAGACGCCACACAGCGATACCGAGTGGGAGCGACAGCGGCATCAGATGCGCATGGAATTTCATCACAAGACTCGCGAGCTGATCGGCGACGTGGTGATGGGGCTGGTGCCAACCGAGATCGTCTGTCCGCCGGTACCGTGGAACGAGCTGGACAAGCTCGACAACCTGTTCGCGGCGCTGCATGCCCATGGCGCCAAGGGCACCGATGCCAGCCTGCTGTACGGTTTCGGCCTGCACCTCAACCCCGAGGTGGCAAGCCTGGAGACCGACTACCTGCTGCGCCAGCTGCAGGCCTATCTGCTGATGGCCGCCTGGCTGCGCAAGGAGATCGACATCGACATCACCCGCGAGGTGCTGCCGCATGCCAACCCCTTTCCCAAGCACTATGCCATCCAGGTGCTGTCACCGGACTACGCGCCCGACCTGGATACGCTGATCGCGGACTACATCAGCTTCAACCCGACGCGCAACCGCGAGCTCGACCTCTACCCGCTGTTCGCCTTCCTGCGTCCCGATTACCCCGACCCGCTGATTCACACCAGCCTGATCAAGCCCAGGCCGACCTTTCACTATCGTTTGCCCAACGCTCAGCTCTCGCAGCGCGGCTGGGGAGCCGTGATGGAATGGAACCGCTGGGTCGCCGTCGAACGGCTCGCTGCCGACCGCAAGGAACTGCGCGAACGCGCCGGTCGTTTCGTCAGCCTCAACACGCAATCATTGATGACGCGCATGGCAGGCAAGCTGCGCAGTTGGATCAAGGAGGTCCGCTCCCCCTCATGACACGCCCTCTCATCGGCATCACCACGTCGGACTACAAGAGCCGTATCGCCTGGTGGTTCGATTGGTTCGCCGTGTGGCGACACGGCGGAAGGCCACTGCGCCTCTCTCCCTCACGGCCGCTGCCACAGGCCCTGGATGGGCTGATCATCGGCGGCGGCGACGACATCCAGGCTCATCTCTACGGCGGCGAGGTGCAGCTCGACGTGCGCCTCGACCCGCAGCGCGACGAGCTGGAGCTGGAACTGATGGAGCGCTTCATTCCTCAGGGCAAGCCGGTGCTGGGGATCTGTCGTGGCGCCCAGATGCTCAACGTCCACCTGGGCGGCACCCTGGACCCCGACATCTACACCACCCATGAGGGGCTCAAGCGCCGCCGCACCGTGCTGCCGCGCAAGACCGTGGACATCGTAGCCGACACGCAGCTGCGTCGTATCCTCAAGGTGAGCTGGTGCCGCATCAACAGCCTGCATCACCAGGCCGTGCAGGAAGCAGGGCGCGGCATCGAGATCGTGGCCCGCGACCGTGACGGACTGGTGCAGGGCATCGAATCCCGCGACCACGAATTCCTGATCGGCGTGCAGTGGCATCCGGAGTGGCTGATCTTCAATCGCCCCCAGCAGCGGCTGATTCGCGCCCTGGTCGATGCCGCACGGCGCACCATGCCCTGAACACGACAGCGGCCACCCTCAGGGTGGCCGCAGGCAGCACGAAGCACGACTCAACTTTCCAATGAGGCGTCCAGCGTGATCTCGGCCTTGAACAGTTTGGACACGGGGCACCCCTCCTTGGCCTTGTTGGCCGCGTCCTGAAAGGCCTGCTCGTCGGCGCCCGGGCTGCGTACCCGGGTGGTGAGGTGGATCTTGCTGATGCTGAAGCCGCCGGCGTCCTGCTCGAGGGTGACGGCAGCCTCGGTGGCAATGCGCTCGGGTGTCAGCCCCGCTTCACCCATGATCATGGAGAGCGCCATGGAATAACAGCTGGCATGTGCCGCACCGATCAGCTCCTCCGGGTTGGAGCCGGCTTCACCTTCGAAGCGCTTGGCGAAACTGTAGGGCACGTCATTCAGCACACCGCTCTCGGTGGAGACCTGACCCTTGCCCTCTTTCAGGCTACCCTGCCACACAGCGCTACCGGTTTTCTTGATGCTCATGTCGGTCGACTCCTTGCGATGGGAGAACTGGCAATACCTTCGACGGCAGCGCCAGGGGACGCTGCCACTTCCTCACCATAGCGCATCGACTTGTCTTCGCCATCTCTTTGGCGAATAATTTTGAAAATATTTTCCAAAATATACTTACGAGTCCACCATGACCGACCACCCTACCCCGCACGTGACCCTAACCGCCACCGCTCATGCCCCCGCTCTCGAGCTGCCCGCCATCGGCCAGGGGACCTGGTACATGGGCGAGGGCCTGGCACCGCGAAGCGACGAGGTGCGCGCCCTGCAGCAGGGCCTGGAACTGGGGCTGACGCTGATCGACACCGCCGAGATGTACGCCGACGGCGGCGCCGAGGAGGTGGTCGGCGAAGCCTTGGCCGGCCGTCGCGACCAGGCCTTCCTGGTCTCCAAGGTCTACCCCTGGAACGCCGGACGCGACAGCGCCATTGACGCCTGCGAGCGCAGCCTGAGGCGCCTGGGCACCGATCATCTCGATCTCTACCTGCTCCACTGGCCCGGCAGCATCCCGCTGGAAGAGACGCTGGAAGCCTTCGAGCGCCTGCGCGAGCAGGGCAAGATTCGCCGCTATGGCGTTTCCAACTTCGACGTAGACGAACTCGAATCGCTGACTACGCTACCCGGAGGCAGAGAGTGTGCGGTGAACCAGGTGCTCTACCATCTGGGGTCGCGCGGCATCGAACATGCACTGCGCCCGCGGATGCAGCGCCTCGGCATGCCGCTGATGGCCTACTGCCCGCTGGCCCAGGCCGGCCAGCTGCGCCGTGACCTGTTCGAGCACAGCGCGGTACGCGAGGTGGCCGACGGGCTCGGCATCACCCCCGCCCAGCTGCTGCTGGCCTGGGCCATTCGACCGCTGAACGGCCGGCGCGACGTCATCGCCATCCCCAAGGCGGTGCAGCCGCAGCACGTCGCAGAGAACGCCGCCGCCCTCGAGGTCGAGCTCAGCGACGAGGCCCTCGCGCGGCTCGACGCAGCGTTTCCGGCGCCTGGGCGCAAGGTGCCGCTCGACATCGTCTAGTCTCGGTCGGGGACCTGACCACGCAGCGCCGCCAACTCGGCGCTCAGGCGTTCGCTGCCGAGCTGGCCCATGCGTTCGATGTTGCGCTCGGGAATCGCCTCGGGGTCCGGATAGTGGGCCAGGGCATGTTCGAGCCCCGCCTCGCGCAGCAGGTGCAGCATGGACCAGGGTGAACGGTTGGTGAAGTTGGCCGGGTCGTCCTGTTCGGCGCCGTCGAAGCAGTAGTCGGGATGGAAGCTGGCCAGCTGGTAGGTCCCCTCGTAGCCCTGCTCGACCAGCAGCGCCTCGGCCACGGCGAGGAAGTCGAGATAGTCGTCGAAGTCCTCGAGCCCCGGGCGCAGCACCAGCAGGGTGGTCTCGATGGCCGGTGTAGCGTCGAGCCGACGGCACTCTTCGATGAGCGCCTCGAGGGCAGGCTCCCATTCGCTGGCCGCCACCTCGACGAAGCGGATGGTCTCCCCCACCAGCTCGCGGCGGGCGAAGGGGCAGACGTTGTGGGCCACGACGAAGCCCTCTACCCAGTCACGAGTGGCAGCGCAGGCGGGGGTCAGGGTGTCGGGCATGATGGGCCTCGTCGGCAAAAAAATGGCCTGGCAGTATACCCGAGCCTGCGCGCAGGGGGGCTCAATCCCCCGGTTGCGGCATGGGTCCGCGCCGCGAGGCGAGCCTATCGGCCAGCCGCGTGGGCTCCGGCAGCTTGGTGCGACCCAGGCACTGCACCACCCAGTCGAGCGAGGTCGCCAGGCTGATGCGATGTCCCAGCGAGACGAATACCGGCTTGACGCCTACCCGGCTGCGCAGCACCGCACCGATCGTCTCGCCGCGATGGCGCAGCGGCGTCCACTCGCCGCGCCCTTCGGGCACCTCGTCGTGCACGCCGCACAGCCGCGACTTGGCCACGCCGATGGTCGGCAGGTCGAGCCACAGCCCCAGGTGCGAGGCCACGCCGAGACGACGCGGATGGGCGATGCCCTGGCCGTCCACCATCACCAGCTCGGGCCGTGTGGCGAGCCTGTCGAAGGCCGCCAGCGCCGCGGGAATCTCGCGAAAGGAGAGCAGCCCCGGAATGTAGGGCATGCGGGTCGGCTCGCGATGCACCACCTGCTCCACCACCTCGAAGCCGACCATGGGATCGCCGGGCCAGGCCAGCACCACCACCGCCGCGCGGGTGATCTCGCCGTTCTGCTCGAAGCCGATGTCGACCCCGGCGATATGACGCACCGGTGCCAGGCGGTCCTCGCGCTCGATGCGTGGCGCCAGCTCGCGCTGCAGCGCGATGGCCTTCTCCGGCGTGGGGGTCCATTCATGCAGTGGCGTCATCCTTGCCTTCCTCACAGCGTAAGCTGGTCCGCAGTGTAGGCGGTCAGGGTGCACTTCCCAAGGTCGGCCGACAACGACGAGGGCGGGGTACGTTCGTGTATCATCGGCGCAGAACCGACGACGAGGGATACCGTGCTCAAGCTGATCCATACCGCCGACTGGCATCTGGGCCAGACCTTTCACGGCCAGGAGCGCCACGCCGAACACCGCCTCTTTCTCGACTGGCTGCTCGAGACCCTCGTCGCACGCGAGGCCGACGCCCTGCTCGTCGCCGGCGACATCTTCGACGTGGTCAATCCCTCGCTTGCCGCCCAGGTGCTGCTCTACGACTTCATCGTCAGTGCCCACGAGCGCCTGCCGGCACTCGACATCGTGTTGATCGCCGGCAACCACGATAGCGGCAATCGCATCGAGCTGCCGGCGCCGCTGATGCGCCACCTGCGTACCCACGCTCTGAGCCGGGTGAGCTGGCTCGACGACGGCAGCCTCGACGCTGAGCGCCTGCTGCTGCCGCTCACCGACGCCAGCGGCGAGACCCGCGCCTGGTGCCTGGCGCTGCCCTTTCTGCGCCCCGCCGAAGTGACTGGCCGCGGTATCGCCCGCGATGACGAAGGCGAGGCGGAGTACGGTACTCCGCATGACGACAGCGCCCGCAACGACAGCTCTCGTAATGACAACGCACGTAACGACTATGTGACCGGCATCTCCCGCGTTCACCAGCAGCTGATCGACGCCGCCCGCAAGCGGCGCGCGCCCGGCCAGGCGCTGGTGGCCATGAGCCACGCCCACTTGCACGGCGCCGCCGTTTCCGAGGCCAGCGAGCGGCCCATCGTGATCGGCGGCGAGGAGTCGATCTCCGCCGGGCTCTTTCCCGCCGACATCGCCTACGTGGCACTGGGCCACCTGCACCGCGCCCAGCAGGTGGGCGAGGCACGCATCCGCTACAGCGGCAGCCCGCTGCCGCTGGATTTCAGCGAGGTGGATTACCCGCATCAGGTGGTGGAAGCGGTGCTGGATGGTGAAACCCTGGCCACCACGGAAGCGATCCCCGTGCCGCGCCCCGTGGCCATGCAGCGTGTCGGCCCCGGCGAACTCGACGCGGTGCTGGCGGAGCTCGAGGGGCTGCCCCACGACCCCGCCCTGCCGCGCGAACAATGGCCTTGGCTGGAAGTGCGCGTCACCCTCACCGCCCCCGTACCCGACCTGCGCGCCCGGGTGGAAACGGCCCTCGAAGGCAAGGCCGTGCGCCTGCTGCGCCTGGAGCGGCGCCTGCCTCAGCAGGCAGCCGATGGCATGCCGGAGCGAGTCGATCTGGAACAGCTGGGGCCGAGAAAGCTGTTTCAGCGCACCTGGGAGAAACAGTGGGGCGAGCCCCCCGGCGATGACGTGCTGGCTGACTTCGACCAGCTGCTGCAGGACGTGCTCGACACCCACGAAGAGCCGCACAGCGGGGAGCGTCGCCCATGAAGATACTCGCCCTGCGCCTGGCCAACCTTGCCTCCCTGCCCGGCCCGCTGGAGCTCGATTTCACCGCGCCACCGCTCAGCGATGCCGGCCTGTTCGCCATCACCGGCCCCACCGGCGCCGGCAAGAGCACCCTGCTCGACGCCCTGTGCCTGGCTCTCTACGGCAACACTCCAAGGCTGCGCCAGGCCCCCGGTCGCGATGCACCGCTGCCTGACGTGGAAGGCGAGACGGTGAGTACCGCCGACCCGCGCACCCTGCTGCGCCGCGGCACTGCCGGCGGCTACGCCGAAGTCGATTTTCTCGGTCGCGACGGGCGTCGTTACCGCGCCCGCTGGGCCGTGCGCCGTGCCCGCGAGAAGGCCGGCGGCCGACTGCAAGCGGTCGAACAATCGCTCACCGATCTCGACGACGAACGCCTGCTCACCGCCCAGAAGCGCGAGTTCGCCGAGCTGTTGCCGGAGCGCCTGGGGCTGACCTTCGATCAGTTCACCCGCGCCGTGCTGCTGGCCCAGAGCGAGTTCGCCGCCTTCCTCAAGGCCGACGACAACGAGCGCAGCGACCTGCTGGAACGGCTCACCGGCACCGCCGAGTATTCGCGCATCTCCGAAGCCGCCTACCGGCGGGCCATCACGGCGAAGCGGCACGTCGACGCCCTGCAGACGAAGCTCGCCGACGACCTGCCCGCCGAGCCCGAGGCCCGCAGCGCGCTGGAACGCCAGGCCGAGAGCGCCGAGCAGGCTCTGACCGACCTGCAGCAGCAGGCCAGGGAGCTCGATGCCCAGCGACAGTGGCATAGCGCCGACGAACGGCTGCGCCAGGCCTACGCCGAAGGGATTCACCAGCAGCGCGATGCCGAGGATCGCTGGCAGGCGCTGGCCGCTGCCCGGGCCGACCGCGACTGTCGCCGCCTGCTTGCGCCCCAGCGCCACCACCTGCTGCGCCAGGCCGCACTGCCGGACGAAGTCGCCGCGCTGGAGCAGGCACATCGCCGGACCCAAGAGGCCCTCGAGCAGGCCCGCGTCCTGCAAACCCAGGCCGAGCAGGCCCGGGATCAGGCCGCCCGTCAATTGGAATCCGCAAGCCAGGCCCGCCAGCAGGCCGAACCGAGCCTGCGCGAGGCGCGCGAGCACGCCCAGGCGCTGGCCAGCCTGGAGCGTCAGCTGGCCGAGCTCGAATCCCGCCATCACGACTGCCGCCAGCAGGCAGAGGCACTGGACCAGCAGCACCAGGCCACCGCGGCCAGGCTGCGCGAGCTGCAACGCCGGCGCGAAGAGTGGCAGGCCACCCTGCGCCAGCTGATGGGCAGTCACGAACGACTCGATGCCGCCCGCCAGGCGGCGCAGCAGACCCATGACCGTGCCGCCCGCCGCGGCCTGGCGCTGGAGGAACTGGCCAGCCGCTGGCAGGAGCTTCTGCACACCGAACTGGCCCAGCGTCAGCTGAGCGAACGCCTGGCCGGGGATGAGAAGCGACAGGCCGAACTGACCGTTCAGGGCAAGGCTGCCCGTGAGCGGCTCGACGGCAGCGAACAGCGCTACGCCACCCTGCGCGATTTCATCGAGCGCAGCCGTGCCGCCCGCAGCGAGAGCGTGGCACGGCTGCGCGACACGCTGCGGGAAGGCGAGCCCTGCCCGGTTTGCGGCGGCCACGACCACCCCTTCCGTCACCGACCGCCGGCCACCCCGGAGGCAGCCCAACTGGCCGCCCAACAGGAGCAGGAAGAGGCCCAGCTGGCCGAGGCCAGACAGACCTTCGAGCAGGCCCAGCTGGCACGCAGCGAACTCGAGGGCGAGTACCGCGCCGCGCTGGCGTCGATCGCACGCGGACGGCAGGAGCTGCAGCAAGCCGAGGAGAGACTGGCTCAGGCCCGGCACGCCCTGAGCGGCCATCCCCTGCACACGGAGCTGGCCGACATTGCGCCTGTGGAGCGTGAAGCCTGGCTCGCTCACCAGCGCCAGCACAGCGCCGCCGAGCGTGAACGGGCCGAGCGTACGCTGCAGGAGCTGGCCCGCGCCGAGGCGGCGCTAAGCCCGCTGGAAGAGGCCCTGCGCCAGGTCGAGCTCGAACGCGCCCAGTATGAGGCCCGGCGCGCCTCGCTGGCGGAAACCCAGACCCAGCTCGACGCCCAGCTGCCACCTCTGCGCCAGGAGCGGCAATCACTTGCCGAGCGGCTCCAGGCCCTGCTCGGCGAGCACGGCTCGGCCGACGCCTGGCAACAACGGCTGGAAGCCGGCCAGGAGGCCGCCCGTCGTGAGCGCGACCAGGCCATCGAGCGCTGCCACGGCGCCGAACGCGAGCAGGCCCGGTTCACCCAGCAGGCCGCTCACGAAGCCGAGCGCATCGAAGGGCTCCGTCAGGAGCAGGTCGAGCTGAAAGCTCGACTGGCCGAGTGGCGCCACGCCCATCCGCAGTTGGACGACACCACCCTGGCGCGGCTGTTGGCACAGCCCGAGGAAGAGGCCGCCCGCCAGGAACGAGAGCTTGCCGATGCCGACGAGGCACGCCAGCGCAGCGAGGCCAGCCTCGCCGAGCGGCGTCATGCCCTGCTCGAGCACCGTCGCGAGCGGGCGCTGGCCGACAGCGAGACCGAACTGCTGAGCGAAGCGGTCGAAGCCCGGATCGCCAGCCTCCGGGAGGCGCTGGATGCCCAGCAGGCGGCGCTACGGCCCAAACTGGCGGAAGCCCAGCAGGTTCGCGACGATGCCGTTCACGCCCTGCGCGACGACGACCGTCGGCGCCTGCGCCAGCAGCAGGGCCAGGCCGAACTGGAAGCCGCCCGTGCCGAACAGGTGCGCTGGGGACGCATCAGCGAACTGATCGGCTCCGCCGATGGCAAGGCGTTTCGCCGCATCGCCCAGGCCTACAACCTGGAGCAGCTGCTGGAGCACGCCAACGCCCACCTGGCCAACCTCAGCCGCCGCTACCGGCTGGCCCGCGGCGGCAGCGAGCTGGGCCTGCTGGTGGTGGACCACGACATGGGCGACGAGCGCCGCTCGGTGCACTCGCTCTCCGGCGGCGAGACCTTTCTCGTCTCGCTGGCCCTGGCCCTGGGGCTCGCCTCCATGGCCTCGGGAGAGCTCGTCATCGAGTCGCTGTTCATCGACGAAGGCTTCGGCAGCCTCGATCCGCAGTCGCTGGCACTGGCCATGGAAGCGCTCGACGGCCTGCAGGCCCTGGGCCGCCGCGTCGGGGTGATCTCCCACGTGCAGGAGATGCACGAAAGAATCCCGGTACAGATCCAGGTCGAACCGCTGGGCAACGGCACCAGCCGGACGCGGCTGGTGAGCGTATAGGCGCTAGCCGGTGCTCAGGGACTCAAGGATTAGAAGCGTGTCGTATAGCCTGCCTGGCGACATGCTTCGCGAGGTTGATGCACCGCCAGGGCGCGCGGCGAGACTTGGCGCCAACTCCATTCCCAGCCAAAGGCAGAGAGACTGATCATGCCGGTGCCGCAATGCACCAACACGTCAATGACATGACCGCGCTTTACGAACCCGTGCGGCCCCCGATCGAGACGGCTCCAGTCGAGAGGTTCGCCGGTGAACTCGGTATAGGGTGGTTCATAGCCGCCCCGCGTCTCGTCGAAGCTACGTATATCAGCCACCACTCCTGCGACCAGAGCCATCAGCATGAATGCTCCAAACAGAGCCATGACCTTGAGTAACACTATCTTCATGCCATCCCCCCACCACTGGCTGTGATGTCATCCGCTATCAGTGTGTCGGCTACTCTGCGCCGAGGACTTGGCCAGCCAGTGGACGTGGCAACACCCACGCGAAACGCGAATGTTGGACGACGGCGTTCACCTGGGAGCAGGTTTTCAAGATCTCTACGGGCCACAGGCTCCGCTCCCTGCTCGGCCTCACGGTCGACCCGCTCGACCGGCTGATTGAGCGGCTGCATGGCCAACCCCTGCGTCGTAGCCCAGAGGTGCATGCGCTGCCAGGTACGCCCCGCTGCCAGTGTTTGCTCAATGTCGTAAAGATCATCGACGAGGATCAGGCCCAAGGCCGGTGCCGAGGGGACCTGCACCTTTTCAGTCGCATTGAGCCAATAGCGATGGTTCGTCTCGGCATCGGGACGCGGCAACATCTTGGCCAGCGCCGTCATGGCCGGGGAGAGCCCCGCGGTATCCAACGTTGGTCCATCGCGATATTCGTCGATATCTCGCCGGGAGTGACGAAACCAGCGTTCGCTGTCGGCCACCATCATATGATCGTCGATGATGGCGTGAGTGGCCCGAACCACCACCGACCCGAAGCGCTCACGCTCCTCTCGTTCCTCGAACAGCCGGATGCCAATCCGCTCGTCTTCCACTTGTGCCAGTAACCCGCTGCGCTGTGTCGCTTCGAGTTGTACGTTGCGGTATGGCCCGCGCTGTGTGTGTCGTCTCTCAATGGCCTCATGGAGAGTGCTCGGCGCGACCTGCGCCGGATCGAGCTTCAACTCGGCCACCAGCGCCATGCCGTCGCTTGGCTGCACCAGCTTCAGCTCACCGGGGACCACGGTGAGCGATACCGAGTAGCCGTTTGGCCCTGCGGCTTGCATCATGTTTTCCAGCACACAGCCCAGCCCCAGGTACATTTCGCGGCGGTAGGGATCGAAGCTGCCCAGGTGTCGGCTTCGATCCGCATATAGGGCGATGCGATCCTCAGTCACGCGAAACGCCCAAGGCTGGGTGTTATGGGGGTTAGCTGCCAGTATGCCGGCCTTGACCAGCGCCAGAGGCGTCCCATCGGATTCTCGCCAGTCATGCCATGGTGTGTAGGCATCTCCTCTCGCCCGTTGAAATACCCTCTGTTCGGTCGAGCGCCAGACACTGCCGCCGGCCAGCACCAGGGTAATGGCCCCCGCCCCGCCCAGAAATTGTCTTCTGTTCATCATCAATCACTCCTCGCCCGCCGGCTTCAGCCGGTGCGGCATGCTCTGCGAATGGCATCGCCTACCTCGGCCCATCCCGCTTCAGTGTCCAACGCAATGCCGCCATACACCGTTCCACGTCGTGCCCGAATCAGGAGATACTGGAAGCCGGCCACCAGCAGGCTTGCCATTGCCAGCAGCGGCCGGTCCTCTGCGCCAGCATCGGCGAAGAGATCTTCCAGAATTTCGCGGCTCCACGCTTCCCGCCGTTCGGCCAGCATGGCCGTCAGTGGGCTTTGTTGGACGGTTTCCCAGGCCAGCACCTCTATGGTTTGCGGCCTCTGCCGAAGTGCATCGAGCAGTCCCAGAAGCACCGCCTCGATGCGCTCCTCCTTCGGTAGCGCCCGGATGGCTTCTTCCTCCTGGCCCAACACCTCCTCGCGACTGGGCCAGAACGCCTGGCTCCTGCCGTATGCTTCCATCAACTCGGGCAGGCCGCCGAAATAACGATAAATCAATACCTTGTCGACACCCGCTATCCGCGCCACGGCATTGACTCCAAGCCCCTGGAAGCCCTCCTCGGAAAGCGCCATGCCGACCGCCTCGATCAGCCGCTGTCTGGTCTGCTCCTTGTCCCGCCCCATCGTGTCTCCTGTTTCAATCTGCCTTCATTCCATGTAGCGCCATGGTTTAAGTCACCGCCTAGTGACTTTTATATGTCACCACTAAGTGACATGTCAAATAAATTGTCTCGAAGACACTGTCTCCGCGTCATAAGAGTCATAGTCGACGATGCGCTAGTGACGAACGCCGCTGCTATTAGGTCATCGAGTCGAGAAGCCTCGTACCCTCACGTACAGGAGATGCACGGACGCATCCCAGTACAGATCCAGGTCGAACCGCTGGGCAACGGCACCAGCCGGGCGCGACTGGTCAGCCTTTGAGGTCTCTTCGTCCTTCCATTGCGCCGGCTCATCCCGTGCGCCATCTTCTACGGGTCAGCATTCCAAACGCGAGGGTCTCTCATGAAGTACCTCTGTCTCGCCTATGAGGAAGAGCGGATATTCAGCGAAATGACGGAAGCCCAGTGGCATGAGCTACTACAGGAAACCCTGGACTATGTGGCCGACCTGCAGAAACGGGACAAACTGGTCCTGACCAACGCCTTGCAGAGCGCCACCAAGGCTCGCACTCTGAGAATTCGTCATGACGAACTCATCATGACCGATGGCCCCTTTGCCGAGACCAAGGAGCAGTTAGGCGGTTTCTTCCTGATCGAGGTCGCGTCAGAAGAGGAAGCCCTGGAGATTGCTGCCGGCTGGCCGTCAGCGCGACTTGGCACCATCGAGGTGAGGCCCGTCGAGGAGGAGTTGAGACCCGCAAGCCGCTATTGAGCGGGAGGTCGGTGAGTGCCTAGCCGCTCGAAGAGGCGACGATAGACGGCCTGGCTCGGCTATGCTGCATGAGTCATGGAGAGATTGAGGGAGGCAGCATGAAGGAGTTGGCGTTGCACGGCATGCGCTACCTGGGCCTGGCACTGCTGTGGGCGATGGCGGGTCAGGCGCTGGCAGACGAGGTGAACTGGCCACGGATGACCGAGTCGGCAGACGGCGTGCCGATTGCCTACGAGGTGCAGGGCAGCGGCGAACCGACGCTGGTGTTCATCCACGGCTGGAGTGGCGACGGGCGCTACTGGCGCGGACAGGTGCCGTACTTCTCGCAGCAACATCGTGTGGTGACGCTCGATCTCGCCGGTCACGGCCATTCCGGCCTGGAGCGTGAAGACTTCACCATGCCGGCCTTCGGCAAGGACGTCAAAGCGGTGCTGGAGGACCTGGACGTGGAACAGGCCCTCCTCATCGGCCACTCCATGGGCGGACCGGTCGCCGTGGAAGCGGCACGTCTGGTGCCGGAACGCGTCATCGGGATCGTGGGCGTCGACACCTTTCACCATGTCGCACCGCAAATGAGCCAGTCCGATCTCGAGCAGATGCTGGCGCCAATGCAGGAAGACTTTACCGACGCCGCGCGCCATTTCGTGGCCACGATGTTCATCGAGGAGACCGATGCCGCCCTGCGCGACTGGGTCATACGGGACATGACGGCCGCTGTGCCAGACGTCGCCCTCAGCGCCTTCGAGGACATGGGAGCACGCCACATCGATGGAGAAGCGGCGCAGCACTTCGAGGAGCTGACGGTACCGGTAGTCGCCATCAATGCCGACCTGTGGCCGACCGACATCGAAGCCAACAGACAGCTGCTTCCCGAATTTGACGCCGTGATCATGGAAGGCAGCGACCACTTCCTGCACATGGCCCGACCCGCGGCATTCAACCGGGAGCTGGACCGGGTAATTGGCACGCCACCATGACAGCCGGGGTAGTTGATACCCGGCGCCATAAGCCCTGTCGCGGGCAAGGTCTGAACTGGCCGGTTGGCAGAGTGGCATTGCCCCACCCTTGCTACGCGACCGGTGGCGCTTCTCCCTGGGCACGCAGGGTGGGCTGAAACTCTTCGACGGGTACCGGCCGGCCAAACAGATACCCTTGATACAGGTGGCAACCCAACCCGGCGAGCACGGCGCGCTGTGTCTCCGTTTCGACCCCCTCGGCGATGACGCCTAGCTCCAGACTCTGTGCCAGGGCGACGATGGCGGCGGCAATGGGAGTGGATTGGGTGTCATGGCTCAGGTCACGGACGAAGGCAATGTCGATCTTCAAGGTATCCAGGGGCAGCGCCTTGAGATAGACCATGGAAGAGTAGCCGGTGCCGAAGTCGTCCAAGGCGAAGCTGACACCGATGCGTCGCAGCAACAACATCTTCTCGATGGTGCCTTCCGGATCCTTGAGCAGCAGCGACTCGGTGAGCTCGAGGGTCAGACTGCCCGGTGCCACCGAGTGACGATAGATTTCCGTGAGCACCTGATCGACGAAGTCGGGCTGCTGGAACTGGCGAACGCTGACGTTCAAGGAGAGCTTGAGAGCGCTGAATTCGGAACGGTGCCGCCACTCCCCCAGCAGGCGGCAGCCCTCCTGGAGCACCCAACTCCCCAGCGGCAGAATCAGCCCGCTCTCTTCCGCCACCGGGATGAACTCCCCTGGCGAGACGAAGCCCCGGGCAGGATGCTGCCAGCGCACCAACGCTTCTGCGCCGATCACATGACGGTCGGCATCGACCTGGGGCTGGAGATGCAACCGCAACTCACCGTTGCCGATGGCATGTCGCAGCTCACGCTCTAGCGTCAACCTCGCCTCCCGCTCCTGCTCCAGTTTCGGGCGAAACAGCTGAGGAACTGCATCGCGCTGCCTCTTGGCCTCGAGCAGCGCCAGGCCGGCACGCTTGAACAGCTGCGCCGGTGTCGTGTCACCGTGAGGATTGAACACCAGCATGCCGACACTGAATCGGCAGGGGTAGGTATGGCCGTGCAACAGATAGTCGGCGCTAAGCGACGCCAGCACACGCTCGGTAAGCCCTCGCGCTTCACGCCCGGCAGCAGACCGATGGGTGGCGCTCAAGCGCGCCAAAAGAGCGAACTCGTTGCCGTCCAGGCGTGCCACATGGAGATCGTCATTAGCCCATTGGCGCAGACGTGTCGCCAACTGACGCAGCAGCTCATCGCCGATGTCCTGACCCAAGCTGTCGTTGAGGATCTTGAAACGGTCGATGTCGAACAGCACCAGCAGCGACAAGGCCGTTTCGCTACCCACATGACGTTCACACCCATTCAACCGCTCCTGCAGGGCACGCCGATTGGGTAACTCGGTGAGGGTGTCGTGATAGGCCAGGTACCGTATTCGTTGTTGAGCCGCCTGTTCAGCGGAGCGATCGGAGATCAACGCCACATAATCCCGCTCGTTGCTATCGGCATAGATCACCCTGCTGACGCTGAGCCAGGCTGGGAAGCGCCTTCCATTGCTGTGCAGGGCTTCGATCATGCCACTCCACTCCCCTTTCTCCGAGAGCTCCCTGAGCAGCGTTTCCTTGAATACCTCGCTGTTGGCGGCAAAGACGAGCTTCCACGCCGACTGACCCATAGCCCGTGCCATGTCCCAGCCAAGCATTTTCTCGAGAGCGGCGTTGCTGAGCCGAATGCGCGCCTGATCGTCCAGTAGCGCAACGCCGTCGTGAAGTGCGGACAGGACCTCGACGAGCCGTCGTCGTGTCATGTGCTCGTGCTGCTCGCTGACATGAAGCCGCCGCTGTGCCTGCGCTGCCACCACGGTGAGCAAGGCAACCAGAACGACACAGCCCCCAATGAGATAAATGAGCCAGTGCGATTCCGCTGTTGGCAGTGGCAAAGCCGCACCTGGATGAGGAACGAACCAGGCAGCACCCATGGCCACGTAGTGCATGCTGCAGATGGCCAGTGAGACGAACAAGGCGCTGATGAAGGCGCAGGTCTTGGCCCGCCGCAAGCCCCACTCCTGACGGCAGAGGCGATACGCATAGGCACTCAGGATGCCGAGGCCGACAGCGACGAACAGGGAGAACAGAAAGAGTTTCAGATCATGGTAGAGCACCGCCGGCATTCGCATGGCGGTCATGCCCATATAGTGCATCATGCCGATCCCCAGCCCCAGGCTGGTGCCGGCCAGCATCAGCTCTCGGTGAGTTGAGGCCTCACGCGACAGTAGCAAGATGGCCACCAGGCTCCCCGCCACGGCGGGCACGATGGATAAGAGCGTGAGGATCGGGTCATGCTGCACGGGGAAGGCAAGCCGATAGGCATGCATGCCGGTAAAATGCATGCTCCACACACCCAGCCCCATGATGCCGGCCCCAGCGACAAGCCAAAGCCTGCGCCACCCGGCGTGCCTGGCCTTGCTGACCAGCTTGATGAGATCCAGGCCGGCATAGGAGGCTGCCAGCGCGATTGCCAAGGACACCAACACCAGCGGGAGCTGGTGCTCCCCCTGCACGGCGTCCAGGGTGCGCGGGTCGAGAATAAGATTGGTCAGTATGGTCATGAACTCTACTTCGACACCGCGGCTCTCTTCTTGAGGGCGACTCAGCGATTCACGTTGAAAAAATGTTTATCTACCAGCCGAAAAAAGGCGCCCCCTGTCGGGGTAATGCCAGTCAGTTAACGCTGACTGGCATTTTTCTTAGTAGGGTATTTCTGTGGTCGCCGCCTGACCGAGCGAGGATAAGATCGTTCGCGTCGTT
>Ga0213835_100250_pt1 | contig 62351 bp, 53 predicted proteins | sample SWPATP01_FD_160576 | JGI IMG/M metagenome (GOLD analysis project Ga0213835, IMG submission 160576) | Coastal seawater microbial communities from Marineland, Florida, United States - SWPA TP0 #1 | ecosystem: Environmental > Aquatic > Marine > Coastal | place: USA: Florida | collected 2016-08-05
ACCAACTGTGGTGACGGGTTGGGGTAGGGTGGCAAAAAATCGATCATAAAATCCAGCGCCGTAGCCGAGGCGATCGCCCGTTTGACTACAGGCAAGGGCTGGTACTAGCACTAGATCAATGGTTGTCAGATCGATTAAAGGAGCCGTGGCTTCCGGTTCGCGGATGCCAAATTTGCCCGGTATCAGGCGATCGCCCATTTGGTAATGGTGCCAAGCGAGATCGTCCCCGACACAGCGGGGTAATCCCCAGGTTTTAGGAGCACTCAGTAAGGCTTGTAAACAGGGCTCTCGGTGGTGGGATAGGTAGCCCAAAACTGTTGTGGAATTTCGCCAGAGCAGGCTGTCCTGGAGTTGCTGACAGATGGCGGCATTGGCCTGTTGCCAAGTTGATTCAAACAGCGATCGCCGCCGTTGTTTAAAGGTTTGTCGTAAGTGGGTTTTTTGATCCATATCCATGGATATACCAGACCCATCACTACCGCTGCAATAGGGTTCTGATAGGCTAGAAAGCGTTTTTGCGGGGGGATCAATTCTTGCTTAGGAAATTCTGGGTTGTTGTGTTAATGGGAAAAGTGACGCCATGATGGAAGCACAGGTACACCAAATCCTGGTGGCGATCGCCCGTGAGCAAGATATTAGCCCCTGGCCCCACCATTTAACCCTGGCCCGGTTGGTGGCGCGGGGATTACGTTTAGGTCGCTCTGCTCTGATTCAAACCAGAACCGGCATCGAAGACTATGCCCTCAGCTATCTGACCCCTGCCCTCTTAACCTCAGAGCCTGTCACCATCGTCGTCCCCCAGCTATTGTTGGCTTGGCTCCAAGCGGAGGAAATCCCGCGACTGCAACGCTTACTGGCAACCGAGCGCCCCATTGTCACCCTTGAATCTGGAAGTCAACCCCACCCCAGCGCCATTACGCTTTTAACCCCTCCCCAATGGTTCGGAAGAATGACTGGCGATCGCCCCCCGACCCCTGTAACCACAATTCTTAATCCTGTCGATGAGCTATGGCAGTGGGCCCAAGATTTTTACCGTTGCCAACTACAACTTGCCGATTGGGAAATGCTCAAGCAACAAAACCCCGGCCAGCAGGATTTTATTCAGAGCCAGTACGACCAACTAAAAGCGCAACTACTGCGGCGATCGCCGAATCCCTACCATTGCTATCCCCTCGACCCAGACAATCAACGCCGTTTGGCCACCTGTTTTCAACTCCCCCACCTCCCCGCAGCTTGGCGTACCTTTGCGGCTACCTGGCAACACCGTCACCAGTCACCTCTCTGCTGGGCGCACCTCCACCAACGGGACGGCCGATTTTCTCTCCAAGTAGCTCCCCAGACCCTTAACCAAAGCCTTGCACCCCTCTGGCAACGGCAGCCGACTTTATTGATTGGAAGCTTTCTCGAACCCCAACGAGAAGCCCCCAGCTTTTGTACACAAATTGGCCTCAACCCAGACCAGCTTACTTGCGTAGACTTTGCGCCCCCCCGTCAACAGGATCAAGTGCGCGTTTATCTGCCAGAACAGCGCCTTCCCTTACCCAATACCCCAGAATTCCAAGGGGAACTATTGCACCAACTGCGTCATCTAATTCGCCGCCACCCCCACCAGAAGCGTCCCATTGTTTTATTGATTAACGACGTGCCCCTCCAGGCACAGATGGGGGCGGCCCTTGCTGCTGAGTTTGGGTCGCGGGTCAAGGTAGAAACAGCAAATCCCCAGGCCGATAGCATTTTGATCTGTGGTTGGGCTTTTTGGCGACGGCTTACGGATCCCTTGTTCTATGGTCAATCCGTGGGCTTCCCGTTACCTCAACTAATGGCGATCGCCACCCTCCCTCTCCCGTCCCTAGAAAATCCCCTGGTGGCAGCCCGCGTCGCCCAATACAAACAAAAACGCCAAGATTGGTTTCGCCTGTACCTACTCCCCACAGCTCTCCAGGAAATGCAACGGGCTACCTATCCCCTCCACCAAGAGCAAAGTGTGATCGCCATTCTCGACAACCGCATCAACCACCGCGCCTACGGTCAACAAATCCTTGATGCCCTCCAGCCCTGTTCTGTGTGTAATTATCTTGAACCCAACTGGCTAAGAAATTAATTTTTGAAGGCTCAAGCAAAAGTCAATGCTTTTGTAACAATTTGCAATATTTCGTAAACTTATGTTAAGATTGTCAATGTAGACAAACAAAACAGGCAATTTTATGGTTACCAACTTTAATTACAAACCTGAAAATCTCTTCACCCCCGTTATTTTCCGTAAGGACTTCAGCAACGCCACCATTTCCGCGACCCAAGCTTGGTCTCTCTTCTTCTCGGCGGGTCAAGAAGAAAACCTCTTTGGCCAAGAAAAAGAAATTGGTTGGTTCTATAACAATGTGTTGTTAGCCGGTGGTGTCGCCTTTGCCCTCGCCGCAATCTTCTTTAGCGCGCCCCTATCTCCCCTGTTCTAGATCTCCCTAGACTTGTGCTAAAACCTAAACCCCCAAGGCAGCCCCGTGGCTGTCTTTTTGTTATGGTGAAGGCTTGATTCACAACGTAAAGTTAGGTGGCGATGGCTCCTCCGATTCACAGCACGACAAATCCTTGGGATCAGAATTTTCAACCCTACACAGACATTATCGATGTGCGATCGCCAGCGGAATTTGCCGAGGATCATATTCCCGGTGCCGTCAACTTTCCGGTACTCAGCAACGAAGAGCGGGCCTTGGTGGGCACCATCTACACCCAGCGATCGCCCTTTGAAGCCCGTAAAATTGGGGCCGCCCTCGTATCTAAAAATATTGGCCATCATTTAGAAACGCATTTTTTAGAAAGACCCAAGGAATTCCACCCCCTTATTTACTGTTGGCGGGGCGGCCAGCGTTCCCACAGTTTCGCGACGGTACTCAGCCAAATCGGTTGGCAGACAACTCTCTTGACCGGGGGCTACAAAACCTATCGCCAGTATGTGCGCCAAGCCCTCTCCCATCTCGGAACGACCCTGTCTTTGCGGGTACTCTGCGGCTATACAGGCAGCGCCAAAACCAAATTACTCCAAGCATTGCAGGCAGCACAGTTTCAGGTTTTAGATTTAGAAGCCCTCGCCGCCCACCGGGGATCTCTGTTAGGACAAATGTGGCAAGAAACGCCCCAGCAACAGCCTGCGCAAAAGTGGTTTGAGTCGCAACTGGTGGCCCAGCTCCAAGCCTTTGATCCCAGGCGACCGATTTGGGTGGAGTCAGAAAGTAAGACCATTGGCAAAATCCATGTGCCGAAACCCCTCTGGGAAAATATGCGGCGATCGCCTGTGGTGGAAGTGGTTTTACCGATGGCCGAACGGGTCAAGCTACTCATCGCGGAATATCCCCACCTCATCGAACATCCAGCGACCCTGAAACAATTGCTCAGTCAGCTCGTACCCAAATATGGCAAGGGCAAAATCCAAGCCTGGTACAACTTAATTGATGCTCAACAATGGCCAGAATTTGTTGAGGCGATCCTCGAAGCGCATTATGATCCCACCTATCGGCGATCGCTACCCCGCCATTTTCGCCAACCCCAACAAACCATTCACCTCAATGGGTTAAACGCCGCTGACATTCAAAGCTTTATCAAGACTCTTGGCTCAAGGTAATAGAGATTTAATACAGCTAATAAAAATCCCCTGCTGCGGGGATTTGTCACATTTCAAAACGATCTAGATCAAGTCCCAAAAATTAGGGAGTACGCTGTAACGTGGCATTTTCTTCTGGGATAATCGCCCCTTCGACGGGACAAACCTGAATACAAATGCCGCAATCGATGCATACATCAAAATCAATCCAGTACCAATCGGTACCTTTGGCATTTTTACCGGGGCCATCATGGATACAAGCCACAGGGCAAGCTTCGACACAATCCGCGATGCCTTCGCAAACGTCAGTCACAATGGAATGGGGCAAGGGTTTTTCCTCAAAGATGTACTGCTTGTTGTTACTGTTTGTAACCGATTCCTTGCAAGAAGATCAACGTTTCGCTATTTCTCCCCAAAGGATGCTCCGGAATATTGCTCTTCGCTATGGGGACAGGTGATCGCCCCCAGCCCAAGCCTCAAATTTATCGACTATGCTTAAAACAGCACGCTTGATGACAAAGGACTTTAGACTATGGCAGGCTTCAGTGATTTAGTACAAAAAGCTTTTTACCTTGGGGTCGGGGCCGCTTCCCTCGCTGCCGAAAAAGCAGGGGCAACGATCCATGATCTGCGCGAACAGGCCCAGGTCATCGCCGATGAAATGGTACAAAAAGGGGAGATGAACGCCGAAGAGGCCAAAAAATTTGTCAATGAAATGGTCAAGCAGGCCCAACAGCGGGTGCCTCAAAGCCCAGAAACGACAACAAGCTCCAACAGCGAGACCAAAGAGCCGCGCCGCATTGAAATCCTTGACGATGACGAACCTGAAAACACCGACGCCATGGACGAAGCGGAACGGCTCCGGCGGGAAGTAGAATCTCTCCAAGCAGAGCTGAATAATTTGAAACGATAAACGTAGCTGTTTTGGAAATGGATGACTGGAAATAACGATGTCTGATGCTTCTTTATCACCCCAAACCCCGGAAGTTTACACAGGTTACTATGGCGAATTTACGATCACCGCTGCCGATCGCCAGGAAGTTTTTCTTTATCGTCTGGGGTTGGCGATCGCCGCTGGGACATTCAGCCTCGGCACTGTTTTCGCCCTTACTTTTGGGGATCAGGGTTGGGCGCAAGAAGTGATTTCTAGGCTATTTATCGGTTTTTGTGGTGGTCTGGGTCTCAGTTTAGCCAAGATTCATATTTATCTGATTCCCCTACACCGACTGCTCCAGGGCTTTTGGCTCGTGGGCTGTGGGGCGGCGATCGCCTTTGGTCTAATTTTTCCCGAACCGCTATTTGTCACCGTTTTAGATCAACCCCAAACCCTGTGGGGCATTGGTTTTCTTTTTGCGGCCTTAACGGGAATTTTCTTTAAGGAAGGCTTTTGTTTTCGGCGTTTGGAAACAATGCTTCTGACGCCTTTGGTGCCATTCCTGTTACTCGGTCATCTAACCCAGCTTTTACCTCTAGAAGTTGCCCAAATTGGGTTCAGTCTGTGGAGCGTTTTATTCATCATTTTTGCGGCTCGGAAATTTACACAAAAGCCCGCCGATGATATTGGTGATAAAAGTGTATTTGACCATCTCAAACAAACCCAATAATTAATGCCCCTCGTTACTGCTGCTGCCCTGGTTGACCGGGCAAATAATGGCCAAGTGGTGAGCTTCCCCACGGATACCGTGCCTGCCCTCGCGGCACAACCCGACGCCGCCCCCCTGATCTATCAATTGAAACGGCGATCGCCCGATAAACCGCTGATCCTGATGACGGCTTCCCTACCGGAGATTTGGGACTATGTGGTGGGTAGTGAGACAGAAAAAGCACAATGGCAGGCGATCGCCCAACAATATTGGCCAGGGGCATTGACCCTTGTCCTACCCGCTTCTGAAAAGGTTTCAGCGGCAATGAATCCGACTAATTCCGGTACCATTGGCGTGCGTGTCCCCGATTTGGCCTTGGCCCAAGGGATTTTGCGAGAAACAGGCCCCCTCGCCACCACCAGCGCCAACCGTTCCGGTAGCGACCCCCTCGAATGGATGGCGGCGATCGCCAAAGAATTTCCCGAAATCCCAGTGCTTGATTGCACAACCCAGGAACGAACAAGCAAAATTGGCAGTGGACAGCCCTCGACGGTGGCCCAGTGGACAGGCTCCGGCTGGCGCATTCTCCGTCAAGGGGCAGTGAGCCTTAATTTGTAAAAAATAATTTGTGTTTAAGCGCGGTCTTGGTTTTGGCGCATCCCAAAGACGAGGCCCAAGCCGACGATTCCCGCTAGGAATGAATAGGCAAAGTAATCATGGCTGTGTTCCGGTTGGGGCAGTTCGCTAATGGCGTTGGCGTCGATCCCCTCTGCTTGGACGGGCACAATCAGGCGATCCCAGTGGCTATCGTCGGCGGAACCAATTTCTACGGCCCAGTCTCCGGCTTTGGTAGTGTCGGCTTTGAAGCTAAATTTCCCGTTTTCATCGGTGCGACCAATCATGATCGGTTGGTCAGGATTTTCTGGAGAGTAAACCGTAACGGGGGCATTGGGGAAAACTTCGCCATCACCAAAGGTGCTTTGGAGCTCAAAGTTATCGAAGCGCACTTGGAAATTCGTTTCAATGGCGTGGGCCAGGGCTGCTTTGGGGGCGAGACAGCCGACTGACAAGCAAGTGATGGTGGTGAGGAGAGACTTAATATTCATAGGTACTTTACTGAAACAGGGCGTAACCTGAAACCTAGGGTATTTAGAAAAATCTGAGGCACCAGCACGAACGGGCCAGGGCCTTAAAATTGGCTTCAATTATAGCCAACCTTTCTGGGAAAATTTGTGAGGCAAGTTTTTCGCCCAAAACCTAGGATTTGACCTGGGCGCCGTGGCTACGGGGATCACTCTGGCGGGGTTGTTGATTGGGGCGATCGAGTTTAGAAACTTGGCCTTGGTCGTAGGTGTAGGGTAAGTCGTTGTGGGCGAGGAGGGCATTGAGGTCGGCTTCAAGGATGCTGCGGGGTTGTTCGCCAATGGTTTCGGCGATCGCCTGGCCGGCTTCATCTAAGAAAACAAAGTGGGGAATCCCATCAACGCGATATTTCAGCACTTCCGGGAGCCATTTGCCGTTATCCACATTGAGCATCACAAAATTAAGGCGATCGCCGTAGGTTTGTTTGATTTGCCGGAGATCCGGGGCCATGGCCTGACAACTGGTACACCAATCCGCATAAAATTCCATCAAAGTCGGGCGACCATTGTCGAGGGCAACGGCGAGGGGTACGGCTTCGGCCGCTTGGGCTTCGAGGGTAGCGGCAGGGGGCTGGAATTTGATCCCCAGGGCGAGGGATACCGCCAGGGCGATCGCCACCAAACCAATTACGAGACCTTTGAGTTTATTTTGTCCAGAATTTGTGTCAGTCATAGCTAAGGGCCAGATTCCAAGTAAAACTTATAAGTATTGTAAAGGGCGCGTTCCGTCAGAAAAATCCGATAAAGTAAGAAGCCTGAGTTTTTAACCCAAATTTTTTTACATCGCTCTAAAAAGACATTGAGGCGCAACATGGCAGAACAGGATTGGATCATCATTGGCCAGGTGGTGGCCGCCCAGGGTCTTAAAGGAGAAGTGCGAATTAATCCCAGCACCGATTTTCCTGAACGCTTCGAAGTACCCGGTCAACGGTGGTTACAACTGCCCAACCAAGATCCCCAGTCAGTAGAACTCGAACGGGGTCGTCAAATCCCTGGCAAAAATTTATTTGTGGTGAAATTTGAACATATCCAAGACCGTACCCAAGCAGAAAATATCCGGGGTGCCAAAGTTCTGGTGCGGGCTGGCGATCGCCCCGAACTCGAAGCCGACGAATACCATGTCAGTGACTTGATTGGCCTTGAGGTATTTGATTACAACACCCAAGCAAAGCTGGGGATTGTCAGCGATCTCTACACGGCGGCCCAGGACGTCCTCGAAGTCACCGATGCCAACCAGAAAAAGCACCTTGTCCCCTTCGTGAAAGCCATTGTCCCCGTCGTTGATCTAGTGGAAAATCGCCTGGAAGTGGATGCCCCTCCCGGACTTTTCGAGATTTAAGTACCAAAACTCCGCCTGTAAATCTAGAAAAAAGGCGATCGCCCCCAGGGAAAAATCCGTCCAGGGTGAGCAGTCAGGATAGAATAATCCTTTGTTCTATACAAAAACTTAAGGATCTGTAGCCCTCGTGCCCACGGGAACTTCCCCCAAACCCCGCCCCCGGCGACACGACCCGCAGTATCCGACCCAAACGAAACATTTATATTTAATCGAATTGTTATGGCTAAAGTTCTTGTTTCCGACTCTATCGACCAAGCCGGAATCGATATCCTCTCCCAGGTCGCCCAAGTAGACGTTAAAGTCGGATTACCCCTCGAAGAACTCATCAGCATTATTCCCGAATACGATGCCCTGATGATTCGCTCCGGGACCAAAGTCACCAAAGAAGTGATCGAAGCCGGTAAAAACCTCAAAATCATTGGCCGTGCCGGAGTCGGTGTTGATAATGTCGATATTCCCGCCGCCACCCGCCAAGGGATCATCGTCGTCAACTCCCCCGAAGGAAACACCATTGCTGCCGCCGAACATGCCCTCGCGATGATGTTGTCCCTCTCTCGCCACATCCCCGATGCCAACCAGTCCGTCAAAGCCAAAGAATGGAACCGGAAAAAATTCATCGGCGCAGAAGTGTATAAAAAGACCCTCGGCGTTGTCGGTCTCGGCAAAATTGGTGCCCACGTAGCTAGCGTCGGTAAAGCCCTAGGCATGAAGCTCCTCGCCTATGATCCGTTTATCTCCGAAGAACGGGCCGGACAATTGGGTTGTCGCCTCGTCGATCTCGATTACCTGTTCCGGGAAGCCGACTACATTACCCTCCACGTCCCCAAAACCCCCGAAACTACCCATTTAATTGGCGAAGAGTCCATCGCCAAAATGAAGCCCACCACCCGCATTGTGAACTGTGCTCGTGGTGGCGTTGTTGATGAAGCCGCCGTTGCTAAAGCGATCCAAGAAGGTCGCCTTGGTGGGGCCGCTTTGGATGTTTTTGAAGAAGAGCCCCTGGGTGAATCTGAACTCCGGGCCTTGGATAACGTCGTCCTTACCCCCCACTTGGGTGCTTCTACCGCTGAAGCCCAGGTAAATGTTGCCGTTGATGTTGCCGAGCAAATTCGGGATGTCATTTTAGGGTTGCCAGCACGCTCTGCGGTGAATATTCCTGGCCTTAATGCCAACGTCATGGAAAAACTGCGTCCCTATCTCCAATTGGCGGAGACCCTAGGGAACATGGTCGGTCAGTTAGCCGGAGGCCGCATCGAAAAATTAAATGTGACCCTCCAAGGGGATTTGGCCGAAAAAGAAGCCAAGCCTTTGGTTGTAGCTGCGCTCAAAGGTCTCCTTTCTCCGGCATTGCGGGAACGGGTCAACTATGTGAACGCAGAAATCGAAGCGAAGGAACGGGGGATCCGGATCATTGAGACCCGTGATGAATCGGTGCGTGATTACACCGGAGCCATTCACCTAGAAGCCACTGGCGCTGATGGAGAACACTCCGTCAATGGGGCGCTGTTAAGTGACGGGGATATTCGCATTACTAGTATCAATGGTTTTCCGATTAATGTGCCGCCAACGGGCTACATGCTCTTTACTCTCCACCGGGATGTTCCGGGGATTATCGGCAAGATCGGCTCTCTGCTGGGCAGCTTTAATGTGAATATCGCCAGTATGCAGGTGGGCCGCAAAATTGTCCGGGGTGACGCCGTAATGGTTCTGAGCCTAGATGATCCGCTGCCGGAAGGTGTCTTGAGTGAGATTACCAAGGTAACCGGAATCCGGGATGCCTACACGGTTAAGCTGTAAGGTTGAGCCATGGGGGAAAGGTCTCTGGATTCTTTCCCCCGCCCAATGACAAGAGGAAAACAATGACAACAACTTGGTGGGAATTACAGATCCTCTGCGACCCCAGTTTAGAAGAAACGATTTTCTGGCGCTTAGATGATTTTGGCTGTCGGGGAATGGCAGGGGAGCAAAAAGGACAATCCTACCTGATCCGTGCCTATAGCCCCCAGGCGGAGTTTGACCATTTAGATCTCGCAGCCTTAGCACTGCTACTGAAACAGGATGCGGTACTTGCCCATTTACCCAAACCAGTGGTTAAGTGGCATCTCATCGATGAAGAAGATTGGTCAAGTAGCTGGAAAAGCCATTGGCAACCTGAGGAAATTGGCGATCGCCTGTTGATTTACCCAGCCTGGTTAGAAGTGCCCACCCATTCAGAACGCCTCTTATTGCGCCTCGATCCGGGTTCTGCCTTTGGGACTGGCGCTCACCAGACCACCCAACTGTGCCTCGAAGCCCTAGAAATGCGTTTAGGGCAGCAACCAGAAACCCAGGTAATCGCGGATATTGGCTGTGGTTCGGGGATTCTTTCCATCGGGTCTCTCCTTTTGGGGGCGAAGCAAACCTTTGGGGTGGATACGGATATTTTGGCGGTGACTGCCTCCAACAGTAATCGGGCGCTCAATAACATCGAACCAGAGCGCATGGTCGTCGCCCAGGGCAGCATCGATACCCTTCCCAAAATGTACCCGGAGCCCTTTGACGGGATTGTTTGTAATATCTTGGCGGAAATTATTATTGAGCTGATCCCCAAGATGTCGGCGATCGCCAAACCGGACACCTGGGGAATCCTCAGCGGCATTCTGATCGAACAGATTCAACCCATCGCCGATACCCTCGAGCAAAATGGCTGGGCGATCGCCGCCCTCTGGAAGAAAGACGAATGGTGTTGCTTCAATATCCGCCGAAACTAAGTCTTTTTGCGCAAATGTGACAAAGTGCCGAAAAAAACAACCCACCCCCAGCAAATCAGTTCATAATAATTGACACTAGATGTGCAATTAAACTGAATGGCATGAGTGACAACACTTCCCTTCCCCCCATTTCCCGCCGTAGCGCCCTCAAACTCCTTGGGGTGGGAGCCGCCGGATCGATGGTCGGGTACACCCGCTTCGCCAAACCCCACCCGACGATCCACCAGCAAGAATCCTTGGATTTACCCCACTATCACAGCCAGGGAAAAAAAGTCGTTGTCATTGGGGGCGGTTTAGCAGGGCTGGCCGCTGCCTACGAATTAAGCCAACGGGGTTTTCAGGTCACGCTGTTAGAAAAATCCCCCCAACTCGGTGGCAAGGTCGCCAGTTGGAAAATTAATGTCGGTGAAGATGAGTTCATGATGGAACATGGCTTCCACGGCTTTTTTCCCCAGTATTACAACCTCAAGAGCTTGGTTAGTGAACTGAGCATCAACGACAATTTTCAATCCTTAGATTTTTATTCCCTCGTTTTCAAAGATCCAGACCGCTATCGCCCAGAGGTATTTCGTCCTAGTAATACCGCATTTCCTTGGAATATCGTGGATCTCGCCATTTCTTCGCCGAACCGACTCCGTTGGGGCATTAATCTCACAAAAATTAAGCATTTAGAGGTTTTTCACGCGATTACGGGCTTTAAAATCCCCCGTACCTACGACACCTACGACACCATCACCGTGGCCGATTGGGTCCGGGGTGAATTTCCCCAGGGCCTTTATGACCTCTACTTTTTACCCTTCGCCAAATCTAGCCTCAATGCCCCTGATACCTTGAGCACAGGGGAATTGCTGCAATTTTTTCACTTCTACTTTTTCGGAAATCCAGAGGGCCTAGCGTTTAACGGCACCGTGGATGACATGGGCACGAGCCTCGTTCAACCCATTGCCGACGCCATCCGCGCGAAAGGGGGCCAAATTTTGACCGATGTGTCCGTCAGCGAAATTCAATGTCAGGACAACAAAATCCAGGCGATCGCCTACCAACAGGGAGACGAACAAACGGATGTACCTTTCTGGACGAAGCAGAATGAATTGATTACCGATGACAGTCTGGAATATTACGGCGCTGGGGATGCAATGTATGCGGTCAATCCGGCAACGGAGGAAGGCTTGTCCTTAACCTGCACCCACCAGGGTTGTACCGTTGGTCGGCAACCGGATGGATCTTTCCTCTGTCCCTGTCATGGCGCTCGCTATGATGCCAATGGTAAACGTCTGAGTGGCCCCGCCCAACGGGATTTAGCTCCCTTTAAAGTCCAAGCCCGTGAAGCTGATCAGGTACAGTTGGTGGCCGAAAATCCCAGTGATGAACTCCAGCGGGGCACCCTTGCCGCCGATTATGTAGTGCTGGCAACGGACGTGCCCGGAACTCGCCATTTGTTTACCCGCTTAGTGGGAGACCGGGATCCAGAGGCAGAACGTAAAGTTGATCAGCTCGTGGTGTCTGATCCCTTTGCGGTGGGACGGTTCTGGTTGGATCGAGATTTCCCCTGGGAGCATAGTAAGTTTGCATCGTTATCGGGCTATGCCTTGACCGATAGCATTACCCTATATCACCAAATCCAGACCCAGTTTAAGGATTGGGCCGCCCGCACCGGGGGTAGTGTGGTGGAGCTCCATGCTTACTGTTATAAGGAAAAAGAGTTTCCTACCCAAGAGGCACTGTTGGCCACCTTTGAGCAGGAACTATACGAAATTGTGCCGGAACTAAAGGGGGCGACGGTGCTCCATCGGCAACTGGTAAACCAAAAGAATTTCTCTGGCTATCCCCCCAATAGCTATGGCGATCGCCCCACCACCGAAAGCGAAATTAGCAACCTCATGTATGCGGGGGATTGGGTAAAAATGCCGTTCCCCTGTGGCTTGATGGAACGGGCAATCAGTAGCGGTTTGCTCGCTGCCAATAGCGTTCTCCAACGGGAAGGGATACAGCGGCGGCCGATTCTCTCGGTGAATCCGGAGGGGGTTTTTAAAATCTAAATTTATTCAGATTTGGTCTGTTTGAGTTTGGCGATCGCCCCGACGAAACCCAAGACCACCAACACATTGGAGAGGGTCAAAAAAGATTCAGCGCCGCCATGGAGCCAGTCCACATTGGCCAGCTCTTCGCCGTATTGCACCTGGGCGTAAATGCCGGCGGGAATGGAGATCGCCACAAAAACGAGGAGGACGTAAAAGCCGATCAGGGCCAGTTTTGGCGTTTTCCCGGATTTGGTCAGGAACCATAAAAAACCGAGGTAGGGAAACAGAGACAGGGCAAAAAAAGTTTCTTTGGAGAACATTATGGAATAATCAGCAACCAAGGGGCGTTTGTCTCCGTATTCTAAAGGATTCTGCTTATTTGCTTCGATGTCGTCGCTCCAAATCATTGATCAAAAAAATCCAGCCTTCTTTGTTGAAGCGTTTCAAAAGGCGATCGCCCGTCACGAATCCGTGTTGCTGGTCAATTCTACTTGGCAAACTTCAGAACGGACACAAATTAAATCACTCTTAGGGCAAGATCAAAGGCCAGAACTGCTAACAAAAAAATCCCACATTTTAATTCCCACTGGCGGCACATCAGGACAGCTAAAATTGGCAATTCATACCCCTGAAACCTTCTCTGCTTCGGCCCAGGCTTTTCAGGATTTTTTCGCTTTAGAACGGGTAAATTGCCTTTGTATTTTGCCCCTCTACCATGTCAGCGGCTTGATGCAATGGTGGCGATCACATTTGAGTGGGGGTGACTTTAAACTCGGCGATTATCCAGCGTTAAAACGCGGCATTTTGCCGGATTGGGATGTCAGTAATTTTTGTCTGTCCTTAGTGCCGACCCAATTACAAGTATTGCTCCAAGTTTGCCCCCAATGGTTAGCCCAGTTCCGCTTAATATTACTCGGTGGGGCACCACCTTGGCGATCGCTCCTTGAGCAAGCCCGGCAATTGCAGCTCCGGATTGCTCTGACCTATGGCATGACGGAAACCGCTTCCCAGGTGGTAGCCCTAAAACCCGCAGACTTTTTAGACGGCAAAGATTGTGCGGGCCAAGTTTTGCCCCATGCCAATTTATCTTTATCAAAAACGGGTTTGATTTCCATTGCGGCCCAATCGCTATTTCTCGGTTATTACCCCAATTTTGATTATCCTAAAATCTTAGAAACCGATGATGTTGGTGCCTTTGATCAAGCGGGCTATTTACATTTGTTTGGACGCCAAAGCCAGAAGATTATTAGTGGTGGTGAAAATATTTATCCAGCGGAAATTGAAGCAGCAATTCTAGGGACGAAATTCGTTAAAGATGCGGCGGTTTTGGGTTTGCTAGATCCTTACTGGGGAGAAGTTGTCATCGCTGTGCTGAGTTTGAAAAATCCGAGTGATTTAGACAGGGTAAAAATGGCGATCGCCAAGCAATTAAGCCCTTATAAACAGCCAAAACATTGGTTGCTGGTTGAACAATTGCCGCGCAATGCCCAGGGAAAGTTAAACCGAATCAAACTCCGCCAAATGATTGAAAATCGCTATCAGTAAAGGAGGAAGTTGCATTTTTGATGTAGATTTATGAAGCAAGCTTAATTTTGCCAATACATCTGCCATGACTGCCCTTAGTCCTACCCACATCAACCCCAGCTACGCCCAACGTCATCCGCTGCGGGTCGTCGCCTTCGGGGATAGTTTGGTGTATGGGTTTGGCGATCCAGTCCGGGGTGGTTGGGTCGAGCAATTACGGCTCCACTGGATGGGCAATCCCCAAGGCCATGTGCTCTATAACCTCGGTGTGCGCGGTGATACGGTGAAATTGGTGGGCGATCGCCTCGGAGCCGAGTACCAACAACGGGGTGAACTCCGCAATAAACAGCCGGATTTAATTTTGTTGTCCGTCGGGGTCAATGATTCGCCGCGCCTGGGGCGTCCCGATGGGAAAAGTTTTACGGATTTTGACCTTTTCCAAAGCCAGTTAGACAATTTATTAGCACAAGCGCAACAACTTTGTCCGGTAATTTTTATCGGTCAAGTGCCCGTTAATGAAGCCAAAATGCCTTTTCTTGACTGCCTATATTACAGTCACAGCGAACAATATCGTTACAAAGAATTGACGAAAAAGCTGTGCGGTGATCGCCAAATTCCATACCTGGATATTTTTGATTTGTGGCTCAGTCGCGGCACCCACTGGGTCAATGAGAACCTCAGCGCCGACGGTCTCCACCCCAACAGCGGAGGCTATGCGATGCTCTTTCAAGATGTGATCAACTGGCAGGCGATCGCCCAACTCGATTCTGGTAACACTTGCTCAATTTCATCGAAAACGCCAGTATCCCTTGGGGTTTAAGATAAAAGTCAGTTCTCTGGCTGAAAATATCCCATGGCATCCCCTGTTATCCAAGCGACCATCGAGCACCTAAAAAGTTTTGTTGCATTGCCGACCCAAACGACATGGCAATTTTACCAAACAGAGACCGCTGTTCCGAAAACATTTCGGCCAGATTTAGCAACCTTTCAACCCACTCAACTCGCAGCAATTCAACCAAATAATAATGGTTATCTCGTTTTTGAAAAGGGATTAAAGCTCGCTTGGTTTTACCAAAAGATCACCCTCCCTGAAAGTATTAATAATTATAATATTTCCGGATTAAATGCCCGCTTAAATCTTACTTGGTGGGCCGAAATTGCCGCAATTTTTGTCAACGGCAAATTAGTTTGTGAAGGTGATTTATTTGATTCTTCAACGCGGCTACTATTAACGGATCAGGCCCAAGCGAATCAGATTTTCAAGGTGACGATCGCCCTCGTTAGTCCAGGCCATGACATCGGCGCATTAATGAAATCTGAATTGATCTTTGAATCCCCGACCTTAGAGATTTTAGAAGCGGGGAGTTTTGCCACAGAATTGAAAATTTTGACCGACTATTTAGCGCGTCATAATCCGGAAAAGATCACTGTTGTAGAAAAACAATTAAATCGTATCCCTTGGGCGCAAGTCGCAGATACGCAAAAATTCAATCAAGCTTTAGCAGAAATTCGCACAGAACTAATATCGTTTGCCAGTTGCATTAAAACCAGAAAATTTCATGTTTTGGGTCACGCCCACCTAGATATGGCTTGGCTCTGGACAACTGCTGAAACGTGGGAAGTCGGACAACGCACGTTTCAGTCGGTTTTAAATCTCCAACGGGAATTTCCTGAACTAATTTTTGGCCACAGCACCCCTGCTCTCTACGATTGGCTTGAAAACAATCGTCCCGATCTTTGGGAGAAAATTCAACAAGCCGTTAATCATAATTATTGGGAATTGTTGGGCGGTATGTGGGTCGAGCCCGATGTAAATTTAGTTTCTGGGGAATCAATAATTCGTCAATTTCTCTATGGCCAACAATATTTTTTAGAAAAATTTGGCCGACGTTCAACCATTGCTTGGTTACCGGATTCCTTTGGTTTTCCGAATCAATTTCCTCAACTGGCTGAGCATTGTGACATTAAAGCATTTGGTACCGGAAAATTACACTGGAATGATACGGCTCCTTTTCCTCATGGTTTGTTTTGGTGGCGATCGCCCGATGGGACAGAACTGTTAACCTTCATGACGCCTCCCAATGTCACCGGAATCATGGATACCAATCCGCTGACGATGGCCAGTTATGCCCAAAAATGGGAGGATCAAACCCATTTAAAAGATATTTTTTGGTTACCTGGCGTCGGTGATCATGGTGGTGGCCCCACCAAGGATATGTTGCAGGTGGCCCGCAAGTGGCAACAGTCGCCATTTTTCCCAAAGCTGGAATTTTCCACCGCAGAAAACTATCTCAACCACGTTAAAAAAGCCCCCGATTTACCAGTTTGGCAGGACGAACTTTATTTAGAATTGCACCGTGGGTACTACACTGTGCACCGAGATCAAAAAATCTTTAATAATCGCTGTGAAACCTTGCTGCGCCAAATCGAAATCTGGTCGGCGATCGCCAACAATTTACCCCATCCAGATCCCTTCAGATTAAACAACTCTCAAAGCCAACTAAAAGATCTCTGGAAAAAAGTTTTATTTAATCAATTTCACGATATTTTACCAGGCACTTCTATTCCTGAAGTCTTTACAGAAGCGAATCAACAATGGCAGGAAGTGATTAATGCTGGCGAGGCGATGTTATCCCAAAATCTACAGGCGATCGCCACACAAATCACCTATGATTGTCCCTTAGAAACGGCAGCTAAACCACTACTTTTATTTAATGACCTCAACTGGGACCGCACAGAGGTTGTTAGTTTAAGGGTTCCCGATTTAGTGACAGTTTACGACTGGAACGGTAACAAAGTCGAGTCACAAATTATTGTTGAAGATTTACAGACAGATCAAAATTACAAAAAATATTTATCATTTCTTGCGACAGTGTCATCCGTCGGTTACTCCCTCTACTGGTTATCTCCCGATCCACAAGCACCAACCCAAAGAGAAGATGACTTATGCAATGAGCCAGACTTTATTTTAGAGAATGATTTTCTCCAGATTGAAATTGATCCACAAACGGGAGATATTGCGCAATATTTTGACAAAATCAACAGGAAAAATATCTTTTCTGGTGCTGGCAATCAACTGCAAGCCTTTGAAGATAAAGGTCAATACTGGGACGCTTGGGATATTGCCCCTGATTACGAAAGTAAGCCTCTCCAACCCGCTGGAGTCGTTTCAATTCACTGGCGAGAGAAAAATGCTGTGCGTTCAGTGATCCGCGTAAAAAAGCAATTAAATCAGTCCACGTTTATCCAGGACTATCAACTCGATTGCCGGGGGAAAATGCTAAAGATTTACAGCACCGTGGATTGGCAAGCAGAACAGATTGTCTTAAAAGTTGCGTTCCCTTTTGCCATTGACAAGGCTACTTGCACCTACGAAACTCCCTGTGGCGCCATCGAACGAAAACCTGAAATCGATCCGGCAAAATGGGAAGTACCAGCCTTACGTTGGGCTGATTTTCATAATGAGAAATATGGCGTGAGTATTCTCACAAAAAATCACCATGGCTACGATGTAAAATCCAGTCAATTGCGCCTAACATTATTAAAAAGCCCCCTCTGGCCTGACCCTAAAGCAGATCGGGGAATGCATCACTTAGCCTATGCCCTATATCCTCACAGCGGCCCATGGCAAAGGGCGAAAACTGTTAATTTAGCGCGGAATTTCAACTCCCCTTTACGCGCAGTGGTTCCTGATCTTACTGCCAACCAAAATCAGTTACCACCTCACCATTCTTTTTTGACGTTAGGTTCAGATAATTTGGTTTTATTGGCATTAAAACAAGCAGAATCCAATCAAGATTATATCCTCCGTTTTTACGAGGCCTGTGGCCAAGAAATTGAATTAAATTATCGTAATACTTTGGGGCTAACTATCACAGAACAGGTAAATGGTTTAGAGGATACTATTTCACAAGCAATTGACACGCCTATTCAGCCCTGGAAAGTCCAGAGTTATCGATTAGAGAAACATTAAAATATGATGAATGATGTTTCATTTCAAAGCTCGATTGTTTCATACATTTTGCTATTGTCCTCGACGCCACGGTATTGCCAGGCGACAGATTCGGGGTCTTTGGCCTTCGACCACTGGGCGAAATGTTGGCCCCCTTTTTGATTATGGCGACTGAGGGTCGAGGGGTTGGAACGGAGGCGGCGGGCGAGGTCAGCTTGCTTCAGGATGAGGGGACTTTTTTTTTCAGGGTTGGGTGGTATTTCGGTGGTTTGGGCCGGGCTGTCTAACTCAGATTTGAGCTGGGTGATCGCCTGTTGAATTTCTGTTTGTACCCATTCCTGGGTTGGTACATTACTGGGTAGAGTTTCAGAGACAATAGCTTGGAGCTCATCTTTGTCTAAAACGGGAGTGGGAGTGTTGCCATTAAGGTCAGCACTAAAAAAGATCCGCAGCACTTCGATAATGCCTGTGCCTAAGGCGGGCTTCTCTTTACCGCTTTTTTTGCCTTGGCGAGACAGACCATTTTCCAAACAAAAAGCAGTCAGACGTGCTTCAATTTCCTCGGGGAGATAGGCGGTGACGGCTTTATTTTTGGTACCCATGTTGTCATAGTCCATTACTATTTCCTCGATTTTACAAAAAAAGTAATGGATTTAGTCAATTACTATACTTTTTCAGAGCATAAACAATTCATCATGGAGGGCTTGGCGAGAAAACGATGACGGCAGGAAAATGTCTCAAGGATTTTGGGGAAGCGGAGATTCTCCAGCGGCTGCAGCGGTTTTGTCCAGCAGAAATTATCGGCGATGATGGGGCAGTTTTAACGTTCCCCCCTGGCCAGAATTTAGTCGTGACGACGGATGTGCTGGTGGATGGCGTCCATTTTGGCGATCGCACGATGCCCCCAGAGAAAGTAGGCTGGCGAGCAGTGGCGGCAAATTTATCGGATTTAGCAGCGATGGGGGCCACACCAATCGGCATTACCGTGGGTTTATCTCTGCCTCCTGAAACACCGATTTTGTGGCTCGATCAGCTTTATCAAGGGTTAGCTGCCTGTTTAGGTCGTTATGGTACGCCTTTAGTCGGTGGGGATCTAACGCGATCGCCGGTGAAAACCATCGGCATTACGGCCTTTGGGGTGGTGTCACCGCACCGTGCGATTCAGCGCAGTAGCGCGAAAGTGGGCGATGTGATTCTCGTTACGGGTTGCCATGGGGATTCCCGTGCGGGCCTGGAATTGCTGCTCCATACCAATGCTCGCTCTCAAACTTTATCGATAGGCGATCGCCAAGCCTTGATCCGCGCCCACCAAACGCCCCAACCCCGCCTGGATGTGCTGCCGCATTTAAACTCCTCAGATTCGCCCCCAGCAGGGATGGATAGTAGCGATGGTTTGGCCGATGCCGTGCTGCAAATTTGTCAACGCAGTGGTGTCGGTGCCGTAGTGGAAGCAGAGAAAATCCCCTTGTCCCCGGCCCTTCGGCGTTATCAAGATCCAGAAACGGCTTTGCGGTGGGCTTTGTACGGTGGCGAAGATTTTGAACTGGTGCTTTGTCTCCCCCCGATGGCGGCGGAACGGCTCCTGGCCAAGCTTCCAGGTCAAGGGGCGATTATCGGCCAGATTACCGCCGAGCAAACGGTGGCGATCGCCAATGGTGCAGGCCAAACCATGCCCTTAAGCCAAACTCAAACTTTTCAACACTTTGCCTAACGTTTTCCTTGCCGAGATCCCCAGCCGAATGTGACAAAATAAGGCTGCAATCTTCTCCATGTCGGCCCTCCATGAATCGCCTGAAAACCGCTGCCACTTATCTCCTTCTGGGGGCGATCGCCCTAGTGATGCTTTTTCCCCTGCTCTGGTTGTTGAGCACCGCCCTCAAATCCCCCACCGAAAACGTCTTTAGCTTTCCACCCCAACTCATTCCCCAAGCGCCGACCCTGAGTAATTTCGTCACCGTCTGGCAACAACATCCCTTTGGCCGCTATCTCTTCAATAGCACCCTTGTTGCGGTTCTTACCGTGGGCTTTAATCTTCTGTTTTGTGCCTTGGCAGCCTATCCTTTGGCGCGTCTGGACTTCCGAGGCCGGGATGCTATTTTTGCCACCATCGTCTCGACGATCATGATCCCCTTTCAGATCGTGATGATTCCCCTATATGTCCTGACAGTGCAGCTTGGTCTGCGTAATACCTACTTGGGGATTATTTTTCCCAGTCTGGCCTCTGCCTTTGGAATTTTCTTGCTGCGACAGGCGTTTCAAGGGGTGCCCAAGGAATTAGAAGAAGCGGGCCGCATTGATGGCTGTTCGGAACTGGGCATTTGGTGGCACATTATGGTGCCTGCCGTGCGTCCGGCTTTGATTACCTTGGCAATTTTTGTCTTTATCGGTGCCTGGAGCGATTTTCTCTGGCCACTAATCGTCATTGACCGTCCGGAATTTTATACTTTGCCCCTGGGAGTAGCGACCTTGGCGGGCCAATTTTCCCTCGATTGGCGCTTGATCGCGGCGGGTTCGATTATCTCTATCTTGCCAGTGATGATCCTGTTTGTTTTCCTCCAGCGCTACATCATCCCCAGTGACAGCAGCAGTGGTGTTAAGGGCTAGTTTGGCAAAATTCTAAGAAGAAAGTTTCCCACACGAGACGGGGCTGAACATAATTACGGAGGTATTTTCGGGTGGTTTCGAGGCGCTGGATCAGTTGATCATTGTGAAACCGTTGCCAGTACTGATATTGGAGGTAGTCAATAAGTTGCAATTGCACTTCTATGTCAAGGGCATTGTGAATTCCCTTCGCGAGGCTAAAAGCGCCAAGGGGGTTTTGGGGGAGTTGCTGGAGGCTTTGTAATAAATCCTGGGGGACATTACTCAGTAGCTCGTAAATTTGGATCGCGGCACCGGGACTCCCCTGGGCGATCGCCAAAATCGTTGCATCGGCCAAAATGTGTTGATAACCTTGGGCCGTTAAGATTTGCGCCACATCGTCCTGGGAAAGGCGATAAAAAGGGATCTTTTGGCAGCGGGAAACGAGGGTCGGCAACAAACTATCGCCACTGGGGGCCAGTAAAATTAACGTCGCGTTGCCGGGTTCCTCTAGGGTTTTTAAAAGAGCATTGGCCGGAGCCTCTGCCATGGTCTGGGCCGCCTCGATCACCACCACACAACGAGGAGCTTCCAGGGCCGGACGACTGAGAAATTCCCCTAATTGGCGGATCTGTTCAATGCGAATCTGGGGCGGTGCCTTCCGTTTTAAGCCAGCTTCCTGGGCCTGGGCTGGGGTGTAGAGTTTGCCTTGGTGCTGGTAGGTGGGTTCTACCCACAGCAAATCGGGGTGATTATTTTTTAGGAGCTTATAACGAATCAGACGTTGGGCTGCTTCTGGTACTTCCTGGGTCATAAGGGCCGTCGTAAACCCCCTGGCTGTCAAACTGCGACCAATGCCCTCTGGCCCCGCAAATAGGTAGGCAGGAGCCAGACGATCCTGGGCGATCGCCTGACGCAAGAGTGAGACGGCTTGGGGCTGACCAAGAACCTGATCGAGAGAAATCATTCGGTTAGGGGCCTCCCGTTCGGTAATATAAAAAAGAATGCTTCAGCATGGTTGAAAGATATTTTTTATGGCGCGTTATACTTGCTCCTACTTCGTTGGACTCTCCGAACCAGAGATGCTCGCTTCCCTCAGGGATATCATCCAGGAATGCGACCTCAACCTCACCTATGAGACGGGAGGTTACATCATGGCCAAAGAAAAACCCGGCAATGTTTCTTTCACCAAACTTGTGGAGCTTGAAGTCCTATTTGACCGCAACAAAGTTCAAGATGGCAAACTGCAAGTGGATTTTGTGGCGAAAAATCAAGAACTCCCCCTCCATACCGATAACCATTGTCGGTCGATCTTTGAACAGATTTTGAAAACCGTGAACGCCCAACAGCCCTGGGAATTAGAAACAAATAACCTCGATTAATCCCTGATTTTCCCCCAGGCTTTTGTTAAAAAAGTCCCGCTTTTCCCGACCCAGGCCATCAACAAACCGATGGGAGTATGAGAAGATAGGGGCACAAATATATGAAGAAAAATTAAATTATTATGGCCGTTATTCAGTTTTCCCAAGGCGTTAATGAACCCGAAGTTCCCGGTATCCGCTTAACCCGTTCCCCCGATGGTAGTACCGGCACCGCTGTATTTTCCTTTGAAGATCCCGCCGCCCTCGCCCAAGAAAGTACCGATGAAATTACGGGTATGTACCTCATCGACGAAGAAGGCGAAATTGTCACCCGCGAAGTCAAAGCAAAATTTTATGATGGGAAACCACGCATTATTGAAGCGCGCTTGGTGATGCGCTCGACCGCTGAATGGGATCGTTTTATGCGGTTTATGGAACGTTATGCGGCGGAAAACGGCCTCGAATTTACTAAAGCCTAGGCCCGGCCAAACGTCTCTCCGTCCTTGGTATTCGGTTGCCTGCTCCAGGAATATTGCCTGTCACGGTTGCGCAAATTATGATGCGTCAGATTATGGCTTGCTTTGGTATTCACGAGCCAAATGCCAGGGGCGATCGCCTTTTGATCGCCGATAGAATTCTATGGCCTGGCGTATTTTCCCCACTCTCTCACCGAAAACGGGAGTGATACCATAATTAAAAAAAGTTATTAAATTAATATTTGCGATCGCCCAACGCCAGACCCAAAATTGAGGAAATGGCGTTTAGTCAGTGCCAGCGCAATGAGTATATTTTTCCCCTAATCCTCCGTTTGTAATCAAAATCCTATGTTTAAGAAGCTATTTGGTGACCCCAACGCCCGCAAACTCAAAAGGTTTCAGCCCCTCGTCGCTGAAATCAACCTGCTCGCAGAGGATTTTGCCAACCTTACAGACGAAGCCCTAGCCCAAAAAACTGTAGAATTTCGCGCCAAGCTCGACAAAGCCAATAGCGACGAAGAAACCGAAGAAATTTTAGACGAAATCCTCCCCGAAGCCTTTGCCGTCGTTCGCGAAGCCGCTTGGCGAGTGCTCCAGATGCGCCACTACGATGTCCAGCTTTTGGGGGGGATCGTCCTCCATAAAGGGCAAATCGCCGAAATGAGAACCGGGGAAGGTAAAACCCTCGTTGCCACCCTGCCCGCCTATCTCAACGGTCTCACGGGGAAAGGGGTTCATGTGGTCACCGTGAACGATTACCTCGCCCGCCGGGACGCCGAATGGATGGGGCAGGTACACCGTTTCTTGGGCCTTACTGTGGGGCTAATCCAGTCCAGCATGGGGCCGGCCGAAAAGATTGAAAACTACCGCTGCGATATTACCTACACCACCAACTCTGAACTAGGGTTTGATTATTTGCGGGACAATATGGCCACCACGATCCAAGAAGTGGTGCAGCGTCCCTTTAACTACTGCATTATTGACGAAGTGGATTCGATCCTTGTTGATGAAGCCAGAACACCTCTGATTATTTCTGGGCAGATCGAACGCCCCACCGAAAAATATCTCCAAGCGGCGGAAATTGCGAAACAGTTGGTGCCCCAAGTCGAGGAAGACGGCCCCGGCGACTACGAAGTCGATGAAAAAGCCCGCAATGTTTTGATGACCGACGAAGGGTTTGCCAAAGCAGAACAATTGCTAGGAGTGACGGATTTATACGACGAGCAAAATCCTTGGGCCCACTATATTTTCAATGCCGTTAAAGCCAAGGAATTGTTTAAGAAAGATGTGAACTACATCGTACGCGGCGATGAGGTGGTGATCGTCGATGAATTTACAGGCCGGATTATGCCAGGACGACGCTGGAGTGATGGCCTCCACCAGGCGATCGAAGCCCAAGAAGGGGTCACGATCCAAAAAGAAACCCAAACCCTCGCCAATATTACCTACCAAAACTTTTTCTTGCTCTATCCCAAACTTTCTGGGATGACGGGGACAGCCAAAACCGAAGAAACAGAATTTGAAAAGGTCTACAACCTTGAGGTGACGATCATCCCCACCAATCGTCCCACCAAGCGACAAGATCTGGCGGATGTGGTTTACAAAAATGAGAAAGCAAAGTGGCGAGCTGTTGCTGAAGAATGTGCCCAGATGCACGAAACAGGCCGGCCGGTGCTAGTTGGGACCACCAGTGTAGAAAAGTCAGAGATTATTTCGGCCTATCTCCACGAGTTGGGTATTCCCCATAACCTGTTGAATGCGCGGCCCGAAAATGTCGAGAAGGAATCGGAAATTGTCGCCCAGGCGGGTCGTAAAGGGGCTGTAACGATCGCCACAAATATGGCGGGTCGCGGTACAGATATTATCCTCGGCGGGAACTCGGAATATATGGCTCGCCTGAAGATGCGTGAATATTTTATGCCCCAGATCGTTAAACCAGAGGATGAGGGCAATTTTGCGATCGCCGGCAGTGGTAAAAACAGTGGCGGCCAGGGTTTTGACACCAACAATAAACAGAAGAAAAAAACCTGGAAAACCACCCTCGACATTTATCCAACGGAACTGCCCACAGACTTAGAACAGCAGCTTAAGGAAGCGGTAAAGTTCGCCGTCGATCAATATGGCAACCAAAGTTTGACGGAACTAGAGGCCGAAGAAAAGTTGGCGATCGCCTCGGAAAATGCCCCCACCGCCGATCCTGTGGTGCAAAAATTGCGGACGGTATACCATGCCATCGAAAAAACCTACCATGACCTCACCAGCGTGGAGCATGACGAGGTGATTCAAAATGGCGGCCTCCATGTCATTGGGACAGAACGCCACGAATCCCGCCGGATCGATAACCAACTGCGGGGCCGGGCCGGTCGTCAAGGGGACCCCGGTTCGACACGATTTTTCTTGAGTCTCGAAGATAACCTCCTGCGCATTTTCGGGGGCGATCGCGTGGCTGGTTTGATGAATGCCTTCCGGGTCGAAGAAGACATGCCCATCGAATCAAAAATGCTTACCAACTCCCTCGAAGGTGCCCAGAAGAAAGTCGAAACCTTCTACTACGACGCCCGGAAACAGGTATTTGAGTACGACGAAGTAATGAACAATCAACGGCGGGCCATTTACGCTGAACGCCGTCGGGTCTTAGAAGGGCAAGATCTCAAAGAGCAGGTCATCCAATACGCCGAAAAGACCATGAGCGAAATTGTCGAGGCCTACGTTAACCCCGAACTGCCCCCCGAAGAGTGGAAACTCGATAAGCTCCTCGATAAAGCAAAAGAATTTATCTACCTCCTCGAAGATCTAGAACCCAAAGATATTGAGGATATGACCGTCCCCGAAATTAAAACCTTCCTCCATGAAGAAGTGCGCAAAGCCTACGACCTCAAGGAAGCCCAGGTGGAGAAAAGTCAACCCGGTTTGATGCGCCAAGCAGAACGGTTCTTTATCCTCCAGCAGATCGACACCCTCTGGCGGGAACACCTCCAGGCCATTGATGCCCTGCGGGAATCTGTCGGCTTACGGGGCTATGGTCAAAAAGATCCTTTGATCGAATACAAACAAGAGGGTTACGAAATGTTCCTGGAAATGATGATCGACATCCGCCGGAACGTGGTTTACTCCCTGTTCCAATTCCAGCCCCAACGGCAACCCCAACAACCCCAAGCGGTATAAATATCTCTTTAAATACCGAATGGCTCCCCCTCCTTGGGGGAGTTTTTGTTTTATGTTTTTCCTTGGATCAATTTAAGTATGGGCAGCGATGTTGGAGTTTTCACAATTTGAGGCGGGCTATATTATTTCCCAAAAAGACCTGGAACAGGCAGTGGGCTATCGGCAACGGGATCAGCCAGGGGCCTTTGACTATTTTTTAGCGGATGTCTATGGCCTTGTATTGCAAGCCCTGGAGGAATGTTTACCCCATTTAAAGGTTTATCCGGCGTTAAATTTCCATGGGTTGATTATCCTCGATCCAACCCAGATGACCCCAGAGGAAACGAAGCTCTACCATAGCCGCCGCGATCGCCTTTTGAGAAAGCAAGCTGAGCAAGATATTCGCCGCTCAGAACTCTGAGATCAAGGGTTGTTCGGCCATCAGTCGGGGGATTCGAGGTAGGTCTGGATAAACTGGTGGGCTGCCTGGAAATGGGTTTCGATCTGCTGGGAAAGCGTCTGGATCGTGGCGTAGTTTTCGGTGGCGAGGGCGAATTCGATGGCAATGCACCAGTCTGGAATTTTACGCACACTCACGCTACTGGCGGCTCCCTTGAGGCGATGGGCTTCGTAGGAAATTTTTGCGGCATCCCGATTGGCGATCGCCCCTTGGAGTGCTTCGATGTAGCTGGCGGCAAAGTCTAAAAATTGCCTGAATACTTCCCGGTGGAAATTGGGATTATCGCCATAAAAATGCACCAACTGTGTTAAATCTACAGGCGCGTCAGGATCTGCGACCATTTCTGGGTTTTCCTGGATCGTTGGCGCGGCGATCGCCCCTGCGGATCGACTTTTTTCTGCCTTTTGTAAACACTTATCAATGACCTGACGGAGGGTCTTAATACTGGTGGGTTTGGCAATGTAGCCATCCATCCCCGCCGCTAGACATTTTTCGCGATCGCCTTTCATCGCATTGGCCGTCATCGCGATAATCAATTGGTGGGTATCCTCCTGTTCTTGTTGACGGATCATTTCCGTGGTCGTATAGCCATCTAGTTCCGGCATCAGACAATCCATCAAAATCAGGTCATAGGTCCGCTGTTGGAGCTGAGTGAGGGCTTCGCGGCCATTACTCACACAATCGATGCTGCGAAAACCAATAATTTCAAGCTGATTGAGAATAACCGTTTGGTTAATGGGCGTATCTTCGACCACGAGGATTTGAATATCTGGCGATCGCTCCCCCTGATTGCTCAAAATTTCTGCTAAAGTCCAATCCAAATCTGGGTCATCTGCCATTGTCTGATCCAGCCTTTTTTCCGCTTGGAGGCAACGTAGTAGCGCTTCCTGTTGGAGGGGGCGGAGGAGATAACGGAGTCCTTGGGGCTGCAGCCAATTTTTTAAGCGAGGATAATCCACCGCCGATAGCAGCAGCACTAAATTTTCCCGGGGGAGGAGCGTTTTTACTTTATCTAGAACCGTTTCGATGCCTGCCTGATTACCAACAATGGGTAAAGCCAAGAGCATCAGATCAAAACTATCCTGCTGTTCGAGGGCGAGGATCCCCCCCATAAAATCCCCATAGGCCGTGACGCTGACCCCGTAGTGACTGAGCTGCCGACGCGTCGCTTCTAAAGACAAGGGCTGGGAGTCAATGAGGAGAACCCGGCAAGGGGCCAGTTGGGGCAGGGGGGGCGGCGTTTCTAACCGTTGGAAACGGGCCGTAAACCAAAAGGTTGAACCTTGGCCAGGACTACTTTCTAAACCAATGTCTCCGGCCATGAGACTGACCAAATGTTTGGCGATCGCCAAACCGAGACCTGTTCCCCCATATTCCCTTGTCGTAGACGGATCAACCTGGGAAAAAGACCGGAATAATTTTGCTTGATCTGCTTTGTCAATGCCAATCCCAGTATCAATGACCTCAAACTTCACCAAAACAGAAGCCTCATCTTCGGCCATGGGTAGAGCGCGGATCACCACAGAACCCCGATGGGTAAATTTAATCGCATTACCAACTAAATTCGTCAATATCTGCCGCAACCGCATCGAATCTCCCGTAACTGTTCCTCCCAGTTGCGGATCAATAGTGGTGATCAATTCCACCTGTTTCGTTTGGGCCTGAATAGCCAGTAGCTCTGCCACCGACTCCACACAGTCAATAATCTGTAGAGGCACGGATTCGAGGCGCATTTCCCCGGCTTCTAACTTAGAAAAGTCCAGGATATCGTTGATCACATAAAGTAAATGGTTCGCGCTTTGGCTGAGGGTTTTTATAAAATCCTGTTGCTGGGGATTCAGTTGAGTCGTTTGTAAAAGCTCCGCAATGCCGAGAATGCCGTTCATGGGAGTGCGAATTTCGTGGCTCATATTCGCCAAAAAGCTCGATTTAAGGCGGGATGCAGCGAGGGCAGCCTCACGACCTTCGACAAGATCATTGATATTTTGGGTGACAATCACTACCCCACCCACTTGATTTTCCCGGTGATACCAGGGTTGGACTGTCCATTTGAGGTACTGTTTTTTGCCATCATGCTGGACGTAGCAATCTTCTTCGCAGGTAATCACCTGACCGCCTAGGGCTGTTTGGAGGTGCTGTTGGTAGTCTTCCTGGAGATTCACAAAAACTTCACGGTGCGATCGCCCCACGAGGGTTTTTTCCCCAAGCTGATAGTCAACAAGCCACTGATGACTATGGGCCACGTAACATAGCTTTTTGTCTAACATCGCCATTGCCACGGGCATATTTTGGATCAGTTGCCGCAGTTGCCGCCGCTCTTGATCAAGGGCTTGGCTAGCCAGTTTGCGGTCAGTGACTTCGATCATTACCCCCTCTAGGCGAATCAAATGACCGGTTGCATCAAAAATTCCCCGTCCCTGTTCAAAGACCCAACAAATGTTTTGGTCAACGCGCACAAGACGGTATTCATCGGTATAGGTGGGATTATCGGGGGTAAGCGTGCCCAAAGAGGCAAGAACCCGTGGGTAATCTTCGGGGTGGATAATGTCTCCGAAGGCACGAACTTGATTATGTAAAAAATCCGTCGCCGGGTAGCCAGTAATTGGTTCAATACCATTGGAAAGAAACTCCATTGTCCATTGTGCGTCGGGGAGACAACGGTACACGGCCCCAGGGATATTGAGCACTAAACTGCGGTAACGGGCTTCACTGCTCCGGAGCGTTTCGTTTACTGTTTTGAGCGCTTGGGTGCGGGCGGCGACCTTTTCTTCGAGTTGGTTATTGATGGTTTCGAGTTGATTATTGGCCCAGGCAAGTTCGTCTAGGGCGCGTTTGCGCTCAATTTCTGCGGCGGCCCGGGCGGCAAAAATACGGGTTAATTTTGTGGCTAGCTCTTGGTCAATGGTGGGTTGATAGTGCTGCACATGGAGGGTGCCGATAGTGCGAGAATTGCGGTCTTGGATCGGGAACTGGAGTGTTTGACTGGTGTCGGATTCCGTAGCAGGGGAGGCGATCGCCACTGCTGGGATCGAGGGAAATTTAGGATTTTTCCAGGTGGCAAGGGTTTGTGGCGAATGAGTGTCGTTGTCGAGGATTTCACGAATGGCGACATAACAAACATCAAGGGCGATCGCCAAATTTTCCGCTAGGGCCGAGAAAAAATCACGTCCTGTGACCGCAGCCGTGCCCGCCACAATACGACTCAAAATGCTTTCTGCTTTCTGGCGTTCCTGCACTTCGAGTTGTAATTTTTGGTTGATAATTGCCAACTCTTCCGGGCTTTTGAGCGCTAAAAATTTTGGTAAAAGAGTGTACAGTTCTATGGCGGTATAGCAGGAAATCAAAGCCGTAAAACTGCCTTCGATCCCATCAATCCAATAAATGGGAAACCAGAGGGTCAACATATCTAAAAAGTGACCAATTCCACAGGCAGTAATGAAAGTACTAAATAGGATAAACACCCGTGAAAAAGGCATATCCTGCCGCTTTTTGACAAAATAAACCAGCATAATCGGGATCGAAAAGTAGGCGATCGCCGTAAGCAAATTCGCCATCAGATGTAGACCGACTAGAGGGGTTTGCCATAGATAGCAGCTTCCGTGGGGCATATACATCCGCCCCGTCAAAAAGCCCCACAGACCTTCCCAGGTCAAAGCACCAGAAAAACTCACCATACACAACACCCCGAATTATTTTTGTAGCATTGTTGTCAGTTATTTTGGAGGGGAGAATTACCTTAATTATTTCCCCTAAATTGGCTTGAGTCTTTAAGCAAATTTTAACAGTTCTTTTACTGACCTAAAGTGAAATTCAGCATAAAGCGATCATTTTTTAACCTTGATTTTTAAGCATGAAAGCTATTTTTTCTCGCAAAAAGGCGATCGCCAAATTACTAAATCAATTTAGATTCTCCCCAAAGCTCAAAAATTTATCCTGACTGAAAGATAGGATACAAATTTAATTTAAATTGCCTTGTCCAAGACGCAACACCACGATCTGTTCCTGCTTTTGGCTCAATGGCATTGCAGAGGCTGGCCATGATTCTCTGGATTTTCCCTTGGGCTGCAGCGAGCTGACAAAATTTTGAGAAAGGGGGAGCGATCGCCAAAGTCTTCAGGCATAATGAAAAAAATCTATTTCAGTTACCCCAAAGTCAAGGTAGGAGTCGTCAGTGGTTGGTAAGTCCCGTCGTTCTAAACGCAGAAAATCCCCAGCGCCACGATCATTGAATGCTGCGACCAATACTAAGGTGATCGCCTTTGAAGCCCGTCATCGGCAAGGAAATTCCCCCCAGGCGATCGCGCTCCAGGCCCCATCCAACTCCCCAAGGACAAATCGCCGTTCCCGCCGCCCAGTCCGCCAAGCACGCCTCAAACTACCCCGGCCCCTCCTGTATCCTCTCCGTTTACTCATCGTGGGTGTGGGCGTTAGTGCTTGTATTGGCACCATTCTCAGCGCCGCAAACCTACGCTCCGTCCCCACGGTTACTCCCCCCGACAACGTAACGAGCCAACAGCTCCTCTCTGAACAGGTTACTCCTCCCCCGGCCCCGGAACCGCTTCCCCTGAAAACGCCCCTCACCCAACTGGCAGAAACCACCCAAGCGGCGATCGCCGCTGACTCTACCCTGGATGCGTCTTTGCTCTTTGTGGATTTAGACACCGGAGAATATTTAGATGTGGCTGGCGATCGTCCCCTCTCCGCCGCCAGTACGATCAAAATTCCCATTCTTGTGGCCTTCTTTGAAGCCGTTGACAGTGGCAAAGTCAACCTCGATGATTCACTCACCCTCACTCAAGAGGTCATCGGGGGTGGATCTGGCGGCATGCAATACAAAACCCCAGGCAGCACCTACACCGCCCTCTACACCGCCACGGAAATGAGCGTTAACAGTGACAACACCGCCACCAACATGATCACCGAATTGTTGGGGGGGAATGCCGTCCTCAACGCCAAATTTCAGCAGTGGGGCATGACCCAAACCCAATTAAACAATCCCCTGCCGGATCTCGAAGGCACAAACCTCACCAGCGCTAAGGATCTTGCCCATCTCCTGGCCCGCGTTAACCAAGGCGAAATCTTGTCTGTCCGCTCCCGCGATCGCCTGTTTCGGATCATGGGAGACACGAGTAATGATCGCCTTTTACCCCAGAGTTTGGGCCAGGGAGCCGACATCGTCCATAAAACCGGAGACATCGGCAGTATCATCGGCGATGCGGGAATTGTTGATCTGCCCAATGGCAAGCGTTACGTTGCTGCAATTTTTGTCGAGCGTCCCTACAACGACCCCAAGGGTAAAGAACTACTCCACAAAATTAGTCGTCAATTCTATGACCACATGGCTAAAAAAGAGATTATCCAAGCGCCTAGCCAACCAGCCGCCCCAGAGACAGCCCCAGCCCCAACGCCTTAACTGCGGATCTGCACGGGCATAATCAAATAAGTCATTTGCACTGCACCCAGGGGCGTAAAAATGACTGGCTGGTTATTCTCATTCAACTGCATCTTGATCTCATTACTCGGTAAAGCCTTCAGACCATCGATGAGATACCTCACGTTAAAAGCGATCTCTAGGTCTGTCCCTGAAACCTGGGCGGGCAACGCTTCTTCACCACTGCCCACATCCTGGGCTTCCACAGCGAGGTGAAGTTTTTGTTCGGCGCTGTTGAGGCGGAATTTGACAATATTATTTTTTTGATCGGCCAGAACCGCCACCCGTTCAATGCTGCTAATCAAAGCCCGTCGCTCTAGGGTGACATCGCGGCTAAACTGGCGGGGGATTAACTGGTGGTAAGCGGGGTAGGCACCGTCTAGTTTACGGCTGGTGAGGTGCTGGTGATTGACTTCAAAAATGACTTGGCTATCGTCTAAATGCAAGGCAATCAAATCCGCTTCATTGGCGGTGGTCAACATTCGTTCTAGTTCTCGGAGCGCCCGGGCGGGGATGGTTAAAGCAAAATCTTCCAGGGTTGAGGTGGGAAGTTTACCGGTTTCGCTGGATTCTGGCTCTGGACTGACCTGATCACTGGTTTCAACGAGAGCAAGACGGTGGCCATCGGTCGCGGCAAACTCAAGGCAATCCTGGTGATGGGTGAGATGGACGCCCGTGAGAACTTGCTTGGTTTCATCGGGGCTTGCAGCGAATAGTACACCTCCTAGGCCTTCACTCAAGGCGATCGCCGGCAACATTAATTTTTTACCGTCCTGGATCGTTGGTAATTCTGGGAATTCCTCGGCCCCCATGCCTCGAATCTGAAACCGTCCCGTCGCAGCAGTTAGGGTCGCCTGGGCATCACCTTTCATCAAAGTATCCGACGGGCAACTCAAGGTCACTTCCCCCTCAGGCAGACGCGACACAATATCATTGAGCAACTTTGCTGGCAGGGTTAGGGTGCCCCCTTCGATAACTTGGGCCGGAAAACTCGTGCGAATGCCGAGGCTGAGATCAAAAGCGGTGAGTTGAATCTGATGGCGGTTCGCATCCGCAGTCAACAGCACATTTCCCAAAATAGGGTGGGTAGGCCGCGAGGGCACCGCCCGACCGACGAGGGACAGTTGGCTATTTAGATCACTTTGACTGCAAACAAACTTCATGGCTTTTTCCGGAGATCTCCAAGCAGAGCAGATAGATTCTACTACAACATCCCCTAGCCGGCGGGATTTTTTCTGGGGCGGCGATGGCGCAATACCCGATCTAAAATAAACCGACCCACCAGGTTTCCTACGGTACAATGGGGAGCAGTAGGGACTTTTTATTTTTCGAATTTAATCCTGCGCTAATCTCCATCGGTGAATGCCAATCACTGCCAAGAAAAGCAAAGAGTTTCGTTCCTACGCCAGTGGCTGTTGTCCTTTCTTTTTGCTGAGCTTAAGCAAACATTGCAACATTCGTCACTGGAGCCCTTAATTAAAAAAGATAGCAAGATAAAACGAGGATTCATGACAAATATTCATCAAAAAATTGAACAAGAACGTGATGCGGCTCGGGAAGCTTGTAGTACTGACTCCACTTCCGCTGAATGTGCAGCTGCTTGGGACGCCGTTGAAGAACTCCAGGCGGAAGCCGCCCACCAACGGGAAAAAGAGCCGGAAAAAAGTCCCCTAGAAAAGTTTTGTGATGATAACCCCGACGCGGATGAATGCCGTCTCTACGAAGACTAATTTTGTCGGCGATCGCCTTTATTTTTGTAAAAAAAATTAGTTGATGCGCTTTTGGTCATTGATCTTGGCTTCGGTAAGGTCAAAAAACGTGCTAGAGGCTAATCCCCAAAGCAGTGGTTTCTCTCCGTAGTGCCACTGCTTTGACTTGTGTATACTGTGAAAAATCAATCTTAATTTGTCTCAAACCCCACATAAACCATGGATGAAACGTTACTACAGCAATTGGCCTGGATGGACTACCGTTTGGCGGTCATTTTTACGGTGATGGTGCCGATTGCACTGTTGATCTGGAGTTTCGTCGCGAAGGTGGAATCGATGCAGCGGCTCCTGGGCATTTACTGGAAAGTGGCCAGCTTGTTAATGGTGACGGTGTATCTGTTGATTCCCAGTTGGTCAGTGGGCTATCTGACAGGGCTGTTGTCACGGATTTTGATTCCCATTGGATTGTGGTTTTGGATTGATCTCAATGAAGAAATTCGCGATCAGCCGGGTAGTCGTCTAAAACTCGCGTTTACGGCTTGGCGTTGGGCGGTGACAGTTTACTGCGCGCTCGGGGCGATCGCCAACTTACCATTTTTGGGCTGTGCCTTTTCCACGGCGATGCGCCAAGGGGCCTATTGCCAAGTGTGGCTAGAAGCACCCAGCCGTTACCAACAAATTTTGCACGCCAACTCGACACCCGGTTTTCTCGGCTTCTTAGGAATTGTCGGCCTGGTGATTTATGTCGTGTATTTGCTGACGTTTTTGGTGTTCCGTTTGGGACGTCAGGGCCGCATTGCCATCGAAGAATAATGGAAAAAACCCCGTAAAAAACTTTTTTTGAGAAAAATCTAGGCTTAGGGGTTGCCAATTTAAAATTGCTTTGCTAAATTAGAACTTGTGCGCAAAACGCCAGGATAGCTCAGTTGGTAGAGCAGAGGACTGAAAATCCTCGTGTCGGCGGTTCAATTCCGCCTCCCGGCACTGCATAAAGAGAGTTCACCTCGGTGGGCTCTTTTTTTGTTTGAAAAATATTTTTAGAATCAAGTTGTTTCCGCTACAAAGAAACCCAACCGGGCTAGGCTGGGTTTGAATGCAGATTGTATTTTTAGGGAATTTGTATGGGCGTACTTATGATCCTGGGGCTTTTGCTCCTAATTCTCCTCGGCGGGCTAATCTTGGGTTTGGGCAATGATTAGGCGGGGACTTCCACCTTTGCTTCACCACCGAGGGCAAAGGCTTCATGGACGAGTTTCAGAGCGGCTTGGCCTTGGGTTTCCGGGACAACGCAGCTAATTTTAATTTCAGAAGTGGTAATCATCTGAATATTGATTTTTGCCGTGGCAAGGGCTTGGAAGAAGCGAGCTGCAACCCCCGGTGCACCAATCATCCCAGAACCGACAATACTGACTTTGGCGATCGCCGGATCTACTTCGATTTCCCCAAAATTTAGCTGTTCTGCCATGCTAGAGAGGGCGAGGCGAGCCGCTTCAGCATCCCCTTGGGCAACGGTAAAGGCAATGTCACGGGTCTTTACCCCGTTGAGCACACGACACCGTTGGGACTGGATAATCATATCGACGCTGATGTTTTGGTGGGCCAACAGCGAAAAAATTTGGGCAGCCATACCAGGACTATCCGGCACGTGACGAATGGCCAGTTGCGCTTGTTTGAGGTCAAGGGCGACACCCCGGACGGGGGGGTGATCTTCGGGATTGAGAGCCGCTGGGGTCGCATTCATCGGGGAAGAGGCAATGTCAAAAACATCGCAGAGGGTGGCGATCGCCCGGTCACAATCCGTCTGCTGGATGACGCAGCTCACCTTCACTTCCGAAGTGGAAATCATCTCGATATTAATCCCTGCATCGGCCAGGCTTTGGAACATGGTGGCGGCAATCCCGGGACGGCCGATCATCCCAGCCCCAGAGATGGTGATTTTGGCAATGTCATTGGCGCTCATCACCGCAACGTCGCTTAAATCTTGGTCTGTGCCAGCGCAGAGGGTGGGGGCAATGGCTTCGGCGATCGCCTGGGCCTGGGTGGCGGCATTTTCGGTCACGGTAAAGGCAATGTCATTACTGTTGCCATCGTGGATCGACTGGATAATTAAATCCACATCGACATTGTGGGTGGCGATTTCTCCAAATAATTTGGCAGCGACGCCGGGGCGATCAGGGATGTGCAGCATCGCAATGCGGGCCTGGTTAGTATCAAACTCCACCGCATCGACGGCTTTGGCAATTTCGAGGTTAATCAAGGGGCGATCGCTCACCGGGGCAGAGGTCACCCAAGTCCCCGGATCCTCAGTCCAACTGGAACGTACCACCAAAGGCACCCCATAATTTTTCGCAATTTCGACAGCGCGGGGATGAAGCACCTTCGCCCCTAAACTGGCAAGCTCTAGCATTTCATCGGACGTGACTTCGGCCATCAGTTGCGCTTCGGGGACAATACGCGGGTCAGTGGTTAAAATCCCCGGCACATCGGTATAAATTTCACAACAGGAGGCCTTGAGAGCAGCGGCGATCGCCACCGCAGAAGTATCCGATCCGCCCCGACCCAGGGTAGTAATTTCTAGATCTTCGGTTTTGGAAATGCCCTGGAAACCCGCCACGACGATCACCTCTCCCTTTTGCAGGTGCCGTTGGAGGCGGTCGGTTTTAATTTCGAGGATGCGGGCGCGGCTATGTTCCGCTTCAGTAACAATTCCCACCTGGGCACCAGTGAGAGAAATTGCCGGTTGTCCCAGTTCCTGGAGGGCCATACTGAGCAGAGAAATCGAGACCTGTTCCCCCGTAGAGAGGAGCATATCCATTTCCCGTCGGTTGGGATTGGTGCTGATTTCGTGGGCCAATTTCACCAAACCATCGGTGGTTTTTCCCATGGCAGAGACCACCACGACAATTTGATTGCCCGCTTGGGCCCGTTGCTGTACCCGTTTGGCCACCGCTTGAATTCTTTCTACCGAGCCGACGGAGGTACCGCCATATTTTTGAACGATCATTGCCATGGAACCTGCCTCACTCTCCCGAACTTAAAACACAATTCGCTTTCCATAGATGTTTTGGAAAATCGGTGATCCACTCTAGCAAATCCTACCGACTTTTCTGATCGATCTTTCACATTCCGTTGTGTGGTGCCGTCATCTCTGTTACGTTCAGGGGCAATTTTTTCACCCAAGGTTTACGATGGATAATCGTTCACCAAAGCCACGGCATCGAGAAAATTTCAGGCGATCGCCATAGCATAAATTCCCTGGGGAAAACGAAAAAAAACGTTAAGTGACTTGTCTTTCCGCACTATTTACCCCATAATGGGTCACTCGATGGTGCTATACATTCTGTAACGTTCACGGTAAAGTAAAAATTCCAGAGCAACCGCACGATGTGAAGTATGCCACCACTGCTCCTGTGACAGACAAACCGATCAGTTTTCACCGAAGGCCCTAGGGCACAACAACACTGGATGATCAGTCTTTTTACAGTTAAATTTTTTTGTATTCAAGGTCAAAGGCGATCGCCACATTATCAGCACTTGATCCCTGAACGAGTTTGTCCCAAAACCAGTTTTTCATCTAACCCAACCAACATCTAGGAGGTTCCCTATGTCCGTACGTTTGTATGTCGGCAATCTGCCCAAAGACGTCGTCGAAAAACAAGCCCTGGTTGATTTCTTTGTTGAAGCAGGCGAAACCGCAACCACCAAAGTGATCAAAGACCGGAAAACAGGCAAATGTCGTGGTTTTGCCTTCGTTACCGTCCCCACCGACGAAGAAGCCGATGCTTTCATCGAAAAGTACAATGGCCAATCCTTCATGGACAGTCCCCTCAAAATTGAGAAGGCTCTCCCCCGTAGCAAAGGCGACGACAAGCCAGCCGAAGCCAGCAACACCAAAGGCGGCGGCAAGCGCAAGCGCAGTGGTGGCAGCAGCAAGAAGCAATCCAGCTACGGTGATGCAACTTCCGCTCAACCCGACCCCCGCTGGGCCAGCGAACTGGAGAAGCTCAAAGACATGCTCCAACAGCAAACCGCTAACGTTTAGGCCTTGGGTCATTGATTTTCCTGCTGCAGGTCGTGTGGCAGGATTTGTTTTGTTTACGCCAAAAAATTTTTCAGCATTAATTTTTTTATTCAACTTTTTTCTCGGAGGGATACACAATGGATGCCGTCACGGTCATGAAACAAGAAGTGGGCAAAGTCGCCGCCGCCCTAGTCCAGTCCAACTCAGTGGTTGGTTTAGGCACTGGGTCAACCACCGCCTATGCAATTCAATACATCGGTGAGCGTTTAGCCGCAGGTGAACTAGAGAATATTGTCGGGATTCCCACCTCCTTCCAGGCAGAAGTTCTCGCAAAACAGTACAAAATTCCCCTAAGCAGTTTGGATGCCGTTGATCATATTGATGTGGCCATTGATGGGGCCGATGAGGTCGATCCCCAGAAAAATTTAATTAAAGGGGGCGGTGCGGCCCACACCCGGGAAAAAGTTGTGGATGCCCTCGCCAACAAATTCGTCGTCGTGGTAGATAGCGGCAAGCTGGTTGATCGCTTGGGTTCAACCTTTTTATTACCCGTGGAAGTGATTCCCATGGCCATTACGCCAGTGATGCGTCAACTAGAAGCATTGGGTGGTAAGCCAGAACTCCGAATGGGAGTCAAAAAAGCTGGCCCCGTGGTGACCGATGAAGGAAATTTAGTCGTGGATCTTAAATTTGCTGGCATCGACGACCCGGCAACCCTAGAGCAAAAGATTAATAATATCCCTGGCGTCCTGGAAAACGGTCTGTTTGTCGGGGTGGCTGATGTGATTTTGGTCGGCGAAATTATTGACGGACAACCCCGCGTCCGGGAAATTCAGTAGCGTTTTTTTGTTGAACAGGTAAGCCTGGGCCTCCTCATTGCAGGGGGTTTTTGTCTTGTTATGTTTGGCTTAGGAGAGTGATGGCCCGCCGGATCCATTCGTCGGCATTGTCATTTTGCAACAGAATCGAGTCTTGACTGAGGGTGGCGATCGCCCCACGGATTTCGGTTTCTTGGTATCCCAAGGCCAACAAGGTTAATTCCAAATCTTCGTGGACAGCGGCATTGGGTTGAGCGGCTGTGTCGGGAAGCGAAAATTGATCTCGCCATTGGCTGAGTTTGCTGCGCAGTTCGAGGGCAAGCCGTTCGGCGGTTTTTTTGCCAATGCCCGGCGCTTTGGCTAGCTGACGATGATCGGCGGTGACAATGGCCTGTACCAATTCCGGCAAGGTTAGAGTATCAAGTAGGGCGATCGCCCCCTGGGCACCAATGCCACTGACACTGATCAGCTGCCGAAATAAATCCCGGGCGGCAGCGCTGGCAAAGCCGTAGAGGTAGGTGCCGTCCTCTCGTTGCTGACTGTGGACAAAAATGTGTTGGGGTTGGCCGATTGCGGCTGCCAACTCCTGGGCGAGGCGTCCTGGCACTTGGATCTCGTAGCCAATGTCCCTTACTTCGAGAATTAGAAAAAAACGCCCCTGCAAATTCCGGTGGATGGCGATCGCCTCTCCCTTAAGATAACTAAACATGAAAGCCCCTCTGCCTAATGCCTGCGATCTTCCCATTGCCTCTGACATTCCAGCAAGTCCCAGTGGCGATCGCTATTTTCATTTTCAATCAGTACGTTTAGACTATTAAGAAAGCGTTTCCTTACGCCCCACTTCCTCCCCAACCATGGCCGATTCAACTCCCGCTTTTCCCGGTAACGCCCTTCCGCCCCAAAATATCGAAGCCGAAGAATTTATTCTGGGGGGGATTTTAATGGACCCAGAGGCCATGGGCCGGGTGGTGGATGTTCTGGTGATTAATGCCTTTTATGTCCAGGCCCACCGGGATATTTATCAAGGTTTGTTGGTGCTCCATAACCAAGGCAAACCGACGGATTTATTGGCCCTGAGTACCTGGCTCCAAGACAACGAACGTCTCGGAAAAGTCGGCGGTATTCCCAAGCTTTCCCAATTGGTGGATCGCACCGTCTCCGCTGTGAATATTGACCACTATGCGGAACTGGTCATGGATAAATACGTGCGGCGACAACTCATTGCCGGGGGCCATGAAATTATTGATCTGGGCTATGACACCGTTAAAACTCTACCCGATGTCCTCGATGAATCCGAGCAAAAAATCTTTCGGCTCACCCAGACCCGTCCCCAGGATGGCCTAACCGCCATTGCCGAAACCATTGCCGAAGCCTTTAGCAACATCGAAGAACGCCAGACCAAACAGCAGGAAAAAGAGATGCTGTCGGGGCTTTCGAGTGGGTTTTATGATCTCGATGCGATGACCAATGGCTTCCAACGCTCTGATCTGGTGATTATTGCCGGACGTCCCGCCATGGGAAAAACCAGTTTTTCGCTCAATGTGGCCACTAATATCGCTAAAAAGGAACGGCTTCCCGTGGCCATTTTTAGTTTAGAAATGTCGAAGGAGCAATTGGTGCAGCGCCTCTTGGCTGGGGAGGCTCAGATTGAAAGTAATCGTCTCCGGGCCGGACGCCTCGATGAGGTTGATATGCGTCCCCTCCTCAAAGCGGTGGAATTTTTGTCGGATGTGCCTTTATTTATCGATGATACGGCGAATATCACGGTAGGTCAGATGCGATCGCAGGCGCGGAAACTCCAGGCAGAGCAGGGGGGAAAGTTAGGGCTAATCCTCATTGACTATCTACAACTCATGGAAGGCGGTGGTGACAATCGTGTCCAAGAACTCTCAAAAATTACGCGATCGCTCAAAGGGCTCGCCAGGGAATTAGATGTACCCATTTTTGCCCTATCCCAGTTAAGTCGGGGGGTTGAGGCCCGCAACAGCAAACGCCCGATGATGTCTGACCTGCGCGAATCAGGTTCCATCGAGCAGGATGCCGACCTGGTTTTAATGCTCTACCGCGACAGTTATTACAACCCAGATACCCCGGAGCGAGATATTGCCGAGGTGATTATTGCGAAACACCGTAATGGCCCCACCGGAACGGTTAAGCTGATTTTCCAGCCGGAGCTAACAAAGTTTTTAAATCTAGCCCAGAGTCCCAGCCCCTATGCAGAAACCTATTAGAATCTGACAAAATCTGCGTGGCTATGATTTATTTTATTTATCAATAGCGGCCATATTTGCCTGAATTTTGGGGATCAGAGCTTCTTTTTGAAGAGATTCTAATTTTTTAAAACGCAAGTGCTAAGATGCTGCTAGCATCAAGGCCAAAGCTTGATCAAAATTCTCCAAAAAATTGTGGTGAATTTCGGTCTTGAAATTTTTTACATCTTAATGATTTGGGCGATCGCCTCGATCCATTTTCAGCGCATCTACTGTCATTTAAATATCGGCAAAATTATCGATCATTTTTTCTAAAAAGGCTTGTTATAAGCATTATCAATCAAAGAAAAATGCTTCGATAACTTCAGGTTACGCGATTTCTTGTTTTTTTAGTGTTGGATCCTGTGTTCATGTACGGCTTCTCCCCTCCACAATCACCCCGGCAACAGACCCCCATTTCTCTCCAGAAACGTCGCCATAAGCAAGATCAAAAAAGCGCTGGCCCATTAACAGCAGCAAATAAGCAGCATCGGTTCGCCTGCTGGGAATTGGCGGCGCAGATTTCTGTAAATTGTCTCCTTGGTGGGGTGGCGATCGCCTCCATTGCCCAATTGTTACCGGCCCAACTATCCCAACAGCAGCAGTTATCTGTTCTCAAGGGCGAAGTCACCGAAGCAGAACAACGGGTCGCCAAACTACGCCAAGAATTTAACCGTCACTTCGATGCCTACGGGAGCCATCGACTAATGCAAGAGTACACCATAAAAGTCGATCCCAAACAACAGCGCATTATCTGGGTAGATCCGGCCCAGGCTCAAAATAGCGAAAATTAATTTTTCTAAGAGCTTGGCTATCAGCTAAGCATTTTCTCGAATTTTTTTAATGCTCTAAATCCGTAAACAAAAAAGGGAGTCATTATGGCTCCCTTTCGTGTATTTCTCTGAATTCAAATGCTTACAAGAGACTTAGAGTAGATCCCAAATCCTTTTCCTACATTAGGAAGCAAGGGATGCTGTGGGACGACGACGACGGCGCTGGGTTCTAACGGCAGTCTGTTCGCTGACCTGCATCAAAAAGACCACGAGGGGTTCCCCTTGTAATTCTCGACGGGCAAGGCGTTGTAGGGATGCTTCAATCTCTAGGCGAATGTCAGTCCAGTCAATGTCTTCGTTGCTGCGCTTGCCATGTTCTTTGTACTCTGCGAGGCGGTCTTCCAACACATTTTCGACATTCCGCTGGATTAACTGGTGGAGTAACTTATTGTTCGCTGCGGTAACCACACCCCGGAGATGAATTTCTGGTGGCGCAATTAGATTACCGTCTTGGGCGATCGCCACGGCCACCGTAATCACCCCTTCCTCGGCCAACTGTTGCCGTTCCTGGAGTACCGAATCATGGACAATACCAGAACGGTCTACTAATTCAATTCCCGAAGGCACTTTCCCGGTAACACCAATGGAATTTTCTGTGAGTTCCACAATGTCACCGTTATCGATAATCACAATATTTTCTTCCGGTACCCCCATCGATTGGGCCGTTTGGGCGTGCTTCACCAACATCCGGTGTTCCCCGTGGAACGGAATAAAGAACTTCGGCTTCGTCAAGGCCAACATCAACTTGTGATCATCTTGGGCGCCGTGACCAGAAACGTGGATTCCTTCCCCTTTACCGTAGATGACTTTCGCGCCGCGCATCATCAGACGATCAATGGTATTGACCACGGCGATCGTATTCCCAGGGATCGGATTGGCCGAAAAGACCACCGTATCCCCTTCCTTAATTTTGATGTGGCGGTGGGCATCGTGGGAGATCCGTGTCATGGCCGATAAGGTCTCACCTTGGGAGCCCGTTGTCAGGATCAAAACATCCTCATCCTTCATGCTTTTCAGCTGCCGCAGGGGAATAAACAGCTCATCCAAACATTTCATGTAGCCTAAATTGCGGGCATGGGAAATGACGTTTAGCATGGAACGGCCCACCACAGCCACCTTACGATTGTGTTTTTGCGCCAGTTCTAAAATAATGCTGACCCGGTGGACAGAAGAGGCAAAGGTCGTCACAAAGAGTCGTCCTTGGGCCTGACCAAAGATTCTGTCTAAATTCGGCTTCACTGAGGCTTCCGAAGGGGTGCGACCGGGAACTTCGGCGTTCGTCGAATCACTTAAAAGACAGAGAACACCTTTTTCGCCATGCTCAGCGAGCCGCTGAAAATCAAACTGTTCACCGTCAACAGGGGTAAAGTCTACTTTGAAGTCCCCTGTGTGAATGATCACCCCAATGGGCGTGTGGATCGCCACGGTAAAGCTATCGGCAATGGAGTGAGTATTGCGGATGTATTCTACGAGGAAATTTTTACCAATACGCACCATGTCCCGTGGCATGACGCTGTGGAGTTTGGTGCGATCGCTTACGCCTGCTTCATCTAGTTTGTCGGACAACAGAGACATAGCTAGGCGGGGGCCATAGATGACGGGAATATCAAACTGCTTGAGGTGATGGGAAATACCACCAATGTGATCTTCGTGGCCGTGGGTGACAATCATCCCCTTAATTTTGTGGCGGTTTTCCCGGAGATAGGTTGTGTCTGGCAGAACAATATTGACCCCATGCATCCCATCCGTCGGAAAGGCTAGGCCCGCATCGAGCAGCACGATTTCATCGTCATACTCAAAAACACAGGTGTTTTTACCAATTTCATGGAGACCACCCAGGGGAATAATTTTAATACTGTCCTGGGGGTTGAGATTTTCTGGCTTTGTCGTTTGTTTTTGGCTGGTGCGGGTTCTTCTACGGGTTGTGGGTTGGGGTTTGCTCTTGTTCATAAAACTCCTTAGATTTGCTTGTGGTTAAAACTAGAGAAAAGGTTGAAATAGAAAACTTTTAGGCTGGTATTTGAAGACCAACGGCTAGATATGACCAGCGAGCAACAGGGTGCTGGTAATTGGCGCAATACTGTTCAGTTGTCAAAAGCCGTGGCAGTGGGACGTTCGCCGAATGCTTCGTTTTAGAGGAGGGACAAATCCTTCAACACCTGGGTGAGTTGTTTTGTGCGATCAGGGCTGAGGGGACAGAGGGGCGGACGAAAGCTACCTAAACGCCATCCCTGAAGAATGAGAGCGGTTTTCACGGGGAGGGGGTTGGTATCACAGAATAGGACACGGAATAGGGGGAAAAGCTTCAAGTGGAGGGCGATCGCCTCTTGGGTACGGCCAGCAAGAAAGGCTTGGATCATCGCCTGCATCTGCGGCCCGACAAGGTGACTGGCCACGCTCACAACGCCCTGGGCTCCTACACTCATCAAAGGTAGAGTTAGACTATCATCCCCTGAGTAAATTTCAAAGGTAGAATCTACACCACAACGAATTTGGGCGGCCTGGTCGAGGTTACCGCTGGCTTCTTTGATGGCCACGATGTTGTCCACGGTGGCGAGGCGAATCACGGTTTCGGGCAACAGATTACAACTGGTGCGCCCCGGCACGTTGTAAAGCATCAATGGGATATCAGGGCAGGCCTCGGCGATCGCCTTGAAATGCTGATAAAGTCCTTCTTGGGGGGGCTTATTGTAATAGGGAACAACTTGCAGCGAACCGTCCAAGTTCAGTTTAGCGGCTTTTTGGGTGGCGGCGATCGCCTCACTGGTGGAATTAGAACCCGTACCCGCGATTACCTTAGCCCGTCCAGTGGCAGCATTTTGCACAGCCCGGAATAGCTCATACTCCTCATCCCAAGTCAGGGTGGGCGATTCTCCGGTGGTGCCGCAGACAACAAGGGCGTCACTCCCCTGGTCAATGAAATGGGCCGCTAATTTTTCCGCCATCGCGTAATCCACCTGCCCCTCTTCCGTAAAGGGGGTCACCATTGCGGTGATCACTCGACCAAATCTTGTACTTGTCATAAACGAATCGACACAACACACATAAATCTTACTGGACTAGACCGCCGTTGCGATCGCCGCTGGTTGGAGCCAATCTTTTTCCCAAAGCAGTTCCGCAATCTGGACGGCATTAAGGGCTGCTCCTTTCCGAATCTGATCGCCACAGAGCCACAATTCCAGGCCATTGTCTTGGGAAATATCCCGGCGAATACGACCCACCAGCACCGGATCTTTCCCCGTTGCATCCATGGGCATCGGGAAATAATTGTTTTCCCAATCCTCTACTACGGTAACACCAGGGGCCGTGGTGAGGATGTCTTTGGCTTGGGCTGGCTCGAAGGGCTGCGCAAACTCTAGGTTAACCGCTTCAGAATGGGCCCGCAGCACCGGCACCCGGACACAGGTAGCACTAATCCGCAGGTCAGGCGTCCCAAAGATCTTCCGGGTTTCGTTCACCATTTTCATCTCCTCTTGGCAATAGCCCGCGTCATCGATGGGGGTATTGTGGGGAAAAAGATTAAAGGCGAGGGGATAGGGGAAAGATTCTGTGGGGGGTTCTTCACCCGCCAAGATCGCCTGGGTTTGCTGCTTGACTTCTTCCATGGCCCTGGCCCCGGCACCACTGGCAGATTGATAGGTAGAAACCACAATCCGCTGGATGGGTTGTACTTGATGGAGGGGATAAATTGCCACCCCCATGAGAATGGTTGTGCAGTTGGGGTTCGCGATGATGCCCTGGTGTTGTTGGGCTGCCGCTGGATTAATTTCTGGCACCACGAGGGGCACATCAGGATCCATGCGGAAGGCGCTGGAGTTGTCGATCATCACGGCACCGGCTTCGACGATCGCCTTGGCCCATTTTTTCGAAGTGCTTCCCCCGGCGGAGGCGAGGACAATATCGATCCCTTCAAAGGCTTCTGGGCTGACGGCTTCGACGGTAATGGGTTGGCCTTTAAAGGTGAGGGTTTTCCCGGCAGAACGGGGCGAGGCCAAAAGTTTTAGGTTGTTTAGGGGGAAATCCCGTTCTTCTAACAACTGTAAGAGTTCTGCGCCAACGGCTCCGGTAGCACCAAGAATGGCGACATTGACTAATTTTGACAAAGAATAAACCTCCTAATGACTTTGGGTTAAGGGTAATGAAATTAAAAAGTAAAAATCTGGTTGGGGCGATCGCCTAGGGGGAATTTTTCACTGTGGCGGGGCTGGCTTGATCACCCCAGAGGCGAGGGTTTGGCTAGGATAAGCAGGGCCACTTTTGTCGTTCTGTGCTGGGGCATCCCTTTCGCAAGACTTTGTATATCGAAGCTCTAATTATACTATTATCAGATAGGTTAACCCCTCGTAAAAACGCAATAGACCGACCCAAACATATTCTGGGTAATCCTGCGTTTGGGTTACTGACCTTAGGATATCATGGAGCGCTCAATTCAGACCCCTAAAGGGGCGATCGCCAACGAACAGAACTATCCTAAGACCCTTAGTTGTAACTTATATATTAGAACCTTTAAACATCGATGAAAGTTATCCAGGAAAAGCTTCCTGCCAGCCAAGTTGGGCTAGAAATCGAAGTCCCCGCTGACGTCACCCAAAAAGCCTATGATGACACAGTGCGGAAACTCGCCCGTACCGTGAACCTCCCCGGTTTCCGGAAAGGTAAAGTTCCCAAGCAGATTTTGATCCAACGGTTAGGCCCCAATCGCATTAAGGCGTCTGTCCTTGAGGATTTGATCGACGACAGCTTAAAAGCGGCGATCGCCCAAGAAAACATTGAGGCCCTAGGAAATTTCCAGCTCAAATCTTCCTTCGATGACCTGATCAGCGCCTACAAACCCGGTGAAGCCTCCAGTTTCAAGGCCGCCGTGGATGTCCCCGCCACCGTCACCCTCAACAGCTACAAAGGCCTCAGCTTCAAGGCCGAAAAGAGTGAATATGATCCGGCGGATCTCGATGAATTTCTCACCCAGAAACAACGCGAACTGGCTACCCTTGTCCCCGTCGAAGACCGGGCTGCCCAAATGGGAGATGTGGCGATCGCCGATTACGAAGGTCGCTATGTAAACGACGCTGGCGAAGAAGAAGAGGACATTATCCCCGGCACCCAAGCCGAAGACTTTTCCCTCGACCTCGAAGAAGGCAAATTTATCCCAGGCTTTGTGGATGGTTTTGTCGGCATGAAACCCGAAGAAACCAAGAAATTCACCGTTACCTTCCCCGAAGACTACGGCAACGAAGAAATGGCCGGGAAACAAGTCTCCTTCACCGTCACCCTCAAGGAACTCAAGAGCCGCGAACTACCGGAACTCGATGATGAGTTTGCCAGCGAAGCCACCAACGAAGAATTTGAAACCCTCGCGGCTTGGCAAGAAAGTCTAGAAGCCCAACTAAAAGAAAACGCTGAAATCAGCACCAAAAACAGCGTGCGTCGTTATCTGCTAGAACAACTCGCTGCCAATAACAGCACCGAACTGCCAGAAGTGAGCGTCAACGAAGAAATTACCGCAGTCCTCACCCAGCAGATGATGGAATTCAGCCGCATGGGCATCGATGTGAATCGCATTTTTACCAAGGATATGATTCCTAAACTGCGAGAAACGGCTCGCCCAGAAGCAGAACAACGGCTCAGCAACTCCTTGATTCTCACGGAAATTGCTAAGGTCGAGAAGATCGAAATTGATACCGACAAATTCAACGAGCGCCTAGAGGAAGCTAAGGCAGAACTCCAGGAAGGCTTTGATGAAGAGCGTCTCCAGGAAGCCATCAAAGAAGAGTTGACCATTGATGCAACCCTCGATTGGCTCGAAGAGCAGTCTGAGATCGAATTTGTCCCTGCCGGAACTCTCGAAGCAGAAGAGGCTGAGGCAGCAAACGGAGAAGAATAGAGCTTTAGACGCTTATGTTTAAACTCTAAAACTAATTGCGAAAAGACCCCACTTGGGGTCTTTTTTGTTGGTATCTCAGGTTTTCAAGCTATCCCATCACACCCTTTATGCCGACAGGGTTAAAATTTCTGGCCCTTCTGGGGTGATCGCAATCGTATGTTCAAACTGGGCCGAGAGCTTACCGTCCTTGGTCACCGCCGTCCAACCATCACCGAGTAGCTGGCTCTCATAGGTGCCTTCATTGATCATTGGTTCAATGGTAAAAACCATCCCCGGACGAATTTTGGTACCCTTACCGCGTTTACCGTAGTGGGGAACCTGGGGCTCTGTGTGGAAGACATTACTAATGCCATGACCGACAAAATCACGCACGACTGAATAGCCTTGGGATTCGGCATATTCTTGGATCGCCGCCCCAATATCACCGATGCGACCGTTGGGTTGAGCTGCTTCAATGCCGATGTACAGACATTTTTCCGTTACTTCGACTAATTTTTTAACCCTGGGTGCTGGGGTGCCCACAAAAAAAGTCCGAGACGTATCACCATGGTAGCCATCGAGAATGGGGGTCACATCGATATTGATGATGTCGCCGTCTTTGAGGACTTTTTTCTTACTGGGAATGCCGTGACAAATTACTTCATTGACACTGGTACAAATAGATTTTGGGTAAGGGTTACTCTTGCCATAACCGAGGGGGGCGCTTTTTGCACCGTGTTTTTGGGTCCATTCCTCCGCTGCATCGTTCAATTCGAGGGTCGTCACTCCCGGTTTAACCAGAGGCTCTAGGTAATCAAGGAGTTGCGCCGCTAGCCGTCCCGCATTGCGCATTTTTTCAATTTCTCGTTTTGATAGCAGAACGATGCCTTTACCCATGGGAGTTTATTGCTTGTAAGACCAACAGAATTATCAGAGGTTTATTGTAACAGCCCTAAAAGCCTTCGGCGAATCATTGCTGCGCCTGTCAAGTCCCCAGGGAGGGCGACTGAGACCCTCGGCGATCGCCAAAATTGCGACGCAATGATCAGCAGAGTTTGCCGAAATCAAAGATGTCGGTTGGCTGTTTTTCCTATAAGTGATTAAAAATTTCTGAGGAGCCTGCCCAGCAAAAGTTCAGTTGACAACAATCTCCTATAATACGAAGTCTGCAGTATGCATTAACACATATTCTTAACTTTGTAATTTCCGTCGGAGAATTGTCCTATGGCTCGCATGTATTATGATGCGGACGCAAACTTAGATCTGTTAAACGGCAAAACCGTTGCCATCATCGGCTATGGTTCCCAGGGCCATGCCCATGCCCTCAACCTCAAAGACAGTGGGATTAACGTCGTTATCGGCCTATATGCCGGAAGTAAGTCCACAGCCAAAGCCGAAGCAGAAGGTCTAAAGGTTTTACCTGTTGCGGAAGCAGCAAAAGTGGCGGACTGGATCATGATTTTGTTACCCGACGATGTCCAAAAATCTGTCTACACCAAAGATATTCTCCCCAACCTCCAAGCGGGCAATGTACTTTCCTTTGCTCACGGCTTCAATATCAACTTCGGCCAAATCGTTCCCCCCGCTGATGTAGACGTTGTAATGGTTGCCCCTAAAGGCCCTGGTCACCTCGTGCGTCGTACCTATGAACAAGGTCAAGGGGTGCCCGCATTATTCGCAGTTTACCAAGACGCCACAGGTCAAGCCCGTGATTTGGCGATGGCCTATGCGAAAGGCATCGGCGGTACTCGCGGTGGCATCCTTGAAACCACGTTCCGAGAAGAAACGGAGACTGATCTATTCGGTGAACAGGCAGTTCTCTGTGGTGGTCTGAGTGCTCTGATTAAAGCTGGTTTTGAAACCCTCGTCGAAGCGGGTTACCAGCCGGAGTTGGCTTACTTTGAGTGTCTCCATGAAGTGAAGCTCATTGTTGACCTCGTTGTGGAAGGTGGTCTGGCGAAAATGCGGGATAGCATTTCTACCACCGCTGAGTATGGTGATTATGTCAGTGGGCCACGGGTGATCACTGCTGAAACCAAAGCCGCAATGAAGGAAATTCTGACCGAAATCCAAACGGGTGAGTTTGCACGAAATTTCATCCTCGAAAATCAGTCGGGTCAAGCGCAATTTACGGCTATTCGTCGCCGTGAAGCAGAACATCCCATTGAAGTTGTGGGTAAGGATCTGCGGGCAATGTTTAGCTGGTTGAAGGAAAGCTAATCGAGAAATTAGATTGATTTAATATTTAATAACAATATTAAGTTAAACCGATTAGGTGAGAGTCAGTGATTCTCACCTTTTTTTTAACTGGGCGGTTTCACTTGGGCAATGTGGGCAGCGCAAATATATTGGGTGGGAATCGTCTGAATTTTTCGAGCTTGAAAGACAGCCTTTAGTTCATCAAAGAGCTGCCTGCGAACTGTGGGATCTAGGGCAATGTAGGGAGAAAGAGTTGTGAGTAATTTGAGGTAATCGTTGGGGGAATAATCTTTGGTTTCAATGACCTGGGTTAGTTCTAAGTTTTGAAAACAATTTGAATCAAGCAAACCCTGGCTGATGTTCTTGAGATTTTGTTCCTGGACAGCGATATTTTCAAAGCTGGCAAAGCTGGGCATATATTTTTCATAGAGAGGCAAGAGATCCTGAAAAATGGTGGGATCCGGTTGGGGAACGGTATTCCAAAGCAGAAGTATGTTCCCCTGGGGCTTGAGTAAGTTGGCGATCGCCTGGCATCTGGTGTCTGGTTGTAGCCAGTGAAAAGAAGTACTGGCAAGGATAGTATCGAATTTTTCTGGGGTCGGTTGCCATTCCTCAAAGGTGGTATTAATAATTTGAATTGGGTAATTTTGAAAACGTTGGGCGGCAAATTCACAGGCTCGTGGGTTCGGCTCTAGACAGATTAATGAAAAACCCCGTTGGGCAAAATGTTGCGTTGCATTGCCTGGGCCGCTGCCAATTTCTAGAATGACACTTTCCGGCTTGATTTTTCCGCAGATTAAATCAATAATTTCCGGCATATAGGGGGCACGATATTGGTCATAGGCCTGGGTTGCCTCTGCATACCAATGTTGACGTGCTTCGATGGGTTGAGCATAAATTTTTTGAAAAAAGGCGTCAAAATTTTTCATATTTTAAAAGCTTAAAAGAACAGTATTTTCGGTTATTTAATATTAGTTATTTTCTTGATGATTAAAATTAAGGAAGTAAAAAACCAACCTCCTTTTTACAATAAAACAAATCCCTGGGGTGATGAAATGGCGGGATTATGGGAAGATCATCATAGTCGATTGCTCTTTGAATTGTTCCGTAAGTATTAATGACAACGCCGCTGCTGCTCCTAATTGATGGTCACTCCCTCGCCTTTCGCTGCTACTACGCCTTTGCCAAGTCTAGACAAGGGGCGCTGCGGACTTCAACGGGCATTCCGACGAGTATTTGCTTTGGCTTTCTCAATGCCCTTGTGCAGGTGATCGAACGCCAAAAACCCGATGCGGTGGCGATCGCCTTTGACCGACCTGAACCCACCTTTCGCCACACCGCCGACGAGAACTACAAGGCCCAACGTAAGCCTGCCCCAGACGATTTCCGGCCCGATTTTGAAAATCTCCTCGACCTGCTCGATAGCTTAAATGTGTCCCGGGTGACTGCCGTGGGTTACGAAGCCGATGATGTGCTTGCGACCCTCGCCCGACAAGCCAGTGAAGCGGGCCAACAGGTAAAAATTTTGACAGGCGATCGCGATCTTTTTCAGTTGGTAGACCCTGACAAAAAAATCAGCATTCTTTACCTCGATACCAAGGGCGTCAAAAGCGGTAGCTATGAAGAATTTACTCCGGAACTCGTCGAAGCAAAATTAGGTGTAAAACCAGAGCAAGTCGTAGATTTTAAAGCCCTGGCTGGCGATTCATCTGATAACTATAAAGGCGTCCAGGGCATTGGTGAGAAAACTGCCATTAAGCTCATCCATGAATTTGGCAGTTTAGATAATATTTATGCCAACCTCGATAATATTAAAGGCGCCACTAAAAAACGCCTAGAAACAGACAAAGACGCTGCCTATCATTGTCAAAAATTAGCAAAAATTGCCCAGGATGCGCCCCTTGATATTCTCTTAAATGAGCTTCATTTAACTGGCTTTAATCTAGAGCAAGCAATCGGGATTTTAACGAAATTAGAACTCAAAAAATTTATTCAAGATATTGGTAGAATCCAGCAAATTTTTGGCGCAGAAACGATTGAAATTCCCACCCTAGAATCTGTCCAGTCCAATAATACAATCGTTGACGAAGCAGGTAACGCACAATTATCTATTTTTGCCCCCTCAGATCCCGACCAAAATCAAGCCCAGACGCCCCCAACTGCAACTATCTCGCCGATCCAGCCACTGATTATTGACACCGCAGAGAAGCTCACTGAGTTAATCGATCAACTCAAAACCCAAACTGATGTCAATCACCCCGTGGCCTGGGATACAGAAACTACCGGTTTAGATCCCCGGGAAGTCGATCTCGTGGGTATTGGGTGCTGTTGGGGGAGAGACCCAGGCAATATTGCCTACATTCCCATTGCTCACCATAACGGAAACCAACTAGAAAAAACGCAAATTTTTCAGGCTCTAAAACCGATTTTGGAAACAGAAAAATATCCAAAAGTTTTTCAAAATGCGAAGTTTGACCGCGCTATTTTTGCCCACCAGGGAATCAGCCTAGCTGGGGTAGTGTTCGATACGATGTTAGCAAGTTATGTTTTACATCCAGAGATGAAACATAATTTAACGGATTTGAGCCTACGTTATCTGGGAAATATCATTGCTAAAAGCTATAAAGATTTAGGGTTAACCAAAAAACAAACCATTGCAGATTTAGAGATTTCCGTTGCGGCAGAATACTGCGGCTTAGATGTTTATACAACTTATTTAGTCTGCCAAAAATTAAAAGTCGAGCTTAAAGATTACCCCGATTTAGAAAAACTTCTAGAAAAAGTTGAAACGCCCCTGGAACCAGTACTCTGTGCCATGGAAAATACAGGTATTCGCATTGATCAAGACTATCTTCAACAATTAGCCGAAGAATTGGGGGCTGACTTAACAGACCTAGAAATCAAAGCTTACAACGCAGCAGATGAACGATTTAATCTCAATTCCCCCAAACAATTAGGAGAAATCCTTTTTGAAAAGTTGGGTTTAAACACAAAGAAAACACGAAAAACCAAAACAGGCTATTCAACAAACCATGCTGTCCTCGAAAAATTACAAGGGGATCATCCGATCATTGATTACATTCTTGAATATCGTACCCTTGCAAAATTAAAATCCACCTATATTGATGCTTTGCCGACCCTCGTTAGCCCAAAAACCGATAGAATTCATACAGATTTCAATCAAACTTTGACCAGTACAGGGCGACTTTCTTCATCGAACCCCAATTTGCAAAATATTCCGGTACGCACTGAATTTTCCCAACGGATTCGGCGGGCATTTATCCCTAAGGAAAACTGGGTACTTGTCGCGGCAGATTATTCACAAATTGAACTCAGAATCCTGACCCACTTAAGTCAAGAACCCATTTTATTACAGGCCTACCAAGCCGGAGAAGATGTCCACCGGGTCACAGCACAGATGATCTTTGATCGGGACTCACCCCAGGCAGTGACTGCCGCAGAACGACGGATTGGTAAGATTATCAATTTTGGCGTGATCTATGGGATGGGTGCCCAGCGGTTTGCCCGGGAAGCGGGCGTTTCTAAGGAAGAAGGACGGGCTTTTATTGACCGCTACCATGAACGCTATGCTAAGGTTTTTGAGTATTTAGAACTGGTTAAAAAGCAGGCGATCGCCCAGGGTTATGTGAGTACAATTTTGCAGCGACGGCGCAACTTTGACTTTATCAGTAACTGTTTAATTGAACTAAAAGGCAGCGACCCCAAAGCGATTGATTTAGATAGCCTCGATTATGCCTACAACGATGCCCAATTATTACGGGCAGCAGCTAATGCACCGATCCAGGGTTCCAGTGCCGATATTATCAAAGTGGCGATGATCCAAATTCACGAATTATTAAAGGATTATCAGGCTCGTTTGTTACTCCAAGTTCACGATGAATTGGTTTTTGAAATGCCCCCAGAAGAATGGGAAGAATTAGGCTCTAAAATTAAAACCACAATGGAGCAAGCGGTACCTTTATCTATTCCTTTAGTGGTTGATATTCACTGCGGTAAAAATTGGCTCGATGCGAAGTAACAATGGCGAATTCTGATCCTATTTATGGCTGGCTAGAGACCGCTTTGGCCACTATCAAAAAAGCAAATTGGTATCGACAACCGAAAACAATCACCAGTCAATCGGGGGCGACGGTCACCTTAAATGGTCAATCGGTGGTTAATTTTGCCAGCAATGACTATCTGGGTTTAGCGGGCGATCGCCGCTTAATTGATGCTGCCATAGCGGCCACCGAGGCGCTGGGGACAGGGAGTACAGGCTCTCGGCTCACCAGTGGCCACCGACAACTCCACCAGGATTTGGAGCAGGCGATCGCCAATCTCAAACAAACCGAAGATGCCCTAGTATTTAGCTCCGGTTACCTAGCCAACTTCGGCACCATTAGCGCCATTACTAACAAAAAAGACCTGATTTTAGGAGATCAATACAACCATTCGAGTTTAAAAAATGGGGCAAAATTAAGCGGCGCGACGGTGTTGGAATATGACCACAATGATTTAGACGCATTACGTCAGCTTCTCGAAACCCATCGGCAAAACTACCGCCGTTGCCTGATCACCACCGATAGCGTTTTTAGTATGGATGGCGATCTCTGTTTACTGCCCGAACTGTTGGCGATCGCCAAGGAATTTTCCACCATGCTACTCGTGGACGAAGCCCACGGGACTGGGGTTTTGGGCCAAAAAGGTGCCGGAGTCGTGGAACATTTTCACTGTACCCAGCAACCGCTTATCCAAGTGGGCACCCTCAGCAAAGCCCTGGGCAGTCTCGGCGGCTATGTAGCGGGCAGCAAAGCCTTAATTGATTTTCTCCGTAACCGTGCTTCGACTTGGATTTACACCACCGGACTCTCCCCAGCGGATACGGCGGCCGCCCTCGCCGCGATTCATATTTTGCAGGAGGAACCCCAACGGCGGCAGCAACTCTGGGAAAACATTCGTCAGTTAAAAAGCGCCCTTGGGAACCATGAATTGGTGCCTTCTGAGTCGGCGGTGCTTTGTTTTGGTCTCGCTAATCCGCAGCAAGCACTAGCCATGGGCGATCGCCTTTTGGCCACAGGTTTCTTTGCCCCTGCCATTCGCCCGCCAACAGTTCCTACCAGCCGCATTCGCGTGTCGGTGATGGCGACCCATAGCCCCCAACAGATCCAAGGATTTATCGAAATATTCCAGCGGTGCTTTGCGGAATTTTCTGGGTCATCGAATCTTTAATTTTCCTCAATTTGGAAAGCCTCTTTTTCCGCCTCTAGGATCTCCGGCGGCACATGAAAGCGGGGTCTGCCATTTTCATCAATGCGAACAATGACTCCCATCGCCTCTAGCTCGGCGATCGCCCGTCTCTGGGTTTCCACATCCCGCGCCTGCCCCAAAATCGACGACCAAGCCGTTACCCGCGCCATAATACTACGGGGATCCCGTTCCAAAAAGGCAACACTGGCCTCAGAGCGTTGTTGGGCATTTTGACTTTCGGGGTCATCATAGTAGGCCGCCCAGGCCGCCGCCGTTTTATAGGATTGAATGGCGGCGGGGATATCACCCAGGAAAAGATGCTCGTCAATGGCTTTCATGCGCCAGAGATAAAAACTTTGATCCGGGACAGTGGGGGTCATCTCGGCCAGGCCACGATTTAACAACTCGACGGTGCGGTCTGGGGTACCAGCGTAGAGGGAACTACTCCCCGATAGATAGTAATAGCCTTCCTTAAACCAAGGGTCTAAATCGACGATGACCTCAAAATAATCCGTACTGAGGCGATAATCCCCCAATTTTCGCGCCTCATCATCCCCAAAGTATTGTAAAAATCGCAGAAAAATCCAGTCGGAAACTAAATTGTCGTAACCGTAGGTGGGCAGTTGTTGCCACAGGTCTAAACTGGCCGCTTCCGTTTGTGCCTGACGCTCGACAATTTCTGGGGTTAAGTCGGTGGCTTGCTTCAAATTATTGAGACGGAACTGTTGCAGGGTAATAATTGCGGCTCCAGAAGCCAATGCTAACGCGCCTAGCCCTAGACTTTTTAGTCCTTTACCCACAAGTGCGATCGCCACCATAATCCGAGAGTGCTAAGGTTTTTGACAACACTCCAATTTTAGCTTGCTGGGCTACCGATCCTGATGACATTTGCTTGTCGCAGTGCCGTTGACTGGTTTTGTTTATTTCCTAAGCTGATTTAGTTTTTTAAAGAGTTGGCTGGCCGTATGTTCAACCCAAGCCAAAAGGTGATCCAGCGCTTTTAAAAGTCGCTCCAAAAAATGTTGCTCGTAACCAACGCTGAGGGCCTCCGCTTCTATCCACTCCGGTTTCGCCTCAATCTCCGTCGCATTGGGGGGGGCATCCGGCTGGGTGAGGCTCTGGGTCTGGGATTTGACCGTGGCGATCGCCCCCGATTCAGGGCGAGAAATTGGTAGGTCTAAAGTTGTGATCAATGGCGGCAGTGGACTCAGTTGAGCCTGAAGCGAATTAAGATTAGCTTGATCAATGGCCGCGGCAGATTTTGTTTTGGCTTGGAAGAGGTCGGCCCAGGTTAGCCAGGGCTTGGGGGTGACAACGGGGTCAGGGGCCGTGATGGTACTGGTGGCGGGTTGAATCTTAAACCAGTTGCGAAAAAAACGTTGCAGGGGTGGTAAGGCTTCGACGGGCATCGTGGGCGCCAGAACCCGCTGTTCTAACTGGGCTAGCCGTTGATCTAGGGGCTTAAGCACTGGGGCGAGGGGCAACGGGGGTAAAAGCTGGGGCGAATAAATTTCGGGAGGAACCACCGCCGTGTGCCAATGGGATTCGCCGAAGAGATCAATGGCGATCGCCACCGGACTTTGTTCAAGCCAACTTAAACCCTGCATCAACCAACGTACCGGAGCTAGCAGCCGGGGATTATGGTGATGCACGGGCGGGAGAATCCGAGGATTTGGGGTTTGGCTCACGAGATCCTGCTGTCTTTTTTGATAGTTAACGCTGCCGAGGTGAAAACTGATTTGTCGCTGTAATTCTGTTTGGGATTGTTGAGGTTCAACGGTGTGATTGTCTTGATCGACAAATAAAATGTCCTGGGTTTTGAGGTCGCAGGCAATGCCTTGGAGGGGGGGCTGAGTTGTACCGTCACCTCCAGAAATGCTGAGGGGAAAATCCGATGTTTGGGTCGCTGCCTCCGCGAGGGCAAGGCGTTTGCGTTCTGTTTGGGCGGCGGCAATTTGACGCACCGCAACGCGGCTGGTTTGCACCAGTAGATACAGCGGATACAGAGCGATTTGGCTACCCCACTCCACCGTAATTTTAAGGCGGCGGGCGGCCTGGGTCAGTCGGCTTCCCCACTGGATCGATTGACGATTGAGAAAGTTAAAGAGTTTACTTTGGTAGGGGCCTGGAGCAGACATCGTCATTTTTGCGGCACAACGCTTTTATTGTCCCATAGAGATTTCGGAATCGAAGTTTATGGCTTACGCTTATCGACGAACCATCCATTTGGCGGATACTGATGCCGCCGGGGTGGTCTACTTTGCCCAGCTTCTCCATATTTGCCACGAGGCCTATGAAATATGTCTCATAGGGAACGGTATGGATTGGTCTGGGTTACTCCGGGAGGGAACCGTTGCCCTGCCCATTGTCCATAGTGCCATCGATTTTTTGCGGCCAATCACCTGGGGCGATCGCCTAGACATTCAGCTTTACCCAGAACTTGAAAATTCTCGCCAATTTAAGATTTCTTACCGGATTTTTAAGGAAAATCAAGACTCCCCCCCAGAATCGCCCCTGGCCACAGCCCTTACCCGCCACGTGGCGATCAATCCTAGAACTCGTCAGCGTTGTAGCCTACCTCCGGTAGTCGAAACATGGTTAAGGAATGCACCGAAAATCGAGGACAGCAAAATTTAGCCTGTACAATTGTCTTGAATCTAACGATATCTTTTTACCTGTGATGCTAAAACAAGGTAGCTCACGCACTTAATTCATTATTTTTCATTATTTTCAGACTATTTAAGAGGAGTCATCACTTCAATGAAAAAAGTAGAAGCCATTATTCGCCCCTTCAAACTCGATGAAGTCAAAATCGCCCTCGTCAATGCAGGCATCGTCGGCATGACCGTTTCTGAAGTTCGCGGTTTCGGTCGCCAAAAAGGACAAACAGAAAGATATCGCGGTTCTGAGTACACCGTTGAATTCCTCCAAAAGCTCAAGATTGAGATTGTCATCGATGATGATCAAGTAGATGCAGTCGTTGACAAAATTGTTGCGGCGGCCCGGACTGGGGAAATCGGCGACGGGAAAATCTTTATTTCTCCTGTGGATCAAATTGTGCGGATCCGGACTGGCGAAAAAGACCTCGAAGCTGTCTAAAATCGCCCCTGGTGCTCAGTTAAGTTTTTTTAAAATTGTCCACAACTATCCCCCACAGCTCCCTCTTGATTTGAGGGAGTTTTTTTTACGAATCAGCAATGACTTGAATGGTGCCAACCATCCCCGCTGCGGCATGGCCAGGGACAGAACAATGCAGTTCAAATTTGCCTGTCTTTTGGGGAATCAAAATCCATTCGGCGATCGCCCCTGGCTTGAGTTCGAGTTCGTGGATCGCCCCTTTTACTTCCACCTTGCCCGCTTCGACTTTTTGAGTCCAACTGGTATCGGCAAAATCCTTGGCCGTGAAGTAGTGTTTTTGATTGCTGGGATTATCGAGGAGTAATTTGTAGCGTTGGCCAGCGACAAATTCCAACTGGTCAGGGACAAATCGTAGGGCGCCACTGGTTGTACCCAGATGGATCTGCATTTCCTGGAGGGGCTGTTGGGCAGGAACGGGTAAGGCGATCGCCGCTGGGGTCAGACAAAACCAGATTAATCCGAGTAACACCAGCGCTCTACAGCCATGGATGAAGTATTTATGAAATACCATTGATTTTCTCCATTGCGCTTGAAAATTTAGCTTTCTTTGATAGTTCCGTTATACCCTGGCTTCCTCTAACACCCCCTGCATTCTGCCGAGCCACTCGATAAGACTATCCAACTGTTGCTGAGGTTTCATCGCCCCCAAACCCCGCACCGTCACTTTTTTAGAGGTGTACACAAAGCGGGACTGGAGATGGGACGGCAACTTTTCGGCGAAGCGCTGCCAGGCGGGTTCCTCCATGGGCGTTTCTAGGACGATATTTTGTTTGCCTTCGGGTTTGATGCGCGCAAAACCAAGGGATTTGGCAATCATTTTTAGCTCAATGACCTGGAGCAGTTGCTCGACCGAGGGGGGTAATTTGCCGTAGCGATCGCCCCAATCGGCAGCAATTTGCATCAGTTCCAGTTTAGAGTTGGCCTGGGTAATCAGACGATAGGCATCGAGCTTTTGGTCGCCATCGGTGATGTAGTTGCTCGGAATAAAGGCCGTGAGTCTTAGATCCACCTGACAGTCATCCACCTGGGGAATTTCCTGGCCGCGAATTTCACTGATGCAATCCTGGAGCATCTCCATGTACAGATCAAAGCCAATGGCCTCCATTTGCCCGGACTGCTCTGCCCCAAGGAGATTTCCCACGCCGCGAATTTCCATATCCCGCATCGCCAATTGATAACCAGAACCCAGTTGACTAAATTCCTGCAAGGCGCGCAATCGTTTCCGGGCTTTTTCGGTCAGTTCCCCTTTGCTCGGATAAAGGAGCCACGCGTGGGCCTGGATCCCGGAGCGTCCCACCCGACCCCGCAGTTGATAGAGCTGGGAGAGGCCAAATTTTTGGGCATCTTCGACGATAATCGTGTTCACCCTGGGAATATCTAAGCCAGACTCCACAATGGTCGTACAGAGAAGAATATCCGCCTCGCCATTATTAAAGGTCAACATCGTCGTTTCGAGGTCGGCTTCGTTCATCTGACCGTGGGCGATCGCCACCCGCGCCGAGGGAATCATTTCTTGTAATTGGGTGGCAATGGTTTCGATTCCTTCGACACGGGGCACCACATAGAAAATTTGTCCGCCCCGATCTAATTCATTGCGAATCGCAGTGCGAATAATTTCAGGGTTATGGCGGGACACATGGGTTTGGATCGGGCGACGGGAGGGCGGTGGCGTGGTGATCAGGCTCATTTCCCGAATGCCGGACAGGGACATGTATAGAGTGCGCGGAATCGGGGTGGCGGACAACGTCAAAACATCAACCTTCGTTTTGAGAGCCTTAATTTTTTCCTTTTGATTCACCCCAAAGCGTTGTTCTTCATCGACCACAAGCAAACCTAAATCCTTAAATTGCACGTCTTTGCCGAGGAGTTGTTGGGTGCCGACTACAATGTCTAATTCGCCCTTGTGGAGCCGCTCCAAAATGTCCTTGCGTTCGGAGGCGGTGCGGAAGCGGTTTAAAAGGCCAATATTGATCGGGTAGGGAGAAAAGCGTTCTTTTAAAGTGTGGTAATGCTGTTGGGTCAAAATTGTGGTCGGTGCCAAGAGAGCCACCTGTTTATGGCCGCCAGTCACCACTTTAAAAATGGCCCGGATCGCCACCTCTGTTTTCCCAAATCCCACATCGCCACAAACGAGCCGATCCATTGGGCGATCGCTTTCGAGATCCCGCTTAATATCCTGGACGGCCTTCAGTTGGTCTGGGGTTGCTTGGTACGGGAAAGAATCCTCCATTTCCTGTTGCCAGGGGGCATCGCTTGGGTAGGTTATTCCCTTCATTTCTGCCCGTTGGGCATAGATTTTTAAGAGGTCAACGGCCAGCTTTTTAACGGACTTTCTGACCTTGGCCTTGGTTTTTTCCCAGGTTTTACCGCCCATGCGGTGGAGTTCCGGACGCCCCTTGGCAGTGTGGCGATAGCGGGACAGGGTATCTAAAGAATCTGCGGGAATTCTCAAAATTCCATCGGCATATTTGAGAACTAAATATTCTCGACTTTGCAGGGTTTCAATTTTGATAAAACGACCAATACCGTGGCTTTTGTGGACAATATAATCACCGGGATTGAGCTTATTAACGTCAACGGTTTTTGAGGCGGCCCGGCGACGTTTTCTGATGTAACCAAAGGTGGTGAGGGCGTGTTGGCCATAGAATTCTCGGTCGGTAACAACGGCAATTCTAAAGGTGGGTAGAATAAAACCTTCGAGTTCTGCCTGGCCTTTGTACTTAAGGGCGATCGCCGTGCCTTGGCGTTGGTGCTTTTCGATGGCGGGATAATCCCTGGGGTTGGGGATGAACTGGGCGGCGCAGTCATGTTCCTGGAGTAAGGACACAGAGCGTGAGGGTTGGGCCGAGACCAGCCAAGCATTGTATTTATCGAGGGTAATGGTGCTGTAGATTTCCCGTTTACCCCGCAAAATTTCTGCTAATTTACCAAACTGGTGCGGTGTAATGGGCACCGGACGGCTGGACAAGTTGACACTGGTTTCACTGACATCATCAAGTTCTGCCAGAGTGATTTTTTGATACCGTTGGCTGACTTGGTCGAAATTTTCTTGCACCCTGCGGTGGATTTTCGGCAAGGGAAAGTCGCCATTGAGTAACTGCCACTGGGCCTCGCTGGTTTCGTAGGTGCGATCGCCATGGGCCAGACATTGGGAGAGTTCATCGATGGCCACCAAGGTATTTTCGGGTAAATATTCCAAAATCGAGGCCACCTGATCCGCAAAGGCGATCCCCAAAAAGCGTTGCATTCCCTCCGGGTAAACACCATCCGCCCATTGTTCTTTTTCCTCTGGGGTTAAGGGGAGATCCGCCGGATCAAGGATCTGTTGACCAATTAAAGGAGCCCAGGCCGTGGGGGTCAAAACCAGTTGGTCTACTTTATCGAGGGAACGCTGGCTGTTGGGGTCAAACTCCCGGATGCTTTCGAGCTGATCACCGAAAAAATCTAAGCGGATCGGTAACTCCCCCGACACCGGAAAAATATCAACAATATCTCCCCGACGAGTCCATTGGCCTTCGGTTTCGACAATATTTACCCGCTCATAACCCAGGCGCGTTAACTGGGTGGCGATCGCCCCGGCGTGATCGAGTTCTTCTCCCGGCGTTAAGGTCAAACAATAATCTTGGAAAACCGTTTGGGGTGGCAGATGGGGCTGGAGAGCGCGCTCCGTTGTCACCACGACCATGCCCTTACCAACATTAGACGACTGACCCTGGGCGATCGCCCCTAGGGTTTGCATCTGCCCCCAGATCATTTCTGACTCTGGATCAAAGGCCTCGTAGGGGGACGCTTCCGAGGTGGGATAAAACAAGACCTGCCCCCAACCCATGGCCTCTAATTGGGCCGCCCAACGTCCGGCTTCCTCTAGGGTGGCACAAACTACTAATAAATTTTTCTCCTGCAACTGCGCCAAACTTGAGGCCAGCAGCCCTTTGGGGAGTCTTGGCAGGCCACTTAATGCGAGTTCCCCTTGGGTCTGGAGCTTTTGGTTTAATTCTGCGGTGAGGGCAGCGCGGCTCAAAAAACGGACAACCGAAGAAAAAGTCATAGGTAATGGCGACGGTGACAGGAAGCGTTTAGGGGTTCATTAAATGTATTACAGTTCTTTACGGGGCCGCAAAATCAATAAAAAAACCAATAAAAGATTACGGCGATCGCTTCGGCTTTTTGGGGCTTGTTTAGGATTGCGCTGCCTGCTGTTCAAAGAAGTCTGCTTGGGTCGCAAAAATTTCAAACACACGGTTCATATTGGTCAACTCAAACAGCATTTGTACCTGTTCATTGACGTTACATAAAATCATTTTCGCCCCGTGGGAGCGCACCGTTTTTAATAATAAAACCAATGATCCGAGGCCGGCACTGTCCATAAATGTGATTCCAGCAAAATCAAGGACAACAACTTCTTTTTTTTCCTCGATAATACTTTTGAGTAAATCATCTTTAAACTCAAGGGATTTAATATTATCAAAAATGCCCGTGGGGTGAAAGACTGCAATTTTGTTATCCATAATGAACGCAGAATCGTTAAAAAAGAATCAAAAACTAGGTAAAAATTTTAAATCAATATTGATGGTCAAGAAGGTGAGGCGTTGTCCTCAAGCGCAGTGACCCAGGGGGACTGTTTTAGCTTAGTCTACATTGTCGTCCTTTGAACCAGACCTATTCTTTTCAATCCATGGGCTTGGCAACAAATGGCGTTTCTACCTTAAATATTATCCGAGCCTAGGGGCAACCTGGCGGGGAAAATTGGATTTTTTAGGCTCAGGCTTGCGGTGGCGTGGTGGGTCGTTGTCTACTGTCTCAGGGAGCAGCCTGATAAAATGCCCAGGGTGTGGCAGCCAGAGTACAGGATAGCGCCGATGGTAAGGAAGATTTTGATTTTGGGGGGCACGGGCTGCATCGGTCAACGGGTGGCAGCG
>Ga0213835_100251_pt1 | contig 62279 bp, 57 predicted proteins | sample SWPATP01_FD_160576 | JGI IMG/M metagenome (GOLD analysis project Ga0213835, IMG submission 160576) | Coastal seawater microbial communities from Marineland, Florida, United States - SWPA TP0 #1 | ecosystem: Environmental > Aquatic > Marine > Coastal | place: USA: Florida | collected 2016-08-05
GCCGAAGAATACCTTTATTCCAGTGCCAGAAACTATTCAGGACTAAAGGGTTTGATTGAAGTGGATTATTGGTAGTTTTGGTTGGTTTCCAATTACAAATTGTATTTGATAATAGGGTGTAGTTGCAAACTACACCCAGCCACCACCGAAAGTCTATACTACACTCAGGGGAGGAGAAACAGGATTCAGAGATTACCTATTATCTCGCCATGTGCTATGAGCAATTGGAGGATTATATGGCCGCCTTGGAATACTTAGCGGCATCTTTGGAAATAGACCCCAGAAATGCATCCCTAAATTTGGAAATGATTCCTCAGCCTCATTTCTTGCGTCAGGATGTTGTATAAAAACAAAAGGCCCCTAACTTCTTTCCATTCATGAACAGTTTTTTAAGAAATTCAGCCCAAGACATTTTAAAAAGACACGAGACTTTACAGGATATTGTTATTGTGCTACCCAATCGTCGTGCGGGCTTGTTTTTTAGGCAACATTTGGGAAGTTTGATCCAAAGGCCCATTTGGATGCCCGAGGTCAAGACCATTGAGGATGTGTTTTTTCAACTGTCCAGTCAAAGGCCAGCTGATGACCTCACTTTGATATTTGAGTTGTATAAGGTCTATCAAAATCTCAACCCCGAGGCAGAAAGTTTTGATCAATTTTATTTTTGGGGGGAAATGATCTTGAAAGATTTTAATGATGTAGACCAGTTTCTGGCCAATGCCGAAAAGCTCTATCTGCACCTGTCAGAGATCAAGGAACTGGAGTCGGACCTTAGTTTTCTGTCAGAAAGCCAGATTGAATTGATCAAACAGTTTTGGAATGCTTTCCAAAGACAGGACAGGAAGCATCAGGAAAAATTCCTCAGATTTTGGCAGGTTTTAAGCCCTTTATATAAGAATTTCCAAGCTGCCCTAGATGTTTCTGGTCTTGCCTACGCCGGGAAAATATACCGGAAGGTGGCCATGGAATTGGAAGGGCTTCCAGCACCCACCAAAAAACATGTCTTTGTGGGATTTAATGCCTTCACGGCTACAGAAGAAAAGCTGATCAAGCATTTTATTGCTGAATTTGCTGCAGAGATCTATTGGGATATTGATGCCTATTACCTGGAGGATAAAAATCAGGAGGCAGGGATGTTTTTTAGGGAATATCAAAAGGATAAAATCTTCGGACCCACATTTCCTGAAATTATTCCCAATCATATAGAGGCCAGGCAGGCCAGCATAAAGACCTATGCCACGCCATTGAAGAGTAATCAGGCCAATTTGGTGGGCGCGATACTGGAAAAGGTGGACCCTCAGGAAAACTGGGAAGAGACGGTTGTCATCCTGCCGGACGAGCAATTACTTTTCCCGGTGTTGCATGTACTTCCTGATACCATCAATAAGGTAAACGTAACCATGGGTTATCCTATCCGAAATGCCCCGGTATATGCATTTCTGGAAGCGGTACTGGAAATGCAGCGCTTTGTCAAAATGGAGGGGGAAAATGTCTTGTTTTACCACCAACAGATCAAGAACCTGCTTTCCACCATCTACCTGAAATCGGCAGCACCTGCGTTTGCCATGAAGTTATTGCAGCAGATTCAGGAACAAAATATGATTCATGTTCCCTTGTCTTTGCTGAAGGAAGGTGGGCGGTTCTATGAATTGGTATTTCAGAAAGTACAGTCTGCCAATTTATTTTCCTATTTGGCCGGGCTGATTCAGGCACTGGCCGAACAGTTGGAAGAAGAACCCTTACAGCGTTCATACCTATTCCAATGCTTTAAGCAGTTGAACCGGGTGAGGGAAGTCTTGGAAAAGCAGGATATTCAGCGATTGGATATGGAGTTTATGGTCCGGCTTTTCAGGCAGATTTTTAGGGAGGTGAAACTCCCTTTTGAGGGGGAACCTTTACAAGGTTTGCAGCTGATGGGGGTTTTGGAATCCCGAAACCTGGATTTCAGAAGGGTGATCATCTGTAATATGAACGAGGACAGTTTTCCTCCCTCCGGTGGGCTTAACTCCATGATTCCATTCAATATTCGGAGGGCTTTTGGCTTGCCGGTACAGGAGCAAAATGACGCCATTTATGCCTACACTTTCTACCGTTTGTTGCACAGTGCTGAGGAGGTGCATATGATATATGCCACTGCTTCTGATCAGGGCAAATCAGGTGAAAAAAGCAGGTATATTCAGCAAATGCAGATTGAAATGGGCTTGGAACAAAAGGACGAGGTAGTATTTGTGCCCATTGATCTTAAAGCCACTGGGGAAATCAGTATAGAAAAGACAGCTGAAGTTTTGGCTTTATTGGACATGTACAAAATATGGGATAACGGTGCTGCTCTAACTTCTTTTTCTCCTTCAGCCATTAATGTCTTCATTGACTGTCGCTTGAAGTTTTACCTAAAATACCTTGCCGGATTGGAGGAGAAAGAGGAAGTCAAGGAGGAAGTGGATGCTGCTGTTTTTGGAAACATCGCCCATTACAGCATGGAATTCCTATATGAGGGTTTCATTCAAAGGAAAAACCGGATGGTTTTGGAATCAGATGATTTTGAGGACCTGAAAGCCAACTGGGTTTATCCTGCGATTGAGAAAGGAGTGAGGAAATTTTATAAACTGGAAGAAGACAAGGATTCCAAGTTAAATGGACAGATAGCTATTGTCAGGGACGTGTTGCACCGATATATCCTGCGGCTTTTGGAAATAGATCAGGCAGCAGCGCCTTTACAGATCCTTTCTATGGAAAAGGGCCATAAGGCTATTTTTGAAGTGGATGCTGCTTATGGTACTTTCAAGGTTGGGCTTAAAGGCTTTATTGACCGGGTAGATCAACAAAATGGCAGCATAAGATTGATCGATTATAAGTCAGGAGCAGATAAAAAGGATTTTGCCAAGGTAGAGGATCTTTTTGATTCCAACATCAAAAAGAGAAATAAAGCAGCCATGCAGACTTTATTTTATGGATTACTCTATCAATCCATGCATCCTGAAAATACCCTTCCACTAAAACCGGCCCTGTTTAATTTCAAGGAAGTTTTTCAGGAAGATTTTAATCCCTATTTGCAGGAAAAAGAATCCCGTAAACCTGCCAAAGAAGTGCATGACTATAAGGATTACCAAGTGGTTTTTGAGCGGCAATTAGGGGATAAGCTTGCTGAACTCTTTGATCCTTCCGTTCCGTTTGATCAGACGGAAGATTTGGATAAATGCAAAAATTGTCCTTACAAGGAAATTTGTGGTAGGTAGTTATATCTACTAAAATTCCGTTCTTTGAATTTCAATCCTTTCTTCCTGATTGTGCTCATCCTTGGCATCCATAAGTTAATTCAAGCAGTGCTATTTTTAGCCGCCTGACCTTCTTCTTCTACCCGTATTTTCTTCTTCTACTTGCACAAATTGGTATTCATCTTCTGCCAGGATCTGACGCGCACCTTGGTCAAAAACAATGCTTTTGTAATAAATAGGCAGTAAATAGTCTCCATTTTCATCCATGATCCCATATTTATCACCCATCCTTACCAGAATGCGGTTTAAATCTTCCCTTCTTAATTCTTCGAATTTTGGTGAGACAATTTCTTTTCCATCAGGGGCAATCAAGCCGAATTTCCCATCTTCTTCGGAGATAAAATAATTATCTGCACCCAATGCTATCCGCTGATAGCCGGTGTCCAAAAGTAAGGCACCATTCCTGCTCAGAATATTCTGCTTGTTTCCAACCCTGACAATGGCTAAGCCCCTTCTGAAATCTGCCACATGGTTAAATTGAGCAGGTGCAATAATTTGTCCGTTTCTATCTACTACTCCCCATTGTCCATTGAGTTGATAGGCAGCCATTCCTTCGTTGAATTTTTTAACCTCATCAAACTGGGCCGGGACCACCCATTTTCCAGATTTGTCAATAAAACCGTATTTGCCGCCTTTCAAAGCAGGATAAAGTCCTTCATTGCCGGGTAGTATCTTTTCCACATCCGCTAAAGGGTTGACTTCCCATCCTTGCTGCCCCAGTAGTCCTAATTTATTGTCCCGCATCCATACGTTGTAATGCTTTTCCCCCACACCTTTTACTTTTTCCATACCCACTTGGTCCAGAAGAATCCCATCATTTTTCATCACCCTTCTGAGTTTCCCATGGATATATTCCAGCATCACACCATCTTCCAGCGTTATTTTGTGGTAAGAGGAATAGCTGATATTGGCCTTGCCTTCCCGGCCTTTGATCAGCATGTATTGATTGCCATCATAGGCATAAAAGTAATCCTCTTCCAGATGGACAATGTGGTCAATGACCGGTTGAAGTACATAATTCCCCTCCCTGTTGATCATACCATAGCCTGTCGCTTCTTTGGAAATGATGAAATTTTCATTGATCTGCTCCAGTTTATCATAAAGTTTGTCAGGATTGCCGGATAGTGGAAGAAAGAAGCCTTGTGCATTTTGTGCGATAACCTGCCCATTGATGGCCAAGGTAGCTTTATCAAAGTTGCCGATAAAAGTAGTTTCCCGAGTAGAATGATCATATACAAAAAACTGGTTACCTTTCCTTCCCAATAAACGGGTGAAGAAAGTCTGGATTTCGTCGTATTCCATGGGTAAAATTTCTTCCCCATATTCATGAAAAGCCCCTAAACCTTCATTCCCCTTTACCACAATCCATGGGGCATCATAAAAATATACTTTCTCACCTTTTAAGTCAATGAAAGGCTTGTACTCCCTGCTTAGCAGTTTTAGCTCATTATTGGCTGTACTGATTCTTACGGTTTCACTTAGAATAGCTATTTGATCAAATTCCAATCGGGATTTTAATTTCAGGTTTTGATCATATACTTCGTATGTCTGACCGATTGTTTGGGTGGCAAAGCCCATTACAAAGGCTGCTAAAAGGGCAGCTCCGACGCACCATTTCTGCTTCATAGTAGATTCAATTCTGGCATAAATTAAATGGATTGTTAACGGATTTCAAGGTTGGATTACATTTTATTTTAATATTGTTGGCTGAAATCCAATTTCACTAAGCACTTGTCGAAAAAAACCTTTCCTTTCGCCGATTTTACCTTGGTACTCCTATTTTTTTTGGGATTAGGAGCCATTGGCTACTTATTTCCAAGGGAGGCATTCTATTTTAATCTTCTTGCTTTTATCCTTTGCTTTGGTACTTATTTGTTGCTTTATAGAAAGGTAAAAAATAACCTTTTCACTTTCAGAAATGCCATAATCATGGCCACGATAGCCAGGTTGTTATTGCTTTTTGCTTTACCCTCCCTTTCAGATGATTTCTACCGTTTTCTTTTTGATGGGCACTTGCTTATCAAGGGCATCAATCCATACGCCCAGCTTCCATTAGCATGGGTTCAAGCGCAGGGATTGGATTCCTCTTCCTACCTGTACTATTTGTTTGAAGGCATGAATTCACCTGGGTATTTTTCAGTCTATCCACCATTGCATCAGGTATTTTTTGGTTTGGCAGCGCTTTCCGGAGAATCCTTGTTGCCCAATTTGTTGGTTTTAAGGTCAATGCTGATTGCTTTTGATCTTTTAAATATTTGGCTTATAGTTAAATTGCTTCAACTTTGGCATCAGCCAAAGCGCAGGGTTTTATTGTATGCTCTGAACCCCCTGGTGATATTGGAATTGACTGGCAACCTTCATTCTGAAGGAATGGTCCTGACAGGTCTTTTGGCCGTTTTGTATTGCTTTGAAAGAGGGAAGACTTATCAGGCATCTGCTGCTTGGGCATGGGCAGTGGGTATAAAATTGACTCCACTGATGATGGGGCCCATTTTGCTGAGAAAGGCTTTTAAATCGGGATCTTCTATCTCTTTCTTCGCTTGGTCAGCTTTGTTTTTGTTTTTGGCCCTTGGTCTACTTTTTTTAGGAGGGGTTTATCTGAATTTCTGGCAGAGTTTAAGGCTATATTCCAGTAGTTTTGAGTTCAATGCTTCCATTTATTACCTGATCCGCTGGGTATCCGGATTTTTTATGGATTATAACCCCATTGTTTATGTGGGACCTTTCCTTACTGTATTGGCTGCTTTATTGATCTTAGCCTTGAGTTTTCTTTTCAGGTTGGAAAATGCTAAGGATTTGGCTGCGGGGATGGTTTGGATTTACTTGGTTTACTTGTTGCTTCAGACTGTGGTGCACCCTTGGTATCTGATTCCGGCCTTTGGAATGAGTGTGCTGACAGGAAACCGGGTATTTTTGGTTTGGACTGGACTGGTGTTTTTGTCTTATGGGGCGTATCAATCCTCAGAGACGATGGAACAAACTTATCTCTTGATAACTCAATACGGGTTGCTGTTTTTTACGATTTTTTTGGAGATGAAAAGTGTCTTGGCTTCCAAAAAAAAACTGATTTGAATGGAAGTAAAGCTTAGTATATTTGTGAGCTAAATCATCCAAAAATGAAAATCCTAAGGACGTTAACCCTTTATTTCGCATTTCTTATTTTATCCATCTCATGCTCCACGCGGGACAAGCAGGCAGTTAACATTATAGAAAAGTCTATCGAAGCCCATGGAGGGATGGAGACTTGGGAAGAAGTACAGTCCATAGCCATAGTCAGGGATATATGGATGTTTGATGAAACTGGCAATACAGAATCTTATGTAAGGCAGGAAAATGAATTTAGACTTCAACCCTTTTTTGAAGCAAAAATGAACTGGGAAAAGGATAGTATTCCCCATCGCGTTCATTTTGATGGGGTTACAATCCGCTATTTTATGGGTGAAAATGAGATCCTCAATGAGGGGTTTCTTCAGAGCAGGAAGAGAGATCTGGATGCTGCTTTTTATGTGCTGAGCAAACCTTTTGACCTCTTGGAAAAAGGAAAACATCTGGAATATCAAGGCAGAGAAGAGTTGGTAGGAGGGGTTCCTGTGGAGACGGTGAAGGTAATCGATGGAGATCCTAAAGATCCCATGACAGATATTTGGTGGTATTACTTTGATCCCAAAACCTTCGAAATTGTGGCTTACAAGGTAAAAACCTCAGACCATTACAGTTTGGTCTATAACCAAGGTTGGGATAAATCTACCGGGCTGATGCTTCCTGCGAGGAGGGAAAGTTTCCGGGTGGATATGGAAGGGAACCATTTGTACAAAAGGGCCATTTATGGATATGGAATGTATCAAGTGGTCAGGTAAAAGCATCTTTTTGTATCAAATAATTTCACTCCTAAAGTATCTCTTTACATGAAAAAATCACCGTTTTTCGTAGTTTTGGTTTTGGTTTTGATCTCTTGTAGTCAGGTAGATAAAGAAGCTCAGCGAATTGTAGATGCTGCGATTGCTGCACATGGCGGAGAGTTATTTGAAAAAGCCCAGATAAGTTTTGATTTTAGGGAAAGACATTATCAGATATTCAAATCCTCTAATAGGTTTGAATACAGCCGTGAGTTTACGGATTCTACAGGTTTTGTCAGGGATGTCCTGAACAATGATGGTTTTGTTAGAACGGTCAATAATGTAGAAGTGGCTTTGCCTGAGGACAGGGTAAGTGCTTTCAGCAATTCCGTCAATTCAGTCGCCTATTTTGCCTTTTTGCCCTATGGGCTGAATGACGCTGCTGTAATTAAAACTTATTTGGGCGAAACAGAGATCGCAGAAAAAGTGTATCATTTGGTTCAGGTAACTTTTAAGGAAGAAGGGGGAGGAGAGGATTATGATGATGTTTTCCTGTACTGGTTTGATAATGATTCCTTTCAGCTGGATTATATGGCCTACTCTTACCATACTGATGGTGGTGGGGTCAGGTTCAGGAAAGCCATTCATCAACATCAAGTCAATGGTTTGATTCTATTGGATTATGAGAATTACAAACCAAAGGAAAAAAACACGCCAATTGAAGAAATGGAATCACTTTTCAAATCCGGAGAATTGGAACTGCTTTCAGAAATTCTCCTTGAAAATGTTGAGGTAAAGTATTGAAAATCTTAGGATGAATTTTTTATTAAACTTCTGAATTTCAGGACGATTTTGATTAACTTTCAATAGAATAACTTGGACTGAAAATATAAGCTTCAGGTATTCTTAATGGACGAAAAATCAACTTCAACTTAAACCCAATCCTCCTATGACAAAAAATATGGGAACAGCAGACAAAACAGTCCGCATCATAATCGCCTTGATTGCTGCCTATCTTTATTTCTCAGGAACCATTCCAGGAACCTGGGGTATAGTCCTTTTGGTAGTAGCCATTGTTTTTGTTTTGACCAGTTTGGTTAGTTTTTGTCCGCTTTATACCTTAATAGGAATAAATACCTGTGGGGTGAAAAAGACATAAATAAATTCAATGTCAAAATTGCAGGTAAACCCAAAAAGGTTTGCCTTTTTTATGTAATTTTTTACCCATACAAAACAAGAATGATGGAAAATCAATATTTTCACTTTTTCTTATATTGATTAACTCAATCAAAATTAAACACTTTACCCATGAAGAATAACCGCAGAGATTTTATCAAACTGGCAGGACTTGGCCTTGTAGGAGCAAGCATCCCTCATTTATCCCAAGCTGAAAAACCAGAAGAGGTATGGAGATTAAGCCAGAGAAACCATCATCAAAAATTCAATATGTGCGGCTATGCAGCACCCAAGCTGCAAACAGTCAGGGTAGGAGTGATAGGTTTGGGCATGCGTGGTCCTGGGGCAGTGGATAGACTGAGCAAGATTGAGGGGGTAGAAATCAAGGCACTTTGTGACCTGATACCGGAGCGGGTGGATAAAATGAAGTCCAAACTTTCAGGAACTTCGCATAATCCAGAGGGGTATTCAGGTTCTGTTTACGCCTGGAAGAAAATGGTGGACCGTAATGATTTGGATCTGATATACATTGCCACCCCCTGGGATTGGCATACCCCTATGGCAGTTTATGCCATGGAAGCGGGAAAACATGCCGCTGTAGAAGTTCCCGCTGCCAAGACCCTGGAAGAGTGCTGGCAACTGGTAGAAACCTCTGAAAGGACCAAAAAGCATTGCATGATGTTGGAAAACTGTTGCTATGACTTCTTTGAGCTGATGACCTTGAGTATGAAAAGGGATGGTTTCTTTGGGGAAATTATCCATACTGAAGGTGCCTATATCCACGATTTGTTATGGCTCAATTTCATGAAGGATTCAGAAGGGGGGTATCAGGACATGTGGCGTTTGAGAGAGAATTTTAGAGACGGCAACCTATATGCTACCCATGGCTTGGGACCAATATGTCAGATCATGGATATCAACCGGGGAGATCAGATGGATTACCTGACTTCCTTGTCTTCCAATGATTTTCATATGGCTGCCAAAGCGAGAGAATTGGCAGAAAAAGATAATTTCTTTGGGCCATATGCAGAGAAAAAGTATGGAGGTAATATGAATACCACCATTGTAAAGACCAAAAATGGTAGATCCATCATGATTCAACATGATGTGACATCACCACGTCCCTATTCCAGGCTACATACCATCAGTGGAACGGAAGGATATGCCCAAAAATACCCCAACCCTAAAGTGGCTAAAGGACATGATTGGATGAAAGACGACGAGTTTAAGTCCTTGGAAGAGAAATATACCCCTGAGATCGTGAAGAAGGTGGGTGAGTTGGCCAAGCAGATTGGAGGACACGGAGGAATGGACTTTATGATGGACTGGAGGTTGATCGACTGTTTGCGCAATGGACTTCCTTTGGATCAGGATGTCTATGATGCTGCCCTTTGGTCTGCCGTTTCCCCATTGAGTGAGTGGTCTGTAGCCCATAGGTCCAATTCCATTGATATCCCTGATTTTACAGGTGGAAGCTGGAAGACCAATAAGCCGGTTGAGATCACTTTGAAAGGAGGGGGAAATACCAAGGTTATTGTCTGATATAATTCAGGCTGTTTGGAGTTTTGGGTTTTGAAAGTCAAGATCCAAAACTCTTTGGTAATTGTTTTCTAAATAGGAATGTGAAATTATAGTATTTACTTGGTACTTGGTACTTGGTACAATATTGTTAATACATTCTCTCTGGTATCATAAATAACTTACAATTCCTCAAAAGCCGGTTTCATATTGCTCCAAAAGGCATCCAATGCAATGATCCTTGGTTTTAGAAAGGAAATGATGGCTGGCCAATCTTTTTGGTCCATGACGTTTACCCCGGCTTTTACTTTTTCTATACAGGAAATGGTTTTCCCAAATTCATCTTGAGCATGCAGTTTCCACTCCCATTTTTCGCCAACTTCGCTTTCCAAAAGTCGCCGGAAGGTTTCAAATTGTTCAAAAAATAATTGCTGCAGCTCCTCATCTGCATGGGTGATTTCTATCCCTATGGAGGCAAATTCCTGCTCTGCCTTCATCCGGAAATAAATGTCTTTGACTCCTGTTTTGTAATTCTGCCAATTGGTCCTAAAGCCTTCCGCATTGGGAACAGGCTTCATGTATTGCCCGAAAGTGGTCCAGAACGCTTTTTTGATTTTTGATTTTTCTGCCCTGCTGTACATCAAAAATTAAATCAATAACTTTTTGGTCCATCCAAAGGCGTAACGATAATGTAGTCCGCTGTGCCCTGGTACTTCTCCTCCAAATCATGCATATTTTCCTGTTCTACAGTATTGATGGTCAAAAGAGACAATTCAGGAAATTCCTGTCTGATGTACCAGACAATGCCTTCATAATTATTGGAATGGTAGGAGCCATTGATATGTAAGATCGGGGTTCCCTTCCTGATATGTTCCATCAGAGAAGCTGCCATGGTAGCATCTTTGATGGCTTGGGCCTCTACCATAAAATCCATATTCATCGGGGAGCCATGCATCATATCGGCCATAGCCTTATAGCCAGGGAGTTCTTTATCCACGCTTACGGGAAGCGGGGCAATGTATCTTTTCGCTTCATCGCTCAGACTATCCAGTCCTGCCAAACCTTCTCTGCTGACTAAGGAAGCATATTTGCGGGGAACATTAGAGGCGATAAAGGGGATTCCATTGGCCTTGGCATAAAGCATCAGCGGTTTATAATCTGTTTGATAGTTATTCCATAGTTTGGCCTCAGCTTCAAAGTTCTTGTCGGTGATTCTGCCTTCAAACCATTCCTCGATATTCAGCTGATCATCTTTTTCAAAAAACTCCCCTGCCAAAACCATATTTTCAATCGATGCATGCATGGCCTTTAATAGCCTCATTTGCAACCAATGGGCAATGCCGTTATTATGTAATTCTCCGAAGAATACCAAGGGTTGTTGTGCCGCTTCTTGAGCCAGGTCTTCAAAACTCACCTCTTTCCCGGCTTTGTCAAAAACTTTGAATGCTATGGTTTGTCCGATTGTTGAAAAACTAAGAGAAAGGCCCAAGGCTGTACAAATCAAATGTCTAATCATAATCTTCAGGATAATTTACGGTGACAACGGAATAGTTGACCACCCCACCAAGGGCCGGGTTATGTTTTTTGATGGTAATACTGACCGATTTGATGGTAGGAAAGGCAATCAGGATGTCTTTGATCATCAGGTGTGCCAGGTGTTCTAAAAGCTTGACAGGTTCCTGCATGTGGGATTGCGCAATCTTATAGAGCCCAACATAGTCAACCGTATCTGACAGCGCGTCGTCCAACATGGCTTTTTTGAAATCCGTTTCTACATGAATATCTACGGTAAACCTGTTGCCTAATTTAGTTTCTTCAGAATATACTCCATGATAAGCATGGAATTCAATCCCTTCTAATGATACTTTACCCATCAGTCCAACTGGTCAAAAAATGACCCTTCTTTTTTATTTTTTTGATTTTTATCTTCGTTTTCATCTTGCTCTCTTACCTCCTTTTGGAGATGCTCTTGTTCGGCTGTAGGAACTGCACTTTCCACTTTCTGAGTGGTGTTCCCCGCTGTATCCTCCGCTGTTGTTTCGTTTTCAGTTTCCCCGGTTTTTTCGTCGGTGATGTCTATTTCTTCCTCTTTAGCTGGAGTTTCTGGAGCAACAGTTGCTGCCTCAACCTTTGGTTTTGGGCTTTCTTTGGTCGAGTAGGACAGTTTGCTCACTTGATTTTTATCAAGGTTTTCTAATAAACCTTTGATGGTATCTAAGGAAGGCATTTCAACACCTCCTTCGGCTTTATCTATGGTTTCATCCAAATCCCTCGTGATTCTTTTGAGGTTTTGGATGACAAACAATCTATTATTGACCAAGGATTCATAATCCCTAACGGCACTCTTGATATTTATTTTTAGCGCTTCTAAAGTTTCATCTACTTTAGATTCGGCTTCTTCTACCATTTTTTCCGCCTGAGTCTTCGCTGCCTTTACCATGCTATCAGCCTTTTGTTGGGATGTTTTAAGCATGTCCTCGGCTGCTTTCTTGGCTTCCTCAATGATTGCTGCGCCAGTATCTTCTGCTGTTTTTAGGGTTCTGAAAAGGGATCCTTCCACATCCTTGAGCTTTTTGGCTTCTTTTTCTACTGCTTCCAGCCTTTTTTCCAATTCATTTTTCTCATGAAGTAGAAGGTCATATTCTTCAGCAAGGGATTTTAAAAATTCAGTTACTTCATCTTTATCATATCCTCTGAAATTTTTTTCAAAGGATTTATCCCGAATATCACTAGGTGTTAATTTCATGTTGCTTAAAGTTCAATTTGCCAAATGGAAATGTTTCTATCGTCACTTACAGAGACGATTTGTTGGTTGTAGCTGCTCCAAAGCACCTTATTGATGGAAGTTCCATGTCCAGCATGCCTTGCCTTATCAATGACTTTCAGGAGTTTAAGGGAGTTACTGTCCCAAACTTTGATGGATTTGTCCATGCTGCAAGTAACAAAATAGTTGCCATCTTCTCGGAAGGAGAGGTAATTAATGGCAAACATATGTGCTACAATGGATTCCTGAAGCGAATAATTTTTGGTTTCCCAAATTTTTAAATGTGCATCTCTTCCGCCGGATACCATGATGGATTTATTTGGGGAATAACCCAAGGCAAAAACGGAATTGTTATGGGCCTCCAGGTTATGAATAGGGCTATGGTCAGTCAGATTAAATACTTTTATGGAATGATCACTGAGTCCTGCTGCCAATTGTCTCTTGGTTGGGTCAATGGCAAATACCCGTATACTTTTTTTGCCGATTTTGATATGTTTTTTAACAGACTGTTGTTCTATATCAATAATGATAATGATGCCATCACCGGTTCCCACATACAATTCATTGCCTATGGCTTTAATATCAAATATGGACTGATCGGTAATTTTTAGAGACCAAATCTCTTTCGATTTCTCCAAGTCAATCACATGTATGCCTTCAAAATTGTGTCCTATGAAAAGCAGGTTTCTCTCCTTATCTACCTCAAGCGCATAAACGGAATGGGCCACTTTGGCGATTAGCCTCCCATCTTTTGGTTTGTCCAAATCCCATTCCACCACCATTCCATCACCGGAACCGGTATAAAAAAAACGCGGATCAGGCCCTTCCACGAGTGCATAAATGCAATCGTTGTGACCCGATAAGGTATGAAGTTTATTAACTTGTATATTTGACATAAATTGCTGTGATTAGCGCATCAACCCATATGGGCCTATGCAAACAAAAATAGAAAAAATAAGTCCTTTATCAGCTTTAGCGATTAATAATATTCAAGAAGTTTCCCAAAATGGGGTTGATTTTTTGAGCTTTAGAGAAAAATTGGCCTTTGCCAATATTTCCAGAGACGATAAAAAAGTAGAATGGAAAGGGGCCAGATTAGCCATCAAATCGGCATTAGATTGTATTTCTCTCCCTTATCCGGGTTTTTTCAAAGATGAGCATGGCAAATCACATCCAATGGATGGTTACGGGTATGTTTCTTTGACCCATACAAGAGGAATAGCTGCTGCCATATTTCACAAAGATATGCCGGTAGGTATTGATTTGGACTATATAAGAGAAAAGGTGGTCCGACTAGGTCCCAAATTTCTGGCAACCAAGGAAATGGATTTTCTTAACAATGATCCAGCGCTTTATACCGTCGCATGGTCAGCAAAAGAGTCCATTTTCAAATGTCAGGGAAGGAAAGGCATAAGCCTTAGATCCAATATTCTGCTCGAGCCTTTTACCCTTCAAGATAAAGTAATCAAAGGGAAAGTGTATCAATCCGAATTCTCTGATCACTTCTATCAGGTAAAAGTGGAAAAAGAAAACGATATTGTATTAACTTACACCATTTGGTAAGGTCTTTGTAATTTATTCTATGGGCTTTCAAAACTGAATCATGAAAAATATCATCTTCTCCTTTTTATTTGCCCTCCTCATCACTTTGCAGGTGAGTGCACAAAGGGCAGAAGACTTTCGATTGAAAGATGCGGTATCAGGAAGTGAATTTGTCCTCGGTGCACAGGCTGACGCAAGAGCGGTAGTTTTGATTTTCACCTCTTTGAATTGTCCTTTCTCCAAACTTTATGAGGAAAGGATAGTTCAACTCCACCAGCAATTTTCCAATCAGGGTTTTGTTTTTGCCCTGATCAATCCGCATTTTGGTATGGAAGAGGAAGAAACTGCTGAAAATATGAAGGCAAGAGCTTCTGAAAGAAACATGAGGTTCCCTTTCCTCATGGATGGAGACCAAAACGTAACCAAACAATTTGGCATTACTAAATTACCGGAAGTAGTGGTGGTCATCCCAAGTCCAACGGGCTTTGCCATAGCTTACCGGGGCGCCATTGACAACAATCCCCAGGTGGCTGCTAATGCAAGTTTGAAATATGTGGAAAATGCACTCACTTCTATCAGTAACAGAAGGAATCCCAGTCCGGCTTCCACTAGGCCAGTAGGCTGCAATGTGCGTTTTGCAAGACCTTGACATTAAGGGCTGACGATGGCCAGCATTTCTTTGGCCTCTTCCACCTTTTCTACTTCGCCCAGTTTTTCAAAAGCCACTACCAAATTCCTCAAAAAACGGGCTATGATATCTTCATTGGAGCATGGTTCAAAATACTCTTCCCTGGCATCTATTTTCAAATGCTCTAGGTAATTGCTGATATCCTGTCTGCTGAAAACCAAGCCTTTGTTAAAGGCATTGATATAAAAGGTGATGTCTTTGGATTTATAGGTAAGTACAAAAAGATTAGGTAGGTTGACCCCATAAATAGGAATTCCCAGCTTTTTGGCTACTAATAGGTAAATCGCCGCCAAACTTATTGGGTTTCCCTTTTTGGTGTCCAGCACATTACTCAGCATGCTGTTGCCAGGGGAGTGGAAATTTTTGGTGTTTGCTGAAAATCTTAGCTGATTGAATAAAACGCTGTTGATGATGCGGACCTGTTCGTAAGGCTGCAGGTCATTTCTGAAAGCTGTCCAGACCTCAAAGTAAATTTGATGCATGTCTGCATTAAGTTTTTCAAACTCCAGGTCTGGATATTGATAGGTGTTCAAAATCCAGAGTCCTGCCAAGAGGTCTTGGTCAGGGGAATTTTTCCAATCTTTTAACCGATGCTTTAGAAGGTCAAACTGCAGGAAATGAACCAACTCCTCGATTTCTTTTTGGATCTCCGGGTTAAAACTGTCCTCCCATTTCTTTTCAAGGAAAGGAATAACATCACTGCCCAATGCAATGATTCTGTCACGAACATGGGTTTTTACCTCCATATCCGTGTCATCCAATAAAGAAATCAGGGCATTCAGCTCCTTTGGTGTCAGTTTTTCCATGCCTTGCAGTGAGCATTAATTTACAAAAATAACAGTACAAGCTAGAGGCTTTGTTGCTTTATTTTTAGGTTTGGATAACCCCAACATTGAATTTTTCAGTAATAGGGGAGTGGTTAGCCGCTTCAATGCCCATACTGATCACTTTTCTTGTTTCCAGTGGGTCTATCACTCCATCTACCCATAGTCTAGCAGCAGCATAGTAAGGGCTTAGCTCCTCATTATACTTGTCTGTAATTTCCTGCAACAGCTTGTTTTCCTCTTCGGGGCTGATTTCTTTGCCGGATTTTTTAAGTGCAGAAACTTTGATCTGCAGCAAAGTTTTAGCTGCCGAAGCACCGCTCATTACTGCCATTTGTGCGGTAGGCCAAGAGAAAATCAGCCTTGGGTCATAGGCCTTTCCGCACATGGCGTAATTTCCTGCCCCATAGGAGTTGCCGATGATAATGGTAAATTTTGGAACTACTGAATTAGCCATGGCATTGACCATTTTGGCACCATCCTTAATAATGCCCCCATGTTCTGCTTTACTGCCTACCATAAAGCCAGAAACATCCTGTAAAAAGACCAATGGAATTTTTCTTTGGTTGCAGTTCATGATAAACCTGGCTGCCTTATCTGCTGCATCCGAATAAATGACGCCCCCCATCTGCATTTCCCCTTTTTTGGTCTTAACGATTTTTCTTTGATTGGCGATGATACCTACAGCCCAACCGTCAATCCTTGCTGTGGCGCAGATCAGTGTTTTGCCATAATCTTTTTTGTACTCTTCAAAAGCCGATTCGTCTACCAGGCGGCTGATTACCTCCTGCATATCGTAAGGTTTTACCCTGTCTGTAGGAAAAATACCATACAGCTCTTCCTCCTTTTTAAGTGGTTTTTTCGGCTCTGCCCTGTCAAAACCAGCCTTTTCAAAATGGCCGATTTTATCAAAAATATTTTTGATGGCATCAAGACATGCTTGATCTGTTTCGTATTTATTGTCTGTAACCCCAGAAATTTCACAGTGTGTGGTAGCCCCTCCCAAGGTTTCATTGTCAACACTCTCCCCAATAGCTGCCTTGACCAGGTAAGAACCAGCTAAGAAAATTGACCCTGTTTTGTCTACGATCATGGCCTCATCGGACATGATGGGAAGGTAGGCACCCCCTGCTACGCAGCTGCCCATGATGGCGGCCACTTGAATAATACCCATGGATGACATCTTGGCATTGTTTCGGAATTGTCTTCCAAAGTGCTCCTTGTCCGGAAATATATCATTCTGCATGGGGAGGAACACACCGGCACTGTCCACTAAATAGATAATGGGTAACCTGTTTTCCATGGCGATTTCCTGGGCCCGGAGATTCTTCTTGGCTGTCATGGGAAACCAAGCCCCAGCTTTCACGGTGGCATCATTGGCAACAATCATACACATCCTCCCTGATACATACCCTATGCCTGTCACCACGCCTGCCGATGGGCAACCACCTTCTTCCTGATACATGCCATCTGCAGCCAACGCCCCTATTTCTAAAAACTCCGAGTCAGTATCTATTAGATAGTTGATCCGTTCTCTGGCTGTCAACTTGCCTTTTTCATGCTCCTTGGCAATTCGGGCCTTTCCCCCTCCCAATTTGACGGTTTCCAGTTTTTTCTGAAGCTGAAAAAGTAATTGCTTGTTTTGATCTTCGTTCTTGTTGAATTCAATGTCCATAAAGTTATTTGGGTCTAGTTTTCAGTTCCGCTAAAATAAAGTATTTAGGGGAAGGTAAAAACACAAAGTTATTGGATGGGACTTTTTGGGAAAAACCGGTTTCTTATACTTTTCATGATAAAATAGCCCAATGAGGCACTCATCACCCCAACCAGCCCTCCGACCAAAATGTCTCCAGGGTAATGGACACCCAAGTAAATTCTGGTATAAGAAAACAGAACAGCCCAGGCAAACAGCCATTTCAGCCAAGGATACCTAAATGCCAAGGTAAGGCTCATTATGGTAGCTACGCCGAAACTGTTGGAAGCATGAGAGGATGCAAAACCAAATTTCCCGCCCCCACAGTAGCCATAATTATGCACCATGCCTTCCAGCAAAGGCTCATGGCAGGGTCTTAAACGCTCAAAATAGGGCTTCATTAGACCAGAAGCAGTCTGGTCAGCAAATAGAACGGTTAACCCAACAGCCATAAAAACCCACCATGCATCTTTTTTATATGTTTTCAGAATAAGATAGGACAGGAAAATATACATGGGAATCCATGGCCCGGTCTTGGTCAAAAAAAACATAATTGGGTCAAAGAAATCCGAATGGAAGTTATTATTCAGGTATAGAAATACCTCCTGATCAATTTGACCAATGGTTTCCAACATATACGATTAGATTATAAATTGAACCAGTCGATATCTTTTTTCAAGCAATCTAAGGTTTGCGCTTCCCTGGAACCAGCTTCAGGCAGATGCATGTATTCCCAGTTGGCCATAGGAGGCATACTCATCAGGATACTTTCTGTTCTGCCGTTGGTATCCAAACCGAATTTGGTACCTGCATCCCAGACCAAGTTGAATTCCACGTACCTGCCGCGTCTCAAGGCTTGCCATTTCTTTTCTCTCTCTCCATACGGCAAGGCTTTGTTTTTGGCCATGAAATGCCGGTAAATTTTTGGGAAAAGGTAACCTACTGATTTGACAAATTCAAAAATGGATTGCATTTCCTGAGGGTCTTGGCTGACCAATCTATCAAAAAAAATCCCTCCAATTCCCCTGGTTTCGTTACGGTGTTTGATGTAAAAATAATCATCCGCCCATTTTTTAAATTTAGGGTAATATTCGCGGTTAAATTGGTCACAGGTACTTTTTACCTCCTGATGAAAATATTTAGCGTCTTCCACATCTACATAATGGGGTGTCAGATCAATACCTCCTCCAAACCATTTGACGCCGTTACTCATTTCAAAATACCGGATGTTCATATGGATGATGGGCACCATAGGGCTCTCAGGATGCAGAACAATGGAGACTCCTGTGGCAAAAAAGTCAGCTTTTTCCAGTTGTAGCTTATTAAGGATCTTCTCAGGAGTGGGGCCTGATACGGCTGAAAATGCCACTCCGCCTTTTTCTATGATGTCTCCTCCCTGAATGATCCTGGTTCTTCCGCCACCGCCTTCAGGCCTATCCCACTTATCTTCTCTGAATTTGCCTTTGCCATCTTCCAACTCCAATTCCTGACAGATATGGTCCTGAATGGCCATAAAGTCTTCGCTGATTTTTATTTTATCCATTTCTCTCAAACTTACCTTCTTTGGATTTAATCTTCAATCTCCAAAACTTCCAAAATTTCTGCCAGCTCGTCAAAATCTTTTAACCCTGGCTTGATTTCATCCCCTCCTTCCATGGCAATTCCTTTTATTCCTGTTTCTTCGATCAATTCCAATACATTGTCGGCTTGGAATCCGAATCCTAAGAGCAGGGAACACTTTCCTGATAAGGTTTTGATTTTGTCCTTTAGTGTCCCTGTCATTTCCAAAATCTCGGAGGTCAACAAAAGTGTTACATCAAAATTTTTAAAGCTTTCGCCTCTAGCAATCAGTGCATCCATTTGGTCCAAATCACTGATGTTTTGTTTGAGTATGATGCCAAATCCGGAGTTTACCAGCATTTTCAGGTGCATTTCCTGTTCAATTTGGATGAACTCAAAGCCTTCATAAGACTTTAACTTTTCCAGAATATTTTCAGGATGGGAAAATTCAAACTCGGCAACAAAGGAGACGCCGGAAAGCCAATCGGTTATTTCCTTGAATTTTTGGACTGAGGTAAAATTTTTGTTTTCTTCTTCCAGGTTAAAGCCCATCAAATTGACCTGCATGCCTGAACAGTATCGGGCATCTGAAAGGTTGTTTACTGAAGATATTTTGACAAAAGTTTTGAGCGCCATAGTTAAGAATATTGATTTTGTACGTGCTAAGGTAAAAGATTTCAATCTAAAAACGTATTTTTAGCGCATAGTAAGGCAAGTGTTATGCGCTATCGGTTATCATTCAGTATTTTTCTGATTATCTGTTTATTTGTTTCATGTAGGGAAGTGGAAAACCCAAGAACAGATTTTGGAAGGGATTATCAGCCCTTGGAAGTTGGTCTTTTTTGGATTTATGAGGTGGAAGAGACCATCGTTTTTGGTGAAAATGACAGTCAGACGGAACAATTTTTTGTCCGTGATGTGATTGAATATAGCTTTATCAATGTTCAAAATGAGGAGGTGTTTGTAATCAGGAGGGAGAAATCCCCTGATAGGTCAAATTGGGTGCAGTTTTCAGGTTTTTCTCTTCAATTCAGAGGAAATGCTTTGATCAGGAACCTGGACAATCAAAAAACGGTTAATCTTGTTCTTCCCGTTGAAATTGGTAAACGTTGGGACGCCATGGTGTATAATAATCTACCTACTGATATGTTTGAAATAGAGTTTATGGGCAATGTAACCATTGGTGGGCAATTCTTTCAACGGTCTGTTAAAGTAAGACAAGAGGAAGATGATGATGAGATTACCTTTAGGGACAATCGATATGAAATTTTTACCAGAGGGGTTGGTATGATTGAACACTATTATGAGGTTTTCACCTATTGTAGCCGGAATGATTGTCTGGGCCAAATGATCAAAGACTCCGGTAGGAAAACCCACATGAAATTATCCTCCTATGGTAGAATCTAAATTCAAGGTTTATTTGGTCTTTTTATTAATGTCCCTGTCTTTTTCAGTTCAGGCGCAGGATAGATATGCTGTCCATTATAAATATAAACCCCAAAATTTCCACAGTCTGGATACACCGGAGACCTTTCTGTCAGCAGCTGCTGTGGATAGGAGGTTGCGCTATGGAGTTGCCTTGGACAGTTTGGATCTACCTGTTTCAGAAAAGTACATTGCCCAAGTTCAACCCTTGGTGCAGGAGGTACTTTATCACAGCCATTGGTTAAATGCTTCTGTTGTGGTGGCTAACCCTGAGGCGGTTTTAGACCTGGAAAAATTAGATTTTGTGGCTTCGGTGGAACTTGTCGCCAATGGATTTGTGCCAGAAGGAAGGATTAAAAATCCTTTGAATGAAAAAGTAGGGCTGAGAATTAACCTCAGGAATAAATCAAGTAATGAAGCGCCACTTTTTGATTTTCAGAATGCATTGCTGGGCGTGCAGGAAATGCATGAGGCCGGCTATACGGGGAAGGGAATGACCATAGCAGTATTTGATGCCGGTTTTCCAGGAGTGGATAAGATAGCTGCTTTTTCTCACCTTTTTGAAAATAACCAAATTATAGGCACCAAAGATTTTGTCCATGTATGGAATGATAATGTGTTTTCCAAAAATCAGCATGGCACTAATGTGCTGTCCCTTATGGCAGCCAATGACCCTGAGTTGCTCCTGGCGGCTGCCCCAGATGCACATTACATCCTTTGCATCACCGAGGAAGTCCCGACTGAATTCCGGGTGGAGGAGTATAATTGGGTCAAGGCAGCGGAATATGCGGATAGTCTGGGTGTAGATGTTATCAATAGTTCCTTGGGGTATTGGGATTTTGATGATCCTTCCATGAATTATTCCTTAGCGGATATGGATGGAGAAACTGCGGTTATCAGTAAAGGAGCCAGTATTGCAGGCCAGAAAGGGATTTTAGTGGTGACCAGTGTAGGAAATTATGGGGCCAGGGATATTTCAAGCATCACAGCACCGGCAGATGCCAAAGGGATATTAAGCGTTGGTGCCACCAACATGGGGATGGGGAGGGCATCTTTCAGTTCTCAAGGTCCCACAGTGGATGGTAGGATCAAACCCGAACTGTCTACCTTTGGTCAGCAGGTATGGCTGATTCGTAATACCGGGAATTTATCCACAGCAAGCGGAACATCTTTCTCCTCTCCTCAAATAGCCGCCTTGGCAGCAGGATTATGGCAAGCCAAACCTGAATGGGACAAAGACCAGTTGATTGAGGAACTCTTGAAAAGTGCCACGCAGGCAGATCGACCGGATAACCTGCTTGGGTATGGGATCCCCAATTTTGTCAGGGCATATCATGGGCCTATTTTGAATATTCAGCAACCCCAAGAAGTAGGAGAGTGGAAAATTTACCCCAATCCATTGACTGGGACCAGACTGTATGTGAAATTTGGCAATAATGAAACCGGGGATTTCTCCCTCATGGATTTACAGGGAAAGTTACTGCAAAAAGTGCAAGTGAACAGAAGGGATAGTCAAACTCCTTTTGAAATCATGGTTCCAGAACTTCCTGTAGGGGTTTATGTAGTGGAAATGCAATCCGGATCAGAAATAAAGCGGACAAAGTTGATGAAAAGATAGGCTACCCCATCAATTTTTACTTTTTTTGCAGGCAAATTCAAAAATCTCCATGTCAGTTAAAATAGCTCCATCCATTTTAGCGGCCGACTTCGCTAATCTTCAGAAAGAAGTAGAAATGTTGAATGCCTCCGAGGCAGATTATATCCATGTGGACATCATGGATGGTGTCTTTGTACCCAATATTTCCTTTGGTTTTCCGGTAACGGAAGCTATTAAAAGGCATGCCGAAAAACCTTTGGATGTGCATTTGATGATTGTAAATCCTGACAAATACTTGGAAGAATTTAAAAAAGCAGGAGCAGAGATCATTTCCGTGCATTTTGAGGCCTGCGTACATTTGCACAGAACACTTCAGCATATTAAAGCCTTGGGTTGTAAAGCAGGGGTAGCCATCAACCCGCATACCCCAATTGAGCATTTGGAAAATATTTTAGAAGAAGTGGATTTGGTTTGTCTCATGTCTGTCAATCCTGGATTTGGGGGGCAAAAATTTATACCAAACACTTTTTCAAAAGTCAAAAAATTGAGGAAAATGATTGAAGATAAAGGTTTGAGTACCTTGATTGAGATCGATGGAGGGGTAAATCAGGACAATGCACCATTGCTTATGGAAGCTGGTGCTGATGTGTTAGTTGCCGGTAATTTTGTGTTTAATTCTGATGACCCCATATCTACAATACAGAATTTAAAAACAATAGGTTGATTCTAAGTTGACTAATTTACAATGACTTGATTTTATTCTCGATTGATTCATTTCTGAATTCAATTTGAATAACATCATTGTCCATAAATAACTGTAGTCTATTTGCTTTACCTTGCCAAATAAAAGTATCCTCAAAAATTGAGTCAGAATATTCTCCATAATTTTTTTCAAAGTAAGTTTTAAGGTCTCTAAAAAAGTTTTTTAAATCCTGAATTTCTTTCTTATGAAAGTTCCACCTGATTTTGAATAGCTCATTGTTAAAAAAATAAAGTCTCATGTCAGAAGTCTTACTTCCATTTATTATGTGGTAAGTATTTCCTTCATAAATTCCTTCTTTGATTCCTTTTTCTATATTGGAAGCCATAGTTTTTGCTAGGAAAGGATTGTTTTGATATATGGTTTCTTTTCCTGTAATTAAATAAAGGTTATTCTTCAGCTCGTCTAAATGACTGCCCAGGCTTAATCCATTTAAAGAAATAATCTCATCAATTTTTTGTTGCCCAAAAGTTTCATAGCAAAGAATAAGAAAAAAGAAGGGGAGAATGGATTTTGATAGTGGAATTTTTAATAACATAATATTACAAATGAGATATTGAGAAATTTGCTTTGAAGATAGATAAATTGAATGGGATTCATCCGTTTATTTCAATCCTAATCTTCCTGTCCTGAAAACAGGATAGGATTTTAAAATATGATTAATAAGGATAACAAGATAGGAAACCGAAATTTGTCTAGTCTTTAATTTGCAGGGTTTAAAAGTCCATTCTAAAACCTATCCCTCCAGGTCCCATATGGACTCCTTCCAGCAGCACTGTTAATTTTTTTCCATGGCTGTTATGAATCAGGAATTTGACCAGGTCAAAGCTCATCAAAAAAACACCCTGGAGCACAACAGATTGCCCAAATCCTGTGAGTCTCGGATTATCCTTTAAACCAAAATCAATAAGATTAAATTAAGAAAGTGCTCCTAAATAATAGCCACTTTTCTGCAATTATTGCCTTTTAACAAGTTTTAAGGTGTGTTTTTTGTCATTTTTATTGTGAAATTGAAGTTTTGGTTATTTCTTGTAATTTGAATTTTAACTAATTATAGATTTAAACCAATTATTGCAATGAAAAAACTATTCTTACTTGCCTTCCTGATGTTGGGAATGATCAGTGTACAAAGTTATGCCCAGGACGAAAGCGAAGAATTGACTGAGGAAGAGATGGTAAAGTATGCTGCTATGGAAGCCAAAGTACAGGCTTTCATCAAGGAGAAGCAGACTACCATGGAGGAAATGATTAAGGAAAATGAAACCTTAGGAGGTGGTGCCCGCTACAATGAAATCAAAGGCGCTTGGGGAAATGATGAAAAATTAGCAGAGATCGAAGCTTCGGAGGAAGAAAAAGAAGCCTTTGCTGAGATTCAGGCCTATATCGATGCTATCGGCGATGAGGTAAAGGAATATATGACCGGACTGATCATGGATGCTGATGTATTGGGCGCTGCGACTTACAATAAAGTAAGGAGAGCAATGAATGCTGATCCAGCTGTTAAAGAGCAAATAAACAATTTGGTAGCTGAGTTGCAGAACCAAGAAGAAGGGGATGAAGCGGAAAGCGAGGAGAAATAATATTTGACTGGTAATAATGAAAGGCCTCAATAATTTGAGGCCTTTTTTGTTTTTTAGCGCATATAATTTTTAATTTCGATTTCGTTTATATAATTGTATGAAAAGACCGATCTTTTTTTTAATCATTTTTCTCTGTTGGGGTTCAGTAGTTGCGCAAGAAGATATTTTTGGCATTGACACCAAGGCAAGGACCAAGAACAAGAAATCCCAAAGTGATCTGGGTAATGTGACCCGTAATTTGATCAGCAACATTAGCTTTGAATTTTCAGGTGGAGGTGCTTACCATACCCCTGTAATCGATTTTAATTCAGAGTTTCCAAACCAATACCCTATCAGTCAATTTCAAAACCTGGATGATCCTCAGGAGCTGACCTCTGAAGACACGCTGAGATTTAGAGGTGGCTCAATGGCTTTTCCATTGAACCTGGGTGTTAAAATCAATGTGTTCAATACCCTAACTTTAGGTGGAGGGTATGGCCGTGAGTTTGGTACAATTTCCAGCCTGAAATCAGGAGACTATGAATGGACTTTTCAGGAGAGTAATTATACTTTTGACAGGGTGTATGGAAATGTAGGCTTGGTGTTGTATGATGCCAGAAAACGGGCAAAGTTTCTCAATTGGCGTTATAGGCGTTATGCCTCTTCCAATTTCTATATGCAATCCGAAAAAAATCAAAGGATAAGACAGGGATATCCTTGGCGTTTTATTTTGGAAGGTGAATTTGGGAATATTCTCGTCAGAAAATCTTTTGATGAAAGTCTCGTAAACAATGATCAGGCTTTTTACAGCATAGGATTAAGAATCGAACGTGAATTTTCAGAATACACCCGCTTATTTGTGAAAGCAGGAACTGAATTTAGAAATTTCGCTTTCCAACCGGAAAATTTGAGTGAATTTCAGAATTTAAGACAAACCCTGTATGTGGCCCAAGTCGGCTTTTCCATTAACCTTCCTGGGACCAAGCGTTGTAAGGTGCAAGGTTGTGGGGTGGTAATGAAGCATTTACATGATGGGGTAGAGTATAGGGGAAGTTCTATTTTTAATTTACAGAACAGAAAGATCGGGCAATGGTACTGATTTGCCGCTTTTAAGCTGCCAAAGACCAAATATTCTGTTTTAAAAGCGTTTTCTTTTTATTAACTTGCCAGCTTATTGAGTATGTAATAAATATATGGCGCAAGGAGAAAACGAGAACATTATACCTATTAACATTGAGGATGAAATGCGAGGTGCCTACATCGATTATTCGATGTCGGTTATTGTTTCCAGAGCACTTCCTGATGTCCGGGACGGACTAAAACCAGTTCATAGAAGGATACTTTTTGGTATGCAGGAACTGGGAGTTTTACACAATAAGCCATTTAAAAAATCTGCAAGAATAGTAGGAGAGGTGTTGGGTAAGTACCATCCGCATGGTGATTCTGCGGTGTATGAAACCATGGTACGTATGGCCCAACCTTGGTCCTTAAGGTATCCTTTGGTGGATGGTCAGGGTAACTTTGGTTCCATAGATGGAGATAATCCAGCTGCCATGCGTTACACAGAAGCCCGATTGAAGCGGATTGCTGAGGAGTTATTGATTGACATCAATAAAGAGACTGTTGACTTCCAGCTTAATTTTGATGATTCCTTAAAGGAACCCATAGTACTTCCTGCAAAAATCCCTGCTTTGTTATTAAATGGAGCTTCGGGAATTGCTGTAGGTATGGCTACCAATATGGCTCCCCACAATTTAGGAGAGGTGGTAGATGGCATCATTGCTTTTATTGACAATAGGGATATTACGGTTTCAGAGCTGATGGAGCATATTGTTGCTCCTGACTTTCCAACGGGAGGTATTATCTATGGTTACAACGGTGTCAAAGCTGCTTTTGAGACCGGTAGGGGAAGAATCATCCTTAGGGGGAGAGCAGATGTAGAGACTAAGGACAATGGAAAAGAATCTATTATCATTTCTGAAATCCCCTATTTGGTCAATAAGGCCAATATGATCGAAAAGACAGCCCAGCTCATCACAGAGAAAAAAATAGATGGTATTTCGGCGATTAGAGATGAGTCCGACCGTCAGGGAATGCGGATCGTATATGAACTGAAGAGGGATGCTATCCCTAACGTGGTCCTAAATAATTTGTATAAACAGACTCAGTTACAGACTTCATTCTCAGTGAATAATGTCGCCTTGGTTAAAGGTAGACCTCAAACGCTGAACCTGAAGGACATGATTTACCACTATGTCAATCACAGACATGAAGTGGTGGTCAGAAGGACGGAGTATGAATTGAAAGAGGCGGAGAAGCGCGCACATATTCTTGAAGGTTATCTGATTGCCTTGGACAATTTGGACGAAGTGATTGCTTTGATCCGAAGTTCAAGAGATCCGGAAACAGCCAGGAATGGCTTGATTGAAAGGTTTGGCCTAAGTGAGATTCAGGCCAGGGCAATCCTTGACATGAGGTTGCAGCGTCTGACCGGTATGGAGCGTGAGAAGATCCAAGAAGAATACAAAGAGATCATGGCCTTGATTGAAGATTTGAAAGATATCCTTGGAAGTGAAGAAAGAAGGATGCAGATCATCAAGGATGAGTTGACAGAAATGAAGGATCGCTATAACGATTCACGTCGTACGGTAATTGAGCACAATGCGGAAGATTTCAGTTATGAAGACATGATTCCGAATGAGGAAGTGGTGATTACCGTTTCTCATCAGGGATATGTTAAAAGAACACTTTTGGCCGAGTATCGTACACAAAGTAGAGGTGGAGTAGGTTCCAGAGGAGCTACCACCAAAGAGGATGACTGGACAGAATACCTCTTCACGGCCTCTACGCACAATTACCTCTTGATCTTTACAGATCATGGCAAGCTCTTTTGGTTGAAAACCTACGCCATTCCCGAAGGGTCCAAAACCTCAAAGGGTAGGCCTATTCAGAATCTCATCAATATTGAAGCTGATGACAAAATCAGGTCAATCATTCAGGTAGGTGACCTGAATGATGAGGATTATATCAATAATAATTACCTGGTGATGGTGACGCAACAGGGTATTATCAAGAAAACCACACTTGAGCAATACTCCAGACCCAGATCCAATGGTATCATCGCTTTGAATATCAGAGAGGATGATCAGTTGTTAAGGGTAGATATGACCAATGGTGATTCCCATATTATCATTGCCGCTAAATCCGGTAGGGCTATTCATTTTCATGAATCAACCGTAAGGCCAATGGGCCGTACCGCTACCGGAGTTAAAGCCATAACGTTAACGGATGTTAATGACTCGGTAGTTGGCATGGTATGTGCTTCCAGAGAAGATGCAAGCCTGTTGGTGGTTTCTGAAAAAGGATATGGTAAAAGATCGCCTTTGGATGAATATAGGATTACTAACAGGGGAGGAAAAGGTGTAAAAGCCATGAATGTTACCGAAAAGACAGGTTACTTGGTAGCGATCAAAGAGGTAGTGGATTCCGATGACTTGATGATTATCAATAAATCGGGAATCACCATTCGGACTCCAGTTTCTGATCTCAGGGTGATGGGCAGGGCCACCCAAGGTGTACGGCTTATCAAACTGAATGAGGGAGATGCCATTTCATCGGTAGAAAAAATTGAAAAGGATGAGGAGGAAGAAGAAGCTTCCAATCCAACAACAGAATAGAACTTAAACAGTACCCAAACAATTAGCAAAATAGCAAACAAATGAAAAAGTTGTTCTTATCCATAGCATTGGTCGGTATAGCGACTTTTGCTTTTGCCCAGAAAAAAGTAGTTAAATCTGCTGAAAGAAATTTCAAGAAAGGTGAGCTTGAAGTAGCTCTAGAAGAAATTGAAAGTGCGTTACAGGATGCGGAAACCAAAGATGATCCTAATACCTCTTTGATTAAAGCTAAAATCCAGACCAAAAGGTTTGAATTGGATGAAGATTTTGCTGCATCAACTGTCAGTATTGGTCGCTCTGCCTTGGAATATTTCAATAAGACATTGGCCATGGTTGATGGAGACCTTTCAAGCAAAATCGGGAAAGAAATTGTAAAGGAAGATCTACCAAATATGCCGGATAATTTACGTCCATTCTCCAGAGAAACTCTTAAGATAGCTGCTTTCAACAAGGCCATTCAGACTTACGAGGATGATGATTATCAGATGTCTTATGAATTCTTCAACTTGGTGTCGGATATTGACCCTACTGATACCACGGCTAACTTCAATGCAGGTTACTTAGCTTATCAAGAGCTAGGCAATAGCGATGCAGCCAAAAAGCACTTCAACAGACTCTTGGAAGTGGAAGATTACAATAAGTTGAACACTTATTATTTCCTTATCCAGATTGCCAGTGCAGAAGATCAAGACCCTGAGCAGGCTTTGAAATATACCTTGGCTGCAAGAGAGGATTTTCCAGAGGACAAAACCTTGTCTGAGTTTGAAGTACAGTTGTTACTTCAATTGAACAGAATGGATGAAGCCATGGCTTCTGTTAAGAATGCATTGGAGGATGATCCTAACAACTCTGGGTTATTATTGAGATATGGTTACCTATTGGAACAATCTGGTGATTTGGAAGGTGCTTTAGTGCAGTATAAGAAGGCTGTAGAAGCAGATCCAAATTTCTTCGAAGGAAATTATTATGCAGGAGCCATCTTCTTGGATAGAGCAAGGGTAATTTTGTCCGAAATCAATGAGCTTTCGGATGATGAATGGGACAAAAAAGCACCTGAAATGAGTGCTCAGGCAGATGGTTTGTACAAAGACGCCGTTCCTTATTTCGCAAAAGCTGCAGAATTAAGACCTGACAATACTGAAATCCTGGAAATTCTTTTCAACATCCATACCCGTTTGAAAAATACGGACGAAGCCGAAAAATACAATCAGAAATTGATTGCCATTCTAGGTCAAGACTGGATGGAGAGATAAGCTTTGGTATTTATAATTATCGGAGAGCCGGGCCATTTGGTCCGGCTTTTTTTCTTTCTAAAATGATTTAGACTTATTCTGATTGCATTTGACACGAAACAAAACCCATTGATATAAAAATGAGTTTCAATTCTTAATGCATTACAGTAGATTTCCCCAAATTGACAGATTATGAAAAACCCAAAATGGTGGCTATTTAGCTTTAGTTATTTCTTTTCATTTTATCTATTTGCTCAGACTTCTCCCTCATCCGTTTTATATCATGACCTTCTTAGATTTCAGGAGACCAAAAGGATACTTTATGTAGCCGCTCACCCGGATGATGAAAACACCAGATTGATCGCTTATATGGCCAATGCGGAACATGCCGATATTGCCTACCTTTCCTTGACCAGAGGGGACGGCGGACAGAATCTTATCGGAAAAGAGTTGGGTATTGAACTGGGATTGATAAGAACTCATGAACTGTTGAAAGCAAGGGAAACAGATGGTGGAAGGCAATTTTTCAGCAGGGCCCTGGATTTTGGATTCAGCAAAAACCCTGATGAAACCTTTAACAATTGGGATAGGGAAAAATTGCTTTCAGATGTGATTTGGATAGTCAGGAATTTCCAACCAGATATTATCATCAATCGCTTCAATACCATTCCAGGAACCACCCATGGACATCATACCTCTTCGGCAATGCTCAGCGTAGAAGCATTCGCAAAGGCTGCAGACCCTAATGTTTTTCCGGAGCAACTACAATATACCCGACCTTGGCAAGCCAAAAGAATATTTTGGAATGCCTACAGTTGGGGTGGTCAATATGAACCTAAGGAAGGGAAATTATACCACAATTTCCCGGTAGGGGACTTTAACCCTTTATTGGGGACTACCTACTCCCAAATTGCAGCAGATAGCCGAACCATGCACAAATCCCAGGGTTTTGGTTCCACTTCCCAGATAGGGCAGGGCATAGACTTTATAGAGATGATTGAAGGGAGTACTTTTGAAAATAGTCCTTTTGAAGGAATTGAGTCCCGTTGGGGAATGTTGACTAATGGCAAAGAAGTGGAGGCTGCTATTGAAAAGGCACTTCAGCACTTTGATTTTGTTCAACCAGAAAACAATATCCATCAGCTCCTTGAGATCCATCGCTTACTATCCGGAGAAAAACTGGAAGATCAATGGTTTTTAGATAAAAAAGCCCATTTGGATCAGCTGATTTTGGATGTTTTGGGAATAAAATCCGAGTTTATAATCCGAAAAGAAATCGGCTATCCGGGAGAGCGGATCAATGTGGAAGTGGTTTTCAACAACCCAAGTAGTTTTCCACTCACGCTGACTTCATTTAAAGGCAAATTGTTTAATCAGGAAATTCAAGCGGTGGCTGTAAATAACCGTCCGGTAGGAAAAAGTTTTGAAATAAATGTTCCTAAGGATTTTCCGGTTTCCCAGCCCTTTTGGTTGGTTAACCCGATAAAAAACAGTCTTTTTGGTATTGAAGATCCCAATTTAATTGGTCCCCCAGTCAATGGGTCCACCATTTCCGGTACGGTTTATCTACAAACAAATGGACAAGAGCTTAGCTTGACTTTGCCGTTGAAGTATAAATACAATGATCAGGTGGATGGGGAGATCAATCAGCCCTTTACTTTGGTGCCGGAAGTAAATTTGAGTTTAGATAAATCCAACTTATTCATCATTCCGGGTGCAGATGATGTGCTTAGGGTCCAAGTCTCTTTCAGAGACCGTATTTTAGAAGGAGAGATTGGTATTGAGGGAATAGGCAAACATCAGTTTGAGATTTTGGATGAGCAGGTAGACGAGCGGAGGAATAGAATAGATTACCTTATCCGCTTTTTAGATGCTGACCGGGAAAAGACCGAAGTAATGGTCACTTTTGATACCAAAGATGGTCGAAAGTTCTCCCAGGATACCAGAAGAATCATTTACAAACATATTCCTAATCTCACTTATTTCACCAATACCAGTATCAATTTGGTTAAAATGGATATTGAAACCAGCAGGCTTCGTGTAGGCTATATTCCCGGTGCAGGGGATGATGTGCCCGGTGTGATAAGGAGTTTGGGCTATCAGGTGTCCATTTTGGATGATGCTGACCTGAGGAAAAGCAGGCTTCAGGATTTTCACACCATCATAGTGGGGATCAGGGCATTCAATGTTAACCAATCCCTTGCCAACAATGTAGATGAGTTAATGGAATATGTCAAAGATGGAGGGAATCTAATTGTGCAGTACAACACCTCCTCGCCACTTTTGACAAGAGAATTAGGTCCTTTTCCTTTCAGCATTTCCAGAGACAGGGTGACGGTCGAAGAGTCACCGGTGAAGGCAGACTTTTCTCATCCAATTTTGAGTGTTCCCAATCAAATCAAGGCAAGAGACTTTGAGGGATGGGTACAGGAAAGAGGGCTTTATTTCACCAGCAATTGGGATGCTCAATATACCACACCTTTGATCATGCAAGACCCAGGTGAAGAAGCGACAGCCGGTTCCTTAATCCATGCCAAATACGGAAAGGGTACTTATACCTATTCAGGAATATCCTGGTTCAGACAATTGCCTGCCGGTGTTCCGGGAGCTATAAAGATTTTTGTTAACCTTATCGAACAGGGACGTGAAAGATAACATCAATTGGAAGAAATGGTACATTGCCCAGATGGTCGTTTTAGGCATTCTGGTCCTTTTATTTTATTGGCTTAAAACCAGTTTTTCATGAGTACTATAGATTGGTTAGTGCTTTTTGGGACTCTGTTGACTATTGTGGGTTTTGGTGTATACAAAACTTATGGCATCAGGGATATGGATTCCTATATACGGGGCACGGGGAATATGAACTGGTGGACCATAGGGCTTTCTATCATGGCAACGCAAGCCTCTGCGATTACTTTTTTGAGTACGCCGGGGCAAGCTTATGAAGATGGCATGCGCTTCATTCAGTTTTACTTTGGTCTGCCGTTGGCCATGATTATTCTTTCTGCTACATTTCTTCCCATATATTATAAGCTGAAAGTTTATACCGCCTATGAATTTCTGGAGGAGCGGTTTGACCTTAAAACCAGGACGCTGGCAGCCTTTCTTTTTTTGATTCAAAGGGGATTGGCAGCAGGTATTACCATTTATGCACCCTCCATTATCCTGTCCACACTTCTGGGTTGGAACCTGACTTTTACCAATATTTTCATTGGTATTCTGGTCATCATTTATACTGTATCAGGTGGAACCAAAGCGGTAAGCATCACCCAAAAGCAACAAATGGGCATCATGATGGGAGGGATGATTTTGGCGGGTATCCTGGTCATCCAAATGCTTCCCATCAAATTTACTGAGGCTTTGCATGTGGCAGGAAAAATGGAAAAACTCAACATTGTCAATTTTGAGTTGAACCTTTCTGACCGTTATAACTTTTGGTCAGGAATGACAGCGGCACTGTTTCTTTTTATGTCCTATTTTGGCACCGATCAATCACAGGTACAGCGCTACCTTACAGGAAGCTCCCTGACCCAAAGCAGGATGGGTCTGATGATGAATGGGCTTTTAAAAGTACCTATGCAGTTTATCATCCTTTTTATCGGGGTGATGGTATTTGTGTTTTATCAGTATTTCCAACCACCTGTGATTTTCAATAAGGTACAGGTGGAGCAATTGGAACAATCCGCCTTCAGGGAAGACTATCTGATCCTTCAGGAGGAATTCACGCAGGCATTTAATGAGAAAAACCAACAGCTAGGTAATTTATTGCAGGCAGTAGAAGCTGATGATGCAGCTGCCATTGCTGCCACCAAGGCTCAAATCCAAGCGCAGGCCGCTTACCAAGAGCAAGTGCGCAAAGAGGTAAAGGAGCTTATCGTGAGAAACAATCCAGGTGCGGAGACCAGGGATACAGATTATGTCTTTATGCGTTTTGTGATGGATTATTTGCCTACCGGGGTAGTGGGATTGTTGTTTGCGGTAATCTTCAGTGCCGCCATGTCCTCTACTGCTTCAGAACTCAACGCATTAGGTTCTACCACTACCATTGACTTGTACAGGCGGTCTATCGTAAAAAAAGCAGATCAGTACCATTACCTGATATCTTCCAAGTTGTTCACTGCTTTTTGGGGGATTTTCGCGATTCTATTTGCCACTTATGCCACTTTATTCGAAAACCTGATCCAGGCAGTTAACCTTTTGGGCTCTCTCTTTTACGGCACCATATTGGGGATCTTTGTGGTTGGTTTTTACATGAAATGGGTCAAAGGAAATGCGGTATTCATTGCGGCATTTTTGGCAGAAGCTTTGATTTTACTGATCCATTACAACAATGGGGGCAGTATCCTCGGCATTCCTATTGACATCGGCTTTTTATGGTACAATGCAATTGGATGTATTGCCGTGATGGTTTTTGCTGCTTTGATTCAACTGTTGAATAGGAATTAAAAATCCGCTTTATCACTTCCCGAAATTTACAATTTCGGGAAGCGTATTTCGGGAAGCCTTTACCGGGTGATGGGCTGAGGGAAGACGGCCATGCTTTCATGTCCGCCTTCACCTACAGCTTGTACGGCGAAGAAGTAGTTATCCTTGGAATAGGGGATGGTCAGGCTGTTGTCCTCCGTGTAAAATTTCTTCTGCCACATGGAGGCATCTGTTTCTCTCATCAATATATAGTAGCCTTTTGCTTTGCCTTTCTCCGGTGCTTCCCAGCGAAGGGTAGAAGTATTGCTGAGTCTTCTTACATCAATGCCGACGTTTTGGGGTTCTGAAGGAGCAGAGGCCAATGATGCCAAAACAGCCAAATTGATTCCGGTATTTTTTCTGATATATTCAAAATCAACAAATTCAGGCAAATCACCATATTGTATGCCATCTTCCAACCTGACATTTTCATGTTGGTGGAAATAATTCTCATTCATTTCAGTGATTCTTACTGCCGTGAAACCTTCTCTGGCAAATGGGGTATGGTCTCCACCTCTTAAAAACCGGTCATTTCTGTAGATTAATTTTACTTCCAACTGGTCCACATACCTTTCTCCTACTTCTTTGATATAGCGGGCAAGTTGCCTTGATTTGCTGTCGTTTTCTCCATTGGTGTACCTGCGGATGGCTTCCATCCTTTCTGTTTCTGCGACTGGTACTCCCTCAGAAAAAATTCTAACCCTTGTATTGTCGTTGATATTGGTTTCTGAAGAAAAACTGTTTCCCAACATGTCATTATTGAGCATGGCCGCAAGGTTCCAGTTTTCATTTTTTGCCTTTTCAGCAAAATAAGCAGCGCCTTTAAGCCCTTGTTCTTCTCCTGATACAATCACAAAATGAATGGTAGCAGGAAAACTTTTTTTAGATAAAATTCTTGCCAGTTCAATCACTGCCGCTACTCCTGAACCGTCATCATTGGCCCCGGGGGCATCAATGGCAGTATCCATCACATCCAGGGCCCGACTGTCAATATGAGCAGATACGATAAATACCCTGTCATCATTTGGGTCTGTTCCTTTTAAAGTAGCCATCACATTTCTGAGCCGGCTATCCTCCTGGATTCTTCGCCCATCTGCAGGAATTACAAATTCATCAAAATAGGAAGTTAATCTTCCAGAGGATTGTGCTTCAAAAGATTGAAAAAGGTCCAACACATATTTTTGAGAAGCAAAAATGCCTTCATTTGGGTGGTCGGCACTTAAAGTATGACGGGTACGGAATGTGGCTAAATCCCTCACATACTTTTCGAGATTTTCCGCTGAGATTTCCCTGACCATCTGCTCTATGACTGCATCTCTATGGATGATCTGTGTTTGGGCCTGGATATTTAAGTTGATGGTAAAAAGTGCGATTAGTGTTAAAATCTTTCTCATGCTTTCTAAATTCAATTTTCATTAACCTAAATTTACATGTATATACCAACGATTTAAATATAAATTACATGAGTGTATTATCAGCGCCCCAAAGCGGGGAATACAATCCCTATTATGAGGATTACATAGCCCTTGTACGGGACAGAGACATTAACCAGGTTTTATTCTCCCAAATGGAGGAAGTCAGAGCTGCTTTTGAACTATTGGGAGAAACAGGAAGCCAGAAAGCCTATGCTGAGGGTAAATGGACCGGTAAAGAGCTCTTGGGGCATATTACGGATACAGATCGAATCATGGCTTATAGGGCATTGTGTATCGCAAGGGGCGAGACTGTTCCTTTACCGGGCTATGATGAAAATGCCTACGCCAAAAGCGGCGAATTCAATCAGGTAATGCTGGTCGATTTGCTGGAAGAGTTTGAAAGCTCGAGACGTGCTTTGCTTGTCTTACTTAAAAACTTACCACCTTCTAGCTATACTTTGATAGGTAATGCCAATAACAGTCCGGTTTCTGTGAGGGCTTTGTTTTATATGATAGCAGGTCATACCCTTCATCATTTGAATGTGCTGAAAGACAGGTATTTATGAGTCATTTATTGGGCTGGGTAATGGAATTAATGAAATTTTAATCCTGTAGATTGGGCTTTTTTACTTAATTTTGTAGAATTTATCTACCACAAAAAAATTTTATAGACTATGAATAGAACGAGAGCACAAGAATCCAGAGCGGCTATTGAGAAACTTTATATTACCATGAGGCACCTGTTTATGAGAGGGTCATACAAGCCGATGGGAGTTTCTGGAGAGTCATTGGTGGATTCACTTTTAGTATTGAGCCCTGAGATTTATGGCCTTTTGGCTCAGGATGAAAAAATCGAATTGGATGGACTTTTGTATGTCATGGAAAGGTTGCCCATGGGCATTGAAGAATGCCGCTATATCCGTTTGATCAGTAGGGAAGGATATGAAAATTCAAATTTCCCCGCCATCGTACCGGCAAAACGTAGGAGGAATTGTTATCGGGTGGACGAAGATCAAATGTATGTCGAAATGACCCGTGGTAGGTCTGATATCTATGATATTCTAACTCATTTGACTTTTCTGTATATAGAGTCAGAAAAGATCAGAAGCAACAGTACTGACCCCAAGGGTAGAATTGATCTGAATTGGGAAATGTTGGAAAAAATTGTAGCCAAAGAAGAAAGTGGGGAGGAATTTGACAAGGAGGTGGCCTGTTCTTACCTGAGCCATGTCATAGGGAGGACATTTAAAGAAACACATGAAGCAGTCCAGAAGTTTGAAGTTTCCCCGCACACCAACAGTCTTTTCAGGATTGTTTATCATTTGGGTAAATTGGCGATGGATGAAGCTTTTGAGGGAAGAGATAGGGAGATTTCCTTTTCTTCAACGCTTCGGATGCGGGTAGGTCACCATGTCTATGGCGAATTGTGGGCCAATAAAATTAAGGCAGTGCTTTTTGACCATGGTTTGATAGAAAGACCATTGCATATTGTTTCAGCCAATTTGCACAGTTTTCTCAATACGATATATGGACATCAGGCCTTGGGATTGAATTCTTTTGAAGAAATAGAAAAGGTAGCTTTGGACATCAGTGTCGGGGCAAAGAATAATAAAGCCAAAGAAATTTACAATTTTGCTCAGAAAAACGGATTTATTGAGGTTTTTGATGATTCTGGGACCAATATTCATGTACAGCTTTTTGATACTGCTGCTATGACGGCAAATACCCTTTTGCCAGGTTGTATTTTGCCTGAAGACCCAAATAAAAGGCCGGTAATCTTGGTAATGGATTATGCTTTTGGAGAACAGGCATATGAATGTTTTGATGAATTATTGAAGCCATATGAATCTGAAGATGGTAAATCTTTTCCACTGAATGTTCTTTCCGCTTCCATCATGGGAAAAGCGGGGATATTAACCGGGAAAAAGGGAGATATCATGATTCCTGACAGCCATGTTTTTGAAGGCACAGCAGACAACTATCCTTTCAAAAATGAACTGAATAAAAAAGATTTTGAAGGCCATGGTCTTGGGGTCTTCCAGGGAACCATGTTTACCGTTTTAGGAACCTCTCTTCAAAATAAAGATGTATTGAGTTACCTGATGGAGTCCTCCTGGAAAGCCATTGGTCTGGAGATGGAAGGTGCCCATTACCAAAAGGCCATACAGTCTGAAAGCAGAATCAGGCAGAGTATCAGGAAAAATGTTAAAGTGCTTTACGCTTATTATGCTTCAGACAATCCGCTGGAGACTGGAAGCACCTTGGCATCTGGAGCTTTGGGAATGGATGGAGTCAAGCCAACTTACCTGATTACTTATAAAATTTTACAAAAGTTGTTTATTTAAAGAATTTATACAAAAAATTCTTTTGCAAGAATAATTATTTATAAAACCTTCTTCTGTGCTCAGGAGAAGGTTTTTCTGTTTATACGGCTTTTTTATGATTTTTTTAGTTGTGCCTTTAATCATAGCGGAATATGATTTTCGTCAGGATCTATTAGGCTCATTGTCTCCAAATTTGAGGTATCAATTAACCGGATTTAGATAATGAAATACACAAAAAACTTAATGCCCGTTTTGATCCTTACCTTGATGTTTGGTCTTGTAGAAGTTGCAAAAGCTCAAACAAAATATGTATTGGGACCATCCCCTGAATTGAAAGTAGAAGGAGGCTCCTCGCTTCATGATTGGGACATGACTTCCAATACAGCCAAAGGCGAAGGTGAGTTTGTAATGGAAGGTAACCAATTCAAAGGCATCAAAAGTCTTCAAGTAACCATGGAAGCTGAAAGCCTAAAAAGTGGAACAAGAGGATTGGATTCCAATGCCTACAAAGCCTTGGATACTAAAAAGAACAAGGAGGTCAAGTTTACACTGAAGGAATTGAATGGAAATGGATCAAATTATCAGGCAAAAGGTGATTTTACCATTGCAGGCGTAACAAAACCGGCCAGTTTTCCTGTGAAAGTTTCTCAAAATGGCAAAAGCATCACATTTGAAGGAAACTATGATACAAAATTGACCACATTCTCCATAGACCCACCTACAGCACTTTTAGGTACTGTCAAGACAAGAGATGAAATCACCATCAAATTTAAAACAACATTTCAACCAAATAATTAAAATCCCATAACTATGAAAAAGATAATTTTTACTGCGATAGCGTTAATCGGATTTGTAATGTCCGGTATGGCTCAGGGACTTCAGAGAGACATGCAATTCTGGAGGCCTTACGATCAGAGAGGTTTGAATATTTTCGAAACAGGAAAAGAAGATACCGTAGCCTTTGATGGCATGAGAGTAAGAATTGGTGGACACTTTGCCCAGCAATGGCAAAACCTAAGCCACTCTAATACAGCTTCACCCAATTTGAATCCCAATGGTGTTAACCTGAATCAGTTAGTTGATATTGGAGCAGGAACTAACCTGGCTACTGCTAACCTGAACATTGACGTGGCATTGGCAGATGGTGTGCGCTTGAACCTGATTACCTATCTTTCTTCCCGTCACCATCCGGAAGCTTGGGTTAAAGGTGGTTATCTTCAAGTTGATAAATTGGACTTCCTTGGTTTAGGTGAGCAAGATTGGTTCAACAAATACTTAACCCTTCGTGTGGGTCACATGGAAATCAACTATGGTGATGCCCACTTTAGAAGATCAGACAATGGTAATGCCATGTGGAATCCGTTTGTAGGTAACTATATCATGGATGCCTTTACTACAGAAGTTGGTGGTGAATTGTTCTTCCAAAATAAAGGATGGTTGGCCATGGTAGCTGTAACTGGCGGTGAAATCCAAGGCGGTGTAACCAATCCAGCAAATAGAAATCCTAATTTTATTGGTAAATTCGGTTATGATAACATGGTCGCAGATGACCTCAGGGTTAGGTTGACAGGTTCCATCTATACCACTTCAGGTTCTCAGAGAAATACCCTTTGGGGCGGTGACAGGGCAGGTTCCAGGTACTACATGGTGATGGAAAATACCTTGGCTACAACAGCAGGTAATTTTACCTCAGGAAGATTTAATCCGAATCAGACAGATAATATTACGGCTTGGGTGATCAACCCATTCGTGAAGTTCCATGGATTGGAGTTCTTTGGTAACTTTGAAAGATCTACAGGTTCAGCCAGAGGTGAAGCAGACAACAGAACTTGGAATCAAATCGGAACAGACCTTGTTTATAGATTTGGAACCCATGACAAATTCTATGTGGCTGGAAGATACAACAAAGTAGAAGGAACACTGTTTGGTTCAGGTCTTGAAGCCAGCATTGACCGTGTGCAAGTAGGTGGCGGATGGTTTGTTACCAAAAATATCTTAGCTAAATTAGAGTACGTAAGTCAAAACTATAACGGCTTTGCAGCAAGTGATATCAGAAACGGCGGCAAATTCAACGGCTTGATGATTGAAGGTGTGATAGGCTTCTAAAATTATTGATCATATGCGTGTCCTTTTAGCGCTTTTCCTTGTCCTTTTGAACCCTTATAAAGAAGAAAGGGAGGTTTTAGTAACCAAAAAAATGATCACCGTCAGTGGTCAGACCTCCATCGGTGGATTCGATTGTGACTATGCGAAAAATAGCTTGAAGGACACGCTTATTATTGACTCCCCTTTAAAGTCCAAAGAACTTGTTTTTGATATACCCGTACAAGAATTTTCATGCGGTAATTTTTTATTGAACCGTGATTTCCGGAAAACCATCAAAGCGGAGGATTATCCTCATGCCAAGGTAAGGGTGAAGAACCTTAAATCCAATTACGGACATTATTCCTGTGACCTTTCCGTCGACATTGTTGGTAAAAAACTCCATTATAAAGACCTACCGCTAAAAAGAGTGGCAGATGGTATCAGTGCCAACCTGGTACTCAGCTTCAGTGAATTGGAATTGGAAGCGCCCAAGAAACTTGGCGGCCTCGTCAAGGTGGAAGAAGAGTTGAAGCTGGAGTTCAAGTTGTCATTTTGAGAATTCAACATTTAGGAAAATGTTCAGAAAAAGAAATGACAGTTATTGAAGCTTCATCCCTTTCTACCACAGAGGGACATTTGTGGCAGATTTTTTTAACCACATAGGAGAAGATAGCACACATAGCTTCCCCTGTATCAACCGTTTGATTTTAAAAATAAAGGTTTGCCGCTGCCCTGCTATGTTTTCTCTGTCGCTATGTGGCGGATTTTTTCAAACCCAAACATAGTACAGATAATTTTCCAAGAGCCAGCTGTCTAGTTTTAAAAAGGCTTGGTGTCGCCAATCTATCCCCTATACATGTAAGAAGTTGTTTTATAGGTCACTTACCCAATTCGGGGACGGATCTTTTTTTGCTTTAGGCCCCCCCCTGAAAGGATCGGGGCAGGCTTTCTCTTCATTCAAGGTGACGGTTAGTGTAATCTGTCAATGGGTTAGAAGCCCCTCGATTTTTTTGGAAACTTTATCAAAATCAAACTGGTCCAATGCAAGCTGCATTTTTCCTTTAATTTCTTCCAAACAAAGGTTGCCAATACTTCCTTCGTGGCTGTGGTTAACTTTGCTTTGGTCAGGCTGAAAATTTCCTGCTTCAATATCTAATCCTACTTTTTTATAAGCATCTCTGAAAGGCATGCCCTGCAATACCAAATCATTGACCACTTCCACACTGAAGACATACTGATACATGCTGTCTTTCAGGATATTTTCTTTGATTTTAATTTCTTTCAACATGAAAGTACCCATCCGAAGGCAATCCAAAAGACTGTCAATTCCTGGGAAAATGGCCTCTTTGAGCAATTGAAGGTCCCTGTGATACCCTGTGGTCATATTAGTCAAAAGTAAGGTGACCTGATTGGGAATGGCCTGAATCTGGTTGGTTTTGGCCCTAATCAACTCAAATACATCTGGGTTTTTCTTGTGGGGCATGATGCTGCTTCCTGTGGTCAGGTTGTCCGGAAAGCTGATGAAACCGAAATGCTGGTTCATGAAAATGCAGACATCTGCTGCCAGTTTGTTTAAGGTTCCGGCAATGCCTGCCATGGCAAAAGCCAGGTTTTTTTCTGTTTTTCCCCGACTGTTTTGGGCGTTGATCACGTTGTGGTGCAGGTCCTCAAAGCCCAATAATTGGGTGGTCAAGGTCCTGTTCAGGGGAAAGGAAGAACCATAGCCTGCAGCAGAACCTAAGGGGTTTTTATTGGACAACTTGTAAGCAGCGTACAGGAGATCCATATCTTCTGCCAAGCTCTCTGCGAAGGAGGCAAACCACAGTCCAAAAGAGGAGGGCATAGCCAATTGGGTATGCGTGTATCCGGGCATCAGATCTGCTTTGTGCTTTTCGGCCAATTTAGTTAATAGTGTAAATAATTCTATACTTGATTCTGTGATTTCCCGTATGGCAGCCCTGTAAAATAGTTTCAGATCTACAAGGACCTGATCGTTTCTTGACCTGCCACTATGTAGTTTTTTTCCTACTTCACCCAATCTTTGTGTCAATAGAAATTCGACTTGGGAATGCACATCTTCTACTCCTTCTTCGATGGTAAATTGGCCTTTTTCAATTTCAATGTAAATATCCTTTAAGCCTTTGAGCAATTGCTCCAGCTCTCCTTGGCTTAAAAGTCCAATTTTTTCAAGCATGATGGCATGGGCCATAGATCCCAATACATCAAAGGGGGCCAAAATGATATCAAATTCAGGATCCCTTCCTATGGTGAATTGTTCGACTTCTTTCTTTGCACTTGTGTTTTTTTGCCAGAGCTTCATGCTTCAATGCTTCATTTAATAGACTAATACAATATTTTATTTGGCTAGATCAGCGTATGTTTCCAAGATGCGAATATAGCCTTTGATTCCATTTCTTAATTCCTCCAAATAAATGAATTCATCAGGGGTATGGGACCTGGCAGAATCTCCAGGACCAATTTTAACAGAGGGGTAGGAGATAAGCGCTTGGTCAGAAAGGGTAGGGCTTCCATATTGAACCATATGAAGTGCCTCCGCCACCTTTAGTATATGATGATTTTCGGGGACTTTTGAGGAGTTTAACCGCAATGACCGGGGATGAAGCTCCGCCCTCAGGATCGCCCTCAATTCCTCCAAGGCCTCTTCTAAGGTGTAGGCATCTGTTACCCTTACATCCAAGGTGTAGGTACAAAGGTCCGGCACGACATTGTGCTGACTGCCTGATTGAATGATGGTGGCTGTAACTTTACTTTTTCCTAAATAGGGTGAAATCCTTTTGAATTGATAATCCCTGACAGTATTTAGGTCATCTAAAGCTTTGTAAAGGGCATTTTCTCCTTCTTCCCTGGCTGCATGCCCCGCTTTGCCTGTGACTTTGGCATCGATTACCAGAAGACCCTTTTCAGCTACCGCCATTTGCATCAGTGTAGGTTCCCCTACAATGGCCAGTTCCAGCTCCGGAAGTTCAGAAAGAATGCTTTCAATCCCGTTTTTTCCAGAAATTTCTTCTTCCGCCGTTGCAGCCATGATCAGGTTAAAAGAGAGCTGCTTTTTATGAAAATAGAGGAAGGTAGCCAAAAGACTTACCAGACAACCTCCGGCATCATTGCTGCCTAAACCAAATAGTTTGCCATCTTCTACAATAGCCTTAAAGGGGTCTTTGGTATATCCTGAATTCGGCATCACGGTATCGTGGTGGGAATTCAGTAAGAGGTAGGGTTTTGTAGGTTGCGTCTTTTCTGAAAAGGCCCAGACATTATTTCCTTTTCGGAAGCATTCCACTCCGTTTTCCATCAAAAAAGCCTGAATAAGATCAGCAGTTTTATGCTCTTCTTTACTCAGGGAAGGGGTTTCAATGAGTTTTTGGAGCAATGCAATTGCCTTATCAGACAGTTCCTGCATCAAATCAGCCATATCTTTAATACAGGTCGTACTTATGCCTTTCTATGCTTGTTCCGGATAATTTTCCTTTGGCTGCCAATAGTAAATTTTCGGCTTTTCCTATCCAAACGTGGTTGACGCCCTTATGCAGGGCAGCAAATGCATTGTCCAATTTGGGTATCATGCCGGAGTGGATGACATTTTCTTTCTTTAACTCCGCATAAATATCCTCATTGATCAAAGGGACGATGGAATTTTCATTCTTCTCATCAATCAGTACTCCGGCTTTGTCAAAGCAATAGTACAGGTTGACCTGTAGTTTCTTGGATAAATTGGTGGCTAATTCAGAAGCGATACTATCAGCATTGGTATTGAGCAATTGCCCCTTCTTATCATGGGTGATGGCACATACCACAGGAATGATGTCTGCTTCCAGTAAGGTTTTGATCAAATCTACATTGACTTCTTGAATATCTCCAACAAAACCATAATCAATGGTTTTGACAGGTCTTTTTATGGAGCGGATCAGATTACCGTCTGCACCGGTCAACCCCATAGCATTTTGTTTCAATCCCTGCAATTTGGCTACCATCTGTTTATTGATCAATCCGGCATAAACCATGGTGACAATATCCAAGGTATCCTTGTCGGTAATTCTTCTGCCGTCCACCATTTCAGGCATGACGCCAAGGCTTTCTCCAAATTTGGAAGCCATGATGCCACCTCCATGGACCAGGATTTTTTTGCCAGGAAATCTAGCGAAAAGGTAGAGAAACTCATCTAACTTTTCAGGGAAGTCGATGACATTGCCTCCTATTTTGATAATACTTACATTCATGAGTGGTAGTTTGTTAGTGGTTAAGGTTTTTATCTTAGCCTAAAATATGGCTGATGACCGATTGTGCGGCATAAATCCTGTTTTCGGCCTGTTGTTGTACAATGCTTCTTTTCCCATCCAGAATTTCATCTGATAGCTCCAGGTTTCTTCTGACCGGCAGACAATGCATGACTTTGGCATGCTTTGCATGTTTCAGGTGCTTTTCAGTAAGCATCCATGCACTGTCAGTAGTGACTATTTTTCCATAATCATTAAAACCTGACCAGTTTTTAACATAGACGAAATCAGCATCTTCCAAGGCTTTATGTTGGTCGAGTTCAATTTTTGCCCCCTTTGTGAATTGTGGGTCAAGATGATAGTCTTGTGGATGCGTAATCGTCAGTTCATGTCCACAGCCTAATGCCCATTCTGTGAATGAGTTGGCCACGGCATGGGGTATGGCCTTGATATGGGGTGCCCAAGTCAGGACTACCTTTGGTTTTTTAGGTCCTTTCCATTGCTCCTGAATGGTGATCATATCTGCCAGGCTTTGCAGTGGATGCCTGATGGCACTTTCCAAGCTAATGACTGGTACGCCGGAATACTTGACAAATTGGTTGAAAATAAAATCTTCAATATCTTCCTGTTTATTGGTAAGACTTGGAAAAGCTCTGATGGCCAAAATGTCGAAATAGGAACCAAGTACTGCTGCAGCATCTTTGATATGCTCGACGGTACCCTTATTCATCACGGCACCTTCTTTCATCTCCAGGGCCCAACCTTCTTTGTCCATGTTCATGACGATGGGCTCCATCCCTAAATTCAGTGCAGCAATTTGTGTACTTGCTCTGGTTCTAAGGGAGGGATTTAAGAAAATGCAACCAATCCTTTTTCCAGAACCTTTGGCCAAGTCTATCCGTGGATTGGCTTTGTAAAAGAGTGCTTTATCTATTAATTGATCGGCGATAGCCTTGGATTCAAATTTTGTAAAATACTTCATAACGCTGACGGTTCGTCCCTATAGTGGAAGGGGCAGGCTCAGTTTAATATTTTCTTTAAACTTTCCAAAAACGAATATAGTTCATTTGTTTTAATATTTAAAGGAGGGAGCAAACGAATGGTTAGTTTTCCTGATGAACTGCCAGTAAAAATTTTGTATTTTTTTACTAACTCAGAACGGACCGGTCCGGCATCCCTGTCCAGGTCTACCCCTATCATCAATCCTTTACCTCTGACTTCAGTGACCCCATGGATTTCTCTTAAGGACTGAATAAGAAAATCGCCCAAATTCAGGGCATTCGACATGAGGTTTTCTTGTTCAATTACCTCCAAGACAGCCAAACCTGCCGCGCAGGCCAGGTGATTACCTCCAAAGGTAGTACCCAAAAGCCCATAACTGGCTTTGATGTCCGGGTGGATTAAAACTCCCCCGATGGGGAAACCGTTGCCCATACCCTTGGCCATGGTGATGAGGTCAGGCTTTAACCCTTCTACCCATTGGTGTGCAAAAAACTTGCCAGTCCTTCCATATCCCGATTGAACCTCGTCAAGTATGAGTTTGGCACCATAAGTTTTGCACAATGCGGCCAATTGGTTCAGGAATTCAGCATCAGGTACGTGAATACCACCTACTCCTTGAATTCCTTCAATGATAATTCCCGCGATATTTCCTTTTTTTAATTGGGTCTCTACGGCTTGAAGATCATTCCAGGGAAGGATATGGGCATCAGCCCTTTCATTGGAGGGAGCGATGATTTTAGGATTGTCCGTCAATACCACCGCGCCAGCTGTCCGACCATGGAAAGCACCTGAGAAGCTGATAAAGCCGGATTTTCCTGTGGCAAAAGAAGCGAGCTTCAAGGCATTCTCATTGGCCTCAGCCCCTGAATTGCATAAAAACAGCTGGTAATCAGGATAACCGGAAAGTTGGCCCAGCTTTTCTGCCAGTGCTTTTTGAATAGGGATTTGAACAGAATTGGAATAAAAGCAGATTTTATCCAATTGCTCCTTGATCCTTTGGTTAAAATGCGGGTGGCTGTGTCCTATAGATATCACCGCATGGCCCCCATACAGGTCTAAATATTCCTCTCCTTTTTCGTCCCAGATTGTTGCTCCTTGTGCTTTTTCAGGAGTAACATCCATCAAAGGATAAACGTCAAACAAGTTCATAATTTGGGGGTTAAAATGCGATACTTTTTAGGTTGAGTCCTAGTCTTTCTTCCAATCCAAAGGTCAGGTTGAAATTCTGCACGGCTTGTCCGGAAGCCCCTTTCAAAAGGTTGTCGATGGCAGCATAAACTACCAGGTTTCCTTTTTCCTTTTTGAGGTGAAGCAGGCATTTATTGGTGTTGACCGCTTGTTTAAGGTCAATGTCCCTTTCAGATATCCAGGTAAAAGGAGCTTCTTGGTAAAAAGCCTGGTAGCGGTTTATGGCTTCTTCTAATTCACCCTCAAATGGAAAATAAGCAGTTATCCAAATACCCCGGGTGAAATTACCTCTGTAAGGGACGAAGAGCATTTCCTGCTGAAAATCTGCATTTATTTGTCTGAAAGTCTGTCCAATTTCCTTTAGGTGTTGGTGGTTGAACAGCTTATAAACCGATATGTTATTGGTTCTGTAACTGAAGTGGGTAGTTTCACTTAAGGCTTTTCCTGCACCGGTACTTCCAGTGATTCCCGTGATGTGAATGCTGTCTTTTGTCCATCCTGCTGCTACCGCAGGTGCTAGGGCCAATTGAATGCCAGTAGCAAAACAACCCGGATTGGCTATTTTTTTTGCTGACTTGATTTTTTCTTTATTTACCTCGGGAAGCCCGTAGGTAAATCCATGGCTTTCGTCCCTGAAATCTGTACTTAGGTCAATGATGACCGTGTCTTTGGGGAAAGCATGTTTTTCCAAAAATCCTTTGGTCTGTCCATGGGGGAGGCCCAGAAATACGGCATCAATACCTTCTGTCTGCACTTCATCTGTAAAGACCAATTCCATTTCTCCGATTAAGTCTGGGTGTACTTTGGTGACATTTTTCCCTTTCTGACTATTGCTATGTACATATATCAGCTCACAGGCAGGGTGATGAATGAGGAGTCTGAGCAATTCTCCTCCTGTATACCCTGCTGCACCGATAATGGCGGTTTTAATTTTCTTCATGGTAGTTGACTTGGTGGAAAATGGCAGTTTGGTTGCCCAAAATTCTGGTAAAGCCTTTGACATCTTCAGCGGTATATCCTTTGTTCATTTCCCCATAACTTCCAAACTTAGAAGCCATGAGGTCATGAGGAGATTCAATGCCCACCAATTGAAAACGATAGGGGTGGAGCAACACCTTCACTTTGCCGCTGACAAATGCCTGGGTACTTTCCAGAAAGGCCTCCAAATCTCTCATTACCGGATCCAGGTAATGCCCTTCATGTAAATGGTTGCCGAAAAATTCTGAGATTTGGTTTTTCCAGAAGGTTTGCCATTTGGTCAAACAGTGTTTTTCCAAAAGTTGGTGGGCCTTAATGATAATCAAGGGAGCTGCCGCTTCAAAACCTACCCTGCCTTTAATGCCAATGATGGTGTCCCCCACATGAATGTCTCTGCCGATACCAAAAGGGGCAGCCATTTCCTGTACTTTTTGGATGGCCTCTACGGGGTTTTCAAAAGAAATACCATTTACCCCTTTGATTTCCCCTTTTTCAAAATCTATGGTCACCTCTTCTGATGCTGTTTTGCTGACTTGGGTAGGCCAGGCAGCTTCAGGCAAAGTTTGGTTGGAAGTAAGGGTTTCTTTTCCCCCTACGGAGGTGCCCCAAATGCCTTTATTGATGGAATAGGCTGCTTTCTCAAAATTCATGGAAACCCCATGTTTTTTGAGATAGTCTATTTCCTCTTCTCTGCTCAGTTTCAGATCTCGGATAGGGGTGATTATTTCTATATCCGGGATAATGGTCTGAAAGATCATGTCAAAGCGTACCTGGTCATTGCCTGCGCCGGTGCTGCCATGGGCCACTGATTTGGCGCCGATTTTTTTGACATAATCCGCCAAGGTTTTAGCCTGCAAGATCCTTTCTGCACTCACAGAAAGTGGATAGGTTTGGTTTTTAAGGACATTTCCAAAGATCAGGAATTTGATGACTTCCTGATAATACGTTTTGGTCACGTCCAAGATGACAAAGGAAGCAATACCGAGGCCATTGGCTCTTGTTTCAATGTCTTTTAATTCCTCAGAAGAAAAACCGCCTGTATTGATCAGGACGGCATGTACTTCGTACCCGAGGTCCTTGGAAAGGTGCAAAGCACAAAAGGTGGTGTCCAATCCTCCGCTGTACGCTAATACGACTTTTTTCATTTTTAAAATAGGTTGTAGGGAAAGCCAGGTGAAGCTTTCGGGTTTAAAATATGCTTAAAGTTTTGTTCTTGGTTTTTTTGATATTGAGTAAGATGGCTTTTTTAAGTCTTGTCCATCTTTCGAATAGCTTCAGGTTCTTTTTAAAATCTTTCCTCAAGGCTACTTCTTCGGTTTTTGCTTTTTTGGAAGGATCATAAAGCATGGCTGTGCAAAGACAGTTTTGTCTGGTTTTTGATTTTAGAATTTCTACATTGACACAACTGTTGCAACCTTTCCAAAATTCTTCATCATCGGTGAGATCGGAATAGGAAACGGGTACATAGCCAAGATCAGAATTGATTTTCATCACTGCTGCACCGGTAGTGAGACCAAAAATTTTGGCATCGGGGTATTTTACGCGGCTCAGCTTGAATACCTCACTTTTGATCTGACGGGCCAAACCGTATTTTCTGAATTCCGGTGCTACAATCAGCCCTGAGTTGGCCACAAATTTTCCATGGCCCCAAGCTTCAATATAGCAAAATCCTGCCCAAACGCCATCTTTGGTCAAAGCAATTACTGCCTTTCCCTCCTTCATCTTGGTTTTGATGTATTCAGGAGAACGCTTGGCAATGCCAGTGCCCCTGGCTTTGGCAGATTCTTCCATCTCCTGGGTGATGGTTTCCGCATAATGCAGATGTTTTTCTGTAGCGGGCTGTATGATAAAGGAATGATTTTCCATTTAATTCAATTGGGAATAAATAGATGTTATTTGCTCAATGAGCTTTTGGGTTAAATAGAATGAAATAGGGAATTGTGCTATTGTTGGCCTTCCTCGTAGGAAACCATAATACGTTACAGGGACGTCGCCCTGAAGCTGTTCCTAAACCTCCTCAATGGAGCCAAAAATAACATAGCGACTACAGCATTAGAGGCTGAAGTCTGAAGAAGGAATTTCGCTATGTTGTTTAGGTTTTGCATTTATTTCAAAATACGTTGTAAAGGTTGCAAGGTTTGAAATAAAATGCAAGTAATGCTAAGGATTATTTAGCGAAGTTCTGGATTTATTCTTTTTATGGAAGTTGAAGAGGTTATGATGCCCTTGAAGCCATTTCTTTTATGGCTTTGACAAATACATCGAGTTCTGCTGGCGTGGTATAAATATTGGGGGTAATCCTACATCCATATACACCGGCATAATTTATCCCTACAGTGTATATGCCGTATTTGTCCAATAAAATATTGGCCATGTCATTTGGTTCCAAACCCTTTATGCCCACATTGGCAATGCCACAACTTCTGCTGGGATCAGCGGGGGTATTGAGCAAGACCCCGGGAATGTCCCTTACTTGATCAGACCAATATAATTGCAGGTAGCGCAACCTTTCCTCTTTGCGTTTGGCGCCGATTTTCTCAAAATAATCGATGGCGTTGTTTACTGCCAGGTCAGTTGCCACTGGATGGGTCCCGGTATGGTTAAGGTTTTTGATATTGGGATGATCCAATTCATATGGAGCCATCAGGGGCCAGATTTTGTTGATTTTATCTTTTTTCACATACAATAACCCTGCACCTAATGGTACGCTAAGCCATTTGTGCAGACTACAGGCATAGTAATCACAACCCAAATCATCTATTTTAAAATCAAAATGGGCGATGCAATGTGCCCCGTCCAACATGACTTCCACGCCTTTGCTATGGGCCATGTCACAGATTTTTTTCACCGGGAGGATCTGACCGGTGATATTGATCATGTGGCTGACCATGATCAGTTTGGTGTTAGGCGTGATGGCCTCTTCGTAGATTTTTACAATCTCTTCATCAGATTGGGGATGGAGAGGGATGTCCACAATTTTGTTGACCATGCCATAGCGCCTTGACACCAGTTCAAACATGTTTTTGATACTGCCGTAGTCTTGATGAGCAAAAATTGCCTCGTCTCCTTTTTCCCAAGGGTATCCTGAGATAATGATGTCCAGAGATTCTGTGGCATTTCTGGTAATGGCTACTTCATCTTCGGTCCCGCCAAACTTAGCTGCCAATCTTGCTGCCGCTTTGTCTTTGTTGTCCCATTGTACGGTTCTGAAATACCATGAACCTTGGTAGTTGATTTCCCTGATCCAGTCTATGTATCCTTCCAGCGTTTCTTGGGGGATAAAACAATAATAGCCATTTTCCAAATTGATATAATCCGGTTTGAGTTTGTAGCCAGTCCTGATTTCAGCCCAAAAGTTCTCATCCTTTGCCAGCATTGCTGGAGGAATATGGGCATAAGCCTCGATTGTTTTGGATAAGGCCTGGAATGATGCGGAAGAGGCAAAGCTTGTAAATGCCAGACTTTTAAGAAATGCTCTTTTGTTCATGGGGTAACCGAGTTTGCTTTCCAATTTGTAGAAAAAAAATGGTAAAAAAAATTAAAAATCCGTAATATGTTGATTAAATTTGTCAACAAGAATAATGTCTACAAAAATGAAGACTTTAGCAAAAGCTTTGACCGAAAGAAGACTTCAAAAAGGATGGGTAGTAAGACAGCTTGCCTATGAAGTCAAAATAGATCCAGCCTTAGTTTCAAAATTTGAAAAAGGGGTAAGGAGGCCTACAGAGGAGAATCTCAAGGCTTTGGCTTTGGCTTTGGATCTTCCTTTTGAATCATTAAGAAAGCTATGGTTGGCAGACAAGATCTATCAGCTTCTAGAAGATGAGAAAGACGCGGTAGAGATTTTAGCTTTAGCTGAGTCCAGGGTTGAATATTTGAGTGGTCATAAAGCTCTACAAATGCAGGGCTTGAGTGCCGGGATTCAGGAAAAATTAAAGCAGATTGATGCTTTAAAGGAGGAATGGCTGTCCAAAAAGCCGCTGGCAGGTACCCAATTACGAAAATTGCAGGAATATTTCATGTTGGCTTATACCTATGAAAGCAATAGGATAGAAGGCAATACCCTTACCTTACAAGAGACCCATATGGTGGTCAATGAGGGGATTACCATAGGAGGGAAGTCCATGCGGGAGCATTTGGAGGCCATCAATCACGCAGAAGCAGTGGCCTACTTAGAGCAGTTGGTGAGTGATCAGATGGACTATGGTCCCAGGGTACTGATGGAATTGCACTATTTGATCCTAAAGGGTATAGATCGAGATAATGCGGGCCGATACAGGAGTGTGCCTGTTCGTATTTCGGGCAGTGCACATGTGCCACCTCAGCCTTATTTATTGGATAAGTTGATGGAGGAATATTTCATCCACTATGATGCTCAGAAGAAAATCCTTCATCCGGTGATTTTAGCAGCCGAGATGCATGAGCGTTTGGTCAGTATCCATCCCTTTATTGATGGTAATGGCCGGACCAGCAGGTTGGTGATGAACCTGATTTTGCTGAAACATGGCCTGACCATTGCTAATCTGAAGGGAGATCTGGATTCCAGGTTGGCTTATTACAAGGCCTTGGAGGCTGTTCAGGTCGATAATAATCAGGAGGTGTTTTATCATCTGGTGGCGGACACCGTCATTGATTCTTTAAAGCATCACTTGGAATTGGTGTAGGGGGCCAGGATGAAGTGTGGGAATAAGAGCCAAGGCAAAAGTTGTCACTAAATGACTTAAGTAGCGTCATTCTGAGATTTTAGCATTTGGGATTTACAGAAAGGATATGACAAATTAAAAACCAAACCTTCCGGCCCCCGAGCCTGCCGAGGGGGAGATTATATATCCGTCAATGGTAGAATTCAACAATTAAGAAAATGTTCAAAAAAAGAAATGACAGTCATTGAAGATTAATCCCTCTCTACCTCAGAGGGACATTTCTGGCAGATTTTTTTTAACCACATAGGAGAAGATAGCACACATAGCTTCCCCTGTATCAACCGGTTGATTTTATCAATAAAGGTTTGCTACTGCCCTGCTATGTATTCTATGTTTCTACCTATGTGGCAAATTAAAAAGGCTTGGTGTCGCCAATTTATCCCCAATGCATGGGACAAGTTGTTTTATAGGTCACTTTCCCAATTCTGAGAAGGATATCTTTTGCTTTATGAGAGCCTTCTCCCAAGCCATCGGGATCAGGGTGTCGGTTCCTCCTATTTGTCATTGGTAGAATTTAACATTTAGAAGGATCTTTTTTACTTTACTTTAAAGCTTTCATTAGGAGCGGAGTTTGGATTTAAAATATGAACATCAAGAGGAAAAAGAGGGCCAAAAGGATGGCCAACCACTGGTAAAGAGGGTTTCTTTTGGGAAATTCAAATTGGCAAATGGGACATGTGTCGGCCTTTTTATCTACCTCCATGGCACAGGAGGGACATTCTTTTGTTCGGTTTTTTTGAACCATTGGGTGATTTTTTGGATTAAAAGACCAAAGTAAATGTAATCCTATGAAAATTGAAATATGGTCGGACATCATGTGTCCTTTTTGTTATATCGGGAAAAGAAGATTGGAAGCGGCTTTGGCAGGCTTTCAGCATGGAGACAAAGTGCAGATAGAATGGAAAAGCTTTTTGTTGAATCCTGATATGCCCACAGATCCAAATAAAAGCACGGTTGAATACCTGTCTGAAACCAAGGGATGGAGTCTGGAGCAGACGCGTCAGATTACCCAACAGGTGGTAGACATGGCGGAAGCTGATGGTTTGCACTATCAAATGGATAAAACCGTGGTAGCCAATGCAAGGAATGCCCACCGCTTACTGCAACTCGCCAAAACTTTGGGAAAAGGGGGTGAACTGAAAGAAAGGTTACTGAAGGCTTATTTTACAGAAGGGGCCAATATTGATGATAAAGTCAGTCTCTTGAATTTTGCAGAAGAAGTTGGGATTTCTGTTGAAAGGGCCAAGCATTGCTTGGAAACAGATGAGTTTATGGATAATGTAAACAATGACATTGCCCAATCCAGGGCTTTGGGAGTAAGGGGTGTTCCGTTTTTTGTTTTGGATAGAAAATACGGGATATCGGGGGCTCAGGCAGTGGCTGTTTTTGAAGAGACCCTGGAAAAGGCCTGGGCTGATTATGTAAAGGAAAACCCTGTTTTGAGAGGCAATTTTGATTTTGGTAATCCTGACTCCTAAGGAGTCAATTTATTAGATTGAAAATATAAAATGTCAATTAAAACAGGACATTACAAAAACAGGTCCGTTTGGATCGGACCTGTTTTTGTCAATCTGTGATTTTTTGAAATTGAGACTTATTTTTAATATACACCTCGGGTACGCATATCTAAGGTGTAGACAGCACCCATGGCAGTAATGAAGAGTGTTTTACGATCGGTACCTCCAAAAATCACATTGGAAGTCCAGTTTTCCGGTACGGGGATATGGGCGATTTTATCGCCTTTAGGGTTGAATACTGTGACCCCTTTTCCGGTCAGATAGATGTTGCCTCTATAATCTATGGTCATGCCATCCGAACCCATTTCGCAAAATACTTTTCTGTTGCGCAGGTACCCGTCTTCTTCTATATCATATACATAGGTCTTGTTATCTCCAATGTCAGCCACATACAACTTTTTTCCATCAGGCGTGCCAATCAATCCATTGGGCTTGACCAAATTCTCATCTACACGGAACAACTGCATGCGGTCTTTGGACAAATAATACAGGTGTTCTCCGTCCTGTTGCATTTCCGGATCTCTTTCCCAGTAGGGTCTTTTGTATAAAGGATCGGTGAAATAAAGTCCACCGTAAGGAACTACCCAAACGTCATTGGGGCCGTTCAGCAGTTTTCCCTTATAACCTTCTACCAAAACTGTCGCATTGCCCTTGTCATCTATTGACCACAATTGGTTATCCATATCGGCGCAGGCAATGAGCTTGCCCTCTAGGTCAAAAAACATCCCATTGGATCTTCCGGCGTCCTCCATGAATACACTGATTTCATTTCTGGTGTATGACCAGCGAAGGATTTTGTTGTTGGGTTGGTCTGTGAAGAATACATCTCCATTCCTATGCACAGCAGGACCCTCGGTGAAGGTAAAACCCTCGCCGACTTTCTTAAGTTGTGCATTTTTGGCAACCAGTTTCTTTTTATCTTCGATTTGATCCTGCCCGAAGACGCTAAAAGCCAATCCCATTAACAGGATAAATAGGGACAAATTTCTCATTATTACTTTAGGTTTAGGTTAAAGGGTGAACTTTGTAATTGTTTCAACGATCAAATATAAGTTTTTCAGCTTTCTTTGAAATTAAGACAGGCTTCTTATTTTTGAGAAACCTAAAATACAAGCTGCATGCAAGAAATAGAAAAACCGAGGACTTTTTTAGACAGGTTTTTGGATTTTATCGAAAAAGCAGGCAATAAATTGCCAGATCCTGCCATGTTGTTTTTCTTTTTAATGTTGCTCACCTGGGTCTTCTCTGCCTTATTGTCCCCTATAGATTTTGGGGCGGTAGATCCCAGAACAGGGGCAGACCTCAGGGTGCAAAACCTGCTTACTGGCCCTCAGATGGCGGCTTTTTTGGCCAATATGACGCAGGTTTTCATCAATTTCCCTCCTTTGGGCGTGGTTTTATTGGCCATGTTGGGTGTGGGTGTGGCTGAACATTCAGGTTTTATCAATGCAGGTTTAAAGTTTCTTTTGGGAATTACGCCCAATATGTTGTTGACTCCCATCCTTGTTTTGGTGGCGATCGTGAGTCATACCGCTGCTGATGCAGGCTATGTGTTGGTGATTCCATTGGGAGGGGTGATATTTTATGCGGCCGGTAGACATCCGTTGGCAGGTATCGCTGCAGCCTTTGCAGGGGTGTCGGGTGGATTCAGTGCCAATTTTATTCCTTCCAGTATTGATCCTTTGATTCAGAGCTTTACGCAATCCGCTGCGAGGATTGTTGATCCGGAGATATTACTCAACCCGCTGAACAATATCTTCTTTACTGCCTTTTCTTCTATTGTGGTCATCTTGGTGGTTTGGTACCTGACTGACCGGGTGATTGAGCCCCGCCTTAATAGGAATGTAACAGTGGATGACAATTTGGAGGATATTCCAACCATGGACAGGTTGACTCAAAAAGAACAACAATCCTTTTGGATAGCCTTCTTTACCATGTTTGTTTTGTTGGTTCTTTTGATACTTTGGGCCATTCCAAATGATTCTGCTTTAAGAGATTCTGAGGGTGAAATCACTTCTTTCGGTGCGCCACTGATGAAGTCCATCGTACCTTTGATCTTTATCATTTTCTGGATTCCAGGCGTGGTTTATGGCTTTATTAGTGGCACCTACAAAAGCTTAAAAGACATGGTGGCTTCCATGAGTAAGGCCATGGGCAGCATGGCCTATTATATCGTGATGGCCTTTTTCTGTGCTTTGTTTATCGATGCCTTTGGCAAATCAAATATTGGGGCTTTGACAGCCTTGAAAGGCGCCAATTTCCTGCAGGCCTTGGATTTACCTGCCCAGATTACTATTGTAGGCATTGTGATTTTGACGGCTTTTGTCAACTTGTTGGTAGGTTCAGCTTCTGCCAAATGGGCTTTGATCAGCCCGATTTTTGTGCCCATGTTGATGCAGTTGGGGATTTCTCCTGACCTCACCCAGGCAGCTTACCGGGTAGGTGATTCGGTTTCTAATATCATTACACCATTATTGCCTTATTTTCCTTTAATTGTAGTATTCTGTCAGAAATATGTGAAGTCCACCGGTATAGGTACCTTGGTTTCCATCATGTTGCCCTATTCTTTGGTGCTCTTGGTCACTTGGACGCTGTTTTTATTGCTGTATTGGACGATTGGTATCCCCTTGGGGCTTCAGGCGACTTATGAGTATGTGATGGGGGGGTAATGGAGAGTAAGGAGTGGATAGTGTGGTGAATGAACCCTGAACCTGTTAACAGTTAATAGTTAACCGTTAACAGTTGACAAATATTAATCGTTTCAGCGTTCTGAGTTCAGGGACTGTTGCGGTTTAGTACCAGGACCAATTTCTTTAATTTGTGGGAATAAGCCATTCGGCTGATATTAGAATAGCCGGGCAGCTCCACTTTTCCAGCTAAGCTCCATACCTCATCAGAAGCTTTTTTGTAAAAAACTTGATTGCCACTGCCCATCAACATCAATTTGTGATTGAGCCAGATAAAATCTTCTGCTTCGGGCAGGGTGTATCCGTATTTGTGATGGGTTCTTTTTTCGATGTCAAAACCAAGTATAGGGTAGATCATTTTCCCATCTTTTTCCTGGGGATTGTTTTTGTCCACGTAGGTGATGATGCTGGATTTGGGTTTTCGCTTGATGGATCTTCCCACATTTTTATCGATGGTCAGCACCTCGGATTTGCTGTAGGGATAGACCAAGGTATTGGGGTTTCCCAATACAAACATGGCGGCTTTATTGTCATACCAGTCATAATAACCCACCGGCTCGATGTCATCATAAAGGAGTTCGGGTTCCCCGAAATTGGTAGGATAAAGCCAAAGTCGTTGCTTTCCATCTTCTTCCACCGTGACTGCAGATATAAACAGTCCACAATCAGTTAAAGCCGGAGAATACTCAGAGGTATTGGGTGTTTTGGTGAGGTTGGTAAACTTCTCAGATTCAAAATTGTAAATGATGATGTCGTGGTTTCCTTTTTCGTCAGCAGCAGAAAAAGCCAACTGTTTTTTATTGATAAAATTGGGCTGATTATCATAAGCATCCCTATTGGTGAGGAGCTTGGCCGTCCGGTAATAAACAGTGGCCTTAGAACCTTTGATCTGAATATCCATGACAATCAGGTCAGTATTTACCTGTGCAAGCAGAGGCGTAGTTAATGTTACAAATAGTGGTAAAAAAAATCGGAGTACTTTCAATTGCATATTTATTTTTGGATTGGAAAACTAAATTACAAAATGAAGGTTAGAATGCTGTGAAGAAACTCAAATTATATCAAGATTCCGTGTTGGATGCTTTGAGAGGACAGGGTGATCCATTAGGGGATAGTACTGCCCGGTTTCTTTTTGACCATCCCGATTGGATAGAGAGAATTAATGAATGGAACATGATTCCTGATCAGGATGTCTTCCATATATTACCGCTTAACCTTCAGGATTATTTTTCAGCCTTTAAAAAAAGTCCTTCTTGGTTGCAGCCAAAGCAGGTAAGGATGGCTCAGGTATTTTTTGAGAAAGAAGGTAATTTATACCTATCATTGCTTGGCTTTTACGCTTTGCCATATTGCTATGCTTTTGCTGATGGGGCCCAGGTTTTGGTCAGGTCCAAGAGGATTACAGAGGAGATAGGGATGCGCTTGAGTGAGACGGCATTGTTCCTGTTGGACAGCTTCAGGCCGGGCACTTTTCTAGGACAGAATGAGGCCTTGTTTACTTTATCAAAAGTGCGGTTGATACACGCCTTCAGCAGGCTTTTTATTCTAAAATATGCCAAGGACTGGGAATTAGCCTGGGGGCAACCCATTAATCAGGAAGACATGATCGGGACCAATTTGGCTTTCAGTCTATTGGTGATGAGGGGCATGGAGAAAGTTGGCCGATATCCAGGAAAGGAAATGGCCGAGGCAGTGATGCATTATTGGAAGGTAATCGGTTATTATTTGGGTATTGATATTACTTATTGGCCTGATACTGCCAAAGAGGCTTTTGAGTTGGAAAAAATAATCCGAAGAAGGCACTTAAAGACTTCCGAGGCCGGCCTTATTTTAATACAAGCCTTATTGGGCTATTACAAGTCAGCCGTTAAAGACCCGGTATTGGCCAATAGGGAGGCATCCTTGATGGCCTATTTTATTGGGAAAGAAGCAGCTGCTGTGCTGCAGCTAAAAGCAGGGCAGGAATTGCCCAAAGAAGTTTTGGGCCTTTTGCTGAACCTGAGTTTTTTCAGACAATATGGTTTGGGCAGCTCTTATGAAAAAACCCGAAGGATATTTTTTGAACAGACGCAAATGCAGTTTGGCCGTATCCCACAATTGTTATTACCTGCCCGCAAGCGTACGTAATCGGACACTTTTTTGTCCGTTCTTATGGCCTTGATATGATCAAACCCACTTTATTTGCCCAATTTGGCCTTTTTTCGCTTGTGGCATTCTTTTCGTAATTTACCCTAACAATGAAAAGTATCATCACTATATGGCAGCGCTTTCCTTTGGAGCTGATCTTCTGGATCGGCGCCTTGATAGGGATCTTTTTGATTGATCCTTATGGACCGCATCACTTTAGTCTTTGCCCTTTGGATAACCTAGGATTCCATTGGTGCCCGGGCTGTGGTTTGGGAAGGTCAATGAGCTTGCTGACCAAAGGAGACCTGAAGGCCTCCTGGTCCATGCATCCGCTGGCAATGTTTGCCTTTGCAGTGATCATCTTCAGGATCATTCAACTAATTAGAAACATCAAAACAACAAAACACTATGGCTAATGTATTAAGACATCTTCCCGAATTGGAAGGTATGGAATTGGGTTACATCCAAGGCATTTTGAAAAATATGGACGATGAGCAGGCAAGCCTTTTTGCACAGGTTTACCGGGTGAGGAGGAAGGACAATCAAATGGTTTTGATCCTTTGTCTTCTGGGTTTCTTTGGATTTGCAGGACTTCACCGGTTTATTTTAGGACAGATTGGATTAGGAATCTTGTATATCCTGACGCTGGGACTTTGCTTTATAGGTACCATTGTGGATTTGGTCAATTATAAGAGTTTGGCTTATGAGTATAACATCAAGGTGGCGCATGAGACTTTGTCCATGATGTCTAATGGCGGATCTTCTACTCCAATGGTAAGCAGCAATGATTAAATACAAGAGAAGCATTGGCTTGGCGTTGGTCCTGGGACTATTGGTAAGTGCCTGTGCGGTGGCAGAGAAAACTTACACTAAGTCCTATGAGGAACAGTTTGCCGGGGTAAAAGAAATCGAAATTGAAGGTAGATTTCTGGAAGTATCCTACGAAGGAAGAGCTGCTGATCAAGATGTATTTATGAATGCTTTTCTGGAGGCCCCTGAAAGCAGCGGGTTGGATATCAAATTCCGAAAATCAGGTTCCAAGTTGAAAATAGAAGTGGTCGGTGAATCCTCCATTACAGGGATCAACTTTGGACGCATGCAAAAGGGTTTTATAAGCCTAACAGGCCCTGAGGAGGTTAAGTTAGTAATCAGTAACTCCTCTGGGCCATTAGAAGTAATGAATGTGCGTCATGAAGTCATAGATCTCAAGGTAAGCTCTGGAAGTATCAGGGCCTCTGAGCTGGAGGTAGAAGAAATTCATTTAAAGTCTTCTTCCGGAAGTATCCGAGGTGAAGGGCTATACGGACATGTCAATTGTCAGGTGAGTTCGGGAAGTGTCAAGTTGAGTGAAGTTGTAGGCGACATTGAAGCCAAAGGCTCCTCTGGCAGTATGCGTTTTGAAAAGGTGGAAGGCAGGGTAGATGCCAAAGTCAGCTCAGGCTCGATCAAACTGAATGAGGTTCTTGAATTGGGAGATTTAAGTACGAGTTCCGGAAGTATCCGGGCTGAAGGTTCAGGACTGGGAGAGAGAACTAGGCTGAATGCCAGTTCAGGAAGTATCCGTATTCAGACCAACTCCGATTTGGATGGCTTTAATTTCAACTTAAGTGCCGGAAGTGGTTCTGTCAAGGTGGCTGACCGCAGTTCGGGCAAAAAGCTGGAAATAAATAATTCCGCTTCCCATACTATCAGGGGAACGGTAGGCAGTGGGAATATTCGGATTTGGAATTAGGGAAGGTGTTTAAGAGGCTAGAGATAAGAGACAAGAACCAAGAGACAAGAATCAAGAGACAAGAACCAAGAGACAAGAAACAAGAGACGAGGAAAAAAGGTTAAAGGGAAAAGGAGAAAGGGCTCTGCTTGCTCCGAAGTATTTCGGGGGGGTAACTGTTAACAGGTTAAGGGTTCAGGGTTCAGGGTTCATGGGTTCAGAGTTCAGGGTTAACGGTTAACATGTAAGGTAAACTGAACTACTTGTCCGCTGTGGCAGATTGAACTATGAACAATGAACAATTGAACAAAACAGAGTTCATGGGGTCAGAGTTAAAGGTTAACAAAAGGTGTTTGGTTCAATGAAATAGGATTTAAAACGTAATTCTTTAAAGTTTTTAAAAATCCGGGGTTGGAGCTCCGGATTTTTTAGGTTTGACATGTCCTTTTTATTTAGTAGAAAAAAAATGAAAAAAAGTTATTTTTTTTTTAAGCCTGATTTTAGGGCAAAATGCATATTCTTTTTGGTGACCTACAATTAAAAGTTGACATAGTTACTAATGGTTTAAAATGCTGTTTTTAGCCTGTTTTGGATTGGTTTTCAGGTGTTTGGAATTCAAATTTTTTGTTGCATATTGTTAAAAATTTCGAAGTTTTTAAGCATGCTTGAATGAAAGATTTTAATCTATTACACTTTTAAATAAATGTTTAATCAACCAGTTTAATTATGAAATACAAAAAGAAGCTGATTTTGGCAAATATTTTTGCCCTTCTTGCTGTGATTACCATAATCAGTGTTTCAAGTTTACTTGGTATTAAGATTGGCAGTTCAAGCCCTCTTATTATCAAGTTACTTTTGGTATTGATTCCACAGGCAGGATTTACTTATTTTTATTGGAAAGTTTCGGAGGAGGAGAAGAAAAAATCAGTAGCATGATAATAACAGTACAATAATTTGATTGTGTACTGCTCACTGATTAATAGTGTGTTTGATTGAATTTTTTAGAGATCGAATAAATGTGTTTAGGTCTAGAAATGTCCGGTGGTATTAAACCGCTGGGCATTTTTGGTTCATTTTAGTTTGGGTAAAAAAAATCCACGGTGTTTTCACCGTGGATTTTACTTCATTTTTGGAAGCTGATATTACAAGATTCGACTGGAAATGTCCAAGAGAAGTCCATTTGGATCCTCAAGAAGCATTCTACGCTGACCTAAAAATTCATCTTCCGGTTTTAAGATGATGTTGGCATTTCTGTTCAATGCTCTCTCATATACCTCATCGAGGTCATTGACCACAAATGCCAAGTTTACACCTGCTGGGTGCTGTACGTAATGTTGAGGAATCAAATCGGTGTTTTTGGGAAAAAGTCCGATTTCCAGTTGCTGATCAGCCGATTTCAGGTTGATGTACCAATTGCTTTCAAATTCAGCTTTGAAATCCAGAATGCTTTCATAAAAATCTTTGCTTTCCTGGAGTTTGTCTGTAAAAAGATTTGCAATCATTCTAGTGGTGAATACTTTTGTTGTTTTGGTTTTTACTGCGGGCATATCATACAGGGGTTAAACAGTATTTTTTTTTGTAAAACGATATAAATATAGCGTTTTATTGTTTAAAATATAAAATAAATATATTAATATTTTTGAATAATGCAATTAGATTCAAAAATGTAAGGTCGAAATACAATTAGAACTTGATGAAAGTTTAATTTATTTTTTTCTCAACTTTTAAAATTGAAGGTACAAGCCGGGGAGTAAATTAAACAAGGCACTTGTCCTGGAATACCGGATGTATCATGGTGGATACTGGGCTGCTTGAAAATGAATAAAATCCAAGTAAAAAACGATGCCCTGCGATGTGGTGAGCATGTTGAACCAAGCTTGTCGAAGTGGCAAAAGGAAAAAGTAGGGTTCGATTAATGTTTAAGTGTTTAAAGCTAAAAGTTTAAGGGCCATTAAGATGAAAAAGGGCTTCTTGGAATTTGCAATTTCGTGATGGGATACAGCGGATTTCCAATCCCCAGATGTTAATTTTAGCCACAGATAAACACTGATTAAAGGGTATTGAGTATTTCTTTTTTAGAGGAGCTCTTCTTCTTTTTTGTTTATTACCTGCTTGATCGAGAAAATCCCAGAGGGATTTAATCCCTTTAAGGGTATTTGCCCCGGATGAAATCCGGTGGTCAGGTGTAATTATAGCCATGGGTAATCCCAACCCTGAAAGGGTTGAATTCAAAACCGAAGATTAGTAAAAAAGCAATGGAACCTATTCTGTGAATTGATATAATAAACCTGCTTCCAATTCTTGGGTAAACTTTGTTTTTTGGAATTAACAACTTCTTCCTTCAGAAGGAAAGCATGAATGAGGATGAACACCCCTGTCTGCAAAGTAGAGACAGAAAGCTGTACTTTTAGGAAATTGCAGTCTGAAGACTGTGGTGATTAGGTCCAAGCCTACCTTTTAAAGCTAAAACCTTTGGAGGTAAATCCCCTGACTAGATAGGAAGGCAGGTAAACCCGCCTTCATCGGGCAGTCCTGAAGACTTGAGCTATTGTTGCGCTTTGCAAGTTCCAAGGGCTCTCGGGCTAAGGGGTGGATTTGCAACAAAAAACTGGACAAAATATTAAGCTGCTATTTTTTGTTTTAAGTTTCCAAACTGTTCAGGAGTCATATACTTCAAATAAGAATGTTTCCTTTTTTTGTTGTACCAAATTTCTATA